>Ga0194057_10001164_pt1 | contig 13501 bp, 22 predicted proteins | sample SepL4415m_MetaG_FD_155474 | JGI IMG/M metagenome (GOLD analysis project Ga0194057, IMG submission 155474) | Anoxic zone freshwater microbial communities from boreal shield lake in IISD Experimental Lakes Area, Ontario, Canada - Sep2016-L442-15m | ecosystem: Environmental > Aquatic > Freshwater... | reverse complement strand
CCCAGCGGATGTGGGGCGCCTCCCACATGTTCAACGGCGTGATCAGGGGAGTCGGGTCGGGTTCGGTTGCATCGATGTGCGTCATTCGGGATTCTCGGTCGCGCTCGCTCAGGTCTCCTCCTCGCGGGGACCGCCGCGGCGGCGCAGGAGCAGCGCGGCGACTACCACGACGGCGAGGCCGGCGACCACGATCACGACGATCAGCGCCGTCGACGTGCCGCCGCCGGTCTCCTCCTCGGCCACGACCGGGTGCACAAAGCGGTAGGTGTCGACGTTGTTGAAGCTGAAGAGGACGCTGCCGCTCTGGTCACCGGGCGCCTCGCCGGGGAAGGGCGCCCAGCCCTCCCAGTCGGCGGTGTTGTACGCCTCGAGCAGGTTCGGGTAGCACAGCACCGCGTAGGCCGCGCCGTCGTAGAAGATCTCCTGCATGCGCTGGATGATCGGGATACGCGCCGCCGGGTCGATGGTGCGCTTCTGCTGCTCGTTGAGCGCCGTGTACTCCGGGTCGGTCCACAGGCAGTCGTTCCAGCCCTCGATCTGCTGCGGCGTGAAGATGTCGACGATGAAGTTCGGGTCGACGTCCTGGGTCCAGTACGAGATAGCCATGTCCCAGTCAGGCGTGTAGGTGTCGCCCGTGTAGTCCCACATGTAGTCGGTCAGGGTTCCGGCGTCGATGACCTGGAAGTCGAGCTTGACGCCGATGTCCTTCATCCAGCCCACGATGAGCCTGCCGGCGCTCTGGTTCTGGGTGGCGTCGGTGGTGGCGTAGAAGCGCAGCGCGAGCTTCTTGCCGTCCTTGGTCTCGCGGTAGCCGTCGCCGTTGACGTCCTTGTAGGCGGCGGCGTCCAGGATCTGGTTCGCCTTGGCTGGGTCGTAGGTGAAGGCGGACTCCGCCGGCGGCTCCCAGTGGTAGGGCGAGTACGGCACGACGATGGTCGAACCAGGCGTCGCGTAGCCCTGGAAGGCGACCTCGGCGACCTTCGCGCGGTCGACCGCCCAGTTGACGGCCTGGCGGAACTGCGCATCGAGCAGCACCGGGTTGCCCTTCGAGTCGGGGCTGTCGTAGCAGTTCATTTCGAGCATGATGAACATCCAGTAGGCGCCCTGGTTTGCCTGAACTCCCTCCTCGCTCTCGAGGCTCTCGAAGCGCGCCGGCGGCACGTCGATCGCCCCGTCGATGCTCCCGAGCTCGAGGTCGGCCACCATGGTGTCGGGGTTCGTGTAGAGCGGGAAGATGAGCTCGTCGATCTTGGGCGCCCCGCCCCAGTAGTCCTTGTTCGCCTCGAGACGGACAAACGCGCCCTTCTTCCACTCGACGACCTGGAAGGGACCCGAGCCGACGATCGGCGGCGAGCTCTGGAAGGTGGTGGTCGCCGCCTTGCCGCTCACCTTGCTCCAGATGTGCTCGGGGAGGATCGGCGCCAGCATGCGCAGCATGTTCGCCTTCGGGCCGTCGGTCGTGATGACGACGGTCGTGTCGTCGACCGCCTCGGCGTCGAGGATCCCGCCCGTGTAGGTCGCCAGGTTCAGGAGCTCGTTGTCGCGGATGTAGTTGAAGGTGAAGGCGACGTCGCGGGCCGTCAGCGGCGCGCCGTCCTGCCACACGACACCCTGGCGGATCTTGAAGGTCCACACTTCCCCGTCGGGCGAGACGCTCCAGCTGGTGGCGAGCCCGGGACGGGGTTCCATCGTGTCTGCATCGAACCCTACGAGGAGGTCGTAGTTCAACTTCCACAGCACCCACGGGCTGGCCTCGATGCCGATGAACGGGTTCAGGTTGTCGGGCTCCTGCAGCCATCCGATGCGCAGCGTGACCTTCTCTTCGGGCGGCGGGCTTGACTCAGCGGCGGCGCTCCCACTGAACCAGGCAAGTCCACAGCAGAGCAGAGCGAGCACTCCGAGAGCGACGACGCAGCGACGCGACAACAGCCCTGCCGTCGAGCCGACGGCGTGCACGTCTTCTCGACGCGACGAGCCCCAGCCGCTCGGAGCCGACCGCACCGCGACCTCGCACTGCCCAACAGCGTTCTTCATGCTCCGCTCCTGTCTCGCAGTCCCAGTGCCGAAGCCACGATGAGTTGGCGCTGATCCGCGCTGAGTCACGCCATGCGCTTCCTTGCTCGCACACATCCTCCACCCGTCCACTATGGCGCATCCGCCTGGTCGTCTTCAACGACGGGTCGTAAGGAAGTGACCACTTCAACCCTGCCTGACGTGTTGCGCTTGACCTGCGGCCGGTTCGCCTCTCTTCACTCTGGCGCCTCTGGCCGCCAGCTTGATCCGCTTGTCAGGCGACACTCAATCGCTTGATGTGAGCACCCTTGCGCTTGAGTTCCTGAGTGGCGTCCCAAAGGTCGACGGCGCGCTGTGCATCGAGCCAGAACTCAGGCGAATTGCCGAACAACTGCGAGAGTCGCAGTGCCATCTCCGGGCTCAACGCACGACGCTCGCGCAGTAGCTCGTTGACGGTCTGGCGTGAGACGCCGAGGGCATCCGCCATGCTGGCGACCGTCAGATTGTAGTCCGGCATGAAGTCCTCACGCAGCATCTCACCGGGGTGCGTCGGCCGGACGGTGCGCTCTCTGGTGTTGGGGATTGCCATGTTCATACCTTCCTTCAGTGGCAGTCGCAGACCTCGACGTCGTAGGCGTCCCCGTCCTTGAACCGGAAGCAGATGCGCCACCGATCGTCGATGGAGATGGAGAACTGGCCCTGGCGATCGCCGCCCAGCGCGTGAAGCCGATTGCTCTCCGGCCTTCGCAGGTCCTCGATGGAGGACGCGTAGTCCACGTACTCCAAGCGCCGGCGGGCCCGCTTCGCGAGGTCGGCAGCGAACCGCTTCGCCTTTCCGGCGGCGTAGATCTCCTGGGTGCGCTTGTCAGCGAACGTCTTGATCATGCGGTAGAGCTAACGTGTCACGTGACGCACGTCAACAGCAAGATTCCCGCTTGCGGTGTTCGCCTGACGCATTGGCGCATAAGCTGCGCGCCACATGCCTTTCAGGTCAACTCTACCTTCTTGCGCGTCAGCTTGATGCGCTTGTTCGCTGCCACGTCCGAGCACCAACCCTGGGCCGCGATCGTCTATCCGCTCACATCCGATTTCCGCCACCAACCTGCAGAATCTGTCCGGTGATCCACCCAGCCTGCTCCGAGGCCAGGAAGACCGCTGCATCCGCAATGTCCGCTGGTCGCCCGATTCGGCGAAGCGGGTAGCCGGCGGCGACGTCGCGTTCGAGCTCGGGGGGCATCCAGCCGGTCTGAACCGCACCGGGCGAAATCGCATTCACGGTGATTCCGTAGGGACCGAGCTCAACAGCGGCAGAGCGGGTGAAACTCTCAGCCGCATGCTTGCTCGCACCGTACGAAACGTTCGACGGATGACAGTGGGACCCGTCGGTGGAGACGTTGATGATGCGGCCCCACGTGCCACCACGCCCAATGCAGCGCCGCGCAAACTCGGCGATCATCAGTGCGACCGCGCGACTGTTGACGGCGAAGTGCGCGTCATGCCCCTCGACACTCAGGGTCCTGAGAGTGTATTCGTCCACGAACCTGGCATCATCTCCGAGGACCGAATCGGGTAGAAAGGTGTCAGGGATGCCGAGCGCCGCATTGTTCACCAGAACGTCCACACCCGCCCACTCGCTTTCCGCCGCGTCGAACAGCAGCGGAATGGACTGCGGGTCTGCGAGGTCGGCTTCGCGAGCCGCACATGCTCCGCCGAATCCAGCGATCTCGGCCTCCACGGCTTCGGACGTCTGCGCGATCTCGCGAGCATAGTAGGCGCGTCCTGGACTCGCTGCGGCCTCGGCTTCCTCGGGGGCAACTCGGTAAACATCCGGACTCTGGCGCAAGTACGTGACGAGCACCCTCACCCCCTCGCGGGCCAGTGCCACAGCTATCGCCGCGCCGATTCCGTGATTCGCGCCGGTCACCAGCGCGACCCGACCTGAGAGCCCAGTATCCACCATCGGCTGACCCTTCCACGACTGCGCCCGTGCGCCTGAACGTCTGGGCGTTGAGCTGCGAGCGCTCACGCCCCATCCCTGCGTTGAGCTTCTGCGAGCCAGCTCGAACGCCTTGTCAGCATCCCCAGGCCTCAGCTTGCGGCCTTGAGAGGCTCGACCGGCTCGACGGGCCTGCTGCGCGCCAGGTCGTGAGCCGTCTGCAGGTTGACCCAGTACTCCGGCGTGGTGCCCAGCGCCTGGGCCAGAAGCCAAGCGGTCGCGGGCGTCACGCCTCGCTTGCCACGGACCAGCTCGTTGACCCGCTGCACCGGCACGCCGAGATGCGCCGCCAGAGCGACCTGCGAGATTCCCAACGGGGCGAGGAACTCCTGGGCGAGGATCACGCCCGGATGGGTGGGGATACGGTTCTCGGGGATCATGGCGAGCCTCCTTTCAGTGGTCGTCGGTCAGTCGCACTTCGTGGGCGTCGCTGCCCTGCCAGCGGAACACGAGTCGCCACTGGTCGCTGACGCGAATCGAGTGGAAGCCCTTGAGCTCATCACTGAGCGCCTCCAGCCGGTTGCCCGGCGGTGAGCGCAGGTCAAGCGTCGAGGCCGCGCCGTTGAGCGAGTCCATCTTCACCAGTGCCGCGTCGGCCACGTCACGTGGGAACCGCCGCACGCGGACAGTCGGCCGACCGTGGTAGAGATCGTCCGTCGCTCGGTCCCCGAATGAGGTGATCATACAACAAGACTACCGCTTACACGGTTACCGTGCAAGGGCGACATTACGCTTCGGGTGGTGGCGCCAACGCACGGCCTGTGCATAACCTGCGCGCCTCGCGCTCACGGAGTGCCGCAGCGCTTGAGCGCGTCAGTTGATGCACTTGTTCGGCATGGCGCCGCGCTCTACTTCCTCGGGTCGTTGACTACTCCAAGGAACAGCATCGCGCCGCTGGTCTCGTCAACGATGGCGAAGAGGTACGGCCGGTCGCAGATGATCCGCTTCATCTTCATCTCGACCACCCCGGGCGCTGCTCCGGTGACCACCTTGACCACCGTGGCGGCGGCGGCCTCGGCGCCCTTTTCGTCGACCTTCACCTTCGTCTTGTGGATAACGCCGCCGATGCAGATCGGGACATCGAGATCCGCCATGCTCGAGAACTGAGCTCTCCCGTCGTCGAACGCCCGCGGCATCCCGAGGTCGGCCAGCTGCGTGCGGAGGTCCGCCGAGAACTTCACGTCGAGCTTTGGGAGCCCGAGAATCACCTGCGTCGGCTCGTCGGAAGCCATCGCCCGACGCAGGTCGCGGAAGTCCGCGACCTTCAGCCCGTCCAGCGCCGCGCCGGTCTTGACGCCCGGCTTCGGCAACAGGACGTAGAAGGCGGTGTCGCCGCCCTTGTAGGGGAGCTTCGTCGCTTGCACGGTCGCGTTCTCCGCGTACGGCATCGAGCCCGACTCGTGCATGATGTCGACATCGACCGTCGAACCGTCCTGCTTGGTGAAGGACTGCTTGCACGTGGACTCGTGGGCGCACCCCGAGACCCACTCCCCCTTGAAGTAGACGGCGTTCGCGAGATACAGGATTGCGTTGGCCGGAGTCTGACGGATCATCCTGGTGATCATGCCGTGAGTGTTCTTCGAGACCCAGCCGTTGATGGCGCCGGGCACGTCGTCCTTGGTGAAGTCGAGCGTCGAGACCTGAGCGCCGAAGTAGTCGCGGTCCGCGCCGATGAAAGGCGCCTTGAAGGCGATGCCCTTGCGGGCACACAAGGAGCTTGCGATCTCGAGGGTCTGCTCAGAGCTGCGATCACCGAGCCCTCCGAGAAGAGATGCCCACCCATCGTTCGCCTCTGCCGCAGTCATCTCGCCCACATGGAGGACATGCCGCATCTGCTCGAGGGTCTCGCCGTCCGCGCCGTTCGCGGTCATCGACAGCGCCGCGTGGACCGATGCCGGGGAGACAATCGCGTTCTTACCCGGGTCCGTGGCGGCCGCCTTTACGAGATCGATGCCGAAGTCGTTGATCGCGACGCTGAGGTCCTCACTCGGCTTCGCCTTCGAGTCAGAACTGGGGTTCACGGAATTGCGCACGACCGACAATGCGCTCTGCCGAACGCACCGCGCATAAGCGGCGAGCAAGGCGAGTCTGCTCGAAGCCATTGTTAGGGCCTATCCCGCCAGGGATGTGTGTGCGGGGCGTTCGTGGACCGAGCGGGGTGGTCACGAGACGGTTCCCTCGTAGCCAAGCTACGTGGGAATCGGGGAGGGGCCGCATCCGCGACGTGTCCACGGGCGTATCCGTGCGTGCAGACCTGGCGGGATAGGCCCTTAGGCGCTGAGCGCAGTGCACCCACTCTGGCGTGCGTCAGTCCAGGGTTACCGTCACGCCGGAGCTGCGGAGTACCTGGAGCGCCGCGGCGACCTGGGGCGCAGTGTCCGGGTACACGATGCCGGGCGCAGGCGGCGGCGCGCCATCCAACCCCAACAGACGCTCAAGCTGGACCAGTGCTCCAACCGCAGTCAGGTGGGTCTGCCCCTCGGGGTCGGCGACCGTCGCGCGAACTGTCTTGGCGTGGTCGTTCTCATCGACGCCCGCCGCTTCTATCACGATCTCGTGGCCGGCCCCGCTTCCGGGGTTGTACAGCAGTCGTCGACGCAAGGGCGTGAAGCGCTCCCCGTTGATGAGTTTCCAGAGGCCGGACCGGATGAGCCCGACCAGGAGACTCGTCGTCATCGCATTGTCGAACGCGATGCGGGCGGCAACTGTCGAGGCGCCTGTGGAGTCTGGGAGTGTGAGTCGATCGGGCGTGTCGAAGCGATAGGCCTTCGCCGTGTAACCACCGGGAAAGGTGACCTGGCGCGGGTCGGTGCAAGGAAAGACCAGCGTCCGCTAACCTTCGAGCATCACCTCAAATGGGGTCGCCAGGCGATCCATGTACTCAGCCGAATTGGGGCCGGCTTGATCCTTCAGCGAGTAGAGAACGCCGATGTCGATGCGATCTACGCGCTCCAAGTGACGGGATAATGCCACCGCGACCACCGACGCCACACCAGCCATCCACCCCGAGGACAGCATGATGGGAGCTCTCAACGATCTACGCCCGGCCAGGGAAACGGCGCCCCTCACTCGCTCTGTCCAACGGGTGATGTCGACATAGGGGATCCCCGCCAGGATGGTGTCCATCGGCAAGTAGTCGTGAGGATCATTCACGGCGGCGAGAATCGCACGTGGTCGTAGACCACCCAAAGGGCTGAGCTGTCCCGTATCCAACCTGGCCGTGTCAGCGTTTGTCAGCTCACGGGCAAGGGCCTCTGCCTTCGCGGGATTTCGTCCGGCGATGATCGGCGGCAGTCCGGGATGGCGCCGGCGAACAGCGTGTGCGACCTGTCGACCCACGACGCCATAGCCACCGGCGATCAGAACTGCGTTCTCAGTGTCCAGGCGCCGTCGTCCTCATCTGTACCTGTCAGGATGGGGCATCCTGCCGAGCCGTTCATTCAGACACGCGCCTAACGTCTCAGCCGGTCGGCGGCAGCCGCTGGCTGACCGCTGCACCGGCTTGTTAGCCGCCGATGCGCCGAAGCACCACATTGGGATCGCGAGCCGCATGGATACACGCGACGACGACCAGTAGCCCGTCCTCCAGGCGGTAGAGGATCTCGAACGGGAACCTCCCCATCAGGCGGCGGCGAGTGCCGCGGTGAAAGACCTCGCACGATTCGGGGCAGTCGAGCAGCGCGACCAGGAGCGCATCGACGGCATGAACAAACTCTGCGCCGAGCCCGACACGCTTCGATTCGTACCATTCAAACGCGGCGGCGATGTCCTCTTCCGCGTCATCAAGGAACCAGATCGCGCGAGCCGACTCAGCCGACAAGGCGCGCTTTGAGCTCGTCCCAGGACACTGGCTTCGCCTTGCCAGACTCGAGTCTGTCGAGGCGTCGGTCAAGTTCGGCGCGCTGAGCCTCAGTGAGGCTGACATCTTCAGGGCTCTCACTCAGGGAGTCCCAAAGGTCGCCGATGAGACGCAGGCGCTCCTCGGGCTCCATGGCGTTGATGTCGATAGCGGGAATGCTCATGGCTTGATGATACCTCGCGGTCCGGACACATTGCACCTGCGACTTTGGTGTGAGTGTGGCCAACGCGTGCGGCATCAGCGGCGGCGCGAAGCGCCGTCCGTCTGGATGCCGTTGTTATGCCGCCTTCGCAATCACGCGGCCGACCTCACTGCGTGACGCCCCCAAGGCGAGGAGGGACTTGATCAGTAGGTCGAGTGACACCGAGGCGTCGGCGGCTTCCATCTTCGCGACCCGCGACTGGCTCGAGCCCAGCCGACGGGCCACTTGCAGCTGCGTCCAGGAGTTCTGCGCACGCAGCTCACGAAGGTAGCCGGCAAGCGCGAGCTTGAGCTCGACGAACGCGGCCTCCTCCTCGGTCAGTCCGAGGAAGTCGGCTGCGTCCCCGCTGCGCCAGCCGGCGGCCGCCAGTCGATTCTTCCTGGCCTTGTCCATCGCACTCACTCCTTCTCGCCCGCGATCGCATCATAGGCGCGCAGGCGACATTGGCAGGCGTCAATCACCGGCTTCGGCGTCGCCGGCGTCTTCTTCGCGAACACCTCGGCTACGACGATGGCGTCTTGATCGATGCGGTAGAGGATCCGCCACGTGGCGTCTGCATCCACGATGCGCAGCTCGTGACAACCCCTGCCCACGGCGGGCATCGGTCTGGACTGCGGCAGGCCAAGCGACTCTCCACGCTGGAGCCTGCGCAAGAGCACGCCCACCTCAACGCGAGCGACCGCCGCGAGGGGCGGTGTGCGGACCTCCCCATGCAGCCACATGAGCGGCTTGTCGGCGCTGCGTCTCACAACGGGAATCATATGTCAGACCTGACATTGCAGTCAAGGGCCACTTGGGGTCAGGCACAACGTGTTGCGCTTGAGCTGCAAGACGCCCCGCGGTTGCCGACCCAGCACGCCCCTCAAGGCGTCTTGTCTGCTGGAAGCGCTGGTTAGGTCAGTCCCCGCTGACATCCTCATCGCTGATGCGCTGACTCCCATGCCGCACGCTCAGCACGCTGATCGAGTCACCTGCGTGATAGAAGACCCTGTAGGCACCGTACACCGGCTCGCGGACCTCGCGCGCCTCCAGTTCCGGTACCATTCGTCCGCTCTCCGGGAACTCCGACAGCCGGTCGGCCGCATCGAACAGCCCGGTCGTCCAGCGGACGGCGGCGGCGAGGTTGTCTTCAGCGATGTGTCGTCCGATCTCGTCGATGCGATCGAGTGCGAGATCGGTCCAGTCGACCCTCGCTAACGGAGCTTCTCGAGTGCGCGGGCCTTGGCCTCCTCATGCGGAGTGACCCTACCGGCCACTATCTGCGCCTCAGCGACAGCGATGTCCTCCAGCAGTTCCATTCGCTCGCGCATGGCGGCGAACTCGTGGATGTCGATGAGCACGGCGACCCCGCGACCGTGCTGGGTGAGAACCATGGGGCGGCGGGTCTCGTTGACCTGCTTCACAAAGGAGGCGACGCCAGCCCGGAACTCCGAGAGCGGACGGATGTCCTCATCGACCTTCAACGGATGCATGCATGACCTCCTAGTACACGGTACTGTACAACACAGCGTACACACTTTCCAGGGGAAGCACAAGTGGTAGTTGCTTTCTGGCGCCGCTAGGCTGACAGTTCGACCTTGAGCCGCTTGCCGACCGCCGATGCAGCACGTTCCAGCGTCGAGAGAGTCACCGACGGATTCGTGGGGTCGAGCAGCCGATCGAGCGCCGGCCGGCTCGTGCCCATGCGATGCGCCATGTCGGTCTTGGTGATGTGACAGCGCTCCATCTCCCGAGAGATCTGGAACGCGATGACGCGCTTGGCCGCGACCGCTTCAGCGTCGTCGAGCATGTGCTCGTCACGCAGGAAGTCGTCGAAGTCGCCTCCGATATGCTTCTTGTCCATCAGTTCGCTCCTCTCAGCTCAGCGAGCCGCTGCCGTGCGATCTTCAGGTCCGCCGCCGGCGACTTCTGCGGCTTCTTCACGAAACCGTGCAGCAGTACCATGTGCCCGTCTTGCACCGAGAACATCGCGCGCGCGATGCCTGCCGGCAGGTCAGAGCGCACCTCTCACAGATCCCGCTCGAGCTTGCGGATGAGCGGCATCCCGAGTGGCCAGCCATACTGCGCCGACTTGATGTCGTAACCGATCGCTCTCCGAGCATCCGGGGCCAGGTCGAGCAGCCACTCACGAACGGGCTCGCTGCCCAACGCGGTCTTGAAGAACACCACGACGAGCACCGGTTTGTTGTCAGCGGATTCCGTCATGCAAGGACTGTACCACAATTGGTGCAATCATCGAGACGTCGAAGCCCGAGACAACCTTCTGGACACGGTGGTTGCAGGGTTGTTCTAACGTGTTAGGCATCAGCTGCGAGCGAAGCGAGTCTGCTGGATGCCTTTGTTCGACACACGCCCGCTACCGGCGCCCAATCCAGTAGAACGGCCTCCGACGGTTGTGTGCAACCGCCAAGACCCGCACATGCCCATCGACGAACGAGTAGATGACCGAGTACGGGAACCCGTGGACTGGCTTCGAGCGATTGCGGCCCCGCAAGACGGCGCATGACTCCGGGAACTTGCGGATCTGAGCCACCGCACCAATCACGCCGTCGATGAAGAGCAGTCCGAGCCCACGATGCTCTGCGTCGTAGTAGTCCGCCGCCTCGTCGAACTCGATGCGTGCGGTCTCGTGAAAGGAGTATGGCGCCATCACTTCAGCCGGGCCCGCGCCTCCGCAAACACCTGGTCGCCGGGAATCAACTTGGCCGTGCCGGCGTCCACTTCCGCGTCACGCCGCGATGCCTCTTCGAGCCACAGGTGCTCGATCTCCGGTTCGCTGAGGTTGTCGAGACTCAAGAGAAGATCGGACGCAAGCTCCGCTCGCTCCTCTGGAGAGAGCCCGAGCGCCATCGACTTCAGTTCGCTGATGGTCATGGTCGACCTCACACTCGTCGGGTACCTTGCTGCCCCATTGTACGACGGCCTTCCGACACGCGCGCTTTCGTTGTGTCGAACGCCCGGTGCATGACCTGCGCCGCGCAGCGGCGTCGGGGTCGATGCGCTTCGAAGCTCCTGCGCGTCAAGTTGAAGCGCTTGTTAGACGGCTCAGCGGCTTGCGCATCGCCACCCGTCGAGAACGTTCCAGGCCCAGCGCGGTCTCATCTGAGAGCCGCCGAATGAGCTCCGCATCGAGCTCCTGCTCTGGTATGGCCTCGAAACCGACGCGAGCATAGAACGGCGCATTCCACGGTACGTCGCGGAAAGTGGTAAGCGTGATCTCGGTGCAGTCGCTCTTGAGCGCGTAGTCCTCGACGGCTTCGACGAGCGCCGACCCTACTCCCTTGCGGCCGTGCGCAGGCAGCACATCGAGCTCGTCGAGGTGCACGCGCCGTCCGCCGACGCTGGCAACGGCGAATCCAACAGGGGCACCCGCCGGTTCGAGAGCCACCCAGAGTAGACCCGCCTGTTGTGCTGCCGCCAGATTGTCCACCGGGGCGATATGCGAAAGCACGGATTCGGGCAGCGAATCGCCGAACCTGGTGGCCGCCGCGCGCTCGATGGCGGGTAGCTCGTCGATGTGCTCGGGGCCGGCCAGCCGGACGACATAGTCGGTGCTCATCGAGCGGCCTCCGTCCGTCTAACGTGATGCGCTTCAGCGGCACGCCACTACGGATCCAGTCTGTCGCGCACCTCGGGCGCGTCCGCTGGAAGCGCTTGTTCGGCGTTTCCACCCAAGGTCGGGTCCATCAGACGCTCGCTCCGCCAAACGCGCACGACGATGACGCTGGCCGCCTCTCGACGATAGACGATCCGAAATGGCGGCTGCGCGAGCTCGCGGAGCCACGGCGTGTCGAACTCCGGCACGATCCGGCCGCTGTCGGGGAACATCTCTAGCTGGTCCACCCGCTCGATGACGGCGGCGACCAAGCGTCTCCCGACGTCAGGCACATCTTGGGATGCGTACCACGCCAGTACCTGCAGCAGATCGTCTGCCGCAGACTCAGCGAACTCAACGCTGAACCGCGCAGTCATCAGTCGAGGCCCAAGCGGCGCTTCACTTCCGTCATGGGAACGACGCGTGCGGCGTCGATGTCAGCAAGCCCGGCGACGACGGCGCGCATGAACTCGCGCTCCTCTTGCGCGGCCTCGTATTCAGACAGTGCCTGCACCACGGCGACGCCCCGTCCGTGGCTCGTCAGCAGCGCCGGGCGGCCGGTCTCGTCGATGCGACGCACGATCTTGCCCGGATTCACCTTCATGTCTCCGAGCGGGACGACGTCCTCAGAGAACTTCACGTTGATGCCCATGTGGCGACCTCCAAGACGACACCAGTATTCCAGTGCTGAGCATAGCACCGCATCGGGTCCCGAGAGAATACGCCGAACGTCCGGGCATTGAGCTGCGCCCTGCACGCGATGAGGATATCGCAGCGCAACCGGGCGTCTGCTCGAACGCCTTGGTGGCTGCGGGCTCACGCAATGCCTCAGGACTCCGGGGGATCCAGAGCCCGCTCCCACAGGTCGAAGCGGCTGGCCACGCGCATACCGACCCGCTCGTAGAGGGCGGTGGCTCCAGTGGGGTTGGCCGCGTCCACGGTCAGCACGACCGAGCGGGTCCCGCGCGCTGCGACTGCCTCGAACGCGCTGTGCAGCAGGGCGGCGCCGATGCCGCGCCCACGCGCCTCTCTGCGCACGCCGAGCAACGTCACCCAGCCTTGGTCTCCCAGCACGCTCGCGGCGAGCGCGCCGACCAAGCGGCGGTCCTCCCACGCCAGTCGCCACAGCGCGGGGTCGTAGTCTGGGCCTTGGGTCCGGTCCTGGACCCAGTGCTCGAACGACTCCGCTCGGGCGCACCAGTGGTCCTCAAAGGCCTCCTCGATGACGGCGTGGACCTCGCGCAGGTCGTCGTGCGGCCTGATTGACGTGATGGCGGTCCCCGGTGGCGCCGGACCCGCGACGACGTCTGGTGAGAGCTCGATGCTCATGATCCAGTGGTGCCGGGCGAGGTGCAGGCCGCGGCTCCGGAGCAAGGCCGCCGCGGCCTCGTCGCCCGCGTTCACCGCGTGCCGGAAGCGAGCGCCGTGTAGGCCGGCCAGCAATCCGCTCGCTCGCGCCTCGATCAGGTCGAGAAGCGCAGATCCGACGCCCCTCCCGCGATGCGCGGGATGCACCACCCCCCACGAAGCGGCGAGGTCGTCCTCATCGCGCGTGACCTGCCCGTACCCGACGACAGTCCCCGTCGCGTCGACCGCGACCCAGGCGTCGGTCATCAGCTCGAAGCCGAACCGCTCCCATTGCCCGCGGAGATAGCCGGTGTCGAGGGGGATCTTCCCGGCGTCGTCCTGCTGGTCCGCCGCGAGCACCTCAGCGGCGGGCTCGAGGTCATCCCAAGTGGGCGCCCGCAGTTCGTATCCATCTGTGAGGTCCATTCCAGCAGCTCTCTCCTCTCGTGCCGGCCCCGTCTCTCGGCGCAACGCCGGCGCCTTCAGCAC
>Ga0194057_10001159_pt1 | contig 13528 bp, 9 predicted proteins | sample SepL4415m_MetaG_FD_155474 | JGI IMG/M metagenome (GOLD analysis project Ga0194057, IMG submission 155474) | Anoxic zone freshwater microbial communities from boreal shield lake in IISD Experimental Lakes Area, Ontario, Canada - Sep2016-L442-15m | ecosystem: Environmental > Aquatic > Freshwater >... | reverse complement strand
CTCGGGGGCATTCCCGTCGGGGGCATGACGCACCACGTCCATGGCAACGCGGCCCACCCAGCCCGGTGCACCAGTGATGATCACGCGGCGGCCCATGCGGCCACACCGTACCGGCTCCCATCGCACTCGGCGCCCTGCACGCCATGCTCGCAGCGGCTACCGGGGAGGCGGGCGGTACCGGATGCGGCACTGATCACCGCTGGCGCACGAGATGGCCCAGCCGAGCACCAACTGGCCACCCGGCAAACGCACCGAACCCTTGAGCGTGGCCCCGAGGCCCTGACGAGCAAGCGTGCGCCGGACCCCCGCCCGCGCCGTCGCGACACTTGACGAGGCCGGGAAGACCGCGATGAGGCCCTGCCCATCAGGCACGCTAAGTGTGCCCGATGGGCGCGGCGAGCCGGTGAACGAACTCGGTACGGCGAGCTGCGCGGGCGCTCCCACGAAGTATCCGGCGTACGTGTCCTGCCCCGGTGCACTGAGCGGCCGGTCAATCCTTGCTGGGTAGCGCAGATCGCACTGGAGCGTGCCGCGCTGAAGAAGAAACTGCCTAGGGTCCGCAGGGTCCGAGAGCCACCAGATGACCGGACCGCCGGTACTCACGGCAGGTACCACGCTCAGTGCAGCCACCACGGACTCCTGCATCTGGACGAAGTTCTCCGTTGTCACCGGTGGATCATCGCGAAGGCCCCACGCGAGGTCCCCGAAACCGCTGGGCCGGACAAGCACGATGACGAGCACCGAAACGAGGCCAAGCGCAACGACCGTCCGGGGGTCCCGATCAATCAGCATGACGATGAACATGAGCGCAGCCCAGGCAACGAGGGCAGTGGGGCCAAGCCACCCCGAGGGCGCCAACCAGAGCCACCCCGCCGCCACGACGCAGCCCGCACAAATACCTACGGTGAAAAGCCGCCTCCCACGGGCGAGGCCAGCCAGAACGGGCCCGAGGGCAACGGCGAACGAAGCCAGGGCAGGTGGCACATACCACCACGTGTAGTAGTCGCCAGCGGAGAAACACATCATTCCGGCGAAGACCTGCAACAGGACTGCCGTGCCCAAGGCAACGGCGGCCGTCACATGGACGGCACAGGCCCCAACCGACTGACTCCACGATCGCCGAAGCAGTGCGACGACGAGCACCGCCGCCCCGGGGGCGGTCAGCAACAGCACGAGTCCCAACGACGGGCTGCTCGACAACAGCGACGTCAGCGGCGTATACCACTGTGCCTTGTATGCCGCGGTCTCGTGCATGTATCTCAACGTCTGATCCCAGGTGACCGTCACCGCCATGAATCCCGGCTCGCTGCCAGTGGCATTTCCAAGGGCCACAAGCAGCGCAAGCGCGGCGACGGCGCCCACAGCGCACCCTGCGATGCCGGTGGCGACGGAACGCACGCGCGACCGCCCCAGGGGCGACCGGACAAGAAGTACAACGCCCAGGCCGCAGAGAGCGCCGACGGCCACGGGAAACACAACGGGCACCGTGAATCCGGCCAAGGTGAGACCGAAACCAGCGACCACCGCGCCAGCCAGTGGACGCGATGCGGCGAGCACAATCCCGAAAACAGCGACGGCGACCCATGCCGCCGTTGAGCGCGTCGCGTAGTCGGTCGACATCGCCGGATACAGCGGCCAGCACAAGAGCCCAAGGGCCAAGACGACGCCATATGCCCACGGGCCTGCTGCGCGGCGCGCCGTCGCACTCAAGGCGACGACGGTGACCGCAAGCCAGAAGGTCGCGATGAGGAACTGCGCGGTGCCGACATCGAAACCTCGGTACAGCAGGCCACCGAGCGCGAAATCGGCCACGCGTGCGGTCTGCCGGGCGTAGGGGAACAGCGAATGGGCCGTATCGCCCATGAGGACTTCCTGCCCGAGGCCGAACCACGTGTCGCACGAGACGAAGTTGCCGTACAGCCAGTTTGGGTCGAACAGACGCCCGAGGCCGGTCGCGGCGAACGAGGCGGCGACTGCTCCCACCCACCACCGCTGCCCCTTGGCCCAGGCCATAAACGTCGAAGGAGACTCTCCGCCCCTAGGACGCACCCTGACCCCCGGGCCGGGGGTCACGCCCGCGGACCGGTGCGCGGCATGACATGCACCGTCGCCACGGCTCGGCACGAGTGGCATGCACCTCCATCGTCTGCTTCTGCAGGTCGAGTGTGACGGCGCTCATGCTGAGGAAGTACGAGGCGAACCACTCCTTGATGACGTCGCCCTTGTACCCAAGACACAGCACGAAGTAGTTGATCCCGTGGACCGACAGCCCCTTCATGATGTGCCACACGATGGGCATGCCGCCGATCTCGACCATGGGCTTCGGTCGCACGGCGGTTTCTTCACTGAGCCCGGACCCGAACCCACCGGCGAGGATGATGGCCTTCATTGGATCCATCGTACCGGCTATGCGAGCGCCGTCCGGGCCCCGGCTACACTTGGCCGGCCCGGCCCGCGGGTCACAAGAACTCATGTCGTCCCCAGGAAGGACTGGCCCGCCTTCTCGCCGCTGATGCCCTATAAACGATGAGTAAGCGACATCCTTCCTATGCCTAGCAATTCTCCTCTCCTCGTCGTGGGAGCAAGCGGATATCTCGGGTCGATTACCGTTCGGGAAGCTGTCGCCGATGGCGTAGATGTGGCCGAGTGGAGATCCTCCAGTGAGGACCAGCAGGCGTGGCTTCGGCGCATACGGCTTGGCGAATTCCGCGCTGTCATCAACACCGCGGCCACGACGTATCGTGAGCCTGAACACACGTTCCTCGGGCGCTACTGGGAGTCGAATGTCGACCTGCCAGCTCGGATTGCACAAGCGGCCCAGGTGTCCAGCACAACACTCATCCAAGTGGGGACCCGCTGGTCGCTGGGCGCGTCGGGAGAAGGACCCAACTCGCTCTACGGAGCCACGAAGCAACTCGGAGAACTCCTCGCAGCGTCATTCAAGCCGGCCAAAATGGACGGCGATACCGAACGCGGTCGGGTGTTCATCGTACGAGTGCGCGACATCATGGGGCCCGGGGACCGGCGTGCGACGGTTGCACATGCCTTGCGGGAGGCATCACAGACACGCACGCCGCTCGACATGACACCGGGTGACCAGCTGATTGATCCAATCGATTCACGCGATGTGGCCTGCGCCCTCCTCTCTCTTGCCAGCGACGCACGTATTGCCCAAGCGACAGCGCCGTACACCGAGATCGGCCTCTACCCGATTTCGGTTCGCCAGTTTGTTGACGAATGGCAGGAGGCGACAGGCCTCCAGACCCAAGTGCGGTGGGGAGCAAAACCGTATCGGGGCACCGAATGCTTCAAGATGGACCGGGTTCACCCGATGCTAAGCACCTTCACTCCGCGGGCGCGCCACGAAACGCTCCGGGCAACTCTTGATTCAATAGTTCAAGGACCATCACTTCAGCGGGTCCAGACGTAGAGTGCCCTGCATGATCCCTCCACCAAGTTGCGGGTCGGGACCTAGGACGGCATGGCCCGGCGGTCCAACGCTATGACGGGGCGCACCGTTTCTGTCGTCGTCCCAGTCTGGAATGAAGTGGAGTCGTTGCCCGCAGTATTCGAAGCGCTTGAGCACCTGTCACGAGACCTCCGCACCGCTGGCCTCAGCCTTGAGGTTGTCATCACTGACAACGCGAGCACAGACGGATCTTGGGATTACATCACCGGAAACGTCTCGCATCTCGAAGATGCCAAGGCATTCCAGTTCACACGCAATTACGGGTTCCAAGAGTCGATCCTTTTCGCGCTCAGCAAGGCGAGCGGCGACTGCGCGGCCGTGCTGCAAAGCGACCTCCAAGACCCACCGGAACTCATCCCGCAGTTCGTAGAGCGCTGGAGCACCGGCGCGCTTGCGGTCGCTGGGCGTGCTTCGTCGAGGCCAGATGGGTGGTCAATGACGATCGCACGCAAACTCTTCTACGCACTGGCCAACGGAAGCTCGGAAGCGACGGTCGAGCGAGGAGTTCAGGACTTCTACTTGCTGGACCGCCGCGTGATCGACGACATTGTGAGATCCAAGCCACCGATGCAGTTGCTTCGCACATACGTCTCAGAGCACTTTGGGTTCGCCGAGACGATCGACTATGCCCGACGGCCGCGGTCCGCGGGGCAACCCGCTTTATCAATGTCCGACTACTACCAACTGGCCTTGGACGGACTGCTTATGTCCGGCGGGAAGGCGATACGCCACCTGACTATTGCGTCGTTCGCGCTGGCATTCGCGGCAATCGCGCTGGTCGTGACTTTGGTAGCGGCCTACGCGACAGGCTGGAGGCCTGGCGCGCCCGGCTGGCTTAGCTTGGTCGTGGCGCTCCTCTTCCTCTTCTCCGCACTGGGAACCACCAGCGGCATCGCGCTCGAGTACCTACGCCGGATTGCCCGCCTCGGCCAACCAGGGCCGAAAGCACAATGCTGGCAACAGACTGGTTCGCACATGGACACGGTTACCGCCTCAGGTCCCCGGCCAGGGACGGGGACCTGAGGCGGCCCTGGGGTGTAGTAGGCGCCGTCGCGGCTGCACCTGCTGCGTGCGTAAGCCTTCTAGGATCACTCAATCCCGGATGGCTCTTCACTCCAATTGGGTGGCTTGACCCATGGATCTACACCGCCCTGATCCGCGACTGGGGTAACGCCGACACTTGGCTTACCAACTACAAGTCCTCGCGGCTTGGCTGGGTGGTCCCCGCATGGCTGCTATCTCCCGTTACTGGTGGCTACTGGGGCCAGATCCTGCTGGGTCTCGCTCTGCTTGTACTTACGGGCCTATTGGCGGGGGCGGCAATCGCTCGCCTGTGCGGACTCCGAGCGGGCGTCATCTCGGCAACGCTTCTTGCCGGATGGACTTCGCTCCAGTTTCTTGGGGGGGTCAACTACCACAATCAGATCTCCGGCATCTGGGTAGGTGCTGCAATGTTGACGCTGACGTTCTCGCGTCACGGCGCCAAGACCCTGCTGCGCCGCGGGGGAATAACTGGACTCGCAGGACTCTTCTTTGGGCTCGCCATCCACGCGAATCCCATTTCCCTCAATCTGCTCCCATTCCTAGTGCTCTTTGCAGTCTCCTGCGTGTGGCCAATCCGGCAACTCAGGGCGAAAGCCATGGGGGCGAGTATCGCTGGCTTCGTCGCAGGCATCCTCGTTGCAACCGGAATGCTCATGGTCGCCGCTGCCGCCGTAGGCCGCGATCCGCTTTTCTTCACTCAGGGGGCCGACCTCGCATCCGGTCTTCTTGGAAATGCTGCGGCCCAGAAGACATGGTGGGTAGAACTCTCAGCCGATTGGGCAAGCCTCCCGCGAGCAGGCTTTGCGTGGCATCTGGTCCTCCCAAGCATGGGAATAGTCGCAGCAGGCATCGTGGTGCTGCGATGGCAGCGATCGTGGCGGATTCGCGCATACCCTGCTGAGTCACGCATTATCGCCACGGGCGCGCTCCTAACGACGGTGATCTTCGTTGGCTGGAACCTTGTCGGCCAGACGAGTCTTTCGCCCGACTACTTCTCCTACGGCCTTGGCTTCACAAGTGCACTCGCCGTTGCTCTCCTGGTCCAAAATGATCAAGCACACGCACCACACACAAAACCCGGCAAATTAGTGGCACAGGGAGCAGCGCTCGGTATTGCATTCGCGGCACCGATGCTTCTCTACCCGGTTCTCCCCGACAACATAATGGTTGCCACGACTCGAACCTGGCTTCTCGTGCTGCTTGTTGGTTTGGTGGCAATTGCCACGCTCGCCTACCCAACACGTGTTCTCGCCCTCACCGCTGCCGGGCTCGTGCTGCTTGGAGCAACGAACCTCCTTGCGACCGCCCGGGTAAACCGGACGCAATACTCGTGGGACCCCCCGGCTCCCGGTTGCCGCGGGTCCCAGGCACAGGGGTATCAGGTGATCCGAGAGGCCAACGAGTGGGTCGACGCCGTTGCTCCCAGATTTCGGGCAACTGGCGCAGGACCGTTGTGGTGGCCCAAGCATGTTGAGGAAATGCCGCTCCCCTGTACCGACGGGCTGCCCGTAGGTAATCTGCTGATCTCGTGGCTAAATACTGGCTATAACCAGCTGCCCGGCTTTGTCGGCGGCGAGCCCAGTACGTTCGTCGAAGTTCCGGCTGCAACCCTTGAGAGCCTGAGTAGGGCCGAGACATTGATCGCAGTCGTTACCAGCTCCTCGCCTGATGCGGGAGATGATCTGAGGGCCCATGGTTATCAGGTGCGCTGTACACATACCCACATCCTCGCCCTGGCGTCGCCCCGCCTCCGCATGTGCTTGGGCACCGTGATCCGCGAGACGCAGGGCAGCACGGGAACCCCAAGCTGAAGCAAGCAAAGGCGATGCAGGGGTCAAGCCCATCCAGACTGCCACGACGCCAACCTCGACGGGCGGGAACGACAAGTTGTGTGGTGGCTTAGCAATCGCCGGGTGCGCCGTGGCGCCGGTGTATGTGGGGGGGTCACGTAGGCTCACGGCACGAATCCCGACGGCAGGAGGCCGTTCCACTGATCTCGCTCGTCGTCTACGGTCGTAACGACCAACACGGCTACAACTCCCACCGCCGCGTGGCGCTTTCGCTGAACGCCATGGCTGAAGTCCTCACCGGCACAGACGACGAGATCCTCTTTGTCGACTACCACACCCCCCACGGCATGCCGACGCTGCCGGAGGCCATCGAGGACACCCTCACCGACCGCGCCATCGCTCTGATGCGCGTGCTCAAGGTGACACCTGAGATGCACATGGCGGCAGTGGGGGATCGCTCGCGGCTTCCCATCAGCGAGCCGCACGCCAGGAACACCGCGATCCGCCACGCACACCCCGGCAACTGGATCCTTTCCACCAACACCGACATGGTGTTCGTACCGCGAGGTGAGAAGTCGCTCACCGACCTCGTGGCGGAACTGGATGGCGAGGCCTACTGCCTGCCGCGGTTTGAGATACCCGAGTGGCTGTGGGAGAGCGTGCCGAGGAATGACCCGCACCGCATGATCGAGTTGCTGCACGACTGGGGCGAGCGAATCGGCCTTGATGAGGTGACCCTCGGTCACGACTGGATCCTCTACGACGCCCCCGGCGACTTCCAGCTGGTGCGCCGCGAGCTGATGGAGGAGGTGCACGGCTTCGATGAGCAGATGATCCACGGCTGGCATGTCGACTCCAACCTGTGGAAGCGCATCTACAACCGCACCGGCCACATCGGCACCCTCTACCCCGATATCGCCGGGTACCACACCAACCACAACCGCACCCTCACCCGCCTGATGGAGGCGCAATCCACAGGCAACGATCTGGGGCACTTCGTGTACGAGGTGGAGCACTCCTCGCTGCCGGCACAAGCAGACACCTGGGGCTTTCAGGGCGTTGACGTAACCGAGGTGCCCCTCCGGCGCGCAAATCCCATGCCTCTTCTGGAGGCATCGGCAGTGCGATCAGCAGGCCAGGCAGGCCCACTGATCACTTCTGACACGCGTGAACAGATATCGGTGCTCAATTACGACGCCAGGCACATCCTGCCCTTCGCGCTCGACCCGGTGATCGGGGAGTTTCCGCGGCCGTCAATGGGGTACGTGGGGATCAACGATTCCACTGCCCAGATGCTTGCAGCCGCCGCCAGCGAACTCGACTGCCCGGGTGGGCTGGCGCTGGGCGATGCCGCAGCACGCGATGCCGACGTGGTGATTCTCGACCTGGGCGTTGATGCCTCAACGGGACGCAGGGCGCTGACGCGTGATGAAGCGCACACCGCCAGGGCGCCCGCCCACGCCACGTCAGACCCGCATCACGGCGGTGACGGGCAGCAGGCATTGCTGCCTGCGCTGAAGCGCGCCATCGACATCCTTCGCGCGCGCGACCCACAGCCGCGGATCCTGCTCATCAATGCGATCAGTGGCATCTGGGAGGCATGGGTGCGGCCGCAGTTCACCCTCTCGTATGGGACGTTCCACACGCGGATCCAGCCGGCGGAACTGAAGACAGACCTCCCGGACGAGCCCATTGATGCGTGGATGGAGCGGCGCCTTGTATTCATCACACGAGACCCAGAGGAACTGGCGGTCGCCATATCCGACGGGGATGGAGAGGTCGTCGATCTCGCCGAGGGAGCGGACTATTTCGGCCTTGACGAGGCGTGGGAAAGCGTGGATGAAGCGGGGGCCTACGTTGGGTCGGGCACCGCATATTTACGGTTCCGCTCAGCAACGAGCATGACGGGCCCGGTCCGCGTGACGGTGCAAATGGCGATATGGACGACCTCCACCCGTGCCACCACCCCGGTGTCGCTCTGCATCAGCCTTGACGGCCGCATCCTGTTTGATGGGGTTCCGCCGACCGTTGCGCAAATCGTGAACCTGCACGCCAACACCGACCTTGATGGACGTCATGACCATGACCTCGCAGTGACGGTGACAATGGACGATGGCTCGGTGTATTCCCCTCGTATGTCGGGAGGCACCCAGCCATGGGTCCGGCTCGGCGCAGTCAGCCTTCACCCTGCGAAGGCCAGCACCCTTGTCCCAGGCGAGGACCACCGGATGTCGCCCGGTAGTGCTGCCGAGATGTGTCTCGACGGAATCTGGACCAAGACCAACCCATACGGCGCATGGAACCTCGGGCCATCCGGTGCCATGCGGGTCGCGGTGCCAGCAGCCTGCAACGCGGTCGCCCTTGAGCTTCTTGGCCACCCCGGCCGTGGCGATGCCCAAGGGGTTCGGGTCACTGCGAAGGGGTTGGCCGAAATCACGGTCGACATTGAAGACCTCTCGGCCACCGAGCCGCGTGACTACTCAATACCCCTCCCCGCGTCGGCCCCGGGTGGCGCTGTCACGCTCGAATTCGAGGCGATCGGCATCCCCGCGCCCAGTGGAGAGGTGGTCGAAGTCCGCGGTCTCAGTGCAGTCAGTGCCGGATGAGTACAGCAGACATTGCGAACAGGTACGTTGCTCAGGTCGCTTTCGCAGACCCCGATCATTGAGATTCAGAAACTCGTGACCGCACCAAGCCTTGCCCGCATCCTGACGAACGCCCGCGCGTTCTCGACTGAGCCATTTACCGTCATCGATGTCGGCTGCACGGGCGGAATCCTTGCGGCAGCCCAGGAGTTCGTACCCGCACTCAGGGCCGTCGGGTTTGATCCGATCGTTGAGGAGGTCGATCGACTGCGTGCGGCGGCGGAGCCACCTGGCGCAATCTTTGAGTGTGCGCTTGTCGCCGAGCCCGGTTGGCGAACGCCGGATCTCAGGAAATCGCCGGCGGCTTTCGCCCGAAGTTCCGCGGCTGCGTATGAGGCGCGCCACAATTTTGACTACCACTCTGAGATGTTCAACAGTGGGCGCGAAATCACCCTGACCTCACGCACGGTTGGCCTAAAGGAATGGTTGCGCGCAAACAGCGAATGGGCCGTCGACCTGCTCAAGGTTGATACCGACGGCAACGACATCAGCGTGCTCCGCTCCCTGGGCGTGCGTCTCACGGACCCTCTCGCAGTTCATGTGGAGATGAACTTCGACGGCGACATCGGGGCTAACTCCAACGTGTTTTCCGTCGTATTCGAAACGCTGCTGAATGCCGGCTTTCGCATGTTCTCCCTCGATCCAACCCGCTACTCGAAGGCGGCGATGCCCGACGTATTCGAGTTCTCCATGCCGGCCCAAACGGTGCGCGGCCAGGTGGTGCAGGCCGATGCACTCTTCTGCAAGGACCTGGCAGTTGAGGGTAACGACAGTCCGGCCCGCATCCTGAAGCTGGCATGCATCTTCGATCTGTTCAATCTTCAGGACTGTGCTGCCGAACTGCTGATGGCCCACGAGGACGTTCTGGCGGCGGTATCACCTGTGCCGGTGACCGACCTCCTGACCGCGCTCGGCCCGCGCACCGAACTCGGTCTCTCGCCAGCCGATGCCCGCGCGCTGTTTGCCAAGAGCCCCGAGTCGTTCTTTCCTACATCCGCGACAGAAGAACCCGAATCAGGTGGTGCAACGCCCGAGCCCGACCCCGTGACCGAACCCAGCACAGCGGACCAGCGACCCACCTTGGAGGTAGGCGGGCCAGAACGTGGCATTGGAGCGAACGGGGAGGTCCACGCGCTCGGCGAAGGCTGGTGGCCTCCTGAGGAATCCGGGACGTGGACCAAGGCCCACTCTGCAAGCCTGCACTTCATCTCCGCGAGATCAATTCCGGCAGGCAGCACCTGTGAACTGATTGCGTGGCGACTTCACCCGCCAGACGACGTCGGGGAAGTGGCAATAACCCTAAACGGACGGATGCTGACTGTCACCCCCGGGAGCGACGACCAGACCCTCGTGTTCTTGGTCGAAGCCGAAATCCCGGCCGGCGACCTCGATCTCATGATCCATGGCTGGCCACTTCAGCGACCGAGTGAACTGAGTGTCTCCGCTGACGACCGACTCCTCGGGGTGCACGTCAAATCAGTCGTGCTTCGCGCCGGGGTGGGTTCATCGTGAACCCAGACACTGGATTGTAAGGCGCCAGGGTCCGAGAGGCACGCCGACGGGCTCAGTTTGGGCTGGCATCGCGTAGTCGTACACCGCGGGTGCCCTCAGGAAGACAAGCGAGTCGCCGGCCAGATTGGCGGGGCAAGCCGCACCACCAGCGGGCGGTTGCCTGCATCAACAGAACGAAGGACGCAACGCAGCCCTTCCATGGAACACGGCTGGCGCAGGGTCACGCGACCGCTGAATCCCGCCCCGGCGATCGTCTCTACGAGGATCGTTGCGTTGTCATCACCGATGAGGCATAGCCCCGCAGTGCCACCCACGACTGCCACGTCCAGCGTGACCGCCACATCGGCGTCAGTCGCGGCGGCTTGCACTGGCATGGTCGCAAGGAACCACCAGCATGGCTGGGTGCTTGTGAGCAGAACCCCTTCGGCACATGGTCGCAGCATTGTGCCGTCGGCCAACGTCAGCTGATCAGACCACGTCGCGTCCGAGACCGGCTCCACCTGGGAGTGCCCCTGCTGACCAGTCATCGGCGGCGTCCGATCAGGAGCATGGAGGGACGAACCCAGACAAGCCGCGAGAACATCTCCCCCCACTGCGCGAGCGCCTCGCCGACGCCCTCGACAACCCCACGGGCCGCTAAACCAGAACCCATCATCCGCGGAACCGGGCAGAAGTCATGCCACATCACAAGACCACCAGGGCGCACGAGTTTGACCGCTGTTTCGGTATCGACTGCTACAACGTCAGCCGTATGTCCACCGTCAATCAAGACAGTGTCAAATGTTCCCGTGCCCGGCGGCGGCGCCCACTGCGTGCTGTCCACAAATAGTTGGGCCACCCGGTCCGCGTGCCCCGCCTCTCGGTAGAGGCGCCCGATGCGGTTTCCCGAATCCGATGGACTGCCGCCACCCGTACTCGGGTAAAGGGGATGCCCGGCTGCGTCGGCTTCGCCGTCGGGCAGGTTGATCGTCGTAACACTCGCCCGAGGAGCGGCCTCAAGACACAGGACGACTCCGAAGCCTTCCCATGTCCCGAACTCGAGATGACGTACAGGATCGATGGCTTGGTAGAGCGCCGCAAGGATGCGCGCATCATCGGGATCCATCTTCCAGGTGAGCGGGTCTCTCATCAGATCGCCGTGTGCCGGGCTGAGCGTGCAATCAAGACCGAGCGCCGTTCCCAGTGATTCGGATGTGACGACCTCAACAAGTGAACTCAGCAACTTCATTGCCGGCTTGTCCGGCACGCCCAGCGCGCGATAGTCAATACGGTCCGCTGGTCCCCAGTACCGCCGCTCACGACTGAGAGGGTCGTCCAAGGTCCACGATACTGAGCGAACACGGAAGATGAGGGGGGCTCGTTCAGCGGATCCATTCCTGAACATCACCGAGTCAGCGCCCTCCCCGAAAGGTAGACGGACGCATTCCCCGGGTGGTGCTGACGACGAAACCGTGACCTCCGGCGCGACATACGTCCGAAAGTCAGCGGCAATCAGGCCGACACCAAGGATCCCTTCAAGCACCTCGACCTCGACCTCAATCGAGGACAACCTCGAGCGGTTGCCTAAGGCACCCTCCACGTCCTTGAGTGGTACGTGCGATGCAAACGACCACGGGTCGAAATGGCCAGCGACCGTTACCTCAGATCCAGACCGGATCTCCCCGTCCACCACGGCGCCATTGTGGGAAATCACGACCGCGACGCTGACCGCTCGACTATCACTGGCCTACTCACCCGGGTTGCTGTACCCGACCCCAATCGCGACGTAGGACGTCCCAGCCGGCCAACCCGCATTCGCGAGCCGACGCCAGCAATCGATGATCACGACGCCGCTTCCGAGTGGTAAGGCCGGCAGGCTGTCATAGGCAGGGTCGTCTCCAACGACAACAACTGCCGCAGCACTGGCAACTGCTGCCTCCACATCGTCCTCCTGCCGAAATACTACGTTCGCGAGAATGGGGCTGTGGGATGCGTCCGCAATGGGGTCGTGCACGACCACCTTCCGCCCGAGCCCGGCGAGCGCGGCGGCGACCTTGGCGCCTGCACTCTCCTCCACCACCGGCGTGTTGTCCTTGTACGCAAGCCCGAGCACCGCGACCGTGTCGCCGTCCTCCGTCGCGCGGATCACAGTGGCAGCAATGCGATCGGCAAATGCATCGTTCATGGTGTCGGTCGCTGCTGCCAAGTCCCAAGGTGCTCCCACGGCCTCGGCAGCCACGCCCAGCGCACGGTTGTCGCGTGGGAAGCAAGGCCCACCGAAGGGCGGGCCACCCTTGAGGTAGCGAGGGCCGATCCGTGAGTCGAGGCCAATCGCCCGAGTGACCTCATCGACATCACCGCCAGGGAGACCCTCGCAGATGCTCGCCAGCATGTTGGCGTAGGTGATCTTCATGGTCACGAAGGAGTTCACCGAGATCTTGGCCAGCTCGGCGTTTACCCAGTTCATCACCTGCACCGGCACATCGCGGCCACCGCCGATGCCCAGATAGAAGTCGGCCAGGCGCCTGCCGGCAGCCTTGTCGTCGGCGCCGATCAGCACGAAGTCGGGGTTCTGCAGATCGCGCACCACGCTGCCGAGCGCGATAAACTCTGGTGAGTAACACAGCGCCACACCGTCACCGAGCGAGCGGCCCAATGCCTGCTCGAAGGCGGGGGCCAGAACCGCAGAGGTGGCCCCCGGCATGACGGTGCTGGTCACGGCGACGAGGTGCGGCTGGGGATTCTCCCTCAGCACCTGCCCGATCTCCCGGAGGGCATCCACCACGTAGTCATTGATGAATGCACCGTCATCACCACTCGGGGTGGGCACGATAATGAAGGTGAGTTCGGCGCCGGGAATAGCCTCGGCGTAGCTGGTGGTTGCGGTAATCCGCTCGCTGTTGGCAGCGATCATCTCGGGCAGACCCGGCTCGTCAATGAGCACACGGCCCTCGTTGAGCGCATCCACGACCGGCTGCATGGGGTCAACACCCACCACGTCGTGGCCGGACTGTGCGAATACGGCTGCCATCGGAAGGCCCAGCTTGCCGAGCCCCGCCACGACCACCTTCACGAGGCGGTTCCGGCAG
>Ga0194057_10001157_pt1 | contig 13536 bp, 14 predicted proteins | sample SepL4415m_MetaG_FD_155474 | JGI IMG/M metagenome (GOLD analysis project Ga0194057, IMG submission 155474) | Anoxic zone freshwater microbial communities from boreal shield lake in IISD Experimental Lakes Area, Ontario, Canada - Sep2016-L442-15m | ecosystem: Environmental > Aquatic > Freshwater... | reverse complement strand
GGCAACGTCACTTTGAGGCGGGCTGCCAAGAGGCGCACGATCCTCGGCGTAAATACTCTCCTGCCTGCGATTCTCTGTTCAGGCTCGGGTACGATTCCGTTTGCTAGCAGGTATTCGACGCGGTACGGCTTGACGTTCAGCAAGGCTGCGACATCGCGCAGGCTCATTGTGCTTTGCATGGGTTCCTCCAGGTTGTCCGCCATGACGCCTTGCGTCAGTGCGGCAAGTGAATGATGGCCGCCGAGGCGCAGCGGCCCCGTGCGGATTGAAATGGATAAGGACCGAGAGGGCGGCAGGGCCGCTAGAGGTCGATCGCAAGTAAGAAGTAAAAAGTATGATGCTCGCAATCACGAGACTCCCTCAATCCTAATGTTTCTGGCGGCCCAGCGCAATAGCCGTTATTTCATTTTGTCCTGCGTTGGCCGCAGTGGCGGTCGTTCGCGACGTACTGACGTATTGATTTCCCGTGATATAGAACCGCAGCATGAGGTCCTTTGCTTTCCCGTAGACTTTAGACAAAAGTCTAAAGTCTACGGGAATAGCCTCACTCCTATTCGTCCTCCTCCTCTTCCTCCTCTTCCTGCAAACGCAACTGCTCCGCACGCTGCTCAGCAAGCCGACGTTCCTCCTCGACCCGGCGCACTTCGGTTTCCAGGTCAGGCGATTCCGGTGGGCGGGTGTTGAGCACGTAGCGCGGCACCCGTGTTGTTTCCAGTTGCCCGTCTGCCCTCAGTTGTCTTTTCGCGTTGTAATACGTGGCCCGCTGAAAGCCCGTTCGACGTTGGAACTCTTCCACCTTCTGGGCCACAGTGCGATACCGTGGATCGTTTTCCAGCGCAACGACCCATTGTTCGGCGGCTTGACTGAAGTAACGCCGTGCCAGAAACTCTTGCCAGTCGCCCTTTTGCCGTCGCTCGTAGGCTTTGACGTAGGTCCGCGCCGAAAGTTTATCGCAGTCGATCAGATTAAGATGCTGGCCAATGTAATTGTGAATCTCCTGGTCCCAGTACCAGCTAGCGGAGTTTCGATGCACCTCGGCGGGTGGCGGGTCGAAATAGATTAAGTGGCCGCGGTCTGCAATTGCGTCGTATTCGGCAGCGTCGCCAAAGGCGAAACGGTTCATAATCAAACAGACTCGTGAGGTCGTATCGAATTGCTTCGGGATACCGTCGCGTGCAAGCACCTTGTTGTCCACTCTCCAACTCACGGTCTTCGTTGGCCGATTCTCCGTCAGATCGCGGAGCAGAAATCGTCCGTTCGGGTTGGCCCAAAGGCGCTCGGCGTCGTCGAAGATGAGCAGTTTATTGCGGTGCTCATAGGCCAGTCGGTAAGCTTCAACTGGTGTGACGTTGCCTTTTACGTAATGGGCGACGTTGATTTCGTTGCCGTCACGGTCGTGGTACGGACGGCATCGCTCCTCAAACATGTGGCTCTTCGATAACCCATGCCGCCCGATGATGAGCAGAAAGTACATGGTGGCCGCGAAGAACGCGTCACGGAACTCGCGAAGCGCGTCGTAGGTGTCAATGATCTCGGCGTCTGCCGGTATGGTTTTGCTATTCATGCGTCTCTTCCTAATAATGTTGTGACCGCCGATCTGGCGGCTAGGCCGGGGCCGCCGCGGGCATGCCTACGACGACCCCAAACCCAAACTGTTGTCAATACTCGTTAGCCGCCGGCAGGTGCTTCTCCAGCAACGTGCCGATCCTGGCCGTGCGGAACTTCGCATCCCGCCAGCAGATCCCGCAGCGCACGCACGTCGTCTCGGTGACGCCGTCTTCGTGCGGGCAGACTAGGCAGCCGCCGAGAGTGTGCTTCTCGGCCAGCTTCTGCTTCCCCGACGACTCGGCGTCGTTGCGCCAGACGAGGTCTACCGGTTCGACCGGCAGATCGTCGTCATCGGTCGCCAACCAGCACCAGGGCAGGTCCGAGTCCGGCGGCGGCCCATGATGCTCCGCCATCTTACGGTCCCAACTCAGCCACATGGTCAAGTTGGGCTCGGCCTTCAGCTTCTTCAGTTCTTCCCAGAGCTTGGGAACGGCCCATGATCGGGTATAAAACCAAAACCGCATCTTCGGGTTCGCCTGCACGATGCTACGCACCTTGCCGACGAATTTGGTGCTGTACATATCGCCTATGCCCGGCAGGCGCACCGCCTTGGCCGTGCGGCGACGACCGATAACACCATTTGCCCACTCGACGAACGAGTCGGTCCGGGAGAACTGAAGGTTGGCGGCAAGCCGCTCTTTCTTCTTGTTCTCGCGGTAGCGCTTGCGGCAGGCCCAACAGATCGGCTTCGGATCTGCGTTGCCATCGGGACGCAATTCTCTGCAAATGGCATGCACGGAGCCTGGGCATGAGACGATCGGCGACATGTCGAAGGTCAGCAGGCCCTTACCGAGTTTGCTATTGCTGTCGCAGAACTTCGCCGACGTCGATTCAGTCCCACAGACGCGCTTCGCGCCGGCGTCCGTCTCGGGACGGAAAGTAATGAAATCTAGGAGTAACATTCGGTTTCCATTTCCAAGATGTAAGTGATACTCACTTCGTCCCCTTTGTTTTTGCGAGCCTTTGCTCAGCGTCGGAAAGCACGAGGATACGGGTCACAATGCGCACCAAGGCTGTGTTGGCATCCTTCGGTTTCAGGGCCTTGCCGGCAATGTCGTTGACGTGCTTCACAAGCTCGTCGAGGGTGCCGGGGAGGTTCTCCAGCATGTTGCGGTACGCTTCGAGATGGTTTCCCGCACTATGCTCGGCCTCGGGCTTGGGCGTCTTATCGCCCTCCGCGATTTCCGGCTTCCCGCTCGGCTTGGCCTTCTTGCCATTGCCCTTCTTGGTCTTGCCGATCTTGGCTGTCTCAATCTTGCGACCGTCGCGGCCAACACGCTTCTTCGACTGTCCATTCTGGACAGTCGGCTCAACCTTTTTGCGATGCTGCCCTACCATCGTGGGGCTGACGCCGACCAACTCGGCGATTTGCCGGTCGGACATCTTCGCCCCGTTGGGATGCTTCAGTGCCATCACGACGGCGCGCTGTTTGTCCTCGACGCTGCGCCGTAGGCCGTGCGTTATGTTGCTTTGCAGCGCGTGCCACTGGGCATCCGCCTTGGTGCCATCGATCACGATGCAGTCGATCTGCTTTGTGCCCGCTTTTTTAAGGGCTGCCAGGCGATGGAAACCCTCGGCCAGCCAGTACGTCTCGCCGTCGAAGAAGACGACGACCGGCGGCAATTTGTCGCCCGCCACAAGTCGCTCGGCGTACTCTTTGACCGTGTTGCTGTCAGTCTCGACGCGCGGTTGAACGTCACGCGAACACCTGATCTTGTCCGCAGACAATCGTTGCGTAGTTTGTTGATGTTTCTGTGCCATGTAGATGTCTTTCAAAAAGTCTGGAGTGATGTTAGTGGGGGCCCTTGCAGTTCCCGGCCGTGCCCGTCAGCCGAGGACCGCGACCCACCGTACATCTAAATGCTACCGCCATCCGCAGAATCAATCTTTGAACGAATCCTTGAATTGGTTTGTACTTCGACCCCGACTGTGCCAGCCTGGAGTGCAACCACGGAATTCCAGCAAAATACCGCTTACCGCACCGCCTGGCAGGGAAGTTTTTTGCCTAGGGGCGTCGCAGAATTCACCAGCTTGTGGTTGAGATGAAGACGCGCACCGAGCGGAGAGGGAACCAAGCTGGTTCTAGTGGCGGCAGGTAGGACAACCAGTGCCGGGCGTTACCCGCGTTGACCTGGAATCCGTCCAGGGCTAGTTATCAAGAGGGAGTTGCTCTTGCTGGTCGGCTGGCAATGGAGTTTGAATACGGCGGACGAGACGCGGGGGGATAGCCAGCCGATACCCCCCTGGGTCCGAGGTTACCATGTATCGCTTTCGTTCAGAAAGGACCATCGAATACTTGATTGCCTCCGGATCATCGACTCCGCTGGCAGTCGCGTACATTGCCACGATGGGCTTCAGAACGGCGCGCACGTCTCTTGTAATGTACGATGCAAGGTATGACGCGTCCACCTTCAGATCAGTCTCCGTCAAGAGTTCCAATGCATCCACCTTTTCAGATGGCCTGCTTGCCAGCACCAGGAACAACTTCAGGCCGCGCAGCGGGAACGCCGTAAAGGGAAGCACTTGCCCGAAAAGGGTGAACTCGCCCTTCACGTGGTCGATGATCAACCACGGCCCCAAGCCAGCGGCAGTGTCCAGCGTCTCCCGAATGGCGATGTCGGCCGCAACGAGGGCGGTGGCGGACCGCCGCTGGTGATTCAACCAATCATCATGCACCGGCACCTTTGCTGCCTTGAGGAACGCGGCCAGCTTCCCTTGCCACGGCGTTGAATCCTTCGGGGCCAGGGCCGTCGCCACCTTCTCCATCTGCTGGAGATCAGCCGGCATTATGTCTCTCGGATCGGGGAATGAGGTGCAGGCAAGGCACCTGCCCACCAAAAACCCCAACTCACACCACCGCTGCGCGTCCACATTGCCTTGAATGGCGGCCCTGGCCGATTCGACAAGATCGTGCCAGGGATGCTCTTCGCGCATCAGCAACCACCTGAGTTCGCCATCGTCGGCCGCCCTGTAAGCCCTTAGAACTGCCTGGAACAGGGTTCGCAGCCGGTCCACGGCCTCATGCAGTTCGACAAGTCGGACTACATCCATTACCCCCGCTGACGCCAATTCCCGGAGCGCATCCTGCAAATCTGCCAATTCCGCTGGAAGTGCGTCCCTGCCCGCATTCCGGAGTTCTTCCTGGCGGTGATACCGTAGCTGTTGAACTTGGCAGCGAAGTTTTTCCCGATCAACTGGTGGTGGGTCATCTTCAGTGTAGAAGTCGAGATCCTCGGTGGCGCTCTCAACCGCAGCGTTTGGCCAACTTGCCCACGAAATATACTCCGGCCACACCCTCAGCAGGAATGGATGGCATCCAAGGTTGTAGGCCGCAAGCGCGATCCTCTCCGGCCGACACTCTTGCGGGGCGTCGAAATCACCAAAATGCCATACGCCGAGAATTCCCATGATGCTGCCCTTGTGCGGCTTGACAAAATTTACGTAACCGAGCTGACTGAACTCAGGCCATTATCGCCTTTGATTCCGCGGTTGTCGATCCTGCCGACGCCACAGACGAAGCGCAAACCAATTCAAGGAATCGTTCAAAGATTGTTTTGGAGCACGTTTCTATACTGAATAAGCGGGGGCCGCCGCTCAATGCGACGCCCCCACCCGAGGCGTCGGCAGACCTGTTCCGTCGGCCGCCTGTAGCCCTTGTGGCATGTAGAGTCGTAGGCATCGCTGCGAACAACGTGGAGATGGGCGGGCAGATAGCCCGGCTTCCCGGCGTTTATCGCGAATGCCCCAGCAAAGGAAGAGAACATGATTGAACTTTCATGGCAAGCATTTCGTTGTGGGCGACTAGCCAGGCCTCCCGCATCATCAGCCCCCAACTGTTGCTGACTGCGGAAGAGACCTCCCGCGCACTGAGTATTTCGCCGAGGACACTTTGGAGTCTCACCAAGAGTGGTGATATTCCGGTCATCCAGGTTGGAAGCCGGAGCATACGGTACTCCATCGACGACCTCCGAGCATGGATCGAACGCAAACGACAAGGGGCTGTATCCCCCGGTCCGGACAGCGCGCGGACCTAATGGCAAGTTTGGCAGCGGCTAGCCGGTACATTGCCGGCTAGCCGCGTGCCGTAGAATCTGAAAAGGAAGAGAGAAGAAAAATGGCAAGCATTTCATGTGATAAACAAGGACGGCGAACAATCCAGTTCGTTGGCGCGGACAGACGCCGCCGCAGCATCCGCCTGGGCAAAATCTCCAAAAAGGGAGCCGATGATGTCAAGCGTCACATCGAGGCCCTGAACGCCTCAAAGATCGCTCAGCAGCCCGTGGATGAGCCTACCGCAAGGTGGGTGGCCGACCTCGACGGAGTATTGGTCGATAAACTGGCGTCGGTCGGTCTTGTGACTCGTCGTCACAGTGGCGTCCTCAAGGCGTTCTTGGATGATTATGTCGCCAAGCGGGCCGACGTGAAGTCAAGCACGGCCACGGTCTATGGGCACACTCGGCGGTGCTTGGTTGAGTTTTTCGGTCCCGACAGGTCGCTTCGGGAAATCCGGCCAGGCGATACGGATGAGTGGCGGCTGTGGTTGATCGATCACGAGAAGCTTGCCGACAACACCGTGCGGCGGCGCTGTGGCATCGCCAAGCAGTTCTTTCGGGCGGCCCAGCGAAAGAAATTGATCGGCGAGAACCCCTTTGCGGACTTGGTATCATCGGTCCGCGGCAACGCAAGCCGAAGCTACTTCATTTCCGCAGAACAGGCCCAGAAAGTTCTGCATGCCTGTCCAGACGCCCAGTGGCAGTTGCTGTTCGCCCTGAGCCGCTACGGCGGCTTGCGCTGTCCTTCCGAGCACTTGGCTTTACGCTGGTCCGATGTCAATTGGGAACAAAACCGCATGACCATCCGGAGTTCAAAGACCGAGCACCACGAAGGAGGTGAATCCCGCCAAATTCCCATCTTCCCTGAACTGCGACCATACTTGGAAGCAGCGTGGGACGAAGCTGAATCCGGTACCTTTTTGGTAATCACCCGGTACCGTCACGCCAATGCCAACCTGCGCACCCAATTGGAGCGGATTATTCGCAAGGCGGGATTGGAGCCTTGGCCGAAGCTCTTTCAGAACCTCCGTGCCACCCGTGAAACAGAGCTTGCCGAGACTTATCCCCTCCATGTGGTGTGTGCCTGGATCGGCAATAGTCGTACGGTGGCGGCAAAACACTACCTTCAGGTAACGGATGAGCATTTCGAGCGAGGAGCCGGCGGCGGCGAAAGTGCGCTGCAGAATCCGGTGCAGCAGACCCCCGCAAATACTCGCAATAACTCGCAGCAAGAAAGCGGAAACGCCGGAAAACACGTGTTTTCCGGCGTTTTACCACCTATCCGAGTGGGCGATACAAGACTCGAACTTGTGACCCCTAGCTTGTCGAGCTAGTGCTCTAACCAACTGAGCTAATCGCCCTGAGCTTATCCGCTGGCACCTTTCCCAACGGTCCATCAATTCTGCCACCGGATGCTGGATCTGTCAACTGGTCAAAATGTCGTGGGGGGGTGTGGCAACAGCCAAGAGGGCTTGATGGCCTCGATCATAACCTTGCCAACTGCTGTCACTGCTAGCTCGACGTAGGGTGGGTGAAGCATCTATCGGTGCGTTACTCGAACTGATCTTGAACAGCGGTAAGGATCGGCGCATCAATAAGTGTCGCAAGAAAAGTAGCAGGCACACTCCGTGTGCCGTCCGCCCACGCTCGGCGAGTGGGCAAAACACGACAGTTATTTATGCGACGATCCTAAGTGCTGTCAGCGTCTCGACTTCGTGCGCAACCCACCATTTCCCGGCCGGTTCGCTCCACGCACCCTACGGGTTCCTGTCCCCGTAGGGTGGGTGGAGCATCGATTTTAGACGTGTTGAGTAGCTGGCATCCGTTCAATGCTGGCGATGTGGAGCAAAGCGCAGCAAATCACCCGGTCTGAATCCGGGACGCCGATGACCAATGTGGATTTGAGAAGCATGGCAAATTCGGGATGGGGAATCTGATGGACTTCGCCATTCGATAAGTGTACTTGAAACGGTTGGAATGACTGTCGCGTAATGAATTCCCGAACGGTTTCTGCATTCATCGTGTTCGCCTTTCATTGAAAGGATAAGCAAAGTGTCACAACCTAATTATAACACAGCCGCCGACATTTACGACGGCTGGCGCGACGACGGCAAGGAGTATAAGGTCGATCCGGTAAACGATCTGCGGCCGGTGTGCGCTAACTGCCATGCCATTTTGCACCGGCTCAAGCCAGCGTACAGTATCGATGAGGTTAAAGCATTTCGACAGAGCGTATCAAGGTGATACCACGGAAATTATTAGGAAAATGATAAGGATTATTTCACTCGACCCAACTTAGGATTTGCAGACCCGTAACATTGGTGAAATGTTTCGTATTGTTCGTCACCAACACGAGGGAATGATTCTGCGCGGTGGCGGCAATCAGGATGTCAGCGTCGCCGATCAGTGTTCCGCGTCGGTGTAAATTAGCGTAGATTTCCGCTGCGCGAACGATAATCTTGTAAAAAAGACGACCGGTCGAGAGCGATTGTTTCTACATCGGCAACGTCCCTCTCCGTCAGTCCGGCATAGACCCGGGCTGCCAAATCGAGAATTTCGCTTGGACCGTTCGTCGCCACCACGATACGTACATGTTGGCCCTTTATGGTATAACGGTCCGGGGAGGTTCATAAACCATGACCGAAATCGCTGAAAAACTAAAAGCAGAACTCTCGCAACTTGCAGAGAAAGACCGGGCAGAATTGGCTTATTATCTTATTCGCTCATTGGATTTGGAGGACGAGGACGAAGATAACATTCAGTCTGCTTGGGAAGCCGAGTTGGAGCAAAGATGGCAAGATATGGAGACCGGAACAATTACCGGCGTCCCGGCAGAAGATGTGTTCGCTGAGATGCGAAAGAAATACCCATGAAGCCCGTCGTTTTTCACGACCTAGCTGTCGACGAACTTGACGAAGCCGCCGCTTGGTACGAAGTTATGCAGCTCGACAAATCCTCTGACCGCGTGCGTCAAATGTTCGGTGAGATCGCCCCACGGTACGATCTGCTGAACCACGTGCTTTCCTTGGGCATCGATCTGGCTTGGCGGCGAAAAACCGTTCGCCTCGTGCCGTTCAAGCCCGACGGAGGGCCAATTCTCGATGTTTGCACCGGCACGGGCGATCTGGCCCTGGCTTATTGGAAGTCGAGCGGCCGAAAGGCCCAAATCGTGGGAACCGATTTCTGCCAACCCATGCTCGTACTGGCCAATCAGAAGGGCCGCCGCGCCGGGGCCGAAAAGCATATTTCCTGGATCGAGGCCGACACCGAGCAGTTGCCCTTCCCCGACGACCTCTTCCAGATCGTTTGCGTCGCTTTTGGGCTGCGGAATGTCAGCGATACGGATCGCGGTCTGCGGGAGATGGCCCGAGTTTGCCGCCCCGGCGGAAGCGTGGCCGTGCTGGAATTTTCCACGCCGACGCGCTGGCCGCTCGGCCCGCTTTATCGTTGGTATTTCCAGCGGGTTCTGCCACGGATCGGGCAGGCCTTGGCTCGGAATCATCAGTCAGCTTATAATTATCTTCCGGCTAGCGTCAGCCAGTTTCCGCAGGGCGAAGAGCTCGCCGCGCGGATGCGGGCCGCCGGATTGGCGCGGGTCGAGTATCATCGTTTTACTTTGGGTATCGCCACGCTCTACGTGGGCTACAAGTAGGTTCCAACATCATGAAGCGAAACATCGTCGTCGCCATCACCGGGGCCAGCGGTATCGTCTATGCCACGCGGCTCTTGGAAGTTCTCCACGCAGCCGGCTGCGACATCCACCTGATCATCAGCCCGGCAGCCCAGATCGTCTTCAGGCAGGAGTTGGACATCTCCGTCGATCTGGACAACTTCTCGCCCGCGATGTTGATGTTGGACATCGGCACCCGGCCCAAGGATCGGAAGTTGCAGATTCTTCGTGCCATGTCGGGCATTTCCAGCGACGAAAGCAATGTTCTTTCCGTCGGCACAGGCGAGGAAGGCAAGCTGATCTACTACCACTATCGCGACTACCTGGGCGCGATCGCCAGCGGCTCCTTTCTGACCGACGGCATGGTGATCTGTCCTTGTTCCAGCGGTACGCTGAGCGCAATCGTCCACGGCACCAGTGCCAATCTGATTCATCGCACGGCCGAGGTCCACTTCAAGGAGCGGCGCAAGTTGATTATCGTGCCGCGGGAGTCGCCGCTTTCGATGACCGTGCTGGAAAACATGAAGCGTGCCACGGAATATGGCGCGGTGATCCTACCCGCCATGCCCGGCTTCTATCATGGCGTGAAGACCATCCAAGACCTGATCGATTTTGTCATCTCGCGGATACTCGATCAGCTCGGCATTCGCAATTCGCTGATCCATCGCTGGGGAGGATCGGAGTGAAACTCCGCCAACTTCGCCACATTCTGGAAATGATCCGCTTCAGCCACACGCTTTTTGCGCTGCCGTTTGCCTTGCTGGCAGCCGCGATGGCCTGGGGGCTGAACGCACGGAGTACGCCGCCGGTATTGTTCCGCTGGCGCGATCTCGTTGGCATCCTTTTATGCATGGTAGCCGCCCGCAGCGCAGCGATGGCCTTCAATCGTTTGGCCGACCGGCAGATCGACGCACTGAATCCGCGGACCGAGATGCGGCACCTGCCTAGCGGCGCGCTGAGCGTGGGCGGGGTAGGGATCTTCACGATCATTTGTTCACTGGGGTTCGTGCTGGGCACGCTGCTCTTCCTGCCGAATTGGATCCCGCTGGCCGCGTCGCTGCCGGTATTGCTGTTCCTCTTCGGTTACAGCTACGCCAAGCGGTTTACCATGCTGGCGCACGTTTGGCTGGGAATTGCCCTGGCCATGGCACCTTCGGCGGCCTGGGTTGTGTTGCGGGCGGAACTTGCCTGGCCGCCGCTGGTACTCAGTACGGCCGTGGCACTGTGGGTGGCAGGTTTTGACATGATTTATGCCTGCCAGGACTATGCATTCGACGTCTCGATGCACCTTCGTAGCATTCCGGCCCGACTGGGCGTCGCCGGTGCCTTGCGTCTGGCGGCTGCCTGCCATTTTGGCATGATCGTGCTTTTGGCCATTCTTCCATGGATTTATCCGCTATTCGGTGCCATCTATCTGACGGGCGTGGCCGCGATCGGGTTGCTGCTGGTTTACGAGCATTGGCTCGTGCGGCCCGATGATTTAAGCCGTGTGAATAGGGCTTTTTTCCATGTTAATGCGGTCGTCAGCTTGGGATTGCTGGCGGTTGGGGTAGTAGAATTACTGCGGCGATAGTTGACATTTCCCCATTCCCTATCTATCCTATAGCCTATCCGAATGCCGCCACGACGCTGTTTTTTTGCGTTGCCCTCCGACGGACGTTCGGCAAACCTGGTTGTATCTGCCTGTCTCGCACATCGCGTTGCCGGGCTGATTCTGCCGTGCTTCAAGAAAGGAAGTGCATTCCATGAAACAACGTGCCAATCGGCGAGACTTTCTCAAGGCAGCGGTCGCAACAGCGGCAGCCTGCCCTTACCTCATCCCCGGCTCGGCCCTCGGGGCCGGCGACCGTCCGGCGCCCAGCGCGCGGATCGTGATGGGCGGTATCGGAATCGGAAATCAAGGTTCCGGCGACCAAGGGGCGTTCCTCGGTCGCGGCGATGTGCAGTATGTTGCCGTTTGCGATGTGAACACACAACACCGCAACGCTGCACGCGATCGCGCCAACGGCCGGTATCACAACAGCGATTGCAAAACTTACAACGACTTCCGCGAACTGCTGGCCCGCACGGATATCGACGCGGTCCACGTTGCCACGCCTGACCATTGGCATGCGCTCGTCGTGATCGACGCCTGCCGCCACGGCAAGGACGTCTATTGCCAGAAGCCCGAGACCAAGACCCTCCGCGAAGGCCCCTTGATGGTTGCGGCGGCGCGGCGTTATAGCCGCGTGGTCTCCGGCGGCAGCCAGCGCGTGCTGGAAGATTATCGGAGGCAAGTCAATCCGTGCTGGAGTGGTGAACTGGGACCGATCAAGTCGATCAACGTCAGCTTTGGCCCGCTTGCACAATCGTGCTACCTGGGCAGCGAAGCGGTTCCGCAGGGGATGGACTGGGACATGTGGCTTGGTCCCGCGCCCTGGGCTCCGTTCCATCGCTATCGTTGTAGCGGGAGTTTCAACATCAATGGAACCTGCTGGCGGTCGTTCTCCGATTATTCCGGCGGTGGCATGACCGACTGGGGAGCACACCACTTCGGTGGCGCGATCTTCGCCATCGACTGCCGCGAGTTCGAGCCTGAGGAAGTTGAGTATCACAACGAAAAAGGCCGCGAGTTCGTCGGCTTCCGGTATCCCAACGGCATCCACTTGTATCACAACCATCCCGGCATGAAACACCTCCAGATTGTCGGCACTCCCGGCGAGAAGCGGGCACCCAAACCCGTGCCGGGCTATAAGGGCAATGGCGGCATTCATGGTGACTTCATCGAGTGCGTCAAGACCCGCGAGAAGCCTTTCCGTGATATCGAATTGGCTACGCACTCCATCTCCGTGGCTCACCTGGGCAGCATTGCGTATCAATTGAAGCGGTCGCTGAAATGGGACGGCGTGAAGAACGAATTCCCTGGCGACGAGGAAGCCAACCGCTTGGTCGATCGCGCTCGCCGCGAGCCGTGGACGCTGTAACTCAAACAAAACTCAACCAAAAGAAAGAAAGATAACAACGATGCAATATCAGACCATTACTCGATCTGCCCTGGCTGCCGCCGCTACCATCCTCGGTGCGACCGTGGCCGTTGCGGAAGATAAGCCGGCCTTGGACAAGGCCGCGATTGACAAGGCATTTGAGTCCCTCAAGACTTTTAATTGGGGCGTGGACCACAATAAGTTTCGCGCATTGCTTGGCCCGATTGAAGACGCAGTGCCGGCCACCCACGGCGATGCCGCCGCGCGCAAGGAATTAGAAACCAAACTGGCCGCGGTACTTTCCACCGAGGCTTCCCGCGCGGCCAAGGATTACGTCGGCCGCAAGCTGGCGATCATTGGTACCGCCGAATCGGTACCAGCATTAGCCGCACTGCTGCCCGATAAGGATCTTTCGCACATGGCCCGCTATGCCCTGGAGCGTATCCCCGCGCCGGAAGCCACCAAGGCCCTGCGAGATTCCCTGGCCAAGACGAGCGGCGCTCAGAAGGCCGGTGTGATCGGCTCGTTGGGTGTTCGCCGCGCCGCCGAGAGCATTGCGGATCTCGCTACCCTGGTGGGCGACAGCGATGAGTCAATCGCCATTGCCGCAGCCACGGCCCTGGGCGACATCGGCAGCGTTGAGTCGGCCAAGGCATTGCAAGATGCCAAGCCGGCGTCGGACCCCGTCAAGCTCCGAGTGGCTGACGCCCAACTGGCTGCCGGCGAGTGCCTGCTGACCGCCGGCGACAAGGCCGGTGCTTTGGCCGTCTACAAGTCGCTGATTGCCAGTCCGGAAAAGAGCGTCCGCCTTGCCGCAACCCGTGGACTGTTGCTGGCCAGCGGAAAGAAAGAGTAAGAGACCGACGAAAACTGCCCCTCTCCCCTTGGGAGAGGGGCAGTAGTAGTAGGAAGGATTTTGGTATCATTGTCCAATTTGGGATCTCCGTATTCCGAGGGATTCCGTCCCCTAGCCCAGGGTTGCCGCGCAGCGGCTACCCTGGGTATAGGAATAAACGAGGCCCTACCCCAACGGGGTTGTGTCCCCTCGTTGTTATACAAGTCCTTGAGAGACCCCATCCAGCTTGCGGTTTGTCGGTTTAGTCGAAAGATGCCCTCCCGCCCCCGCTGGGCTTGCCCCAGCCCGGGTTCGGCGCGGGTCTCCTGACCCCGCCGAAACGCCCGACCGAAGGTCTCCCGGTAAATTGGAGACCTTCGGTCGGCGGCGTGGCTCGGTCAGAGACCG
>Ga0194057_10001152_pt1 | contig 13588 bp, 15 predicted proteins | sample SepL4415m_MetaG_FD_155474 | JGI IMG/M metagenome (GOLD analysis project Ga0194057, IMG submission 155474) | Anoxic zone freshwater microbial communities from boreal shield lake in IISD Experimental Lakes Area, Ontario, Canada - Sep2016-L442-15m | ecosystem: Environmental > Aquatic > Freshwater... | reverse complement strand
TAGCTGGTGGTAGCGGTACGAGACTTTATCCGCTGACGATGGCGATGAGTAAGCAGCTTTTGCCTGTTTATGATAAGCCGATGATCTTTTATCCACTCTCAATCTTAATGCTGGCTGGCATTCGAGAGATTTTGATTGTTTCTACGCCTCATGACTTACCAAATTTCAAAAAACTACTGGGCGATGGTGAAAACCTTGGCTTGAAGTTATCATATGCCGAACAACCTTCCCCTGACGGTCTCGCTCAAGCTTTTATTATTGGTGAGGAATTCATCGGTACAGATAGTGTGGCGATGGTACTTGGAGATAATATTTTCTATGGCAATGGTCTGACCAAGATTCTTGAAGAAGCCGCAAATAATGCTGAAAGAGCAACAATCTTTGGCTACTATGTGAACGATCCAGAAAGATTCGGCGTAGTTGAGTTTGATAAGAAAGGTAAGGCTATCTCAGTCGAAGAAAAACCAAAGAACCCAAAATCAAATTATGCGATTACCGGTCTATACTTCTATGACAATCGAGTCGTTGAATTTGCGAAGAATGTGAAACCAAGCGATCGAGGTGAGCTTGAGATCACCAGCGTAAACGATATGTACTTGAAGGCTGGAGACCTAGATGTAAAGCTTCTCGGACGAGGCTTTGCTTGGCTAGACACCGGTACTATCGATTCGCTCATGGAGGCAAACAATTTTGTGCGTATTGTCGAAGAGAGGCAGAACATCAAGATCGCAGCACTAGAGGAAATTGCTCACAAGAACGGCTGGATTAGCAACGAGAAACTATTAGAAATTGCTAAGAAGTACGGCAAGTCTCCTTATGGACAGCATCTTCTACGAGTAGCCGAAGGAAAATTCCGTTATTAAGTCTAGGACTCAGGACTTAGGGCTTAGGATTTAATTCGCAACAGATGCTAGTGGTTATAACCCAGAACCTATATCCTATGACCTAAAACCTAAACACTAACCCAAAGGATTTATATGAAAATTACACCTACAAAAATTAAGGATGTCCTAGTTATTGAGCCAGATGTTTTTGGTGATCACAGAGGCTGGTTTATGGAGAGCTATAACAAGACTAAATTTGCAGATATGGGAATTGATGTTGAATTTGTCCAAGACAACCACTCGATGAATGTCGCAGTTGGCACATTGAGAGGTTTGCATTTCCAGAAAGCCCCAACGTCGCAAACAAAATTAGTACGCTGTATTAAGGGCGCGTTGCTTGATGTCGTAGTTGACCTCAGAAAGGATTCTCCAACGTATAAAGAATGGGTTGGCGAAGAGCTCTCTGCCGAGAACAAAAAACAACTAATGGTGCCAGAAGGTTTTGCGCACGGTTACATCACATTGACCGATGATGTTGAGATGCAATACAAAGTTGATAAACTCTACTCGCCAGAAAATGACAGAAGCATACGCTTCGATGATCCAGAGATAGGGATAAATTGGGGTAATATTGATCCAATAATCTCTGACAAAGATAAGAGTGCTCCTTTCCTGAAGGATTCTGACGCTAACTTCTGATATTTCAGGGCTTAGTTTCTAGGTCTTAGGACGTAGGCAGTTTGCGACATTCGGCCAGACAACGATTATAACCACCGCTTGATCGTCATCCTGAACTCGTTTCAGGATCTGGAAACTAATTTGATTTTAAAATGAATAAACAATATTATGTTTACATTATTACGAATCAAGCCGCATCCACTTTTTACATCGGAGTGACCGACAACCTGATTCGAAGAATTTATGAGCACAAAGAAGAATTGATTGAAGGTTTTAGCAAAAAATATAAACTCCACAATTTGGTTTATTCCGAAGTAGCAATGAGTGCGATCGAAGCAATCGAACGAGAAAAACAGTTAAAGCGTTGGCACAGACGGTGGAAGATCAATTTGATCAAAATTCTCAATCCAAATTTTGATGATTTGTATGAAACAATAATTGGATAACACAAGATCCTGAAACAAGTTCAGGATGACAAATAATTTACTTTTTGATTAAAATTAATAAAGGAAATTCATGACTGACACTAATTCTCATCCCCTCAACCTAGATCCTAAAACCTATGCCCTAAATCCTAGACTCTGCATCTTAGTCACTGGTGGTGCTGGCTTTATTGGCTCAAACTTCATCCTTCATATGATGGATAAATACCCAGATTATGAGATTGTAAACTTAGATAAGCTTACATATGCCGGCAATCTAGAAAATCTCAAGACCGTCGAGAACAACCCTCGGTACACTTTTATCAATGGCGACATTTGCGACAAAGAAGTTGTCCGCAAGGCGATGGAGGGCTGCGACGCGGTGGTTCACTTTGCTGCCGAGTCACATGTCGACCGATCAATCACTGGTCCTGCGATTTTTGTCGAAACAAATGTAATAGGAACAGAAGTTTTACTAGAGGTGGCAAAGGATCTTGGAATTAAGAGATTTCACCATGTATCGACAGACGAGGTATTCGGCACACTCTCTCTCGAAAATCTGAACGAAAGATTCACAGAATCAACTCCGTACTCTCCACGCTCCCCTTACTCAGCGTCAAAGGCCGGCTCAGATCACTTAGTTCGAGCATTTATCGAGACGTATGACTTCCCCGCCACCATTTCAAACTGCACAAACAATTATGGTCCTTATCATTTCCCAGAAAAAGCTATCCCGCTTTTCATTACAAACGCTTTCAACGACAAACCTTTGCCAATCTATGGTAGCGGCTTAGCAATTCGCGACTATCTGTACGTCACTGATCACTGCATTGCCATCGATCTTATTTTGCACAAAGGCGTGATTGGTGAAACATATTGTGTCGGCGGCGACTCCGAAAAAAACGGCCTGCAAGTTGCAGACACTGTACTTGAGCTACTCGGGAAACCTCAGACGCTCAGAACCTTCGTCGAAGATCGCAAAGGGCACGACATGCGCTATGCCATGGATCACTCGAAAATAACCAACGAGCTAGGCTGGAAGCCTTCAGTGACTTTTGAGGAAGGCATGAAGAAGACTATCGATTGGTACGAAGAAAATGAGTCTTGGTGGAAAAATATTATCTCCAAAGAGTATTTGGACAACAATAGAGCCAAAGCGAATCGGGGAGAGTAGGACGTAGTGGTTAGGGCGTAGGAATTAGGTAGAACTAATAAGGACGGGCACGAATGCAAAATTTTGAGAATTTAGATTCCTGGAAAAAAGGAAAAGAACTCTGCATACTTTGTTATAGTGCCGTCAGGAATTTCCCGCCTAACGAAAGATTTGCCTTGTCAGATCAAATCCGCCGAGCAGCTGTCTCAATACCGTCAAACATCGCTGAAGGCTACTCCAGAAAATCAACCAAGGAGTTAGCTCATTTCCTTGAGATTTCGATTGGATCAGTTTTTGAAGTCATGACTCAAGTCTCTATCGCGGAAGAGCTCGGATACATTAGCAGAGATGAAAAAGAAAAAATATATGATAATTGCGAACACGTTGTAAGACTAATAAGAGGTTTTATTAAATACAAAAAAGGAATAAATGAATAATCCCCAATCTGCTAACCTAGATCCTAAGCCCCAAGCCCTAAGTCCTAAGCTCCGTGTCCTGGTAACTGGTGCTAAGGGTCAGCTTGGTAAAAAAATTATTGAGATCCTAGGTGAAAAACACGAGCTCATCTTGACCGACTCAGACGACATGGATATCACCGATATCGAAGCTATTCGTACAGTTGTATCAAAAGAAAAACCTGACTACATTATTCACGGCGCTGCCTATACTCAGGTTGACAAGGCTGAAGACAATGTTGAAATCTGTCGCAAGGTAAACGCCTTTGGGACAGAGAATATTGCAAAGGTTGCTAAGGAAGCTGACATCAAGCTAATCTATATCTCGACCGACTTTGTTTTTGATGGCGAAAAAACTTCTCCATATACAGAGGAAGATGAGGCGAATCCTTTATCAATCTATGGCCTGACAAAGTATGAGGGCGAAGAGTTTATTCGTCAAATTTGTGATAAATATTACATTTTCCGTATTGCTTGGCTTTTTGGTGAGCTTCCAGAAGGACATCCTGGCACAAACTTTGTTGAGGCGATGCTTCGACTTGCAAGTGACAGAGATAGCTTGAATGTGGTAGCTGATCAAGTCGGCTCGCCTACTTATACTGGTGATTTAGTTGAAATGCTGGCCAAGGTTATTGGGTCTAAGGACTCAGGACTTAGGACTCAGAATTCCGACCTAAATCCTAAAACCCAAGACCTAAATCCTGTCCCCTACGGTACTTATCATTTCTCTGGTACTGGCCCATGCTCATGGTATGATTTTGCAAAAGAGATCTTCGCACAAACGAATACTAAGATTGACCTAAAGCCAATCACTAGCGATGAATATCCGCAAAAAGCGAAGCGACCAACCTACTCATATATGGACAAGTCTAAAATTGAAAAAACGCTGGGGATTACCGTTCGCTCTTGGCAAGAGATGCTCAGAGAGTATCTATCAAAGAGAAAATAGAACTACTTTTTTTCGCTGCGAAACGTCCAAAACCTGTTGCCAAGATAGTTCCATGCGAAGACTAAGACGACTGCTATCAGTTTGCCGACATTTTGTGGACCGATCTCATAGCCCAGTATGTGTAAGCTGGCATCATAATTTGCAACATAGTAATTGCCTATAAGCTCAGTCAGAAATAAGCCAACGCCAGATATGATCGCGAATTGGCCAAACTTCACACCCTCTCTGCCTTCAGTATTGTAGCCAAAAGTCCATCGCGAATTCATGTAATAGCCATTCACGGTACCTCCGGCGAAGCCTATAGCAAGGCTCGCCCAGTACGGTAGACCCAGATAAACAAGCAAATTTAGAAGCCCCATGTCTATGACAGTGCTTACGGCTCCGACTATTCCAAATTTTATGAGCTGAAGCAGACCACCTGATGATTTATCATTTTTCATTTTGCATTTCTCATTAATTTTCCATTTTACAATTTGGACGGCGAGCAACTGTCACTTTACTTATCAATAATAGCACTTGGGTTTCAAAAAATATAGTTTTAGACTACAATTTCTATATGGATAGCAAAGAACAACAATTCGAGAAGCGTCTGCAGAATTTCTCTCTTGAGGTAATCGGTCTATGCAAGAAAATAAAAGAAGATACTATCTCGAGACCGATTATTAGCCAAATCATTCGCTCCGCGACAAGCATCGGAGCAAACTATTCTGAAGCAAACAACGCCAGTTCACGTAGTGATTTTCGTAATAAAATATTCATTTGCAAAAAGGAAACTCAGGAGACAAAATATTGGCTGAAGCTGACAACCTCCATTTCAGATGAATCGGCTAAAATTGATGAGCTTTGGAAGGAATGCAACGAATATTCTTTGATTTTTCAAAAAATTATTTCGACAATGGCGGTAAATAAATAATTAAATGATAAATTTATTAAATTAATGTAAAATGAAAAATGTGAAATGAAAAATATTATTTAATTAATCCTCGGAGGTTCTATGTTAGAAGTTGATATTGAAAAAATTATTCCTGTTACCGATGCGCGTGATTCACTTAATCAAATTATTGAGACTGTCGAAGGCTCTGACTCGATGTATGTGATCACAAAAAATGGCAAGCCATCGGCCATCATCGTTGGTGTGCATCACCTTGAGAAGCTTACCGGGATGAAGAGCGACGAATTAACAGTAGATGAAGATATTGAAACGCCTGCTACAACGACCCCAGACACGCTTCCAAAAGCAGATGATGCGATTAGCACTCCTGCGGTAGAAAAACCTGAACAAGTCGCCCCAGCACCATTTACAATGACACCAGACGAAGACGACGATATGTTTGCGCCTCTGCCAGAAGAAGCTCCTGTAACGCCTGCTACAGCTGGGACGCTAGCACCAGAGCCACTTGTTAACCTCTCTGCAACGCCAGCTCCTGTAACTGCACCTGCCGCACCTGCAATGCCAACTGCGCCAGTAACTCCGCCAGCTCAGGCTCCTGCTGATCAGGTTTAAATATTCGATCTATACTAAAAAAAGACTTCGAGAAATTCGAAGTCTTTTTTGTTCCCCTCCTAGGGTAGGAGGGGTTAGGGGGGTTGTACGAGTCTATTGAGTTTGAATCATACCCCACCCAACCTCCCCTTTCTAAGGGGAGGAGCATAGAACCTAATAGAACAAAACTTCCTGGATCCTGAATCAAGTTCAGGATGACAGAACTTGTATTCTGGACAATGATAAATGATAAATTTTTTAAATTAATAGTAAAATGAAAAATAGTAAAATAGTAAAATTGAATTTGAGTAATCAAATGTCGAGCTCCGCTTGACTTATCCTTCTGCTCGTCGATGCTTGATATGGCGAAGCACGTACCAGACGATAAATAGAACTACTAGGACGAGAATTGTCATATCGAAAGTGTGTAACTTCTGTCGTATCAACTCCCAGTTTGCACCCATCTTGATACCGAGCCAAGCAAATAGCGCTGTCCATGGCAAGGCACCAAGGAAAGTATAAATGGAGAAATTCTTAAAATCCATCTTCGCGATACCTGCCGGAAAGGAAATATAGGTTCGGACTACTGGCAGTAGGCGACCGAAAAAAACCGTCCAATCACCGTACTTCGTAAACCACTTATCAGCAAGATCAAGATCGTGCTTAGAAATCAGGATATATTTGCCATATTTCTCGATCAGTGGTCTGCCGCCCTTGTAGCCAATCCAATACGCCAACCAAGATCCAACTAAATTGCCAAACGCTCCAAGCAGAGTAATAACCCAGAAATTCATTTTACCTTCGTAAACTAAGAAACCTGCAAAAGGCATAATAACTTCTGAAGGCATCGGTATTCCACAGCTCTCAAGCGTCATCATGAAGAAGACTCCGAAATACCCCATATAGTCAATCGTATTTATTACTACGTTCGCCAAGAAATCAATTAGAGCTGAAATCATTTTTCTTTCTGTTAAATATTCTCTTGTTCAATCTTACCGAATTATCAAATATAAGAAAAGCCCTGCTGAATTGTGTTCAACAGGGCTTGCGCTACTCTCCCACTAAATCAGGGGGAGTTAGAGGGGGTATGTCTGATCTCGAACTAATACTACCCCACCTAGCCTCCCCTAACCTAGGGGAGGAACTTAGAACATTTGCAAAGACCCTAAGTCCCAAGTCCTGAGTCCTAGATCACTTCGTCAACCCTACCAACGTCCTCGCAACCAGGGAACAGATTAAACCTTGTCACCCCAATTTTCTTAAGCACATCCAAGCGAACTACTTGCCACTCTGAGTTTAATATCTCACCGATCCAAACATCAACCCAGCGACCGTTTTTCCAGAGCTGATCTTTTTGAACACCGATCGTCTTAAAGCCAACCGACTCAAGTGCCTTTTTGCTCGCAATGTTTCCACCGTCGCCATCTAAGTACACTTTGCCGACAATCTTGCGCAGGCCGCCAGGCATGTAAATGCGAAAGGCGTATTCAAGCACCATTGCCTCAAGAACTCTCGCGATGCCCTTTCCCCAATAATTTTTGTCGCCGATTACGATACCGATGTCGGCGTGTTGGTTCGCAACATCAATCTCATGAAGAGCCACACTGCCGATCAACTTACCGTCGACATATCCCGCCCAAGTAACCAGGCCTGGATTGGTTGCAGCTGATTTGAAATAATCAGCTTCATTGCTCTCCGCAAACGGAAAGTTTGGACTTAGGTAGAATCGAATTCTACTATCAGCAAAGTATTCCGTAAAGGTCTTTGCTGCAGCCTTCTCATCTACTACTGGACCCATCGATATTTCGATAGGACCATTTCCTCGGTCAAAAGTGACCGAAATTTTTGGACCGTACATAATAGTACTCCTTTTCTCGCCGTATAATTTTTAGTTATTTCTTAGTATGACCGACGAATCATACCGAGGATAAACAAAAATCGCTCGAGTCTTAGTCTCGGGCGATTTTTTGATAGTTCTGTTTGACTTTATATTTATCTATAGAGTTTCATGTTTACCAAAAATCGCCCGATCGGATCGGCTTCACCTAGCTGCATTAAATTTTTGGATATTGTGTATTTCATAACAAATATAATATAGAACTTATAACAAAATTTGTCAATAGCTGCTGACAAATATTAGACTAGCTCCCAGTTTGAGTCGACTTTGATCTCGTTCCACGAGGATATCTGTTCGTTCTTGATGTGATAATAAGCAGCGACGCCTATCATCGCGGCATTGTCACCTGTCATTTTTCGTTCTGGAATTAAAAATATAATCTCGCTATCTATCTCGGCGATCATTTCTTTCAGTTTTTTGGCTAAATATGGATTGGCCGAAACACCACCAGCGAAAACTACTGATTTTGGCTTGTTTTTTTCGATCGCTTTTCTAGTCTTTGTACAGAGAACATCTGCAACTGATTCTTCAAATGCGGCAGCAATTTCTTGTTTCTGCGAGAGCGCGAGATCAACAGTTGCCTCTTTCCGTAAATTTATTACTTTTTGCAAAACTGCTGTTTTTAGGCCAGAAAATGAAAAGTTCAGGCTACCATCATTTATAATTGGCCGAGGAAAGATGATCGAGTGACGATCAATTGCTAAATTGCTTGATTGCTTGATTGCTACATTTATTTGATCATTTTCTGATTGTCTAATTTCTAAATTACTAAATTCATCTCGAAATTGTTGAGCTAATTTTGAGATGACTGGTCCTCCAGGGTAGCCTAAGTTTAGCAACTTTGCGACTTTGTCATAAGCTTCGCCGACTGCATCATCTAGCGTTTGACCGAGCTGCTCGTACTTTCCGTGATCCGACATCAGCGTAAGAGACGTGTGGCCGCCAGAAACAGTGAGCGCGAGCAAAGGAAATCGAAAACTATTTACCAATTTACATTTTTCATTTTTCATTAATTTATCATTTAATGATTTTTCATTTAAATGAGAACTGGGTAATGATAAATGATCAATTGCTCCGCCAAAAGCAGAGTAGATGTGTCCCTCAATATGATTTACTGCAATAATCGGTTTCTTTAGAGAATACGAAAGTGTCTTCGCTGCGTTAAAACCTACTAGCAAAGAGCCAACAAGTCCTGGACCAGCCGTTACAGCGATATGAGTAACTCCGCTAAGAAGCTTGATCGCCTCCTGATAACTTTCGGTTCCAATATTTAGATCGGCGTTTACATCACCAGTGGGCTGTGCGTTTTTTGCCTCAAGCAGTGCAAGTGCAATGACAGGGTTGATCGCTTCCATGTGAGCTCGAGAAGCGACCTCTGGCACGACACCACCAGTTTTTGCATGGAGATCAACTTGAGAAGAAATTACGTTTGACAAAACTACAGGTCTCCCATTAATTTCTTCTATTATAGAAGCAGCTGTTTCATCGCAGCTACTCTCAATCGCAAGTATTCGAATAATTTTATTTTCAGTTTGTTGCATTATGTTTTTTTACCATTTTTTGACATTATTATCAAGAATTTGTGAAGTGGCGGAGTAACACAGTATCAGAGTGGCAGAGAGAAAGACGGCAAAATACGATTAAAAATTACTGTCATCCCGACCGTAGCGGAGGGATCTCCTAATAGTAAACATTTGATTCGTAAGATCTCTCCACCTATGCCACAACGGGCATAGAGTCGAGATGACAAAAAAGCCTCCGCCACTCCGTTACTCTGATACGCTGTCCCTATAAATTGTAATGTGCTACAATTTACCCATGGAATCAATCTTTCAATCAAAGTACTGGGAAGAGTTCAAGCTCAAGACTGGATATCAGAAGAGCTACTGGCTTGATGGTGTTTTGATTTTACGCAAGGATCTGCCTCTCGGCTACTCGATGCTCTACTCTCCACTCGTAAAGGAGTCGCAAGTCGCGGCACTCTCAGACAAAGATTTTCACAAGACTATTGAGACCATTTGTGAAGATAACAATGCAATCTTTTATCGACTTGAGCTCGACATACCGAAAGATCAGTTTGAGCCACCAAAATCATTTATTCGCGCATTTGAGGAAATGCAGCCAGAGCACACTCTCACTCTCGACCTGACAAAAAGCACAGATCAGTTGCTTGCCGAAATGAAGCAAAAGGGCCGTTATAATGTCAGACTGGCCGCAAAGAATGAGCTCACAATAGTCAAAGAGGTTGATCTCCAGCACGGGATTGATGTCTTTTTCAAACTCTACTCGTTTACTGCCAAGCGTCACCACATTACTTATCGAACGAAAAATTATTTTGACAATTTTGCACAAACTATTGGGCAAAATGATTTGATGAAAATTTACACTGCCTATAAAATTATTGACGGCAAAAATACACCGCTCGCCTCCGCTATCATTGTATACTCTGGAAAAACTGCTATATATATGTTTGGAGCCTCAAGCGACGAATACAAAAACTTGATGGCGCCATATCTCCTGCACTGGGAAATCATTCAGGAGGCACGGGAGCTTGGATTTGAAAAATACGACTTCTTCGGTGTCGCTCCAGACGATGATCCAAAGCACGCTTGGGCTGGCGTGACTCGCTTCAAGAAACAGTTTGGCGGTGAAGTTGAATCGATCATGGGTAGCTATGATCTTGTGGCGAAGCCTATTCAGTATAAATTATTTAAATTAGCAGAAAAAATAAGAAGACGCGGCTAAGGCGTTAGCAAGATACAATAATCAAGAAACCCCACTTCGCTCGTAGTAACCGAGCTACGAGGGGTAAGCAAGATACAGTGACTCTGTCATTCTGAACAAAGTGAAGAATCTCCCTGCGGCTATTAAATTCGAAGATCCTTCGGTTCCTCAGGATGACAAACAACTGGAATTTGATCATTGATAATTGAAAATTGGTTATTAACTGGTGTTTGTCTCTTGATTATTGGTTATTGAAAAAAAATTAGTAAATTATAAATTTTAAATTATTAGGTACACTATGCGCAAAATACTCTCCAAAATGTTTCCTCAACAAACAAAAAATAAATTCCACAAAATGGAAGCAAAATTAGCTTGCCTGAAATATGGTTATCCTGCGAAGAAGATCAAGGTAATCGGAGTCACGGGGACGAAAGGCAAAACAACTGTTTGCAACATGATCGCAGCAGTGCTTGATGCAAATGGCGTCAAAAACGCCATGGAAACCACTATTAATACGAAAATCAATGACAAAATTACTCCCCACACCACCAAGGCACGCTGGGTTACTACTCCGCCCGCTTCCGTCACCCAAAGTTTTCTTGCGAAAGCAGTGAAGGCTGGATGCGAGTATGCAGTTCTCGAGGTCACCTCTCAAGCGATCGATCAAAATCGTATTCACGGGATTAAATTCGATACTGTTGTTTTCACAAATATTTCGCATGACCATCTCGACTATCACAAAACCAAAGAAAATTACGTAAATGCCAAGGTGAAGCTTTTCAAGAGTAATCCGGACGCAAAATTTGTAATAAATGCCGATGACCCAAATTGGAACAAGTTTTATTCGCATCCTGCTGCCGAGAAATTTCTCTATTCTGTCAAAAAACCAATCGACCATGGTGTCGTCGCCAGAAAAATTCTTACATCGCCAAGCGGCTCGACTTTTACTGCCGCGTATGACGATGGTCAACTAACAATGAACTCTCACTTACCTGGGATGTTCAACATTTTAAATTCGCTTGCGGCTTTTAGCGTTGGCTTAGCGCTTGATCTTGATCCAGACAAAATTAAAAAAGGTCTCGAAGGAATTAAATTAGTTGCTGGCCGCATGGAAGCAATCCGTGTTTCGAAAAATCAGGACTTTACCGTCATTGTCGACTACGCACACAACGCTGATTCACTGAAAAATGTTTATGAGACAATCAAGGATGGCATGTCGAACACGGGCGGCCGAATCATTGCTGTGCTCGGTGCGACTGGCAGACGCGACAAGACAAAAAGACCAATCATGGGCGCGCTTGCTGGCCACTACGCTGACTTAGTTTATTTTACCAACGAAGATCCTTATGACGAAGATCCTGCCACTATCATTCAGGAAGTAGCTGATGGAATTTTCAAGGGCTCAGAAACCAAGAACAAATGGCGCTTAGATCGAAATTATTGGAAAATTGCAGACCGCAGCGAAGCAATTCATCTTGCTATCACCGAGGCAAAGAAAAACGATGTTGTCATTATCACGGGCAAAGGCGCAGAAGAGGTCATGGCCGTCAGCGCTGAAAAATTTATCCCATTTTCTGATCGCGATATTGCGAGATATGAGCTCACAATCCGCTTCGGGAAAGAGTAGACTAGTTTCTAGTCGATAGTTTTTAGTTTTTAGACAGATCAATTTATAATTTATAATTTCTAATTTTCGAAATACCGTTTACTGGATCTAACGCTGTCATTCTGAATCGATGGACTTGGAGATGAAGAACCTCCGGAGATCCTTCACTATCACTCAGGATGACAAAAAGTAGCCCGCGCTTTCCCGCCACGAGATATGTTAATCTATGTATTCCATAGTGTCACTTCGTCCTAAAAAATTATTGTTTGAGCGTCAGCGAGTTGAATTTTTTACGAGAAGTGACGACAACATCCCGTGTAGAGGGTTGGAGTCTTAGAGGATAGGGGGACGACTTCGGAATGAGTCCCCATGTCCTCTAAAACAAATTAATGAAATATAACTTGTCATTCTGAATCGATGGACTTGAAGACGAAGAATCTCCGGAGATCCCGAGTGTCAGAGTGGCCGAGAGTTGCTAGCCCTCCCCCTAATTTAGGGGGAGTTGGAGGGGGTATATTCTATTTCAAATCAGAGCTAACCCACCTAGCCTCCCCTAACCTAGGGGAGGAACTGAGAACACAATCCTAAACAAAATAGTTGTCATTTCGACTTTGTGGGTAAACTTCCACAACGAGAAATCTTCAACTTATTGCAGCAGAAAAATAAGCAGAAGATCTCTCGTCACGAGTTCGCCGTGATGTCGAGATGACAGCTATTTGATCAAGTCCCAAGACCGCCTCTCTGCCTCTCTGCCACTCCGCCACTCAGCCACTTGAATTTTCTTTGAATTATTTACCTTTCTCGCGTATTATATGTTTATGAACTTTCTCGACAAATTTCGATATTATGACTATCACACCTATCTCTACTTTCACGCCGCAATCGTCAATCGACCGTGGCTGAACGGGACTTATCTTTTCTTCTCCAAGTACGTGATTGTGCTCTTTTTCCTTTCATTTATTTACTTGATATTACGCAGAAAGATTAACGCCTTTATCTGTTCTTTCGTAGCCATGTCTATCGCCGGGATCGCCGACCTAGTTATCACCTACTTTTGGAAAAGACCGACTCCGTTCATTTCGCATAGCGCAGAGGTCATGACACCGATTATTCAAGGCCTCAGAGTCGAGTCGACATCTTTTCCTTCTGTCCAAACTTATATCGCTTTCGCTATTGCGACTAGCGTTTTCCTCTACGGACACAAGAAGTTAGGCACTGTGCTCTTCATCCTTGCTGCTGGCATTGCCATCGGCCGGATGGGTGCCGGTCTGCACTATCCTTCTGATGTTATCGCTGGCGCACTACTCGGTATCAGCTCAGGGATAATTGCCTTCCTTCTCGTCCACAAGCACGAAAAAGAGTGGGAATAGCTGCTAGTTTATAGTCTATAGTTTTTA
>Ga0194057_10001150_pt1 | contig 13605 bp, 11 predicted proteins | sample SepL4415m_MetaG_FD_155474 | JGI IMG/M metagenome (GOLD analysis project Ga0194057, IMG submission 155474) | Anoxic zone freshwater microbial communities from boreal shield lake in IISD Experimental Lakes Area, Ontario, Canada - Sep2016-L442-15m | ecosystem: Environmental > Aquatic > Freshwater... | reverse complement strand
ATACCGGCTGCGCCGGGAATGACCATAAATGGCCATGAAGACGCTTGACGCACGGCAGCGGCATGACAGGAAAGGCACCGGCTCTACCTTCCGGCCAGTTTCAACGCAGGCCCGGCAGTTGGAGCGGAACCGTTGCTGGAAAGCAATTTTCCGATCGGATGCCCGTCGGCGAACACGCCCATGAGATACGTGTTTCGCCCAGGTTCGATGCGAACGGTCGTATCGGCACCGAGCAATTTGTCATAACCGCCGTCGGGCTGCAAGTGAATTTGATGATCGCACCGATCACCGACGAACCGATGCCGGAATTCCTGAGGAATGGGGACACAACGCCGTTGGCGTAGAAGGTTTCGTGGATACCATTTCCCTGGGTAGCCGCTACGCGGCAACCCAGGGCTAGGGGACACAACGCCGTTGGCGTAGGGAATGAATGGTCCGCGAGAGGCTACAACGTCAAGACGCGGCATGAGTAGCCTTTTTGTTGCAACAGCTCAAAAAGTTGTTGCTGCTGACGGTTGTCTTGCTGACCCCGACCTTCTCGCCGATCTCTCGGGAACCATGACCCTCGCTCGCGAGCTTGGTAATCTGCGGCAGCAAGGCATCCTTCCGCTGCCGGCGATCGGCTGAATGAGGATTGAATTTTTTCAGGGCAGGCAAAAAAGTGGTTGTAAGGACCGGTGAATCAATAACTCTGTCGAGGGACACACACATATATCACGTCCTCAATCGGGGCGTTGGCCGCAGGGGGGAAAGAAAATGGGGCGGGGTGCGCCGGTCAAAACCGGCAAGGAGTAACGGATGAAAGAGCCGCATAGAAAAGCCGTACGCCGGACATGCACGTTTCCAGGGAGTCGGATGGTCCCATAGTACCCGAGAAGCGGGCGAACAAAGCCGGCCTGATGGCGGTAGCGGAGTCCGTGGAGGGAAGGGGATCGACCAAGGGAAACCGACAGGCAAGCCTTACTCGCTGCGGACACAGTGCCGCGGAAAGCGTGGCATCGGATCAGCCTGCTTGCCGTACGAGAAGCTCTTAAGGCTGATCGTGATAGGCTAATCTGCTGCGATCCCACCCCGCGGTGGCGTCCGATTTGAGCGATGGCATCGCCTATTACGACGCGGTTTCGCCTCGGCTCGGCGATCGGTTCCGCAAAATGATTAGCGGTATATCAAGGAGTATCTGACGGGTGCTCCGGCGTCGCCCCAAGGCGGCGGCCGGCCCAGCGTGCAATTTATTCACCAGATAACGAATTAGCATGCACCAACTCTCCGCCCACCGAGTCGAAATGCGGCGAGGCGACATCCCCCTGGGCTTCCGCAGCCGAACGGACTCCCCAGCGGGCCAGCAGTGCCAAAAAGGCCGGGACGAGGACCGTGCGGATGATGAAGGTGTCCAGCAGCACGCCTAGCGACATGGCAAAGCCCAACTCGATCATGCTGCGGAGCGTGCCCGTGGCCATCGAGCCGAAGGTGCCGGCCATGATTACGCCGCAACTGGTGATGATGCCGCCGGTGCGAACGATGGCTTCGCGGAGTCCCTCCAGCAGGCCGCGTCTGCGCTGCTCCTCGACCACCCGTGTGACGAGATAAATGTTGTAGTCCTCGCCCACGGCGACCAGGATCACAAAGAGGAAGATTTTCAGCTTCCAGTCCAATCCCTGGTAGGTGTTTCCGTAAAACCAGCCGAAGAAGAGATGGGTCAGGCCCAGGCTCACCAGATAGCCGAAGACGACCGTGAAGATGAGATAGAGCGAAAGGAGCGGGCGGCGAAGGAGAAAGATCAACACGATCAACACGGCCAGAGCCACATAGACGCCGACCCACTGAGTATCGCTCTGGTTGACGGCATCCAGGTCGCGGATGCCAGCGGTGACGCCGACGAAATCGAACTCCACGTCGTGCCATCCGGAATTGGGCTGGTTCTTTTTCTCCTTCAACCAGTCATCGATTTTTCCCAAAAGCCGCATACTTTCCTGCGAGAAGGGATCATAATCGCATACCAGATCGAATCGCGCGACTTCGCCCGCATACTCGCCGCCGGAGAGATAATATTTACGACTCTTCTCGAGGGTCGCCTTGCGCTCAAATATCTCCCGTGCGCTGAGTCCCTTGTCTCGCCAGAGATTTAGTTTCTTTTTGGTCAAAGGTTCGCCCAGAGGATTGGTCAGGCTGCTGACTTCGCGAATCGGCTCGGTCTTTTTGCCATCACTATCGACGTAATTGAACTTCGTCAACTCGGTGGTCAGGTCGCGGATCTTCACGTACTGTTCCGTGGTGTCGAAGTTGCCGCCGCGATGATAGGCGAGGACCGTGATGGGACCCGTTTTGCCGATAAGGAAATGTTTCTCCAGGAGCCGCGTTCCCTGCACGCTCTCTCGCTTTGGATTAAGCTCGGCAAGCATGTCGTAGGTGATCGGCACGTTGAAACCATGCCATGCCGGAACCGCTAGCACAAGGAAACTTCCGACCAGGATCAGCCCCGGATGGGAAACAACCACGTTGGCGACCCGGTTCCAGAAACGCCCCATCAGGCTGTGCGAAGCCATCGCGGCAGAACTGGAATGCACATCGGTCTTGACCGCAGTCTTGTCACCGACGCCAAAGGGCCAAAAGACCGCGCGGCCAAAGGCTCGCAGCATGGCCGGGGCCACGGTCATGCTGGCCAAGAGCGCAACGATCAGCGATATGGCAATCGTGGGACCACCGGAACGGTATTTACCGAAGTCCGCAAAGATCATCGCGCCCAACCCGAGGATCGTCGTCATTGCGCTGGCGGTCAGGGCAGGCCCGGTCTGCCCCAAGGCTTGTTCCAACGCGGCCTGCGGATCCAGGCCGCGCTCGAGTTCCTCGCGGTAACGGGCAATCAGGAAGAGGCAATAATCGGTCGCCGCACCGAAAAGAACGACCACAATGAAGATGTGGGTCGTAGTGAAAACCTGAAAATCGAATTGCTGCCGGCCCATCCAGCGACCGATCGTGCTGAGAAATTCCGGGTGCCGGTCAGCCCATTGAGCCACTAGGGCAATGAGGTTGAGCGACGCAAAAAAGGAAACGCCAATCGATACCAGCGGCACCAGCACAAGCCCCGGAGAGCGATAAACAATCAGCAAGATTGTCGTCACGAGCAGAATCGTCGTCAACTCGGTATTGTCAATACTCTCTTTCATCGACCAGAGCATATCGGAACCGACGGGCGCCGAACCGGTCACCCCCAATTGTAGACCGCTGGGAAAGCCCGGCTCCTTCTGGATCTCCCGCACCTTACGGTAGACCTCATTGATGAACTTCATGTTTTCGACGGCCATGAACTCGTTGTTCAACTGCAATAAAACGAGTACCGATTGGCCGTCGGGGCTTCTGAGCTTACTGCCAACAAATTTGTCCTCGTGGGTCATCACCAAGGAGACCGGCGTCTTCTCGTCGGGCTTCGGTGTGAACATATCCGCCAAGCGCAGAGCGACGGCTTTATCTTCGTCGGTAAGTTCGCTATCCGGCCGGGCGGCTACCAGCACGACGGTACTCTTGGCCGTCATCTCCGGAAATGCCTTTTCCAGCAGTTCCGTGCCGCGCACGCTACTCAGCCTTGACGGAAGATAGGCAAAATCGCCGTCGTGCGTAATTTCGTCCCATCGAGGCGCAACGCAATGCAGTACGACAGGAATTATGACCCAGGCGACTAATACCGCGATCCAGTACCGCGAGATGAAGCGTGCGAACTTTGCAAACATTTCGTACGACGATCCTTATCGATTTGACTCAACGACCACTCCTCGCCGCACACGGAAAAAGCCCCGCGGCGCGTAAGACAAAACCCTATCGAATTCAGTCCTACCAGATTTGTCTTCTCAATGCAATGGTGTTTTTTGACCGCGAACCACACAGTTTACGTAAACATGCCATCTTGACTGAAGTTGGTCGATTTTCTGGAAATAACTTGTTGCGGCGGGGTCGGGAGACCCGTGCCGAACAGGTCGGGGTCAGGAGACCCGTGCCGAACTTGGCTCATCCGTCCATCGTGCCACAACACCGCTAGGCAAGGCATGCCCCGTGGACGCAACGAGTACCAGAGGCGCAGCTTCAATTTGCGCGCTTGGCGACGATCCGAAAGCAGCGGCAAGTAATTCTCGCAATCGGGCAGGCGTAAAGCCTGGAGTGTGGCAGGTCAGCAGTACGAATCGCGGCCGAGGCGTCGTCAATTCGGCACACAAGGCCAGCAAACGCGGCAAGTCTTCGGCGAGTCGCCACACTTCGCCATGCGTGCCGTGCCCGTAACTGGGCGGATCAAGAATCACGGCATCATAGTGGTTACCACGGCGGATCTCGCGTTTCACGAATTTCACGGCGTCTTCAACGATCCAGCGAATGGGCGATTTACCCAGGCTGGAGAGTTCGGCGTTGTGTCTCGCCCAGGCAACGATGTTTTGCGCCGCATCGACGTGCGTCACCGCGGCACCGACTGCCGCGGCAGCGAGCGTGCTGCCGCCCGTGTAGGCGAACAAGTTGAGAATCTTCATGGCACTCACCGCATCGGACAGACAGTGCCCGACTTGCTCCGCAATCCAGTCCCAGTTCTCGGCCTGCTCAGGAAATATTCCTACGTGGCCGAAGTCGGTCCGCTTTAACGCCAAGGTTATGCGACCATGGGCGATTGCCCAATGCTGGGGCAAATTGCCGCGCAGAGACCACTGGCCCCGTTCGGCTTCAGACCGTTCAAACCGTCCGTCGGCCGAGGACCAAAGCTCTGAAGTAGCCGGTCGGAATGAATCGGCGGTGGGACATGGCCGATCGAGCACTACCGGCCCAAAACGCTCCAACCGCCGTCCGTCGCCGAAGTCCAAAAGTTGATACTGGGTTGAGTCAAACATGGAGGATCTGGTTTGTAAAACGGAATCCATTCCCATTTTACAGCAAATCCGCTAAAATCACACGGCACCGGTTTCACGGTGTGTGGCAAGTTTTTCTTGCAAGCGCGTGGCACGGGCTTCCAGCCCGTGGAATTCGACACGGGCAAGATGCCCGTGCCACGGTGGCGTCCGTCTGCCAGAGAATCTTGCCACACCAGTTTCACGGAATGGACGGCTAAAGGTAAATTCATGCACAATCTGCGGCTCTTTTCTTCTGTTGCGGTTGGCGTGCTCCTGTTGGCCACTCCCGTGGGGTCTGCCAAGGAGCCCGTTGCCAAGGAGCCTGTAAAGTACAATCGTGGAGTCATCATCCGCTTTCAGGGAGAGATTCTTCCAGGACTGGAAACGTATCTTTACCGCAAGCTGGACGCTGCCAAGCAACAGGGTGCCGACTTGGTAATCCTGGAAATCGACAGCCCGGGCGGGAGGCTGAATGAAAGCCTGGCGATTGCCGAGTACTTGCAGAAATTGGACTGGGCGCACACGGTGGCCTACATTCCTCGCGAGGCAATCAGCGGGGCGGCGATTGCCTCGCTGGGTTGTGACGAGATTCTCATGGCCCCCCACGCCCGAATTGGCGACGCCGGGGCAATTGTCATGGGCAAGGATTCGCTCTTCCAACTGGCCCCCCAGAAGATGATCAGCTATCTCGCCCCGGCCTTGCGTAGCCTGGCCGAAGCGAAGCGTCGTCCGCCGGCATTGGCTGAAGCCATGTCCGACAAGGATCTCAAGGTTTATCATGTTCGCAATCTGAAGACGGGCCTGGAGACCTATATTTCCGAGCGGGACCTCAAGGCAAAGCCGGACGAGTGGAAGAACCTGGGAGCGGTTCCCGCCTCCGGCAACGATCGATTCCTGGCTTTAACGGGTCGGGAAGCGGCCGAAGTTGGATTGGCGGACGCGCTCATCGGCAACCGCGACGAACTGGCCAAGCGATACAGCCTCAGTGAGTTGCACGTCATCGAGCCTACCGGCGTCGATATCGCCGTGGAGTTTCTCAACGGGTGGCTGATCACCGGCCTGCTCTTGATCGTCGGCCTGACCGGACTGTACCTGGAAGCCATGTCTCCAGGCCATGGCATCGGTGGGCTGGTTGCTGGGGCATGTTTCCTGCTTTTGTTCTGGAGCCACTTTCTCGGCGGCACGGCGGGCTGGCTGGAGGTCTTACTCTTCATCCTGGGCGTTGCCTGCATCGCGGTGGAGATATTCCTCTTGCCGGGAACGATGGTGCCCGGGTTGATCGGTGCAGCCCTGATCCTACTAAGCCTGGTGATGATCAGCCAGGGATTCCTGATTCCGGAAACGCCTCGCGAGTTGTACACCTTGGCCGGTACGATGGCCATGATCGTGATTTCGTGCGGTGTCTTCGTCGCTGCGGCAGTTGTACTCACGCGGCGGATGGATTCGCTGCCGCTGCTGAACCGATTGATGCTCGCCCCGCCCACTGGAGAATCGGCAACGGAGAGACTTTCGGTCACGACGGGTGCTACTGGACCCGGGGTCGGCGACTTGGGCATTGCCCACACGCCGTTGCGCCCCGGGGGCAAAGGCCGCTTCGGTGAGCAAACGATCGACGTGCTTGCCTGCGGCGATTTTTTCGATCGAGGCACGCCGATACGCGTGGTCCGCGTGACCGGCAACCAGGTGCTGGTCGAAGCCGTCGAGGAGTTGCTGTAAGGGACGGCTGAATCTCGCCGCGGTCGCCTTTTTCAGTCGTCCCTCTTTCGGTTTCGCTCGCCTTTCCAACCCAGCGATAAATCGCTGGGCTATTGTCATAAGTCCCTCTTCGGCTTCACGTTTATCTCCGAACCGGCAAGCTATTGCCGATTATCGCACCCGCTATCGCAGTGATTTTCCGGGGCTGATTGATTTGACGTCAGGGGAGAGGGGGAAATCAGGGCGGTTTTTTGGTTTTGATGGCTTGGAACTCACACTGTTTGTGGTAGAATTAGCCAATGAGGTCACCTTTCATGCAAAAGGTGTAGGCGTGGTGAGGTTAAATTCACACTCGAGAGTCTACTAGGTGTCAAGCGGCTTTAATGACGAGTCCAAGGAAATGCATAATATACCGTAAAATACAGGCTTTTGCGTCCGTAGCTCAATTGGATAGAGCATCGGTCTTCGGAACCGAGGGTTGGGGGTTCGAGTCCCTCCGGGCGTACTGAACGTAAGTGTTGCCGAATCTTGGAGTTAAGATACCTGCCTGCGTTGGGCAGTGCGGCTCGAAAGCTGGAAGGAAATCCGGTAGTTACCGGATTCCAGTTGAAAGGAGCTGTACATGTCCAAGCAGAGAGTCCCTTCGTATCGCCACCATCGCCCCTCCGGGCAGGCCGTCGTCACGATCGACGGCAAAGATCATTACCTTGGCAAGTGGAACACCAAGATCAGCCGCTGCGAGTACGAGCGGCTGATCGGTGAGTGGCTTGCCAACGGGCGCCGTCTTACACCGGACAGCCAGAAGGCAGATTTCCGCATTTGCGAACTGCTGAAGGCATACCTCGATTTTGCCAAAGGCTACTACCTTGATGACGGTCGGCCGGGCAAGGAATATGTGTGCATGAAGCACGCATCAAACCCCCTGTTGGAGTACTATTCGCGGACCCCGGTCATCGAGTTCGGCCCCCTCGCACTCAAAGCTGTCCGGCAGCGATGGGTTGACGCCGAGTTGACTCGCAAGCACATCAACATGCGGGTCAACCGCATCCGCCGAATCTTCAAGTGGGGGGTCGAAAACGAACTCGTACCATCCAGTATTCTGCACGCACTCCAGGCTGTCGCCCCACTAAAGCGGGGACGCACAACAGCACCGGAATCCGAGCCCGTTCGCCCTGTGCCGGACGAACACGTTGATGCGGTTCTACCGAAGGTATCGCGGCAGGTGGCCGCGATGATCGAACTTCAACGCCTAACCGGAATGCGACCAGGTGAGGTGGTCATCATGCGGCCGTGCGACGTTGATCGTTCGAGCAAGGTCTGGGTCTATACTCCCGTCGATCACAAGACTGCCTATCGGGGCCACGAACGGCACGTCTACCTGGGACCGAAGGCACAGGAGATCCTGTCGCCGTGGCTCCTGCGGGCACCGGAGGCATTTTGTTTCAGCGCGAAGGAAGCCGAGGCCGAACGCAATGCTGTAAGGCGGCAGAATCGCAAGACGCCGATGACGCCGTCCCAGGCGAAACGCAAGCCCAAGGCGAAATCGACACGGGCAAAGCGAGACGCCTACGATGTTTTTAGCTATCGCCGGGCGATCAAGTACGGCATCGCTCTTGCCAAAGTACCCTGTTGGCACCCTCATCAACTTCGGCATAACTGTGCGACCCGTATGCGGCGGGAGTTCGGCCTCGACGTTGCTCAGATCATCCTGGGCCACCGAACAGCGGACGTGACGCAAGTTTACGCTGAGGTTGATCGCGCCAAGGCAATAGATGTTGTAACCAAGGCAGGGTAGAATGGTTCGTGTCGGGTCAGTCGGCCGATCACCGACGCAGCCCTCCGCTGGTGCCAGACACACCTTGCTGGTCATCAGCGGCGGGCGGCCCAATTTTCAAGGTGCAGAAATGAGTACGAGTTCCGCCACGCAGACGCTTGCCGACGAAAGTCCCCTTGTTGCCGCGTGGGATGCTGGGCGGCTTTTGAATCGGCTTCGATTTCACCTGATACAAGCCTGGCTCGCGGGTGATCGCGGCCAGTCAGCTCTTGCGATTGAGCAATTCGTTGCCTTAGTACCCGTACTCCGCCGCGCTGTAGTCTCGGCGGAGGCGAGTGATGCCCTGATCACCGATATTGACCGCGAGCGAGATAACTGGGTTGCCTCCTTTGACTCGGTTGCCCAGCGCGATGAACTCGTGAGCGCGAACGCAGCGTTTGCTGTGATGGCCGAATCTTCTCAGAGCGAGGGTGCAGTTGCAGAGCAGGTTCTTGGTGACGCCCTGGCGTCAATCCGCGGTATCTATGCCACGGTGCGAGGAGCGATCAACAGCGCAATGGACCATCGTCACCGGCAAGCCTTCGCGGCCGGTGAGATGGTGGATGGCGCAATTCGGCCACCAACCGTCTACCGCGAAATGCCGCGAGGATCACTCGCTCACCCCCTCGGTCCAGGTCGGATAGACGCGGCGACGAGTGAAGGACCAGCCTCGACACCGTCGGCCTGGATAATGCATCATCGCGGTGACGCGCATCGCTGGTATCTCCCAACAGGCTGTATGGAGCATACGTCTAAGCGGCCTGGTGAGCGATGGTTCCAAGACCTTGCCGAGTTCTGGAAGGTTCTCAAATTACATGGTGAGCCACCGTCTGGAAGCAATCTCCGGCCCAGAACCAGTCTTGAACGACTGGTGGACGCGATTGACCAGCGGGTCCGCAATGCGCTCTTGCGACATGGCGTCGTGCCACAATGGGATGCCGATAGTGGCGAACTTAGAATCGGGACAACGATTGTTAGGAAAGTTGCCCTGCGAGCAAGTAACCTGCTACCTGTGCTCTCATGTTTCCAGGAGGACGGTTGGCCTCAGCGGATTGATAGTCCTATCGAGGACAACAGCCAGACTCTCCATGCGACAATTCGGACGCTAAACAAGGGACTCGCACTCATTCGTTTTCGTGCCGATGGGGCCGGTGAGGGGATCATCTGGGCTTGGCAAGATACCCCGTGAAGACCCGCGTGAGAACTATCTGAGAAGTATCTTAGATCGCCGTTAGCCAGATTTCTTGAAGTTGCTTAAATTGCTTCAGTACGTTGCATCCGTAACCACTGAGGTAATTCGTTATGGCAATTTCTTTGCAGGACAAACTCCTTTCCCTCACGCAGGCTTCGCAAAGCCTGCCCGGCCGACCACACGTTTCCACGCTGTGGCGCTGGTACAAACGCGGCGTTCGCGGGGTTCGGTTGGAAACTATCGTTATCGCAGGCCGCCGCTACACGTCACTTGCGGCACTGGAGGACTTCGCCGCAGCCAGCACCTCTGCGGCCAATGGCTTGGCGGCAGGCCCGATGCCCACGCCGCGGCAGCGTCAAGCAGCTATCGCCCGGGTCGAACGTGAACTGGCCGAAGGCGGCCTAACTGTTACCACGCATTCCAAGGTGAGGGGAGATTGCAAATGACCCTTCCCTCAGTCAAGTGCCAAGATCAGCACGACAGCGGCCTGGAAGAGCACGGTACCAACACGCCCGTCAGCCGCCCAGCCGTTAAGAAGCACCACAACAAACCCGCCGTCGCGCGGATGAACGACACCCTTTTGCGTGACTTCCGCAAAATTCAGGAATTACTCAACGAGGCCAACGCAAACGATGCGAGAGCTCGCTACGAGATTGCAAAGCGGATCGAGCAGATCCGAACTGGCGATGGCGGAAAATACGGTAAGCGTGCCATCGTCTTGCTCGCCAAGGCGCTCGGCTGGAGTACCTCCAAGGTTTACAGCTACGCCAAAGTGGCGGAAACCTGGCCTGATCTGGGGGCTTTCAGTAAGTCGGTGTGTCAGAGGAACAAACATGGTGTGATGCTGAGCTGGTCCCACCTTATGGTCTTGGCCACCGTGGCAGATTTCGATCGCCGCGAAAGCCTAGTCAAGCAGGTGCTCGAAGAAGGCTGGTCTGTCCAGGCCCTCAAAAGCAACATCAATCCCAATCCACAGTATTCACAGACGGTCCTCGCACAGATCAAGCCGGTCGATGAGGGCGGTACTGACAACAACCCCAACCAGGACGTCACACCGCAAGCCCAGATGCTGCGCACTCTTGCGGTCCCCGTCGAGGCACTCGATGTCCAGGTCAGCACGTTACAGGCCAACATGGATGCGTTCGGCTCCCACCTGAGCCGAATGCTGTCTGAGGCGGACCCGACCGACCTTAGCACCGTCCTGCTGGACCGGCTGAAGCAGACACGCCGCAAAATCGAAGAGCTTTGTCAAGTTAGCATGAAGCGATTTGACGACTTGATCGCGCGGGTTGAGACGTGTTGCAACTCCGAGGCCCATCCACAAAACGAATGGGAGAGTATCTCGTCAGCGACGCCAGGAGTACTGAACAGCGAAGACCACAAGGCCCCGCATGACTTGAATCCGGTTGCTGTTGAGTAGCGATCCTTTGCCTTCAATTCTCCAAACATTTGGAGAATCTACCCCAAGCAAGTTCTTCACCATTATTAACCAAGCAAGAGAAAAAACAAGTGTCAGCAAACACTCCAATTCAGTACGTTGATTGCACATGCAACCCGACCATGGGCTGTGCAGGATGCGAACTTTGCAATTCCGAGCGGCGGTCGTGCTACGCCGCTATTCAACATGACTTGTACGGTGGTGTCCGGCAGGGCTATTCGCCGACCTTCAGCAACATCACCTTCTGGCCTGGCCGCATGGCCGCAACTGCCCGCCTGCCCGATCTCAACGGTCTCCGACGCAACGAAAAACCTTGGCTGAATGGTATGCCACGCATCATCTTCATCGGCGACATGGGCGACGTGCTATGTGACAGCGTACCATTCGAGTACCTGCGGGCAGAAGTCATCGACATCGTCATGAGTTACCACGGCCGCCGCCACAACTGGCTCATGCTGACGAAACGCGCAGGCCGGATGGCCGAATTCTCCAGATGGCTGGAGGCACAGGGCGTTGCGTGGCCCGCGAACCTCGCTGCCGGAACGACCATTACCTCGATTGAGACGACGCAGCGCATTGACGAACTGCTGTGCGTCGGCAACGGCGACACGGTGCATTTCGTGAGCGTGGAACCGCAGCTTGAGTCGCTGGATCTGCGGTCCTGGCTGCCGCATCTCGACTGGGTAATCCAGGGCGGCGAATCCGGGCGGCAGCCGCGGAAGTTCGACACCGCCTGGGCGCAGCAGATGCACGAGCATTGCCAGCAACACGGGGTTTCGTACTTCCTGAAGCAGTTGGGAGGACATGTCTTTCGCGGCGAAGATCGGATTCGCTTGCACGACAGCCACGGAGCCGACTGGAACGCATGGCCGGACGGAATACCGAAGGTGCGAGAAATCCCTGGCTTCTGGGCCAAAGCCAGGGAAAGTGATATGAGCAGCTTACCAGCCTGCGGCCACTTCGGCAGCGGTAACGACAAGTTGGACAGCAGCATCTTTGACTATGCGATGACGCCGATCGCTGCCTGCCCTGGGTGCAAGCACGCACTATGCTCCGAACTCCGGCCTGATGGCAACGCTCCGTGCTTGCCGATGTGCTTTGGCTGCCGGGGCCGATACCGGAAGGAAACGATGAAAGAGCGGTTGGCAAAGAACTTCCGGTTCGCGCAGTCTGACCTGTTCGTCCCCTGGGCCAACGAGTACATCGCCCGCCACCGTCACCAGCTCAAGGCCGTGCGTATGCCTGGCGTCGGCGACCTGTTCAGCATCGAGTTCATCGACAGGGTCCGCGCCATCGTCTTGGAGAACTCTACCGTAAAGTTTTTTTTGAACACGCGCGTGTGGTGCGTGCCGGAACTCTGGGCGGAAGTGCAACGCAAGCTCAAGGGCTTGTCCAACCTGAGCGTCTGGTTGTCTTGGGACCGCAAGATGGCCGCTCGCTACGGCACCCCGCCGGACCGCGATTTGCCTTGGACCTGGCTGGCCGAGACCGACGACGACGTGCCGCCCACGCGGGTCACGCTCGTGTACCGCTACACCCCGTTCTCGGTCTGGAACTACAAGCCCTCTGTGTTGCTCACCATCGGCGGCTGCATCGTGTGCCCGGACGAGAATGGGCTCGGTTCGCTCAAGTGCGGAGATTGCGGCATCTGCTATCTCGGACCCGAGTTCCGGGAGGCGAGGATCGCAGAGTTGCTGCGGGATGCCGGTGAATCATGGCCGACACCGCGACGGGCTTTACGGCCGTCACTGGCTACATCGTAAGCGAAATGGGACACCGGCGTTTCAACGGGGCTAGCGCCGAGCGTCTGAACAACCAGCCCCAAAACATTGGAGAATGAATTATGTCAACTGAAGAAGGCAAGCAAGGAAAGGCCGCCCCCAACGAAGGCGGCCGCGAGGAGAACGCGGACCCTCGCCACGACGCCAGCGAGGCCGTCGCCACGGAAGAGGCAGCGACCTCCGAGGCGAGCACGAAGCTGGAAAAACGAAAACTATTACGTGTGGAGCTGGCGGCTCTAGTGCTCCATCGCGGTAGCATGCTCATTTCTGTTCCTGAGAACAACATGCGCGGCTTAGACAAGGACAAAATCGTCTATCTGATTCACCAAGATGTAAATCTTGAAAATTTATTCATTGATCTCAGCTTGGATGAAATCTCCGGCGTTTCCCACTTTGAAATTTTGGAAGTCGAGGAGGTCGAGGACGATCCGCAGACCGCCCCGCACAAGGCTGTCTTGAACGAAACTGGCGAGTGGTGTCTGCAATAAGACATCGCTACTCGCCCCCATCATGTCGGCATGCCGGAGCCGAGAAACTACCTCGGCTCCGGTGTCAGCTACATCAAGTAACCAACACCGATATGGAACGGCTGGCCCGCAAGGGTAGCGCTGAGAGAGAACCAGGAGATGACGACATGAAAATTTATCGCCCGCCCAACATTAAGGATAATGTTGGCCTTGCGCCGCGCGGGCCAACATCGTAAAAACAAGAGCAGCCGCTGGCCCATTTACGGCCAGCGGCTGTACGACGTTTGATTCGTTTAACCCTCGATCACGTCGCCAAGCCAATTATAAGCAACGAACCGGACGGCTACAAGTCCGCTT
>Ga0194057_10001143_pt1 | contig 13644 bp, 14 predicted proteins | sample SepL4415m_MetaG_FD_155474 | JGI IMG/M metagenome (GOLD analysis project Ga0194057, IMG submission 155474) | Anoxic zone freshwater microbial communities from boreal shield lake in IISD Experimental Lakes Area, Ontario, Canada - Sep2016-L442-15m | ecosystem: Environmental > Aquatic > Freshwater... | reverse complement strand
CCCTTTGGCTTCACGTGATTCGTTACCTCCTCACGCTCAAAGTTCAGTTCTGGCCTGGTGGTTAGCCTTTAGCCAGGTTGGATTGTCCAACTGATCTACATCAGCTTATCTTGGCACACTCATGAGAGTTCTCCTTGGTTTTGATTCCTGACGGCCTCGGGCAAAGTAAAGCGGAAGCAGGTGCCCAGGCCCAATCCCTGCGATTCCAACCAGATGGTTCCATGGTATATTTCCACGATCCGCTTGATCAGCGCCAGCCCTACCCCGGTGCCCTCGATTTCCGGGTCGATTCTCTCGAATATACCGAAGATCTTCCCCTGGAAACGCGGGTCGATGCCGATGCCGTTGTCGCGGACGAAAAAGACCGTGTCCTGGCCGTGTGACTCGATGCCGATCTCGACACACGGTGACGGCTGGTCGCCCATGAACTTGACGGCGTTCTCCAGTAGGTTCTGCCAGATCTCGGCCAGGCGGGTACGGTCGCCGTACAGGAGGATCGGCTGCTGGCCCAAGTGCATCTTGACCTCCACCGCCCGCGCCCGGATCGATCCGGCCACCGCGTCAAGGGCATCTTGGACCAGATCTTGCAACGCAACCGACGCCGGCGGGTTAACCACAAGGCCAACGCGCGATATCCTCAGTAACTCATCGAGCAGTCGCCCCATCTTGTCGGCCGCCCTCCGGATGAACTCGATATCCTGCTTGACCTCCTCGGCATCGGCCCCCGGTATATCCTGTTCCAGACAGCCCAAAAAGCCCTTGATCGTCACCAGGGGGCTTTTCAGATCATGAGAGACCGTGTAGCTGAAATGTTCCAACTCGGCGTTCTTCCCTCTCAACTCCTCTTCCCGGCGTTTTTGTTCCGTGATGTCCCGGGCAATCGTGGAGGCCCCTGTGATCCGTCCTCGGGCATCGGTAATCGGAGAGACCGTCAGGGAGACGGGAATCAGCTTACCGCCCTTCGTCATGCGCACCGTCTCATATTGATCGATCCGTTCTCCTCGCCGAATGCGCTCAAGCACTTGCGGTAATTCGTCGGAATGGTCTGGCGACGCCAAGATGGAAACGGACTTGCCCACAATCTCTTCGGCCCTGTATCCATAGAGTTCCTCTGCGCCGGCGTTCCAAGTGAGAACGATGCCATCCATCGTCTTGCTGAGTATGGCGTCGCAGGAGCACTCGACAATCGAGGCAAGAAGACTCTTCGTTTCCTCAGCCCGTTTGCGCTCCGTGATGTCCGCAAAGATCACGATCCCCGCCACGACATTCCCCTGCTTATCCATGATCGGCGAGGCATTGGCCGTGACAATCCGATCTTCGCCGGTGTCTCTCCGTATGATGAATTCCTTGCTGCAATATTCTCCGTAGAGAACTGCGCGGGTCAGGGGCACTTCGTCGCGGGTCAGGGGCTCGCCATGAAGATTCAGGAGCTGCCAATTGGCCACATAACGATCGATTCCGATCCCGTTGATGACGCTCTGGCGGTCACCGCCACGAATGAGCAGTCCCGCATCGTTCACATAGCGCAGTTTACCGTCCGGAGCATCGGCGATGGCAATGCCCATTTGGCTGCTATTCATCGCGGTACGGAGAATGGACAGCGTCTCGAATAGCGTCTTTTCCAACTCGAACTTTTGGCGATGGAATTGGATATTCTGCTGCCGCCAAACCACGCTCACGACGGCACCCGCGCAAAGGATCAGGGCCGAGGTGAGAATCACCATCTCCCACAGCTTGGTTCTCATCGGTGCATACAGTTCCGCCATGTCGATGCGAGCGATCAGAAACCAAGGAGAACGCGGGATGGCACCCACGTTGGTGAGTACGGACACCCCGCGATAATCGACCCCTTCGACAATTCCTTCCTGCCCCAAGACTGCTTTCGCGGCAGGCAGGTCACCAAACGTCAAGGATCTTCGCAACGTGAGGGCCGTGCCTTGCTGGAACCTGAGTTCGTTCAAGAAGACCACGTCCGCCCCTTCCCGGCGAACGAGCAAGGTCTCGGCCGATGGGCTGGGTGTGGGCCAGTGCCGAATCATGGGGAAGAGGTATTTTTCGGGATCAATTCGCAGAACGACGGTCCCAATCACCCGGTCGCTGGACGGTTGGTCGAACACGGGGACAAGCACCGCCAGACGGACCCGCTGGTCGTGCTCATCGCGATAGAAATCCTGAAAGGCCGTCCGCCGCGACCGCAGCATCTCGACCGCACTTCGTGCAACAACGGCAGCGACCGGCGTCGCCGGGGGAATTGAAAACCGCTGGACGCCTTGGGCATCCAACAGGGCGATCTGGTCATAGGGCAACTGTTTCTGAAGTTCGGTCAACTGCTCGCAAAGCTCGATTTGGGCCTTAGTGTCCTGGGGGGCGTCCAGCACGCGGCGCATCAACTCGTATTCTTTGGTGGAATGGCGAAAAATGGCGGCATCGATCAAACGCTCTTCACGCCACCGTACCAATTCGGCCCGTTTCAGCTCGGCAATGGCGGCAAGCTGGTACTCCGCCTCAGCGCGGCGCGCCTTCTCGTAGTGTTGGAAGTAAACGCAACCGGCGGCAAGGATACCCGATGCCAGCAGGAGGAAAACCAAGGTGAGGGTAAACGCACTTTTGAAACCGATCCCGGGCGATCCATCAAGCAACCTGACGGGCCAACCGGCAAAAATCAAAAGCGCAAAACCCAGTAGAGTAAAGCCGAAGACGGTGTTGATCGCCGGTGGAATGAATGTTCCGCTATGGACCAGAGGTGCGTCGAAGAGGTAAGCCACCGCAAGAAATAGGCAAACCATTAGGGGTGTCGTCGCGGAGCCTAACGCCAAAACGACTCGCCAGGGCCGGATTGCCGACTGCGAAAGCGAGGCCAGAAACGACAGGCTGGCGAGCAGGAAGCAGAAGGCGGTTATCGGTGAGCTATGGCCTTGGGGCGACCCGCCAAACACTTCGGTGATGTTCAGGCCGAGGTGTTCAACTGGCCATTGAATGCCCTGGCAGGCCAGCGCGAACAATAGAGCTGCGACCAGGGCAACCAACCCGCCCAACGCCGCGCTGATCCAATAGGCGAGAGGGCCTAATGGCATCCAGGCACGCAGGCAGACGGCGACCCCACACAATAAAAACAGAACCGCCGTGCTCGGGGCCATCGGTATCAGGTCCGCCCCAAAGCTGGTCAGTAACCGCCATCCGCAAACCCATCCCAGCAGTGTGGCCAAACCAAGGGCCGCGATACCGCCGCCCGCCACCACGAGAACGCGACGTTCCGCAAGACTGCGAGTTCTCATCGTCGGAACCCCCCTCGATTAATAACACGCGATTTGGCCAGTGGTTTAACACAGGCCAGCTAGTGGGTATTCTATACATCGGGATCCATTATTTCCAGCGGATGTCCTCGTCGCGTAGCGACGTCCTGATGGTAGCCGTGGGTTTTAACCCACGGTCTGAGGTATTCCGTCACCCGTTCGTCGCGTAGCGACGATTGAAACATTCAGGTGTCGCTACGCGACGCAATGTTTGCATGTCGCTCCGGGTCCGTGGGTTAAAACCCACGGCTACCATCGGCGGTCGCTACGCGACCAGGAGCAGGACATCAAATTAATCCGCCCTTGTTGTGGCCGGTCTCCGACCGAGCCACAACGAGGGGGGCAGCCTCCAAACTCACCCTTCCAAAATCAAGGGGAACTCCGAGGCGGGGTCGCCGATGCGGATTGAGGTCTTGCCGGAGAGCAGGTCGTCGAAGAGCCGGCCGACAAATTCCGCTCGCCAACCGCTGGCCAGCTTGGGCAGCCGGCGCAGGGTCTCTGCCCCGGCGAGCCGCCAAGCGATCCAATCGCGGATGTCATTGGGGCCGCCGACAAGGTTCGGGGCCATGTGGGTCTGGCGACAGACGCTGCCCAAGGCGGAAAAAAGGAACTGGCCAAGTACGGAGAGTTGGGGCGTTGTGTCGCGCGGCGTGCGCGGCGGACACTGCTCCTCCGGCAGGGCCAATGCCCGCTGAATGCAAGCCGCGATGTCGTTGACTTTGCGCAAGAGGTCGCCGCGTTCTAGGCCGCGCACGGCACCGATCCGTTTCACGTCGGCCGTCTGCCGCTTGGCCAGTTCGATAATCAGATCGTCGCGCAGCACACGCCTCGCAGGCTGATCGCGACGCTTCGCTTCGCTTTCACGCCACTTCCAAAGTTCGTGTACGATCGCCAAGCTTCGCTGGTCGAGGCCCGAGTTACCCGAAACCCGACGCCAGCGCTCGCTCGACATGGCGAGGCAAAGCTCTTCGCACCAAGCTGTGGTGTCTTCTGTCATCCAGGAGAGCCGGCCCAACTCTTCCAGACGGGCGTGAATGCGATCGCGAATCAGCCCCAGGTAGTAAACGTCTTGCACGGCGTAGTCGAGTTGCCGCTTCGACAGAGGCCGCTTCCGCCAGTCGGTACGGGTTTCCTGCTTCTCGGACGACTCACCCAGGAGCTTGGCAACGAGCGTTCCATAGCCGGCCGGGTATTCGATCCCCGCCAGGCCGGCGGCAAGCTGCACGTCGAAGAGATTTTTTGGCAATTGACCGACGGCCAGAAGACAGAACTCCATTTCACCTCGGCCGGCGTGTACAATGGTTTCGTGGCTGCCATCGACCACGGCCTGCCAGAACGGGCGTACATCATGTACGACCATTGCGTCGATCATCGCCAGACGCTGAGGCGTGCTGACCTGGATCAGGCAAAGCTCGGGCCGATAGGTGTGCTCGGAGACGAATTCCGTGTCCAATGCAATCCATGGAGACGAGGCGAGTTCCTTACAGAACTCGCCCAACTGGCCATCCGTTGTTATGCTTTCGTAGTTCACGCTTTCCTTTCGTGTGACCGCAATCTTGCCGCCAGAATTACGACAGGAATAGTCTACCCATTCCAAATCGGTTTGGATAGGTTAAAACGGCAGTACGTCATGAATCCCAGGGATAGGTGCTTGACGCGGGGGCTTAATTTGGGATACTTGGGGCTTGTTCTATTGGTTTCCAAAGGAAGGAAAACGACCGTGGCGAACTCGATCTTGGAAGCAGTGAAAATGGGGCTTTGGAATTTCCAGCCCCATACGATCGATTACCGTGAGCTGGAGGCATCCGACGCCATGCCGGGCACGCGCGAGAAGCTCGACATTCTGGTGGAGCATTTGCGTCGAGACGTGCCAACTTGGCACATCGATGATTGCCTCGACGAAGATTGCCTCGACCGGAAAAAAACCGGCGACGAACGGCCCCGCCGCAGGCCGCGCCCCCGTTAGCGGCGATTTTCTGGGGCCTGTTGATTTTCTAAATCCGCGAGGGGGCCGAAATCTGCCACTCGTCGCGTAGCGACGCCCTGATGGTAGCCGTGGGTTTTAACCCACGGTCCGAGGCATTCCGTCACCCGTTCGTCGCGTAGCGACGATTGAAAACATTCAGGCGTCGCTACGCGACGCAATGTTTGCATGCCGCTCCAGGTCCGTGGGTTAAAACCCACGGCTACCATCGGCGGTCGCTACGCGACCAGGAGCAGGACGTCAAATTAATCAGCCCCAGAAAATCGCTACATTAGACCGGATTATTCATCGCTGCGGCGCGGGCAGTGAGGGCAACGTGAAGCGGATCTGCTCCTCGCGAACCGACTGCAACTCAACCGAACCGCCGAACCGCCCGCGTAGCATATCGACGCACTCTTGGACGACCGACTCGGGAGCACTCGCCCCAGCCGTAATCAGCACGGTTTCGCTACCCTGGAACCAGGCAAGATCGATATCGTCCGGACCGTCGATCAGGTACGAGGGCACCTTCCGTGCTTTGCCCAACTCGGCCAGCCGACGACTGTTCGAGCTGTTGTAACTGCCGACAACCAAGAGTACGTCGGCCTGATCGCTCAGCGTCCGCACGGCTTCCTGACGATTCTGCGTGGCATAGCATATATCTTCCTTCGTGGGCATGACGATCCGAGGAAACCTTTCCTTCAGCTTGGCAGTGATATTCGCCGTTTCGGTCACGGAGAGAGTCGTCTGCGTGAGATAGGCTAATTGGTCGGAACTCTCGATTTCGATCGTCGCGGCGTCCTCGACGGTCTGTACCAGGCGAAAGGCCTCCGGAGCCTCCCCCATCGTGCCGATGACCTCGTCGTGCCCCGAATGCCCGATCAAAAGGATCGTGTACCCGTTGCGGGCGAAGCGAATCGCCTCAAGGTGTACCTTGGTCACCAGCGGACAGGTGGCGTCGATCGTTTTCAGCTTCCGTGCTTCCGACTGCCGGCGGATCTGCGGCGAGATGCCGTGGGCCGAAAAGAGGAGATAGGAATTTTCCGGAACCTCCTCCAAGTTGTCGACGAAGACCACTCCTTTGTCCTTAAAATGCTCGACAACCCAGCGGTTGTGGACAATTTCGTGGTAGACGTAAATCGGTGTGCCGTAAAGGGCAACGGCCTTTTCCAGGCTCTCGATTGCCATATTCACTCCGGCACAAAAGCCACGGGGAGCGGCCAATATAATTTGCATGGTTCCCTCTTGGTGAAAAAGTCACCATAATGGACGGTATGTTTTCACGCGATTTGGCATTATACGGTCCGGAAGCAAAGATTCCCAAGCCCCTTCGGCCCAGACAGGGCATGCGGTACTGTCGGCGTCTGGCCGGACGGCACTACGAGAACTTTACCGTCGTCAGTTGGCTGTTGCCGTGGCCGTTGCGCCAGCATTTTTATAACGTCTACGCCTATTGCCGCTGGGCCGACGATCTGGCCGACGAACCGGGCGACCCACAGCAAAGCCTTTTGCTGCTGGACTGGTGGGAAAAGGAGCTTCGTGACTGTTATGCCGGCAGGACTCGGCACCCGGTCTTCGTCGCCCTGGCCGACACGATCCGCCATTTTTCGATCCCCATGGATCCTTTCATCGACCTGCTGGTCGCCTTTCGCCAGGACCAGCGGGTTCGCCGCTACGACGACCAGGGGCAACTGACGCAGTATTGCCGCTACTCGGCCAACCCGGTCGGCCGGCTGATCCTCTATTTAGGCAAGTGCCATACCCCCGAGCGAGCCCAATTGGCTGACTCGGTCTGCACCGGGCTGCAACTAGCCAATTTCTGGCAGGACGTGGCTCGCGACTGGGACATGGGCCGCATCTATCTGCCGGCGGCCGACTGCACCCGTTTCGGCTATGACGACGCGATGTTCGCCCGACGGGAGGTGAATGACGCTTTCCGCCGCCTGATGGCCGCAGAAGTTGATCTGGCCGAAGGTCATTTGCGACGCGGACTGCCGCTTGTGCGGTGGATGCCCCCGGAATTGCAACTCGACGTGGCCCTGTTCATCCACGGCGGGCTGGCAATCCTACATGCCATTCGGCAGCAGAACTACGACGTCTGGACCTCGCGGCCGGCGATTTCCAAGAAAACCAAGCTGTGGCTGGTGTGGAAATGCTGGTGGGAATTGAAGCGGGGCCGGGTTCCGGAGGATATTTTATGACTAAAATCGTAGGGTGCGTGAAGCACGGGAGCATGACAGGGGTGGTGCGTTGCGCGAACCGGCTTCCCACGAGTAGAAAGTTTTCCGGTAGTTCAGCCCCGTGCGTAACGCACCATCGCACTGCCGGTTCGCTCCACGCACCCTACGGGGGCCGGGTTCCGGAAGATATTTCATGACCACCACGGAAGATATCCGCGCTAGCCACCGCGCATGCCGCCGCCTGACCTGTCAGGCCGGCTCGAACTTTTCGGCTGCATTCTGCCTTCTGCCGCCGGCAAAACGGCAGGCCATGCATGCTCTCTATGCCTTCATGCGGCACAGCGACGATCTGGTCGATAATCCACTGTCGGGCCATCCGCCTAGCGAGGGGCTGCGGCAGTGGCGTGGAGCCTTTGAAAAGGCACTTTCTGGGGACGCGATTTCTGGGAAGGAGACCTTCGACTTCGGCGAGGTTGATTCATGTGGCGGTGCGATCCTTCCGGCCGTGATCCAAACGGTCCGAGAGTTTCAAATACCACCGGAATCGTTGCTGGCAGTGCTGGATGGCGTCGAGATGGATCTGGAGCCGCGGGTCTATACCACATTCGACGAACTGGCCGCTTATTGTGAGCGCGTGGCGTCGGCCGTCGGCCTGGCTTGTATTCACATCTGGGGCGTTTCCGGCGACAATGCCCCGGGGCCTAGCCGCAGTGCTGGCTTGGCTCTGCAACTGACCAACATCCTCCGCGACTTGAGCGAAGACGCACAACAGGGACGCATCTATGTGCCGTTGGAGGACATCAACGCCTGCGGCTATTCCGCGGAGGAACTTCAAGACGGCGTGGTGAACCGGCCGTTTTTTCGCCTCCTGGAAATGGAAATCAATCGGGCCGAGCAGTTCTATCGTGAAGCAGCCGAGTTGCCCCGCTCGCTCCACAAGGATGGACACCGCATTTTTGGCCTGATGATGGAAACCTATCATGCCTTGCTCCATTCCATCCGCCGCCACCCCGCCGATGTTTTCACCCGCCGCATTCGCGTAAGCCGCTGGAAAAAATTGTGGCTTGCCGCACGGTGGAGCTTTTTGCCAGTCAAGTAACATGAATAAGAAAAAAACGAATGACGAAATATCAACGATGATTTGCCGTGGATGGCACCTATCGCTAAATCGCAAGCGATGAGGTGAATTTTGTTACACAGCTAGGCACATTATTGTTGGTCTTCGTCATTCGTTATTCGTCATTCGTCATTCGTCATTCGTCATTCGTCATTCGTCATTCGTCATTCGTCATTCGTCATTCGTCATTCGTCATTCGTCATTCGTCATTCGTCATTCGTCATTCGTCATTCGTCATTCAGCCTCCTTCCAGAAAAATGACTTCCATCTCCAACATCCGTACTTTACCACAACCATCCGTCGCCATACTCGGTGGCGGCTTGGCCGGGCTGGCGGCGGCTGTGGCGGCGGTGGAACATGGTTTCTGCGTCGAATTGTTCGAGCAGGCCCCGACATTAGGCGGCCGGGCCGGGTCGTATCACGATCCCCAGGCCGATCAACTTGTCGATCTTTCGCCGCATGTGGCCATGGGCTGCTGCACGAACCTCTTGGATTTCTGCCGCCGCACGGAAACCACCGACGGCTTCGATCGCCATGCAACGCTGCATTTCTTCGGCCCCGACGGTATTCGCTATGACTTCGCCGCCAGCCGCTGGCTACCGGCTCCGCTGCACCTCATGCCCGGGCTGCGACGGCTCGGTTATCTCACCGGCAGCGAGTGTCGGGCCATCGGCCGGGCCATGTTGCGATTGGCCCGTTATCGCGAGCTGGATAGGGCCGACTCGCCCACCATGGGCCAGTGGCTCCATCGGCAGAATCAACCGGAAAACGCCGTGCGGCGGTTCTGGGCCGTGGTGCTGGAAAGTGCCTTGGGCGATACCCTTGATAATGTTTCTGTAGTGGCGGCGAGAAAAGTCTTCGTCGATGGGTTCATGGCCACGCGTGAGGCCTATCAAGTCCTGATCCCTCGGATACCGCTAGGCGAAATTTGGCATCGAGCAGGTGCCTGGCTCATCCGCCGCGGCGCAAAGCTCCATACGCGCACTCGGATCGAGCAATTGGAAGTTGATGGGCAGCGCGTTCTCGGCATCGTGCTAGGCGATGGGACTTGCCGCCGCTTCGACCACGTCGTCTCAGCCGTCTCTTGGAAACAAGTCGGCAAACTGCTCGGCACGGAGTTGCTCAGGCAGATCCCCCAGGCCGAGGCCGGCACTAAGCTGGACTCCTCACCGATCACGGCGGTACATCTCTGGTTCGATCGGCCGATCATGGACCTGCCTCATGCCGCCTTGGTCGGCCGACTAAGCCAGTGGGTATTCCAAGGTAGCAGGCACACTCCGTGTGCCGTCCGCCCAATGAAGACAGCGGACGGCACACGGAGTGTGCCTGCTACTTCGGCGGACGATACGGTGCCTGCTACTTTTCACTACACCGTCGTCATCAGTGCTTCACACGCACTTGTAGGGCGAGATTCGCAGGAAGTGCTGCAAGAGGTGCTCGGCGACTTGCGGGCGGTCTGGCCGATGGCTGGCGAGGCGAAGCTGGTGCATCATCGCGTACTCACGCAGCCAGGGGCGGTTTTTTCCGTAAGGCCGGGCAGCGAGGCGATCCGGCCCCTTCAGCAGACACCAATCGAAGGTCTCTATCTTGCCGGCGATTGGACCGCCACTGCCTGGCCCGCCACGATGGAAGGTGCCGTGCGGAGCGGTTACCTGGCGATCGAGGCCCTCTTGGTCGCGCTCGGGCGGCCAGAGTCCGTGCTAATCCCGGATTTGAAAAAAGGCTGGCTGACGAGGTGGATCGTGGGCTGAACAAAGTCGCTCACGATATCCCCGTTCGTCGATAGCAATGGACACAATTCCGGGGGACAAATTCCAGATACATAACTAAATTCGTATTCTGTTTCGGTTTTGGGCCGCGTTTATGGGGTTTGAGGACACGCCCGACCATTTCCTTCAGACGACCAAGGAAAGTTTCGTCTTCCAGCGGCCGGCCAGTGCGACCGTGCTGGCGTATGTCTTTCAGTTCCTCTTCTGGCATGGCACTCTTCAAAAAGGCATTCCAATCGTCGATCATCGCCAACAAGGGCGCAACTTCCCCCAACGGAGGGTCTGCGAACTCTGGCCTTGCCTGTTCGTAATTTACGAACTATAATACAATCGGATGCCGATACAAGGAGCAGCAAGGAATGCGAGTCATCTCGAAGGCACGGCTCAAGCAATTTTGGGAATCCCCCGGCCACAACGACGCTGAGGGGCCACTTCGGGCTTGGTACACGAATGCGAACAGCAAGACGGTCGCTTGGCATTCCTGGGCTGATGTCAAAGCCGATTTTAGCAGCGCAAGCCTCGTCGGTCGCTGTGTCGTCTTCAATATCGGCGGCAACAAGTATCGGCTAATTACCCGTGTTCATTACATAAATCAGAAAGTCTTCGTCCTCAAGGTGATGCCCCACAAAGAATACGATGAGGACAAATGGAAGGATCAGTGCGGTTGCTTTGCCCCGCCTCCCGAATCGGAAGAGAAGGCGAAAGACACGGCTCCCAAACCTCGACGAAAAGGACATTGAGACATGGCAACCAAGACGAAGTTTGCACTGAAGGGAAAGGAACGGGACGCCTATCTGGAGCTTGTGCATGCGTTTCCCCTGGCTTCGATCAAGTCGGATGAACACCTTGATACTGCACAGGAGGTCATGGACCAACTGCTTGCCAAAAGCGAACTTGACGACGGCGAAGAGATGTATCTTGATGCTTTAAGCGATCTTGTGGCGACCTACGAAGATGAACACCACGCAATCGCTCCGGCCTCGGATGCCGACATGCTACGTCATCTAATGGAAGCCAAGGATGTCACGCAGTCACAACTGAGTCGAGAGACGGGTATTGCCAAATCAACGATCTCAGAAGTGCTGGCGGGAAAGAAGACATTCAGTCGGCAGATGATTCGCAAGTTTGCGGATTACTTCCGAGTTGATGTTAGCGTCCTGGCGGCGAATCTGTGAGTCAGGTTTCTGGCGATCTTGCACAGACTTTTTGGGCTGGTGAAGGCAGGGTCAGGAGCAGCCGACAAGGCTGCGGTCCAGCGGTGAGTGGGGGCGATTGGACCGCCACTGCCCGGCCCGCCACGATGGAAGGTGCCGTGCGGAGCGGTTACCTGGCGATCGAGGCCCTCTTGGTCACGCTCGGGCGGCCGGAGTCCGTGCTGGTGCCGGATTTGAAAAAAGGCTGGCTGACGAGGTGGATTGTGGGAGTGGATGTGCCGTAAATACGGTGTCCAGTCTCAGCTTCGGGCAATCCACCGCACCGCTTCGGGAGCCTAATTGCAATCGCAATGAATGACCGATAGAATGGTGTCAGGTGTCGGAGAAGTGATTCAAGCAATTGACGAGGCGACCACTATGACCATCAGACTCGAATCGGATATTGAAGAAGTGATTCGGAAACACGCCCGTGAGCAACACACGACGCCCGAGGCAATTATCATGGACATCCTCCGCGAGAGGTTGTCGCTTTCTCGCGGGCCTTCGTTGTCGCATCAACCGGCCAAAGATTGGAAGACAAGACTACTACGGTTGCCGACCCATTGCGGAGTTTCGCTCAGTGACGAAGCTGTGAGCAGCGAGGGGCTTTACGATTGATGGCTTGGCTTGTGGATATTGTGGCCGAATCTAGCGATGGCAGCCCAATTTTGGGACTACTGTGCTTGGCGGTAGTCATAGCGATAACCACTAACTGAGTTGACTCGGGGGGAGCCACTGGGACAAGTCTGGTATTGGCAAGGTAGATAAGGCATGAAACAACCCAAACATCCAAATAGAATAAGAATAAGGCAGGGAACTACCGGAGGCGTGAGCCATGCACCAAATTCAACTGAATGATCAACTCTATCAAGTGGCTCAGCGTCGCGCGTCGGCCGCCGGCTACATAACCGTTGACGAATACGTCGCCGACGTGTTGCAGCACGATATTCACGAGGAAACCGGGAACTTCGATTACCTATTCACGCCGGAACGACTCTCGCACATCGATCGGGCCGCTGCTCAAATCGACGCCGACCAGGGTATTCCATCGGAGCAAGTGCGCGACCATTTCCGACAGAAGCACAAAACATGAGCGATGAGCATAGGTCCGCATTACCGGTCGTCTATGCGCCACTTGCGATTCAAGACCTCGATGTAGTCTGGGACTGGAACGAGAGAACCTACGATCCCGATCATGCGGCACGGTACGTCGATCTTCTTGAACGGCATATTGACGCTTTAGGTGAAAACCATTCTCGGGGAAGATTCGTTGAATCTCGCCCTGGGTTGCGTTATATCCAGATCAGCCAGCGAAAGCGCGGGCATGGTCATATAGTCGTGTACCGTGTTGACGATGAAGCAGTTAGCGTCTTGCACATTTTTCATACTGCACAGGACTGGCAGACGAAGCTTGCGGAGGAACACCCGAACCAATAGCTGCGGGGATTTACTCGCGAAATCCCTCCGCCTGCCCAAGATGTTGTGGTTGAACCAGGCAGGCGAGACGCCCGCACCACGAACTTGGCGGAGAGCGAGTTTTCTGAGTTCCTCCTCGCGCAAGGCACGGTTCAAAAAGCCCTCCCAGTCGTCGATCATCGAACCCAGCGGAGCGGCTTTCACCAAGCGGTCGTCGCGGCCCGACAAGTGGGCGCGGGCACTGCTCCAAGGCCACTCGGCGGCATGGTTCGCGAGTTTCACCCGCAAGGGATTCAAATCGGTGTTTCCAGCCCGCTCCCATCGCCATTGCAGCCAAACATCCCCCCCTGTAGAATATGCCCATGATCGATTTTCACTCATTGCTTTCCGCCTTCCAGACTGTCCGCCGCGAACTGCTGGCCCTGCGAGAACCCACGGGCCATTGGATCGGCGAGCTTTCAAGCTCTGCGTTCGCCACGGCCAGCGCGGCCAGCGCACTGTGCCTTGTCGCCCGGGCGGTGAAAGAAGACTCCCGCCGCGAGGCCTATCAGCAACTAGCCTGCCGCTCCGTCGATTGGCTCGCGGCAGGGCAGAACGGCGACGGCGGCTGGGGCGATACCCGTTCAAGCCCTTCAAACCTCGCTGCGACGATGCTCGTCCGCGCAGCCATACATCTGGCCGCCCAGTCTCACCGCTATGCCGATTCGCTTGCC
>Ga0194057_10001137_pt1 | contig 13667 bp, 9 predicted proteins | sample SepL4415m_MetaG_FD_155474 | JGI IMG/M metagenome (GOLD analysis project Ga0194057, IMG submission 155474) | Anoxic zone freshwater microbial communities from boreal shield lake in IISD Experimental Lakes Area, Ontario, Canada - Sep2016-L442-15m | ecosystem: Environmental > Aquatic > Freshwater >... | reverse complement strand
CGGCACGCGCAAACGCATCGCGCACGATGCGCTCGACACCGAAGCGGGTGTTGAGGCTGTCTTCGATGGCCACCTCATGCTGCGTTCCCTTGCGCAACGAACCACCAGCACCCGCGTACGGGCCCTCGGTGCCTTCGCGACACACCACCATGTCGATGTCGGCCGGACCCTTGCCCGCCAGCGGAGTCGACACACCGGGGTACAGCTTCACCGGGCGCAGGTTCACGTGGTGGTCAAGTGCAAAGCGCAGCGCGAGCAGTAGTCCACGCTCAAGCACACCAGGCGGAACGCTGGGGTCACCAATGGCACCGAGCAGAATCGCATCGTGTCCTCGCAATTCCTCAAGCACTGCCGGAGGCAGGGTCTCGCCCGTGGCGTTGTAGCGCCGGGAGCCCAGGTCGTACTCGGTGGTCTCAAACGTCAGACCCGCCGGAGCACCTGCGGAGCGCAGCACTTTGAGGCCTTCATCGACGACCTCGGTTCCGATGCCGTCACCGGCAATAACAGCGATGCGGTAGCTCGTAGACATAGCCGTAAGCCTAGGGGGCCGATTTTGACGTCCGCATCAAGGTCGCCTGCTGCCGTCGCTCACTGGGCCCAAACCCGGCATCTTCGGTCAATCGGTGCCCGTCTGGGGCTTCTTTGGTCAAGAGATGCCCCGGTGAGACGTCCACTTCCGGAGCTAAACCCCCGCGGCAGCGCGGTCGGCGTTACCCGACAACTCCCGGTGCTACCCTGTAGACATGTCGTTCGCGCGCTTGCTTCTTCGCTGCCGCAGCGGGGCCTGAAAGACCGGCCTCCCCGCTGCGGTGAGTTGTGCGCGCTGGTCGAACCGACCCCCTCATCTAGGAGACCGCAGTGACCAGCTACGCAGAGCGCAACGCTCAACAACCTTCACCGATGGCTTTCCATCGCTACACGCCTTTCACCCCCATCGCGCTGCCCGACCGCACCTGGCCCGACAAAGTCATCACGCAAGCACCTCGCTGGTGCGCCGTTGACCTGCGCGATGGCAATCAGGCACTCATCGATCCGATGACTCCGGCCCGCAAACTCAAGATGTTCCAACTGCTGGTGCAGATCGGCTTCAAGGAAATTGAGGTCGGCTTCCCGTCGGCTTCACAGGCCGACTTCGACTTCGTGCGTCTGCTGATTGACGACAACCACATTCCAGACGACGTCGTCATTCAGGTGCTCACCCAGAGCCGCGAAGCGCTCATCGAGCGCACCTTTGAAGCGATCGACGGTGCACCTCAGGCCATCGTGCACCTCTACAACTCGACGTCCACCCTGCAGCGGCGCGTAGTGTTCGACCTCGACCGCGAGGGCATCAAGGACATTGCCGTTCACGGCGCGCAGCTGTGCCAGAAGTTCGCCGAACAACTCACCGGCGACACAGAGGTGTACTTCGAGTACTCGCCCGAGTCGTACACCGGCACTGAACTCGACTTCGCCATTGAGGTGTGCAACGCCGTCACCGACGTGTGGCAACCCACTCCCGACCGCAAGGTGATTCTCAACCTGCCTGCAACGGTCGAAATGGCAACTCCCAACATCTATGCCGACTCGATCGAGTGGATGCACCGCAATCTCGCGCGTCGCGACTCGGTGATCATTTCGCTGCACCCGCACAACGACCGTGGAACCGCAGTGGCGGCCGCCGAACTCGGCTACATGGCCGGGGCCGACCGCATCGAAGGTTGCCTGTTCGGAAATGGCGAGCGCACTGGCAACGTGTGCCTGGTGACCTTGGGCATGAACCTGTTCAGCCAGGGCGTCGACCCGCAGCTCGACTTCCGCGACATCGACGACATTCGTCGCACGGTTGAGTACTGCAACCAGTTGGCCGTTCCCGAGCGCCACCCCTACGGTGGCGATCTCGTGTACACCGCGTTCAGTGGGTCACACCAAGACGCCATCAACAAGGGTCTGGCCGTCATGGCTGTTGACGCCGCAGCCGCTGGCGTCAGCATCGATGACTTCACGTGGGCCGTTCCTTACCTGCCCATCGACCCCAAGGATGTCGGCCGCACGTACGAGGCCGTTATTCGCGTGAACTCGCAGTCGGGTAAGGGCGGTGTTGCGTACATCATGCGCACCGAGCACTCGCTCGAACTTCCCCGTCGGCTTCAGATTGAGTTCTCGCAAGTAGTGCAACGGCACACCGACGAAGACGGTGGCGAAGTCACCCCGGCCGAGATGTGGTCGTTCTTCACCGACGAGTACCTGCCCAACCCCAACGCCCCGTGGGGACGCTTCGGTGTCGTGTCGGCGACCCAGGAATCGCACGCCGACGGCGATACTCAGGTGTCGGTCGTACTGCGCGACGACGGTACTGACGTCACCATCGATGGTCGCGGCAACGGACCCATCGCCGCGTTCTGTACCGCGTTGAGCACTGTCGGAATCGACATTCGCGTTCTCGACTACAACGAGCACGCACTGTCTGCCGGTGGCGACGCACGCGCTGCTGCCTACCTTGAGTGCGCGATGAACGATCGGGTGCTGTGGGGTGTCGGAATCGATCCGTCGATCGTCACGGCGTCGTTCAAGGCGATCGTGTCGGCGGTCAACCGGTCACTGCGCGACGCGGGCTGACGGCGCTCCACGCTTTCCTGCCCGCGCAGCGAAAGCGTCGAGCGCTACGAGCACTTCATTGCTTCGCCAAATCTGACCTCGACGCCTGTCGTTGGTGTGAGTCAGAACGCCCGCGGCAAGGAGCGGCTCAAGAGGCGCGTAAACGTTGCTTGTCGCGATGCCCAACGATGAAGCGATCACCCCTGAGTCGACGACGGGGTGAGCGAGGAGCAGGTCGGCGATACGCCATACGTTTGCGCCGCGGCGTGCCTTGATGCGGTCGTCCCACGACAACCGAATTTCGCGCAGCTCTTCAACGAGCATTCGCCCGTTCGCGACAGCCGCGAAGGTCGCGTCTGCGAGGCGCGCGACCATCGCTTCGGGGTCGCCAGAACGGTAGACGCCTAGTGCGCCGAAGTACGCGTCGACATCAACGAGTAGACCTGCCGACACAGGAGCCGTGACGTTGCGCGTGAGACCCTTGGCTCGTAGTAACGCATGGATCAATGCGCGTCCGGTGCGACCGTTTCCTTCAGCAAAAGGATGGATGGTCTCGAACTGGGCATGGGCAATCGCTGCCTGCACCATCGCCGGCATATCGTCGCGGTCGATGAATGCAAGCAGGTCATCCATCGCCTCAGATACACGTGAGTGCTGCGGCGGTACGAACTGCGCCTGATGCGGCCCTAGCCGACCACCTCCGATCCACACCTGCTCGGTACGCCAGCGGCCAGCAATGTCTGGATTATGCGGACGCAACAACGCGTCGTGCATCGACAAAATCGCGTCGGCAGAGAGGTCGGCCGATAATTCGATGGCAGCAGACATGGCTCGTGTGTTCGCCACCACCTGTGCGGCATTTCCTGCACCCTTGCCACCGGCAAGTTCAGCCTCAGCAATCGCGCGCGCTGACGCCGTGATGTTCTCGATCTGCGAGCTCGCCGCCGCTTCCGAACGAAGCAAGATTGCAGCGAAGGGGGCGACCTGACTTCCGAGTTGCTCATCAAATCTGGCGATCTCAACTGCGGCTTCATCGACAGCAGCCGACAGTGCGGCGGGAAGATGAGCAACAGAGTGCGCGATCGTCGCTGGTATCGCAGCCTCATACGGGCCGTGATGCCGGCGCAACTCGTTGCGCGACGCCGCACCCTGCTCGTACTTCGACACCCACGGCACCTGTTCGAACGCGATCGCGGGCCATCGGCCGGAGCGTTCGAGTTGTGACGACATCCGTCCTCCTTATTATGGGTTAGATAATAATTCATAATAAGGACCTAGTCCAGTATCAGTACTGGCCCGGCACAGGCGGGCAGTCGTGCATTACTCAGCGAAGAAGTCAGCCACGAGTCGGTGGAAACGATCGGGGTGCTCAACCTGGGTCCAGTGCCCACACTGACCGAACACGTGCAGTTGCGAGCGCGGAATCAAGTGGTGCAACCGAAGCGATACGTCGAGCGGAATCACGCGGTCTTCACGACCGTGCAGGATGAGCGTTTCGTGTTCGATCGCGGCCACTCGATCTTCCGGAAGCGCCATCGCGTCGACCCAGCGTTGACGAGGAGCGGGGAACATCGCGGAAAACTGCTCTTGCACTTCCGGCACGATGCTCGCCTCGTAGCGCAACACCGCGAGCTCGTCGATCTGCGGCGAGGGTTCGTAGGTGAAGATCTCGAGCAGCCGATGCATCTCGGCCACTGATGGCTCATAACCCCACACAGCGTCAAGGCCGTCAGAAATGGGAAACGACAATCCGACCGCACCCATCAACGCCAGGCGATTGACACGCTCGGGGTGATGCACAGCCAGGTGCAATGCCACCGCACCACCGAAACTGTTGCCCACCACATGCGCGCGCTCAATTCCGAGTTCATCAAGCACCGCGACCACGTGCGCCACCCACGCCTGCATTGAGTACACGCCGTCAGCAGGCGGACCAGTGAGACCAAAGCCCAATTGGTCGGGCGCGATCACGCGAAAACGCTCGGACAGTGCCGGAATCGCGAGCCGCCAGTTCGCCGCCGCCGAAACTCCGGGACCCGAACCGTGGAGCAGCAGCACCGGAACACCGTCACCGGCGTGCGTCACGTGGGTTGCCACTCCCCCAATGTCGATCATGCGCGACTCGACGGCCATGACTACTCGATTTCGAGGTCGACAGCCCGACCTGAACTCGCGCCGATCGCCTCAGCGATCGACTGCACGACGTTTGCAGGAATACCGCTGTCGACCGTCAACACGATCAGCGCCTCATCGCCCTTGCGACCCACCTGCATCGACGCGATATTGATGTCAGATTCACCGAGCAGGCGACCTACCTTGCCCACGATGCCCGGGCGATCGTTGTACGTGAAGAACGCCAGGTGCGGTGCAATCGGAACGTCGACGTCGTAGCCGTTGACCGACACGATCTTGCGCACCAAGCGCGGTCCGCTGACCGTTCCGCTGACGGTGACGATCGATCCGTGAGCCTGCGTGATGCGCACGGTGGTGAGGTTGCGGTAGTCGGGACTTTCAAGGTCGGTGGTGAGTCCGACCGTTACGCCGCGCTGTTCGGCCAGCACGGGCGCGTTGACGTACGACACGGGCTCGTTCACGACCGCGGCGAATACACCCTTGAGGGCGGCGAGCTTGAGCACGTTGACGTCGTGCTCGGCAATGGAACCTCGGACGTCAACATCGATAGCAGCGATGGGGTCAGTGGTGAGTGCCGCTGCAATCGCGCCGAGTTCTTGCGCCAGCGGAATTCCGGGGCGCACGTCGGGGTCGATCACGCCCCCCTGCACATTCACAGCGTCAGGAACGAGTTCACCAGCAAGCGCCAGTCGCACCGACTTCGCGACCGCGACGCCCGCCTTCTCCTGTGCTTCGTCAGTGGAAGCGCCCAGGTGCGGCGTCACGACAACTTGCTCGAAGGCAAACAGTGGTGAGTCGGTGCAGGGCTCCTTGACGTACACGTCAATACCGGCACCAGCGACACGGCCATCGGTGAGTGCACTGGCCAGCGCCTCTTCGTCGACGATGCCACCGCGCGCGGCGTTGATGATGTGCACGGTGGGCTTGACCTTGTGCAGGGCCGCATCGCCGATGAGGCCAAGGGTTTCGGGGGTCTTGGGCAGGTGCACGGTGATGAAGTCGCTCTCGGCAAGCAGTTCATCGAGCGTGACCATGCGAATGCCCATCTGGGCGCCACGGGCAGGCTGCACGTAGGGGTCGTAGGCGATGAGCGTGACGCCGAACCCGGCAAGACGCTGCGCGACAAGCTGACCAATGCGGCCCAGACCGACGATGCCGACTACCTTTTCCGACAGTTCGACGCCGGTGTACTTCGAGCGCTTCCACTGACCGGCCTTGAGCGATTCACTCGCGGGTGCGATCTTGCGGGCACTGGCCAGCAGCAGCGCCACCGCGAGTTCGGCGGCCGACGTGATGTTCGAGGTAGGCGCATTCACGACCATGACGCCAGCGTTGGTGGCGGCCTTCACATCGACGTTGTCCAGGCCCACTCCAGCACGCGCGATGACCTTGAGATTAGGCGCAGCCGCGATGGCTTCTGCGTCAACCAGCGTTGCCGACCGCACCAGAATGGCGTCGGCCTCCGCGATCGCAGAAAGGAGCGATGCACGATCGGCTCCGTCGCACTCACGAATCTCGAAATCGGGTCCGAGAGCGTCAATGGTTGCGGGCGAGAGCTCCTCAGCGATGAGGACGATCGGCTTAGTCACAGCGAATGCCTTCCGAGCAGTGGGTGAGTATGCAGCCTATCGACCGCGCTTGTGAAAGGTTTCACGAGGGTCTGTCGCGCAACGGTGATTTTGCGAGCGGACATGCAACTGCCCACCTCTGCACGATTGACAGGGTGCTCAATCGTGCACAGACGGGCAGTCGTGAAGTAAAAGCGCTCGCTCAGCGTGTAGCGGTGCCCTCAACGTAATCGTCATCGCGCTTGTCGACCCACGACATCATGCCGCGCAGTTCACGACCCACAACCTCGATCGGGTGAACTTCACCCTCGGCACGCAGGCGCTTGAACTCGGGGGCGCCGGCGTCCTGGTCGTCGATGAAACGCTTGGCGAAGGCGCCGTTCTGGATGTCGGTGAGCACCGCGCGCATGTTGTCCTTGACGTGCTGGTCAATGACGCGGGGGCCCGACACGTAGTCGCCGTACTCGGCAGTGTCTGAAACGCTCCAGCGCTGCTTGGCGATGCCACCTTCGTACATGAGGTCGACGATGAGCTTGAGTTCGTGCAAGCACTCGAAGTACGCAACCTCGGGCTGGTAGCCGGCCTCAACGAGAGTCTCGAAGCCAGCCATGATCAGCGCCGACGCGCCACCACAGAGCACTGACTGCTCGCCGAACAGGTCGGTCTCGGTCTCTTCGGTGAACGTGGTCTGGATACCACCGGCACGCAGCGAACCAATGCCCTTGGCGTACGAGAGCGCCAACGGCCATGCCTCGCCGGTGAAGTCCTGCTCAACGGCGACGATGGCCGGAACGCCACGACCCGCAGCGTATTCGCGGCGCACGAGGTGACCGGGGCCCTTGGGGGCCACCATGCACACGTCGACGGTTGCCGGAGGCTTGACGTAGCCGTAACGGATGTTGAATCCGTGTGCGAAGAACAGCGCGTCGCCCTCTTGCAGGTTGGGGGCGATGGCCTCTGCGTAGAGACCACGCTGCGCAGGGTCGGGCACGAGCACCATGATCAGGTCGGCTTCAGCCGATGCCGTGGCGGGGTCAACAACACGCAGACCCTCGGCCTCAGCCTTGGCGCGGCTCTTGGAATCGGGCGACAGGCCGACGCGCACGTCGACACCCGAGTCGCGCAGCGACAACGCGTGAGCGTGCCCCTGTGATCCGTATCCGAGTACAGCAACCACCCGGTTCTGGATGATCGACAGATCGGCATCTTTGTCATAGAAGAGGTCGGCCACGGGAAATCGCTCCTTGACTTGCGTGGAATAAAGGAATCTGAGAGTAAATGGAGGGTATCGACTCGGTCAGGCCGAGCGGTCGGCGGGGCGAACGGCACGTTCGCCAATGGCACGTCCGCCGCGAGAGACGGCGACCATGCCCGATTGCACGAGTTCGCGGATTCCGAACGGCTCGAGCATTCTCATCAATGCATCGAGTTTGTCGGCCGCACCCGTCGCCTCGATGGTGAGTGCATCGGGAGCCACGTCGACGACCTTCGCCCGGAACAGCGCGACGGTCTCGATGATGCTTGAACGTGTCGAGTCATCGGCACGCACCTTGATCAGCACGATTTCGCGCTGTACCGAATTCTCAACGTCGAGTTCAACGATCTTGAGCACGTTGATCAACTTGTTGAGTTGCTTGGTGACCTGCTCGAGTCGCAGCTCGTCGACGTTGACCACGATGGTCATGCGCGACACGCCCTCGGTCTCGGTGCGACCCACAGCAAGGGATTCAATGTTGAAGCCTCGACGCGAGAAGAGTGCCGCAATGCGCGCGAGCACACCAGGTTGGTCTTCAACGAGTACAGACAGCGTGTGACGGGCCATCGGTCAGTCCTCCGTGTACCACGAGGGGGCAAGATCGCGAGCGATCTTGATTTCGTCATTTGAGGTGCCCGCGGCGACCATCGGCCACACCATGGCGTCCTTGTGAACCTGGAAGTCGATCACGACCGGTGCATCGTTGAGCGACAACGCCTTCTCAATCGTGACATCGACCTGATCGGCGCTGTCACAACGCAGTCCGTGGCAGCCGTAGGCATCGGCGAGCTTTACGAAGTCGGGGAAACTGTGCGACTGCAGGTCAGTGTTCGAGTAGCGCTCGTTGTAGAACAGCGTCTGCCACTGACGCACCATTCCGAGTGAGGAGTTGTTGATCAGCGCCACCTTGATTGGAATCTCGTTGATGGTGCACGTGGCGAGTTCCTGGTTGGTCATCTGGAAGCAGCCGTCGCCATCGACGGCCCATACGACGCGATCGGGCGCACCGACCTTGGCCCCCATTGCCGCCGGAACAGCGAATCCCATCGTTCCGAGACCGCCAGAGTTGAGCCACGTGCCGGGGCGCTCGTACTTGATGAACTGCGCGGCCCACATCTGGTGCTGGCCAACGCCCGCTGCGTAGATCGAGTCAGGTCCGGAGATGTCACCCAAGCGCTCAATCACGTACTGCGGAGACAGCGACCCGTCAGCAGGAATGTCGTAGCCCAGCGGGTACGTTGCCTTCATACCCGCCATCAACGCAATCCACGACTCGTAGTCGCCAACGCGACCGGCGGCCTGCTCAGTTTCGAGCACGGCGATGAGGTCGGCAATGACTTCGCGTGCGTCACCCACGATCGGAACATCAGCCGCGCGGTTCTTCGAGATTTCGGCGGGATCGATGTCAGCATGAATGATCAGGGCTTCGGGAGCGAAGCTCGGCAAGTGGCCAGTGACCCGATCGTCAAAGCGCGTTCCGAGCGCAATCAGCAGGTCGCTCTTCTGCAGCGCACCGACCGCCGCCACACTTCCGTGCATGCCGGGCATGCCCAGGTGCTGCGGGTGACTATCAGGGAACGCGCCGCGGGCCATCAGCGTGGTGACCACCGGAATGCCGGTGAGTTCGGCGAGGCGGCGCAGCTCAGGCGAGGCACCCGCCTTGATGACGCCACCGCCGACGTACAACACGGGGCGCTTGGAATCGAGGATGAGTCGCGCGGCTTCACGTACCTGCTTGGCGTGCGGGCGCGTGGTGGGCTTGTAGCCGGGCAGGTTGATCGACTCGGGCCACGTGAACGTGGTCATCGCCTGCAGGGCGTCCTTCGACACGTCGACCAGCACCGGGCCGGGTCGGCCGGTCGAGGCGATGTGAAACGCCTCAGCGACCGCACGCGGTATGTCGTCGGCGTTGGTGACCAAATAGTTGTGCTTGGTGATGGGCATCGTGATGCCACGGATATCAGCTTCCTGGAATGCATCAGTTCCGATGGCGGCACTGGGAACCTGACCGGTGATCGCAACCATCGGAACGGAGTCCATGTGCGCGTCAGCAATCGGCGTGACCAAGTTGGTGGCACCCGGACCCGACGTGGCCATACAGACGCCCACGCGGCCGGTAGCGAGCGCGTAGCCCTCAGCGGCGTGGCCGCCGGCCTGCTCGTGGCGCACGAGGATGTGGCGGATCTGGCGCGAGTCCATCAGCGGGTCGTAGGCCGGCAGAATCGCTCCACCGGGGATTCCGAAGATGGTGTCGACACCGGCAGCCTCAAGCGAACGGATCAGGCTCTGTGCTCCGGTGATCTGGTCGGTCATGGTGTGGTCCTTGGTCGGTATAAGACGCGGGCGGGGAATGAAAAGCCCCCCGGTCCGAGTGGGACGACGAGGGGCGCGCGCAGGACCGGGTGGTCAGGCGCGCTGCGCGATTACTACGAGACTCATGCTCACACCGTCACTATAGCGCAGGGTCACGCCGGGAGCACGACGGAACCGACAGCCAACACCACTTGCAGGTCTTCAGGTCGCAAGGGGGCTGCCAGCAGGTAGCCCTGCCCACGGCGCACGCCCGCGAGGCGCTGCTCATCGAGTTGATCGTTGGTCTCAATACCTTCGGCGATCACCACATGGCCGAGTTCGCCACATAGGCGAGCCAGAGGAATGGCGAGCCCGGCGTCGTCGGTCACGAGCGACCGTTCAACCTTGAGGTAGTCCCAAGGAAAGCGACGCAGCAGGTCGAGCGACGAGGTACCCGAGCCGAAGTCGTCGAGGGTGGCGCGGACGCCCATGTCGCGCAGGCGGTCGAGCACACGCGCCGATCCTTCGCGCAGGCCTTTGAGTCCAGACTCTGGGAATTCCAAGGTAAGCGCTTCACCCGGAAGGTCGTGACGGCATAGCGCGTGCGCGACCTGTGCCACGAGGTCTCCCTCTCCCAAGGCTCGGCCTGAGACGTTGATACTCACGCGTCCCTCCCAGCCCAGTGATCGCCAGTGAGCGGCGTCAGCGAGCGCGTGATCGAGCACCCACTCGGTGAGCTGCGTTCCCAGGCCCCGCTCTTCGAGTGCGGTGATGAGTCGGTCGAGGGGCAGCGCGCTCTGCGACAAAGTGTCGGTGCGTAGCAGGGCCTCCACAGACACGACCTCACCGGTGACCAGGTCGACCTCAGGTTGGTAGACGAGGCGCAGTCTGTCGTGCCGCAGAGCGGTAGCGAGTTCTTCGGCGGCCGCGTGCCAGAGGTCAGTGTCCTCCGCAAGGCCGGCATCGAATTCACGCACCACATCGCGTCCGTCTTCTTTGGCGCGGTAGAGCGCGAGATCGGCGCGGTGCATGGCGTCGGTGGGCTCGACTCCGACGCCCGGCAGACACACCCCAATCGAAGCCGAGATGACGACCTCACGGCCGTTGAGATGGTAGGGGGCAGAAAGCATGCACCGAAGTCGCTCAGCGACGTCGAGCGCGTCAGCGCGGCCACAGTCGGCGAGGAAGGCAACGAACTCGTCTCCCCCGAAGCGGGCCGCCACGTCTCGCTCACGCAAACCATTCGACAACCGATTGGCAACTTCGATGAGGAGGTCGTCGCCAACCGCGTGGCCGAGGGTGTCGTTGACAGCCTTGAAGCCGTCGAGATCGATGTAGAGCACTGCGACCTCTCCCGATCGACCCCATGAGCGCTCGAGTCGGTCGATGAAGGTCGCACGGTTTGGCAATCCGGTCAGTGCGTCATGCGAGGCGAGATGCCGCCAGCGATTCGACGCAGAGATTCCATGCCGTCTCCCGACCACCAACTGCAGCACGAGGCACCCACCGAGCACCGCAGTAAGAATCAGGAGAACGGCATGGATCTCCAGTGACGTTGCGAGCGCACCGAGAACGAGCACCATCGCGATGACGAGCAGCATGACCTGAATATCGAAGGCCAGGCGGCGACCATCGGGCTTGGTGACCCGTATTGAGTGACTCACCCCATGTTTGTCGGCGTGCTGACAGGGGGCTTGAGTCGAGCGACCGATTTATTTTCACAAGAAACGACGAACCCCCGGACCACGGTGGCCGGGGGTTCGTTGTAGGAGGGTTATTACATGTTGTGGCACATGATGCAGATTCCGCGATTGTCCATCCGGAGCAGACGTGAGTCGGTCTGCCCAGTAACGGTCCGGATCGATACTGCGGATTCATCATTCGGACCCTTAAGTCCACCGGAGAATGTGCCGCTCATTGCCGCGTTGGAGCCGTGAGCCACGTGGCACTGCAGACAGTTAGGGCTGTCTTCCTTGATAGCACCACTGGTGTGGCGGTAGGTGAACACTGCATCACCAGACGCTGCGGTGCGGGTCGTTCCACCAGAACTCGCCATGTACCTCGTGTGACAGGTGCTGCACCACTGCGAGATGTTCGCGATCACAGCCGACGTACCCACCGTCGTTGCTCCCGTAACTGGCACGGTGTAGTTGTGATCGTCTGAGCGCCAGTAGTTGGTGATCGTGTACACCTTGGCAACGCCAGCCTTCACATCCGGGATCCCCTGAATGTAGCCGCCTGCAACGTACGCATTGGTTAACGCACTGGTCACCGTGAACCCGTAGACCTTGTTCGTCCCGTCATTGATGACGCTGGCGATCGTGGCCTTCGTGAGGTTGTAGGCCGTGGGCGTGACACCCGTAATCGTGATGTACTGCCCCACCACCAGACCAGTGGGCTGGTAGGTGTTGAAGGTGACTGTCGTTCCGTCGCCGGACACACTCTTGAGAGTGTTCGGCCAAGCCTGCGCGACAGTGCCGCTAGTGGTGATCGCACCTGGGCTTACGCCATCAACGATCGGCGGTCCCGCGGAGTAACCCACACCGGCTTGATTGACGACCGTGAAGGACGTCGTGGTAGGCGCCGTCGCCACGGTCGCCGTCGAGCCGGCCGATGTGTTGTAAGCGGTCGGAGTTACACCACTGATGAAGACGGGCTGACCTGAAACGTAGCCGTGAGCTGCGCCTGTGGTGAAGGTGTAGACGTACTTCGTCTGCGTTGAGGTGGAGTTCACGGTGTCCGTAGTCACGGCGACTGAAGTAACCGACACCATCGTGGCGGGAGTCTGGATCGTCTGGGCTCCCAGCGAACCGTACGGACGAAGAATGCGGTAGTTACCGTTGCCGTGCGGGTCGTGGCACGAGGTGCACTCAAGTGCCACCGTGCTTCCTGAGTTAGCGCTCGCGTTGATCGCGCCGCTTCCCCACATCGTGGCGGTGCCACCCACAGCGTGAGCTGACGTTGACACCTGCGATGCACCCACCGGAATCATGTTGGCGGTCTTATCGAGCCGACCACTGGTCACGATGTCGCTACGCGTCGCGCTTCCAGTTCCAATGAGTGCGTAGTTGAAGCCGCCACCACGCAGCGCACCATTGGTGCTTCCACCAACAGCGTTGTAACCGACGCCATTGAAAACATCGGTAGTGGCGCCTGCGCCCGCTTCGTGACACGTGGCGCACAGCGCCTCTTCACTCGCGTTCACAAGCAAGTTGGTCGCGCCCTTACCCGCGTGCAATCGGTGACACCCAGCGCAACCGTCGACACTGCTGCCGATTGCCGTGGTGCCCGCATTGCTCACGTGAGGACCGTTGTCTGCCATCGCAGGGCCAGCTGCAAGTATCACCCCGCCGACCACGAAAGCACCCGCGCCTACAAGAAGCCCTATGACGCGCTTCCCTGCTGCTGATGACCCGATGTTCCCGCTCACGACTCCTCCTAGGCGTCGATACGTGCTTGCAATTTGATTCTTGTACTCGCGCAAGTGCTCGGGTTGAACTCGCGTAGTGCCGTGCATCACAACAGCCCTTTTCAGGGAGTTTTTTCCCTTGATGTGGGTCACCGTGACCCCCAAGGTCCCTTCGCCGCGGGACGTAGGTCCCAGCCCAAGGTCAGTGCGCATGCACCGCGGCGAAAACGAAGTCGCCGCGCTCATCACGAGACAATCTGCGCGATGTGTTCGTCGAGAGTTGTCTCGTCGATCGACGAGATGAACTTCGAGACGATGCGTCCGTCAGCACCAACGAAGAAAGTCTCGGGGAACCCCGTAACTCGCCAGGCGCTGGAAGTCGACTTAGTTGGGTCAACGACTGACGCATACTCGACGCCGTACTGCTTTTCGT
>Ga0194057_10001131_pt1 | contig 13699 bp, 11 predicted proteins | sample SepL4415m_MetaG_FD_155474 | JGI IMG/M metagenome (GOLD analysis project Ga0194057, IMG submission 155474) | Anoxic zone freshwater microbial communities from boreal shield lake in IISD Experimental Lakes Area, Ontario, Canada - Sep2016-L442-15m | ecosystem: Environmental > Aquatic > Freshwater... | reverse complement strand
GGATGCGAGCGAGTCGTAGCGACCCCCCGAACAGACCGATCCGAGCGAATCGAAACCTGCCATGCGGGTTTCGTACACCGTGCCCGTGTAGTAGTCGAGCCCGCGAGCAATGCGCAGGTCAGCAATTACCGAAAAACGACCACTTCGAAGTGGCGCAGTGCCATCGATGACACGTACCAACTCGTCGAGTCCCTGATCGAGTTGCGGATCGCTGATACCGAGCGCGGTTACCGCATCGGCGAACGAGGAGTCTTCGGCGCTGATTGCAGCGAACGCAAGAACCAGATCGGCGGCAGCACCTGTGACATTGGCTTCCGTTTCGAGCAGATCGCGAATCGCTTCCGGAGCCAACTTGTCGAGTTTGTCGACAACGCGCATCACACCGGCTATGTCGGCGACGCCAACCCCTCGATAGAAACCTTCGATGAGATTGCGGTTGTTCACTTGCATCCGCAACGCCGGAAGAGGCAGACCCGCGAATGCTTCCGACATCACCTGCGCCACTTCAACTTCGAAGTGAAACGACAGCGAATCAACGTCAATCACATCGATATCGGCCTGCAGGAATTCGCGGTAGCGCCCTTCTTGCGGACGTTCGCCTCGCCAGACCTTCTGAATCTGGTAGCGCTTGAACGGGAAGTTCAGGTGCCCACCGTGTTCGAGCACGTACCGCGCGAGCGGCACCGTGAGATCGAAGTGCAAGCCTAGGCCCGCGTCGGCGTCGCCTTGCTCAGCGTGTAGTCGCCGCAGGACGTAGACCTCTTTGTCGATCTCGCCCTTGCGTAGGAGTTGATCGAGGGGTTCGGCCGCGCGCGTCTCGATCGATGCATATCCCCACGCTTCGAAGGTCTGGCGCAAACGGTCGACCACCGTTTGCTCGACGATGCGCTGTTCAGGCAACCATTCAGGAAAGCCCGAAAGCGGTGTGGGACGTGCCATGCCTACAACCCCCTCTGGGTCGGTTGCATGCGGTCACCTTCAAGCAGGCCCACGAGGAACGGGTTGGTGGCGCGCTCACGACCGATGTTGGTCGACTCACCATGACCGGGCAGCACGATGGTGTCATCGGAGAGCGGCAGAACCACCCGAGCCAATGAGCGCATCATCGCCTCCGTGTCACCCCCGGGAAGATCGGTTCGCCCGATGGATCCGGCGAAGAGCACATCGCCACTGACCAACAGTGGAGGAGTGTCACCGTCACGGTTTCGATGGAATGTGACCGAGCCGGCCGTGTGACCCGGGGCGTGATCAACTCGCCAGGTCATACCCGCGAGCTCGAGCGCGACGCCGTCGCCGATCTCGACAACGTCGGCCGGCTCAACAAAGTCGTAGTTTCCGCCCACCATGCGCGCGATGGCCTCGCGACTATCCGAGGAAATTCCAGCGGCAGGATCGGCCAGCAAATGCCGATCGGCGCTGTGCACGAGCGCTGGGATTCCGTATCCGTCGGCCACCGGTACGACCGACCACATGTGGTCGATGTGACCGTGGGTAAGCAGGACGGCAATGGGGCGGAGATTGTGTTCAGCAATCAGCTCGGCAATCCCGTCGACCGAGTCCATTCCGGGATCGACAATCACGCATTCGCTGCCCGCTTCGAGGGCAGCGAGGTAACAATTGGTGCCCCACGATCCTGCGGGGAATCCTGCGACGAGCACCAGCCACCTCCTCAACTACTCCTAGCGCGGGCTATCTCGCGTACCGTAACCCCTTGAGGGTATCGGTCACGAAATGGTTGCTTCGACCGCCGGGGAGACCGCAGGCGGCATACTCGCCTAGACTTCCCCAATCGGCCCACCGAGGAGGCGTGGCGTGACCAGCAACAAGCGACAGCGCGAACTCGCGCGCGCGAAGCACGAGCGGCAGCAAGCGCGCCGCGCCGCAGAGCAACATCGCCGACGTCGCCTGCAGGTAATCATCGCCGCCGTGGTCGGAGTGGCACTCGTGGTGCTGGGCGGGGCATGGCTGGTGCAGTCGACCTCGTCCAAGACGCCCATTGCAGAGCCGACGGTCGCCCCCAGCACCCCCGCTTCAGCGTCTGCCTCGGTCACCAGCGATACGAGCGGTGTGTCGTGCACGGCAGCGCCCACGTCACGTGCCAACGACCTCACCTGGAAGACAGTTCCGCCAACCACGATCAAGCCCACCGGCACGTACACCATGAACCTGACCACCAACTGCGGCGACATGGTGTTCACCCTCGATCAAACCAAGGCGCCTGCCACGGTCAATTCAATGGTGTTCCTCACCGACCAGAAGTACTTCGATCTGACCTCATGCCACCGACTCACCACAGAGGGCCTGTTTGTTCTTCAGTGCGGAGACCCCGCCGGCAACGGAGGCGGCGGTCCTGGCTACGCACTTCCCGACGAGAACCTGCCCGCAGATGGGGCGAGCAACTACCCACGCGGCACGGTGGCGATGGCCAACGCTGGCAAGGGCACGGGAGGCAGTCAGTTCTTCATCGTCTACCAAGACACCACGCTGCCCCCCGACTACACAATCTGGGGAACGGTCACTACGGGTCTGAACGTTGTCGACTATGTGGCATCGAAGGGCGTTGCGGGCGGTGGCTCAGACGGAGCGCCCGCGCAGCCCATCAGCATCGTGACGGCCACTACCTCCTACTCGGCGACGGGCAGCTCATGACGATCCCTACACCCGGTCCTCGGCCGGTTCCTTCGGCACCGACACCGGCTGCGCCCGCTGTAGCGGCACCTGTTGCCGAACAGGTACCTAGTACGAGTTTCGGTCGGGCCGATGCCGACGGAACCGTCTGGGTGACCACGGCCGATGGTGACGTCAAGGTTGGTCAGTATGCGGCGGGTACCCCCGACGAGGGTTTGGCCTTCTTCGCCCGCAAGTACGACGACTTGGCCGTCGAGGCCACGTTGGTTCTCACCCGGATGCGCGATGGACGAGCTCCAATCGAATCCGGTGCCGCAGTGGCGACCAAGGTGCGTGAAGCGCTAGTCGAACCCACCATGGTCGGCGACCTCGCCGGACTAGCCGCCACCTGCGACGCCATCGATTCCGAGATCGAAGTGCAGAAGCGACGCAAGTCCGAAGCGAAAGCTGCAGCTCGCGCCGAAGCGGTGGCTAAGCGTGAGCGACTGGTCGTAGAGGCCGAGTCGCTCGTCGGATCAACGCAGTGGAAGCCGACCGGCGAACGTTTCCGACAGCTGCTTGAAGACTGGAAGACGCTCCCCCACGGTGACCGCAGTTCTGAGCAGGCCCTGTGGAAGCGATTCAGCGCCGCACGTTCGGCCTTTGATAAGGCACGTCGCACGCACTTTTCCAAGCTGGAGGCTCAGCGTGGTGAAGCCAGTGTCGCGAAGGAAGCGCTCATCGCTGAGGCCGAGAAGCTCTCTCTCAGTGTCGAGTGGGGCGCGACAACGAGCGCGTACCGCGCCCTCACCGACCGATGGAAAGCCGCCCCACGAGGCGGGCGTAAGGACGAAGACGCGTGGTGGGCACGGTTCCGTGCGGCTCAAGACACATTCTTTGAAGCGCGCAATGCGGTAACCGCTGAACGCGATTCCGAGCAGCAAGGAAATTTGGCCGCCAAGCAGGCCCTTCTGGCAGAAGCTCAGGCCCTCGTGCCGGTCACCGATCTGGAAGGCGCCGCCAAGGCACTGCGATCAATTCAACAGCGTTGGGAGGCCGCTGGGGCTGTTCCACGCAACGACCGTGACCGCCTCGAGGGTGGCTTACGCAAGGTGGAGGAGGCCCTGCGAGCCGCCGAGGGAGACCGCTGGCGCCGCACCGACCCGGCAAAGCGTGCTTTCGCCGAGAACACCGTAGAGAAGTTCGAGGCAGCCCTCACCAAAATGCAAGGGCAGCAGGCCGCCGCCGAAGCAAAGGGCGACGCTGCCGCAGCGGCTAAGGCCGCTGAGTCAGCGGCGGGAATACGTGAGCTGCTCGCCGCTGCTCAACGTTCGCTCGCTGAGTATTCCTGACCAGGCATTGACGCGAGCGTTGCGGGCAGGACTTAGCTCACACCCGGTAGACGTCGTAGACACCTTCGACACCGCGCACTGCTTTCAGCACGCTGCCCAGGTGTGTGGCATCTGCCAGTTCGAAGGTGAACCGGCTGAGCGCGACCCGATCACGCGTCGTTGACACCGCAGCACTCAAAATGTTGACGTGGGCGTCGGACAACACCCGTGTCACGTCGCTGAGCAATCGCGATCGGTCGAGTGCCTCGACCTGAATATTCACGAGGAACACGCTCTGATTCGTTGGCGCCCAATCGACTTCCAGAATTCGATCGGGTTCGGCCTGGAGGGAGGCCGCATTTGAACAGGTGACCCGGTGCACCGAGACGCCTTGCCCTCGAGTGACGAACCCGAGAATTTCATCACCCGGCACGGGAGTGCAACACCGTGCCAACTTCACCCAGACATCGTCGGCACCTCGGACAATCACGCCCGGATCACCTTGGGTTCGTGCACGGGTGGGGCTCACTCGAGACGGTGTCGCCGCTTCGGCCATATCTTCGAGGGCACCTTCGGCGCCACCCAACGCTGCTACCAAGCGATCGACGACAGCGGCCGCGGAGATTCGACTCTCACCCACCGCTGCGTACAAACTCGTCACATCTGCGAGGTGCAGGTCGTTAGCCACTGACGACAGCGACTGCGTGTTAATCAGTCGATGCAGTGGCAGACCCTGCTTTCGCACGGCGCGGATGATGGCTTCCTTGCCGTGTTCAATACTCTCTTCGCGCCGCTCCTTGGAGAACCACGCCTTGATTTTGCTGCGTGCACGACCGCTGCGCACAAAACCCAGCCAGTCGCGCGACGGGCCAGCACCCTCTGCCTTGCTCGTGAAGATCTCGACCGCATCACCATTGGCGAGGGGTGATTCGAGTGCGACGAGTTTGCCGTTGACTCGAGCACCGATACAGCGGTGACCCACCTCGGTGTGCACCGCGTACGCGAAGTCGACCGGCGTGGCCCCAGCCGGTAGAGCCACCACATCGCCCTTGGGTGTGAAAACAAACGTTTCCTGGTCGGCGAGGTCGTAGCGCAAACTCTCAAGGAACTCGTCGGGATCTTCGGTTTCGCGCTGCCACTCCAAGAGTTGACGCAACCAGCCCAGATCGTCGGGACTGGCTTTTCCACCGACGCTGGTTTGCTTGTAGCGCCAGTGTGCCGCGACACCGTACTCGGCGGCGCGGTGCATCTCGTGGGTGCGAATCTGAATCTCGACCGGCTTGCCGTGCGGACCGATCACCGTGGTGTGCAGTGATTGGTACATGGTGAACTTCGGCATGGCAATGTAGTCCTTGAACCGACCCGGAACCGGATTCCACCGTGCGTGCAGGATGCCGAGAACCGCGTAGCAATCGCGAATCGAATCAACGAGGATGCGCACGCCGATGAGGTCGTAGATGTCTGACAAGTCACGGCCGCGCACGATCATCTTTTGGTAGACCGAGTAGTAGTGCTTGGGTCGCCCGGTGACCGCTCCACGAATGCGCGAACCACGCATATCTCCGTCGATGATTCCGACGAGTTCCTGCAGATCCTTTTCACGTTCAGGTGCCTGCTGCTCAACCTGATGCACGATTTCCTCGTACATCTTGGGGTACAGGGTGGCGAACGAAAGGTCCTCTAGTTCCCACTTGATGGTATTCATCCCGAGGCGATGCGCCAACGGTGCAAAGATCTCGAGTGTCTCTCTCGCCTTGCGCTCCTGCTTGTCGGGAGGCATGAACGACAGTGTGCGCATGTTGTGCAATCTGTCTGCCAACTTGATGACCAACACACGAATGTCGCGCGCCATGGCCACGACCATTTTGCGCACCGTCTCGGCGGCCGACGACTGCCCGTACTTGACTCGGTCGAGTTTGGTGACCCCATCAACGAGCCGGGCGATTTCTTCGCCGAAGTCGGCTCGGAGAAGATCGAGTGAGTACTCGGTGTCTTCGACCGTGTCGTGCAACAGAGCGGCCGCCAACGTAGGTGCCGTCATACCGAGGTCGGCAAGAATGCCAGCGACTGCCACGGGGTGCGTGATGTACGGATCGCCACTGCGCCGCGTCTGATTGCGGTGATGGTAAGCCGCAACTTCGTAGGCTCGCTCGATAATCTCGGTGTCAGCGCGCGGATGAAACTGCTTGACCGTACGCACAATGGGTTCGATCTCGGGGTTTGATTGACGTCGCCCCGGAGCCAGACGTGCAAGACGATTGCGTATCCGCCGCTCACCGCCGACTTCTAGTGCGACCGCGGGCACGCCGGAGTCGACGCCGTCGGACGGCGGACTCAGCACCTCATCGGTCATCGCGTCACCCCACGAACAGTGTAGGTGACCCGGCGGTGATCGCGTCGGCTCGTGGTCAGCGCTTGCGCTTAGTCGTGCGCTTGGGCTGGTTACGGCCGCCCCCACCGCGTACAGCGGCCTCGACATCGGAATCAACCTGAGCTGCCAAATCTGCTCCGCTGACATCCTGTCCGTCGACTGGGCCGCCTTCATCGCCTTCCATCACCGCGAGGCTGCCGCTACCTTTACCGCTCATCCGCCCGGCATTGCGAGCCTCGACGCGAGCCCGTACAGCCTGCATCGCCGGATCGCGCTCCTTGAGCTGACACAACACCGGGGTCGCGATGAACAAGGAAGAATAGGCACCGGCGAGCAACCCGATGAAGAGTGCAAGTGCGAGGTCCTTGAGCGTGCCAGCACCGAGCAGCCACACTCCCACGATCAGAATCGACACCACCGGCAGCAGCGCGACGACCGTGGTGTTGATCGATCGAACCAACGTCTGGTTGAGTGCGAGGTTGGCGGCTTCCGAGTAGGTAACACGCGACTGACCCGCGATTCCACGTGTGTTTTCGCGCACCTTGTCGAACACGACCACAGTGTCATACAACGAGTAACCCAAGATCGTCAGCACACCCACGACGGTGGCCGGCGTGACCTCAAATCCGGTCAGCGCATAGATACCAATGGTGATGACGACGTCGTGAACCAGCGCGACGAGTGCCGCAACCGCCATTCGCCATTCGAAGTACACCGAAAGGAAGATCGCCACCAAGATCAGGAACACGATCAGCGCCTGGAGGGCCTTACTGGTGATGTCAGCGCCCCACGAGGGCCCGACAATCTGCGCATCGACATCCGACGCTGGCACCGACGCCAATTCTCCAAGTCCCGTGCGCAGCGCGTTGGTTTCGGCCAGTGACAGAGGTCGGGTCTGGACGCGCAAGGCACCGGTACCCAACTGAGTCACTATTGGATCCGCGATTCCAGCTTTCACCGCCACGTCGCGAGCTTGGTTAATCGTTGCCGACGATGACGGCACGAGGAATTCGGCGCCACCCTTGAACTCGATACCAAGGTTGAGGCCGCGGAAGAGCAGGGAACCGATCGCAACGATCAAGATGATCGCCGAAATCGAGTACCAGATCTTGCGCTTGCCAACAAAGTCGTAGCTCACTTGGCCGCGGTAGAGATTCGCACCGAGCGTTCCGAAACGAGACATCAGGCCCCCTTTCCAGCGCTGGAAGTACTGCGTCGTCGTGTGGTGGATGCCGTGGGAATGCTGTCGACACCCAGGCGCTGCGGATCGAGGCCGGTCATCGGACCACCCTTCGCGAACCACGAGTTGCGCGCCAGCACACTCACCACCGGACGAGTGAAGAGGAACGCCACCGCAATATCAATCAAAGTTGTCATACCCAACGTGAAGGCGAACCCGCGCACCCCACCCACACTGAGAAGGTACAGGACAACGGCGGCAAGCAATGACACGAAGTCAGCAGCCAAGATGGTGCGTCGAGCTCGAACCCAACCTGCATCGCAGGCGGCACGCAGCGTGCGGCCATCTCGGATTTCATCACGGATACGTTCGAAATAGACGATAAAGGAGTCAGCCGTAATACCGATGGCCACAATCGCACCAGCGATGCCGGCCAAGGTCAGGGTGAACCCGATCGTGCGGCCCAGCACGACGAACCCGCAGTAGGTGATGATGCCTGCGACCACCAAACTGAAGACCGCCACCAGCCCCAGCGCGCGGTAGTAGAGCAACAGATACAGAGCCACGAGAATCAGGCCCAGCAATCCCGCAGCGATACCTGCCTTGAGTTGATCATCACCAAGAGTCGGTGAGATCGAGGTCGACTGGCTCAGATCAAGGGTGAGCGGCAGGGCGCCGTACTTCAAAACGTTGGCGAGCGCCTTTGCTTCCTGCTGGGTGAACGAACCCTCAATTTGGGCGGTTCCACCAAGAATGGGTTCTCGGAAGTACGGACTCGACACCACGAGGCTGTCGAGAACAATCGCGAACTGGTTCTGCGGCGGAGGGAGTTGGTAGATGTTCTGGCTGACTTCGGCCAGCTTCTTCTGACCTTCAGTATCGAAGCTCAAGTTGACCGTGTACGTGGTGCCGCCCTGAGGAAGCGCTGCTGAGGCGTCAGTGACGTTGGTACCGCGAATGAATGCCGGCTGAAGCAGATACTTCGCCTTGCCATCTTGCGAGCACGTGACGAGCCACTGGGCCGGATCGTCAGGAGTTCCGCCGCTGGTGGCGCCCGGCACCGAACAGTCGAGTTCGAGGAACTTCTTCTGCAGGGCCACGTCGTTCGTCTTGCTCTGGATCGGCGGGATGAGCGCATCGGCCGGAGTGGTGGGGCTCGCCGACGGCGACGGTGACGCCGTGGTGGTCGGGCCGGCAGTAGCGCTTGCCGACGGGCTCGGAGTCGTCGTGGCCGCACGCACGAGGTTCGGCACTGGTGCACCATTACCGGTTGCGGACGGGCTAGGCGACGCAGAAGCTGACGCTGACTGACTCGCCGACGCGCTCGCCGAGACACTCGCCGACGCGCTCGCCGAAGGGGCTGCCGTTGCCGAACCCGATGCGGAGGCACTCGGCGACGCAGTGGGAAGGGGCTGCGGACTTCCGGCCGCCTCAGCTTCGACCGCCCGGAAGTCGAGCAATGCGGTCTGCTTGAGCGACTCAGCTATTCCGTTGTCGCTCACACCCGGGATCGACACGATGATGGCCGCGTTATTGCCAGACCCCTGAGTGCTGACTTCTGCTTCAGCAACGCCTAGTCCGTTGACACGCTGCCTGATGATCTCAACAGTCTGCTGCAATTGCTGATCACTAATGGTCTGATCGTTGAGCGCGCGTGGCTTGAGGATGACCTGAGTACCACCGCGCAGATCGAGACCCAGTTGCGGCGAGTTCGGCACTCCCGGCCAGAACGCCCAGACAATGAGCCCGATCACAGCAAGGGCAAGGATGGCCAAGGACCGCCCGGGTCGCGCGGGTGTCTGTTGCTGGGCCACCGTGGTGTGCCTTCCTGATCGAGTGTCTGTCGAGTCCGCGCTGCCGCGGACTAATTAGTGTCTGTTGTTGATCCTGACGGTGCAGCGGTCTGATCAGTTCCCGGCTCTTCGTCGACCGCGGGAGTAGTAAGCACTCGTGCCACCGCTTGGTCGACGATCGTGACAACGACCGACGGAGCGATCTCGATCTCCAGTTCACCGTCACCACGAGTGACGACCGTGCCGATCATGCCCGAGGCCATCAGGATGCGATCGCCCGGGGTGACGCTTTCGATGAGCGAGCGTTGTGCGGCAGCGCGCGCCTTTGCTGGACGCAGGATCAGCAGCCAGAAGGCCGCGGCCACCGCGACGAGAAAAAGCAGCGGAAAGACGCTGGAGTCCATGGGGTAGCGCTCCTCGTCGTGGGTTGAGTCGTGGGCGGGTCGACCGGAGATCGGTGACCGTTTCGACCGATCCTACGGGAGCGAAGGGCGTTGGTCTGTCAAGGCACCGGTTCAGAGGTCAAGTTGGGGTTGATCTGGTGCCGCCGGGCCCGGCGGCTGGAGCCCCAAATGAGCCCATGCGGCAGGGGTCGCAACCCTTCCGCGAGGGGTTCGGGCCAGGAGCCCAGCACGCACGAGGAACGGTTCGGCGACCTCTTCCAGGGTGGTCGACTCCTCCCCCACTGCCACCGCCAACGTCGACACTCCCACCGGACCCCCACCGAATCGCCGAACCAACGCGTCGAGGACAGCCCGGTCGAGGCGATCGAGTCCGAGCAGATCAACGTCGAACAGGTCAAGTCCCGATTGCGCCGTGGCGTGGTCGATTCGGCCCGAACCTTCGACCTGTGCGTAATCACGCACGCGACGCAAGAGTCGGTTCGCGATGCGCGGTGTTCCACGACTGCGTGAGGCGATTTCCGAACCAGCCTCAGCATCGAGTTCGACCGCAAGAAGTCGGGCGCTACGCACCAGGATCTGCTCGAGTTCATCGGTCGAGTAGAAGTCCATGTGTGCGGTGAATCCGAAGCGGTCGCGTAACGGCCCCGGCAGTAGCCCCGCCCTCGTCGTAGCACCGACCACGGTGAAAGGAGGCAGTTCTAGGGGAATCGCTGTCGCGCCCGGGCCTTTGCCCACCACCACATCGACGCGGAAGTCTTCCATCGCGAGGTAGAGCATTTCCTCGGCGGGTCGAGCCATGCGATGTACCTCGTCGAGGAAGAGCACTTCACCTGGCTCAAGGCTGGACAGCACGGCCGCGAGATCGCCCGCGTGCTGAATGGCCGGGCCACTGGTGATGCGTAGGGGCACGCCAAGCTCACCGGAAACGATCATCGCCAGCGTCGTCTTTCCGAGCCCAGGCGGACCTGAAAGCAGGATGTGGTCGGCGGCGCGCCCGCGTTGCCGTGCCGCCTCAAGTACCAATCCGAGTTGCGCTTTGACACGCACCTGTCCGACGAATTCATCAAGATCACGAGGACGTAAGGCTCCTTCGATGGCTCGGTCGTCGAAGGAGGCCTCAGCATCAACGATGTCGGGTTCTAGTTCGCTCATCCGCGATCCAAACTGCGAAGGGCGGCGCGCAGAAGCACGGGAACGTCGGGTGCGAGTTCTCCCGACTCGACATCGACACGAACTCGCTCGATCGCCTCATCTGCCTCGCGGGACGTCCAACCGAGTGCAGTGAGTGCACCATGCACCTGACTCTGCCAATCAGCCGCCACGACGTCTGTGAAAGTGGCCATCGTCGACGGAGGTGCTAGTCGATCCTTGAGTTCGAGCACCAGCCTCTGCGCACCCTTGCTGCCGATGCCAGAAACCTTGGTCAGCGTCGCCACATCACCTGTGGCCACTGCTCGACGGATGTCGTCAGGGCGAAGGGCCGCCAGCATCGCCAGGGCGATGCGCGGACCGATTCCGCTGACTGTCTGAACCGACTCGAAGACGCTGCGCTCGTCTGCATTGGCGAAACCGTAGAGCGTGAGGGAATCTTCACGCACAACGAGCGTGGTCGGAAGCGTGACCATGTCGCCGAGGCGCAGTGACGCGACCGTTGCCGGAGTGCACTGAACAAGAAGGCCTGCCCCACCTACTTCGATCACGGCGTCGTCGATGCCCTTGTGCAGCACGATTCCGCGTACAGAGGCGATCATCGGGCGGCGCCGCGCACGGCCGCGTCGAGGCGCGCCTCGGCCGAACCGCGCCAGATCTGAGTGATCGCCAGCGCAAGGGCGTCTGCTGCATCGGCGGGTCGAGGAACAGCGTCAAGTGAGAGCAACCGAGCGACCATCGCTCCGACCTGAGCCTTATCGGCCCGACCGCTTCCGGTGACCGCTGCTTTGACTTCACTGGGCGTACGCATCATGACGGGAATCCCGGCACGTGCGGCCTCGGTAAGCGCCGCGCCCGCCGCCTGTGCGGTTCCCATGACCGTGCGCACGTTGTGCTGACTGAAGACACGCTCGACCGCGACCTGATCGGGCTCAAACTGTTCAAGAACACGCCGAACACCGTCGGCCACGGCAAGCAATCGCAGGGCCAAATCCGCGTCGGCGGGAGTCCGAATCACCTCCACGTGTACCAGGTGAAGCGAACGGCCCGGAGTTCCTTCAACCACCCCGATGCCACATCGAGTCAGACCGGGATCGACGCCGAGAACGCGCACGATCTACCTCCCGGTACCAGCACGCGGCTACAACCCGCTACGCGCAATTATCCGAACATGTGTTCGGATGCTATCGGCCCTGCCTCGTCTTCGGGACCACCGACGCGCCGACCCGATCAGACTGGGTCGCTACCGTCGAGCGCCAGCGCCGCCGCTCCGAGCGGGTCAGCCGGCATGATGGGCCGCCCGACCACTTCGGCGAAGCCTTCGCCCATGCAGCGTGCGAAGAGTTCCCGATCGTGTACGGCGGCATCATCAGTCGACAGGCCTACGCTGGCCAATCCCGCGTACGACAGCAAGGTGACGTTCACTGCCGCGCCGATGGTCGAGACCATCGGGTACATACGCAGAACCTGCGCGCCCGCGACCCACACCGGAACCGGCACCCCGGGGACATTACTTGCGGTGAAATCGCTCGTACGTGCGGCCGCCGCGAGTACTTCTGAAGGAACGAGTCGACTCATCTCGGCCAGCGCATCGGCCAGCCCGAGTGCCGGCTCGTTGCGCCATGAAACGACCGTGTCGTGAATCGTGTGCATGCGTCCCTCAAGATCATCGGATGAAACTGGCACCTCGAACCTCGCGATGGTAACCGCATTCGATGCGCTCTCGCCGTGTTTGCGCAGGCTGATCGGCATGTTGACGCGCAGCGACGTGACAGGTTCGCCACGCTCGTCATGGTAGCGGCCAAGACCACCAGTAATGGCACCCATGAAGGCGTCGTTGAGCGACAGGCCCCGACTCTTTCCGGCCGCCTTGAGCTCAGCGAGCGGCAGGTCATACGTGACGAAGTGGTAGTTGATACTGCGCCCGGTCATCGAGGGCGACAGCGGACTTGATGGCACCGACACGAATCGGGCAATGCTGCGTACCAGGGTGGCCACGTCATCGACAGCCTCGGCAGGGCTGCTGAGCAACTTGCCTAAGACGGGTAGAGCCGCTTCCACCGCTTCACGCGCCGAACGTGCCATCCGACCGCTGGCTTCCTTCATCGCATGCGCAACGAGTCCCATCTGATCGATGTCGGCCGCGACCGGTGCTTCCGGCATCGGACCTAGGTCGACACCGTCAGGCACGAAGTCAACGACCGTGGCACCGAGCAACATGGCCCCTTGGCCGTCGGCGATCGTGTGGTTGAGCTTGATCATCAGCGCTGAACGGTTGCCCTCAAGTCCTTCCAACACGGTGACGCGCCAGAGCGGTCGCTGCAGGTCAAAGTCAGTCATGCTCTGGCGGCGCACCTCATCAAGGACCTGATCCCAATTTCCGGGGAGGCTGATGCGGAATCGCCTGAGGTGAAACGAGAGGTCAAAGTCGGGATCGACCATCAGTCGTGGCGTCATCGTGTCAACGGGTCCGGTGACGACCTTCTGGCGCAGCACGGGAGCCAGCCGTGAGGCGCGGTCGAATCGATCGACCAGGCGGTCCCAATCCGGGGTTCCGTCCAGAAGAATCAAACCAATGATGGGTGAACGCAGTGACGGGTCGCCCGCGGCGCCACGCCAGGTCGCAAAGTCCCACCCCGACAGTCGTTGCGGCTGTAGCACCGGCCCGGTGGGCTTCTTTGGAGCGGGCTTCGCAGCCGCCTTCTTCGCAGGAGCCTTCTTCACGGGCGTCTTCTTGGCGGGAGCCTTCTTCGCGGGTGGCGTCATCGTTTCATCCGTCACGGCGGGTCCTCTCCTCGAGCAGTTGATGGGGAAGAAAAACTGCCTCTATGCGTGCTTACTGACCCCCATGCGGAAAAAGGTAT
>Ga0194057_10001125_pt1 | contig 13725 bp, 8 predicted proteins | sample SepL4415m_MetaG_FD_155474 | JGI IMG/M metagenome (GOLD analysis project Ga0194057, IMG submission 155474) | Anoxic zone freshwater microbial communities from boreal shield lake in IISD Experimental Lakes Area, Ontario, Canada - Sep2016-L442-15m | ecosystem: Environmental > Aquatic > Freshwater >... | reverse complement strand
GGAATAGACCGGTTCGCGTAACGCACCATTTCGCGGGCCTCCGTGCTCCACGCACCCTACTTCGAGCTAGCAGTGATAGCAGTTGGCAAGGTTATGATCAAGGCCCGTCACCCCCGGCCCCTCTCCCGAGTATGGGGGAGGGGAGATTATCTTTTTACCGTTCCTAACTCATGGTTCTCGCTCCGCCCTGTCAACGCCAATGCCTTGACGGTCACTTTTTCATCCTTTGTCCCCCAGCCTTCGTAGATGAACGCCAAGACCTTCGTCCGCGTGCTGGCACGATTGGCATCGGCGGCAAAATAGTGGGCACTGACGCGGTAATTCCCTGCCGGAGCATCGGGCAGTAAGTAAAGCTCAGGCCCGAAGCCGGTCGTCACGTCGCGGCTGATGTGCCCGCCGCTACGGGTCTGTGTGTGACTGAAAAAACACTCTTCGCCACTCGGCTCGATCACGTGCAGATCGACGTCCGTGCCATCGGTGTTCCATAAAATCAACGCGGCCACGTCGGCCGTGTCGCGAAGCTGCGCGGCCGCAAGCGTGGCCATGCGGGCCTTGGCATACTCAGCCAATAAGACTTTTTCACGGCTGCCGGCCACGTGCCGCAGGAATCGTAAATAGTCCAACTGGGCGATGTTGTGCATGTCGCCAAAACGGCCGTCCCACTGCCCGCCGCAGGCCAGTTCATAGTAGACGATCGCCAGATCGGTTTGGCCCATAACCTCCAGGCAATGGGCCATGGCGTGGAACGTGATCGGCTCGAAGGTTCTGGCCGTTGCTGCCCGTCGCAAAAGATGATAGGCCTCGCCCGGTCGCTGCCACTCGATAGCCGAGAAGGCCAAATCACGGGCTAGGGCCGCGTCGCCCGGTCGATCCTCGACGAGCGAGCTTAATCCCCGCAAGGCATCGTCCGACCCGTAGGCCGCCAATCGCCGCTGGGCCTCGGCATCGAGCGTTTCGTAATCCGGAAGGCCCGACTGCCACGGTTGACGCAGATTCTCAGGCAAGTCCTTGCGGAGCCGCAGTTTGCATTGCAACAGCGAAGCCGTCACCGCGAAGGTCTCGCTGGGCATGCCCTCCAAGGCAATATTCAGCGCGGCCGGCAGATCGAAGTGGACTTCCGAAGACTCGCGGACCTTACGATACCAGGCCAGAAAATTTGCCTTGGGATCGCCCATGGCCGCGGTCGTTTCGGCTGCCACCTTGGCAACGACCGTGCCGGCGGGCCGATCCTTGACGACAAAACTATCTTCTTCCGGCTTGATATTGAAGCGGGCGTAGTCCTGCTCGGTTTCGAGCATCAGGAGCGAACAGGTCCTGCCCGTCACGCGAAAATGCCTGGCGTAGGCCGTTGCTATCGGCTCGGCGGCTGCGCTCGACGCATCTTCCAACTGAGTCGTAGCCACTTGACCGAACGTCCGCGCCGCCAGTTCCGACGCGAGAACCTGGTCCATCTTAACGCTGATCGTCTGCGTCGTCTTGCCTTGTTGTAGCGTGAAGACCATGAGAGGCGATTCGGGCTGAGATGTAGTGTGGGACGAGCCTAAGCGAGCCCCACCAGAAACCTGTTGTTCCAGCCGACCCACCACCAGCAACTGCTGGCCCGGGAAGACATACTGCGGCCGTCCTGCTACCAGTAAATCGTGTCCGCCGGCCATTTCAATGCCGGTCAACTGCCAGGGCCGATTGCGATGGGCCACCGAGGCCGAGGCGATCTCTGCCTCGCCGACGAGTGAAAAGACCGCGCCATCGGTCTGCTCGGCCAGATAGGCCAATAACCGCGGATCACCGCCAGCCAAGCCCGTGCGATAGGCAAAGAGCGCACTCTCCCCTTTCCTTTCGGGAGAGTGGCCGGTGGCGAGGGTCGCCGCCAGCAGTGCCCATCGGTCTTCGCCCCATGTCGCCGCACCATCGCTGAGCAAGAACAGATCGGGGCCCGGCCCATCGGCCTTCTTCCGCCACGCGGGCGAGGCCGCTTCCTTCAGGGCGCGGCCCAGGTTGGTCGCCCCTTCCAAGGCCAAGCCATCGGCATAGTCGAGCAAGGCATCGACGTTCTCCGGAGTATTGGCCACAAACTTCTCTTGCCACCAGAAGGTCTCTACGTTGAAGAAGACCACGGCAAACTCATGGATACTATCGCGGTTGTTCTCCAGCGTCGCGCGGAGCAATTTGGTCCACAACGGGAACTGCGGGCCGGCACTCAGCGACGTATCGACGACGAAAACGGCCTGCTTAGAGCGATCGGCGGTCGGCGTCTCGGGCAAGGTAAGACCGACGCGAGTGGCGAAGTAATTACCCGTCGCCTCATCGGCCCCGGTGAGCATCAGCGTGCCCGGCTTTCGCAGCCGCACGGCAAGCGGATGTTCCTTGGGGTCGATCAGCCGATAGGAAATCCGCTGCCCGTCAGCCGAAGCCGTGGCGGGGGCGTCGAGGCTCACCTGCCGGGCGTTGCTGGCGGCAATGTTCAGATCGACGATCGTCGCCGGTGTCTGCCCAGGCAGGTCGAGCCGCAGTTCCAGATCGTCGCCCACGCGGAGCAGATCGACGTCGTAGCCGATCGTTACGCGGTGCATCGACTGTGGGGCCAAGGGGAATACGCGGCACTGGAAGACACCCGCCCCGGACCATTCGACCAGGGCCGGATCGACGCGGCGGCGGACGGTATCGCGATAAGCCAAAGCGGCCTTTTCTTTCGGCACCATCCGAGCCACCTTGGGCTGCTCCCAACTATTGCCGCGGAGCGCGAGGATCTTTTCCGGCGTGGTATCGCCTTGCGAAACCTGTTGCGGCTTGAAGAACATCGAGTCAGTTGGTGTGATCCGCGGGGCCTGGTAGACCGTCCGACCGAAGGCGAAGAAGTAGGGCGAAGCCTCGTCCGGTAGCCGCAGTTGGAAATTGCCCTCAAGCGGTTGCGGGTGGTCGTTGAAGTAGTAGAGGTCGATCAGCACGCGTGCCCGAAAACCGTCCACGCGGACATCGACCTGCATCCCCTTTAGCGGCAGTTCTTCCTTATCGCCGACCATCAGGCGGGACGTGTTGGGGACGATGTGGGAAGGTTTCCAGGTTTCCAGGGGCTTTTGCGGGGTTGCCTCTTGGTTATTGCGGAAAATCTGTCCGGCACCGCGAAAAGGAAGTAGTGCCAAAGCAGTTGCGCCACTATCCTGGGCTGCCTTCTCGTCCTTGGTTGGTTGCCCCTTAGAACGCCAGTTCATGCGAACGTCTTCTTTCTTGTCCCCCTTCGTCGCAGGAAGGTTTTGTTCGTCAAGGGTGACATTGCCGACCGCGCCCGCGTCAGAGTTTACCGCCGTGCCGTATGTCAATCGGTCAGATTGAGTTGGCGGCGTGCTGGTGGCTGGGGCCGGAAGCCTAGGCGCGCGGTTGCCGTACTCGAACCCGGAATCTTTGTTACTTTCAACTGAGGGGGGGGCGGCAAGCCCAGGCGCGCGCTCGCCGAACCCCACGCCCGCACTAGCACTGAGCTTAGGGTCGGGGCCGAAGGCTGGCGCATCGGCCCTGGAACTACGGCCCTTGCCCTTGCCACCCTTGCTATCCTTGCCGTCGCCCATTCTGTCGGTGTTCGCGTATGCGTTGGGCTTAGGGGCGGAGGGCAAATCCGAAGTAGGCTTGAGAGTGTTGACGTCCGCTGGCTTATCACCACCGGCAACTCCAGCGTGTGCTTGATCAATTTTCTTGCTGTCGTCGTTATAATGTTCATTACCGGCTTGCTGAGTTTGCTTGGCGGGCTTTTGAAAAATGGGGTCTGCATCCATCTGCGCAGGCTCTGCATCTCCACTTCCGACGTTCTCCATTTCAAGTATGAGCGTCGATCTCGATGACTGAACATCCCTGGCGGAGGGCTTACCAGTCGCCGGGTTTTGCCCAGCCATGGTGCGCTGTTTCCTCCCCTCTCCCTGCTCCCCGCTCCCTGCGTCGCTCTCGCTCGTCGCCCCGTTTTGTTGCCAAGCCACGTTGTGTTCCTTCCCCAGCCCGAGCAAATTCGTCGACCGCACGATCGGTACGACGAGGGCCACGAGACAGGCGGCAGTCAAGGCGAGAGCCATCAGGCGGCTCCGCCACCACGGCCGGGCCGGGCCTTGCGCGGCAGCACGACCAGTCGCCGGCTCAATCTCGGCCAACCGCCGCTCGATCACCTCACGTAGCGCGGGGGAAGGCACGGGCAGCGGAACCTCGCGGGCCGCTTCTTTCAACCGGGCCGCCAGGGCCTGATCGGCCTCGACTTCCTGCCGTACCCGCGGCGAAGCGGCCAGTTCTGCCGCCACCTCCGCCTGTTCCGCTCCTTCGGTTTGCCCCAGTGCATGGGCCGTTCGCCGTGCCGCCTGGAGTTCGTCTTCGCCGTCGTGTTGGTAGTTTGTATTCATAATTGTGCCTCGTTTTACACGGTTACCTTCATAACTTGTCTCAACTGTTTGATCGCACGATGGACCAGCACGCGGACATTGCCCTCGCTCTGGCCGGCGATCTCGGATATCTGTCGATAGGAAAACCCTTCGCACCAGAGATCAATCGCCTCGCGCTGGCTTGCGGGGAGTTGGGCCACCCGTCGGGTCAACTCCCCGCAGAGATCCTGCCGCTCGGCCTGTTCGGCCGGATCGGGTTCGCGGCCGACCAACGTAGCCAGATCGGCCTCGGGGTCGCCGCGATGGCGCTGCCGCAGGCGGATCAGATCCACGGCCTTGTTGCGACAAACCCGAAAGAGCCAGGGGGCCTCGCGGCCGATAAGCTCTTCCGGTGTGCGCTCGCAAAGCTGCAAAAAGGCATGTTGCACCACCTCCCGGGCAGAATCTCCATCGCCCAAAAGCCGAACGGCATAGCGTACCAGTGCCGCCTCATGGCGATCCAAGACCGCAAGCACCCATTGCCGTCGAGTACCTGAATTGGGCATAATAATTCCTTTTTGCCAGTGTGCTGCCAAGAAGATAACGGGCCAGCGGCCAATCTGTTACAAAGAAAAGTAGCAGGCACAGTCCCTGTGCCGTCCGCCCTTCGGCCGTGGTCGAAGTTGTTTTTCAGAAGCCGATGGCTTCTGGCGGACGGCAGACGGAGTCTGCCTGCTACCGTCCGCCCCCAGAAGGTTCTCAATAACTGCCGACATTTATTCCCTCTCTGGCACAACCTCGCACCGTGACCGTCGAACCGTCGGCGATGAAGGTCGAAACAGGCCGGGCGGAAAGAGTTTCGACGAACAACTCGCCGTACAGCGAGAGTACGTCGGCATGTAGGTAGTTCTCCGTGCCGGACCAAATCCGCCAAGGGGGATGTTCGACCTGGTACTCGCTTCCGCTGCGGTGTGCTGTGTAGCCCCAGTCGCGTTTGGCGATGAACTCCTCATGGGAACCAGCCACCAGAGCTTGCGACTCGCCGCGGCCCAATACCCCCAGCGATTCCCACCTGCCGTTACGCTTCCAGTGATACTCCACGTGGATCGACGACTCACCGTGCTCGATGCGATGGCCCATCGGCAGCGCGGTGCATGGCTCACCGTAGAGCGTGCGGGCAACGAAAGCGATCGTGTGGCGTGGCACCAATTTGCCAACAAAGGCCACCCCCCGCCGCCAGCCATCGGCCGTACGACGGCGGACGTAGAATCGGAGATTGACCTCCTCGAAGTTGCGGTGCCACGGAATGCCCCATCCAAAGATTTTGGTCTGCTGGAAGCGGAAGCCGACAATGCTGGCATACGTCGTGCCGTTAAAAAAATCAACTTCCGTTCCCGGCGGCAAGAGTGTTTGGAGTATTGCCGGGTCGATGGTATAGTTGAGCATGGCTAGATACCGCCACTCGGTAGTCAAAAAGGCTCGGTTCATGGTCATCTAACGTAACTCTAATAAATCTTTTTCCGGCTAACCTTGGTTCGGTGAAAACATCCGCATTTTTGGCTCGGCATGCGTGGCGTTGCCTTGCAAACCCATTCTCGGCAGCTTATAGTAAAGGGGCTGTTGAGTCTAGGCTTTCTATCATAGCGATAGGCGGCCTCCCCGTCGCTCTGTCCATGTGAGTCGAGCATGCAGTCGGAAGTTGTCATTGAAACGCGAAACCTTTCCAAAGTCTACCGCGACTTTTGGGGGCGGCAGAAGGTCCGCGCCCTGAAGGCCCTCGATTTGGAGGTCCGCCGCGGCGAGGTTTTTGGATTGTTGGGGCCTAACGGATCGGGCAAAACCACCACCATTAAGCTACTCCTGGGCCTTTTGTACCCCACCAGTGGCCAGGCCCTGGTGCTCGGCCAGGATGCCACGGAAGTCGCCAAGAATGAGCGGATTGGTTACTTGCCGGAGGAGTCCTATCTCTACCGCTTCCTCAATGCCGAGGAGACGCTGGACTTTTACGGCCGGCTGTTCAACATCCCCCGAGCTAAGCGGCGGCAGAAGGCGGCCGATCTGATCGAAATGGTCGGGCTGACCAAATCGCGGCGCCGCCAGTTGCGGGAATACTCCAAGGGGATGACCCGCTTGATCGGCCTGGCGCAGGCTTTGATCAACGATCCGGAGGTTCTCTTCCTCGACGAGCCGACCAGCGGGTTGGACCCGATCCACACGCACGAGATGAAGCTCTTGATCCGAAAACTGCAAAACCAGGGCAAGACGATCCTCATGTGCAGCCATTTGCTGGCCGATGTGCAGGACGTCTGCGACCGTATTGCCATTCTGCACCAGGGTGAACTAAAGGAATTGGGCCGGGTCGATACCTTGCTGAAGGTCCGCGACGTGACCGAGATCCGCACCTCCGGCCTTGGCCTTGAGGCCCAGGAGGAAATCCGGCAGGTCGTACTGAAACACCAGGGTACGGTCCACAGTATCGGCAATCCCACTACGACGCTGGAAGAGTTATTCGTGCGAGTGATCACCGAGAGCGAGGCCCATCCGGGCCGCCGCGTCCGTGCCGAACAGGCGGATCGTATCTCGAGCAGCGAACAAGGTTAGATCATGGTTATCGAGAATCTGCAAATCGCGCCGCTTGGGGAGTGGCTCCTCGGTGCCGGTTGGTCGGACGGGCTTCTTTGGCAACCGCTGGGAATCACTCTACTCCTAGTTCTGCTGGTCGGGGGTGGACTTGGTTTGTTGTTTGCCCTGCGGCGCAGTTCCACCGCTCCCGGGCCGACAACCTCATTGTGGATCGGCGGAATTTTTGGAGTATTGTCGCTGATGGTACTCTCCGCTGTGGCCTTGTGCTCCACGGCGGAGACGCGAAATTGGCTGATCGATTCCGCCGCCATGCCGATGTTCGCTGCCATGGTGCCTCTATTGGGTTCCAACTGGTCCGGCGGTGCATTGTATACATGGGTTGGGGTGGCGACGGGCCTGACGGGCGTGGTTTATGCCTGCGGCTGGCTGGCCTCGATCCTGGTGGGCGGGCCTTTGGCGGGTACGCGGCAATGCGGCCGGGCCATGGTCGATATTGCCAGCGATCTTGCCCGCATATCGGCCCGCCGCGTCTTCGCCCTGGCGTGGCTGGCGGTTCGCGAGTCGCTCCGCCGCCGCGTGGTGGTGGTTTTCGTGGTTTTTGTGGTTTTGATCCTGTTCGCCGCCTTGTTCATCAAGAAAGATAGTCTTCACCCGGGCCAGCTTTATATCCAGGTAGTGCTGAACTTCACGGTTTACTTATCGATGCTCTTTTCGCTGGTCCTCAGTGCGCTGAGCCTGCCGGCCGATATTCGCGACCGCACACTGCACACGATCGTGACCAAGCCGGTGCGGAAGATCGAGATTGTGCTGGGACGCGTGCTGGGATTCATCTTCGTGGGCACGGTCCTGCTGGGCGGCATCGGTTTGATCAGCTATGGTTTCACTGTCCGGAGCCTCAGTCACACGCACCAACTGACGGCCGACATGCTGCACGCCAAATCACTGCCCGGTGATCGAGGAACGCTGTTGCAGGGCGCGACGAGCCGGTCGCACGAACACGAGCACGAAGTAACGATCGATCCTTCCGGAGAGGCCACCGTGGAGGTGCAGAAGGACCACACGCACGATCTCTACGTTTCCGACAGCGGCGACAAGAAGACCTACACGCTTGGCCAGCCCAAAGGCCTACTGCAAGCCCGCGTACCGATTTATGCCAAGACACTCTCTTTCCGGGACAAGACGGGTAAGCCAAAGGAGAAAGGCATCAATGTGGGCGACGAGTGGACTTATCGCAGCTTCATTGAAGGGCGAACGGCGGCCGCCGCAATCTGGACATTTGAAGGCATAAGCGAAGATATATTTCCCGAGGCAAAATTTCCTACCGGCATTCCCGTGGAAATGACCCTCGAGGTCTTCCGCACCCATAAGGGGAATCAGGAAAAAGGCGTGTCGGGAACCATCACACTGGGCAACCCCAAGACCGGCAAACGGGTGTTTTTGAGGAATTTTCTCGCCAAGAAATTTGCTACCGACGTGCAGATGATTCCCCGCAGCTTTGTTACCGCGGGCCGTGACGGCAAAGCGGAAACGATTGATCTTTTTCGCGACCTGGTCAGCGACGATGGCCGTTTGGAGATCACCCTGCAATGCCTGGAACCCCAGCAATACTATGGCATGGCCCAGGCGGATCTATACCTCCGCGCTGCCGACGGTTCGTTTGCCTGGAACTTCCTCAAGGGTTATCTCGGAATCTGGCTGCAAATGGCTTTGGTCATTGGCCTGGGCGTGATGTTCAGCACTTTCCTCAGCGGCCCGGTCGCATTGTTGGCAACCCTGTTTGCCATTATCGTCGGGCTGTTCAGCGGTTACCTTGTTGAATTGGCCGGTGGTAAGATGGTGGGGGGCGGCCCCTTTGAATCGGCGCAGAGGATCATGACCGGGGATAACATGGTCTCGGCGCTGGAGCCAGGCATGAAGACCACCGCCATCAAGGTGATGGACGAAGCGACCTCGATGATGATGCGGCATTTCTCCGCGGTGGTGCCGAATGTTGCCGAAAATGATTTTGTCGACCGCGTGGCTTGCGGCTTTAACGTGGGCGGCGACCTGATCGCGCGATGCCTTTTATGCGAGATGGCCTATTTGCTGCCCGTAATCCTCTTAGGTTATGTATGCCTGAAGCAACGGGAGGTGGCCCAATGAGTTCCGGTTCCATGATAATGAACCCACCCAGTCTCAGCGCGGGAGACCGTTCCCGCCGCCGCAAGTGGATCTATGGGGTGTCGATGATCGTGCTGATCGTCGTTCTGTTTTGGCTGAGCTTTCCGGCCACGCTGAGCACGAAGGAGTTCAAGGGGCAGCCGGGCGGAGTGTTGGCTCAGTACCGCGACCAGCATGGCTTGAGCCAGACCGAGTTGGGCCAGATCGATCCTACCAGCGAAACGATCCGCCTGGCGACGTTGGGGATGCGGGGCATCGCCGGTACGACGCTCTGGTGGAAGGCGACCGAGTATCAAATGAAGAAAGACTGGACCCGCCTTCGTGCTGCGCTCGACCAGATCAGCAAACTCCAGCCGCACTCGATTCTTGTGTGGCGCTACCAGGCATGGAACCTGTCCTACAATGTCTCCGTCTCCTTCGACGACTACCACGACAAGTTCTACTGGGTCATCGAGGGGCTGAACTACATGCTGGACGGGGTGCGCATGAACGACAAGGAACCGCGGCTCTGCTGGGACATGGGCTGGTTCATTTCCAATAAAATCGGCCGCGACGACGCGGCCAAGTATTACCGCCGCCTTTTCAGCGGCGAACGAGGCACCGACGGTAAAGAACCGCCTGATTATGTCAAGGACTTCCGCGAACGCTTTACCCCGCCCAGCGGTTTTCCGCCCGGCAGCAACTTGCGCGACAATTGGCACGTGGGCAAGGCATGGTTCCTAACTGCCGAGAGCAAGATTGCCCCGCCCCGTTACCCGGTTCGCGGCATGGCCCAGGTAATTTTTTATTCCCATGCCCCGACCTGCCAGTTCTATTATGCCGACAACCTGGAAAAGGACGGTACCTTTGGTCAGGTAGCCCAGCGGGCTTGGCAGAACGCGGAGGATGAGTGGTATGCCTTTGGTGAGCGCCCCATCGATACGTCCTATGACCTTGCCCTGCAACTGAACCGAAAGGAAGAACTGTTCGATTCTGCCGAAGCGAAGAAGGATCAACTGAATAAGCTCGCCCCGGGAGTACGCGACGAATTGGAAAAGGAAAAACGACCCAACCTGGCACCCGAGGACCGCGCAAGCTGGGATAAGTATCGCGAAGCCTTGGATAAATACAAAAATGAAAAGAAGAATCGCAAGGGCAAGAAGAGCGAGAAACCGCTGTTGCAACCGAGCGTGGACATGGACCTGAAGGATCGGGCGGAAGCCAAGCCGGACGAAATTGCGCGGCGATCGCCGCAGGCCCATCATCAGGAAGCCTTGGACTTGGCCAAGGAGATCGAGAACGACGAGACTCTGGCCAAGTACACAACCCGCGAGCGGTCAAAAGTCAACTTCGATTTCTGGAGAACGCGGGCCAGAGCCGAAAAGACAGCCGAGTGCCTAGCTGCGAGAAAAGCCATTCACGATGGCGACCAGGCATTCGCTAAAGGCGACTTAATTCGCGCCCGACCGGAGTATGAGAAAGGCATGCATGGCTGGCGCAAGGTACTCGATGACCCGGAGTTTCGCTCGCTCGTTGAAGACATCTGTCTCGGAGGCGATCTGCTGGATGTGATCCGCCGTTATCAGAAGTGCCTCGACCAGGACGACCGGGGGCTGCCTCAGCCGTTTATCCTGCAGGACATTATCGACAAGCACAGCCGGCCGGAAGATTCGCCGCCGGACAACTCCGACAAGAAGGTGAAGTCGCCCACTTCCGCTGCTGAAAAGAAATGAAATGGCAATGATCGGCCTGACTGTGATCAAACAGAGTGAAAGGTCCCGCTTAGTGCTCGTCCAGAAACAACTTGTGGTGCGGGCGTCTCGCCTGGGCATGCAGCCGGGACAGCCGCACCACAAAAACGCGGAGTTAATGTTGGGCAGGTACTTAGCTTTGCTGCTGTTCTTTCTCACGGCCTCTCCGCCGATTCTTTCTGCTGCTCCCCCACGATCCCTAGAACCAATCCGCGTCAGCGGTCATCCGACAAACGCTAGCCCCACGGTCCCTTCCTATTCCCCTGAACAACTCCGCCCTTTGATCGAGGCATTGGGCAATGCCGATTACTTTGTCCGGCAAAAGGCTGAATCGGAATTATGCAAGATTGGTTTTGATGCCGTCGATGCACTCACTGCGGCCACCGATTACGACGATATGGAAATCGCCACGCGGGCGAATCGGCTGTTGAATGTGATCCGGAGCAACTGGGCTGTCCCAGGCGAGTCTGCGGACGTTTCGCAATTGCTGGCAGGTTACGACTCCCTGGACGAGGGCAACCGCGAAGCCAAGATTATCGGCCTGATCCACCTTCCGGAGAACCAGGGTCTTCCGGCGATCTGTCGGGTAATTCGCTACGAACGATCGCTCCTGTTGGCAAAAATGGCAGCCTTGCGGTTGTTGGAGGTAATGGCCGGACCAGACCTGCCCGCATCCCTCGAAAAAAGGGTAGCCCGGGATGTTCCTATGTCCTATCGAGATACCGAAAAATCCGATATCGCCGCAACGCTCCAAAAAGACCTGGGCACTTGCCGTCGCGCTCCGGCACAGTGGGTTCTCGCCTGGTTGCAAGCCAAGCGAGATCCCCAAGCACTTGCCGAACTCTGGAAGCAACTCATCGCCGAGGAAGATGGACTGCTGTTCCGGCAGCCTCGTGACACCTCATTGTCCATCGTCGAGAGCCTGCTGAGATTTCAGATTGCGGCGATGCGAAAGATCGATCGCAATGCGGACGCCGCAGCCAGCGTCGAAAGATTGATCAAGCTCCGCCGTGGCGAACCGACCGAGTTGGTCCGACTGCTGAATTGGTTGATCGATCAAAAGGATTGGCCTGCGACACTTCTCGTGGAAAATCGTTGCAAAGCGACGATTGCCGAATCGGCAAATCTGCTTTATCTCGTTGCCGAAGCCCAATTTCTCCGAGGCGACACGGCCGCTGCAGAACAATCGGCCAGCCAGGCCCTAAAGCTCAATCCCGATAACAACGAGCCGTCGCTGGCTGTGCATTATTTTTCGGGCGAGAGTCTCGAACAGCGCGGCCGTTTCGATTGGGCAACTAAGGAATGGGAGCATGTGATCCACAATGCTCCGCCGAAATCCCTGGTCAGCATCGCCGCCGCACGCCGTCTGGCCGAACTGTACCACGACCTCGAAGATGACCATCGTGCGTTTGAAACGCTGGGCCACATCGAGAAAGTTTATGCCAAACGGTCCAACCAGTGGCCATTGCTCAACCAGGAAAGCAGCGATGCAGTGACGTTGGGAACCCTGCGGGCACGCATGTATTATTTCGATGCCTGCCAATGGAAAGTCCAAGGCAATCGGACGAAGCAGTTCGAGTGCCTGGACAAGGCATTGGCCACGCAATTCTATGACATCGAGGTTCTGATCGAGTGCTATCAGATGCCCGATCCCAAGGCCGATTATCGCATGAAGATTCGCAAACTGATCGAGAAGCGACTATGCGAGTTGCGAGAACAAGCCGCCGACCTTGGCTCCAATCCTGCCGCGGCCCAACCCTGCAATGAGTTTGCCTGGCTGGTGGCAAACACTTATGGCGATCTCGAAGAAGCCCTACAGCTCTCAAAACGCTCGCTCGAGTTGGTCGGCGAGAATGGATCCTACTGCGACACCCTTGCCCGAGTCTATTTCGCCAAGGGCGATTACGCCAACGCCCTGAAGTATCAAACCCGAGCCGCCGAGTTGCTGCCCTACACGCGCTCCGTGCAGAAGCAGCTCGTGCTGCTACGAAAGGCCTCCCATGCCCCACCTCACTCTTCCCGGCGCTGAACTAGCCCTGGCCGACTATGGCACCGGCCGCCCGGTGGTATTGATCCACGGTTTTCCGATGGATCATACGATTTGGACCCATCAGGTCCAGTCGCTTACCCCGCATTACCGTGTAATCACCCCCGATCTCCGTGGATTCGGCGGTAGTTCGGTCACGCCGGGAAAAGTAACCGTTGAGCAATGGGCTGACGATCTGGCCGCCATGCTCGACGCACTCAAGATCACCGAGCCGATCGTGCTCGGCGGGCTTTCGATGGGGGGCTATGTGGCCTTTCGTTTCTTTGAGGCGTATCGGTCGCGGCTGGCGGGGTTGATTCTTTGCGACACGAAGGCAGTGGCCGACACGCCCCAAGCCGCCGCGGGGCGACTGGAAATGGCCCAGCGCATCCAGCGCGAGGGCACCCAGTTTCTGGCCGAAACGATGTTGCCCCGCCTCCTGGCTCCTGCCACACTGGACAGTAAACCCGAAGTGGTCGATCGTCTGCGGCAGATCATTCTTGCCGGCGATCCGAGCGGCTATGCCGCCACATCGCGCGGCCTGGCCGAGCGGCCGAACTTCACCCCGCTGCTGCCACAGATCGATTGCCCCACACTACTGATCGTGGGACGGCAAGACGCGATTTCCACCGTGGCCGAAATGAAGGCCATGTCCAGGGCGATTAAGGGTTCGCGGATCGTCGAGATCGACAACGCCGGACACGTCACGCCGCTAGAAGCCCCCGAGGAGGTGGGGCGGGCAGTAGAGGAGTTTTTGAAGGAAATGACGAATGACGAATGACGAATGACGAATGACGAATGACGAATGACGAATGACGAATGACGAATGACGAATGACGAATGACGAATGACGAATGACGAATGACGAATGACGAATGACGAATGACGAATG
>Ga0194057_10001124_pt1 | contig 13728 bp, 10 predicted proteins | sample SepL4415m_MetaG_FD_155474 | JGI IMG/M metagenome (GOLD analysis project Ga0194057, IMG submission 155474) | Anoxic zone freshwater microbial communities from boreal shield lake in IISD Experimental Lakes Area, Ontario, Canada - Sep2016-L442-15m | ecosystem: Environmental > Aquatic > Freshwater... | reverse complement strand
GGCCTACCGAGGAACTCCCGAGGTACAGGTTGAAGTAGGTATGCGCTACATCCGTGATCGCTACGGCAGTCCGTGTAAGGCGTGGGCCTTCTGGAAGGCACAGGGTGCCTGGCAAGACAGTCAAGATCCCACCCAGTGGTGGGGCGGCTGGTACTGACATCGTGGGCGCACCTCGCGCCCGACCTACTCCGCGGCGTCGGCTCGCGTCGCGCTGGCCCACGCTGGCAGCGAAGACCTCACGGGACGTCGGTTCTCAATCGTCAGGTGCGCTCCACGACTGCGGCGCTACAGTCGCCCAGGGCTGTACCGAGTCGCCGTCTCTCTTGGCTGTCAGCCACGACGTGTACTCGTTGCAGTACGCGTCGAGCTCGGTCTGACTGTCGAATGCGCGCGTTGCGTTGAGCTCCGCCGCCGAGTCGACATCCGTGGCGGTGAACAGGGCGAGCCCCTGATCGTTGAGCACTTGCAGCCGGGCCTGGTCGATGCGCTCACTCTGGTAGATGACGTCTAGGTTCCGCACCTCGACGTGAACTAGGCCGTCGGTCCGCCACACGCCTGTGCTGTCCCCGAGCGCCACTGCCCCGGCGACTAGGCCGAGCGACCCGAGGGCTACCGCCACGATGGTCACGAGGCGCCGGGACCGTGTTCGGCTGGACGGCGTCTCAGCCATCACGACGTCTGCGTGTACCTGGGACATGAGACTTCCTTCTCTCTGGCGACCGTGCCGCCTCTCAGTGTGTCGGCGGCCGTTCGGCTGGACTTGAGGGAGGCGACGACTGCGAGGCGACCGCCCACCCAGGCTGCGCCGAGGCTGCCAACCTGATGACCGCCGCGCCAAGCCGCCGGCGGCCGCCCCAACCGTCGCCGATTCGTTGCCCTCATCGCCCTCGTGCTTGCCCACGGCGCTCAGCGTCCCGTCTCTCGGAGCTCAGGCCTATGCCGCCCCTCGCACCTCATCGTGCGCGTATGGCGAGCCCGCGCACGAGTCACCCCCATCAGCGAGGCAAGCGCCCTGCTGTCCCAGACTCGCGGGGAGTTCAACAAAGCCGCGCGGGGCCTGACTACTCTGAAGCCCATGCCCCGTTATGGAACTCAGTTCGGCCCTGACATCACCTTTCTGGGAGTGCCACGATGCACTCTTGATGAGCCCGAAACGTGGGCCGACGCGCAGGTCGTGATTCTAGGTGCGCCCTTTGATGGCGGAACCTCCTACCGCGCCGGAGCCCGGTTCGGTCCGAAGGCGATGCGTGAGACCGACAACAATCCACACGATGGGTCGCGGCCGTCGATGGCGATGCGAACTGATGGATTGGTTGACCTCGCGGTGATGGACGCCGGCGACGTCGAAATGTACTCGGGTGACGCCGCTCGCTCGTGCGCTGACTTGGAGAAGGCCGTCGAGACGGTTGCGGCAGCTGGAAAGATTCCGCTCATCCTCGGAGGCGACCACACAATCACCTGGCCTGATGTAACGGGCGTGGCCCGTGGTTCAGGGAAGTGGGGTCGCGTGGCTGTGCTCCATTTCGATGCCCACGCCGACACCGGAGATATCGAGTTCGGCTCGTTGATCGGGCACGGACAGCCCATGCGTCGTTTGATTGAAAGTGGCGCAGCCCGTGGTGATCGCTTTCTGCAGATTGGCTTGCGTGGCTACTGGCCGCCGCCGGACATCCTCGAGTGGATGGCGCAGCAGGGAATGCGTTCGTATGAGATGACCGAAATCGTCGCTCGCGGCCTCGACGAGTGTTTGACGGAAGCATTCGCCATCGCGCTTGATGACTGTGATGGCATCTTCCTGAGCGTCGACATCGATGTCGTCGATCCAGCCCATGCACCCGGAACGGGAACGCCTGAGCCGGGAGGACTGTCGTCGCGACAACTTCTCGACGCGGTGCGTCGGATCGCCTATGAGTTGCCCATCCTCGGCATGGATGTTGTCGAAGTGGCGCCGCCGTATGACCACGCCGATATCACTGCCGTGCTGGGAAACCGCGTGGTACTGGAAGCACTGTCGGCCATGTCACGCCGTCAGCGCGATCTGGGTGATGGCACAACATGGAATCCGAGCCAGCCCCTGCTCGACGGACGCTAGTTTTCGTCGGGCTTTTCACCAGCTGACGGTGCAGGAGCCTCAGCTTCCTCCTCGATCGCTTCGACTTCTTCTTCTGACAGGATGCGGTCGGCGACTGGGTCGTAGACCTGGGCGCCCTCAGGCAAGTTCGACAGGTCGGGTGCGAGCACCGTGGGAACGAGTGCGGAGTCGGGCTGCGGTGACCCTTCGAAGATGGGCTCGTGACCGGCGGGAACCAGGATGAGGTCGTGGCTCTTCATAGGTAGCGTTTCGCCCTTGAAGAATGCAGGTGTGGCGACGCGTTGCCACACCATCAAGATGACCCCGAGGATGAGCGCGCCAACACCGACGACGGCCACCGCGCCGATTCCGAAGATGGTGATGGGCTCATCGTTCTCGTCAGTGATCCACGTGGGGTCGGCGTACACCTTGAGCGCGTAGAAGAATGCGACGAACAAGATGATGCCTCCGAGTAACGGCAAGAGGAAGCGCATCACGAAATCGCGGCCATTCTTCATGAAGGTCTTGCGATAGAACCATGCACACGCGAATCCGGTGAGTCCGTAGTAGAACGCGATCATCAGGCCGACCGAACTGATCAAGGCCAACAGCAGGTTCTGGCTGACCAACGTGAACAACAGGTAGAAGGCCGCCGACACCACGCCCATGCCGATGGTGGCCCAGGTAGGGGTGAGGTAGCTGTCGTGGATGCGTGCGAACTTTTGCGGAATCGCCCGGTAAGCCGCCATCGATAGTGCAGTGCGCGCCGTGGGGAGAATCGTGGTCTGTGTTGATGCCGACGCGGAAGTCAGGATTGACGCGGACAAAAGCAGCAGTCCGATCTTGCCGAGCGTGCTGTCGCCAAAGAGGTCAGGTCCGATCGCGCCGAAGACGTCAGCTGAGTTCGCGGGATTACCCAATCCGACGCCCTCGGTGCCAATGCCGGCGAAGGCAATTGCGGCAACAGTCACGAGTGCATAGGTAACCAGCAGCAGCACGGTCGAAATGACAGCGGCTCGCCCGGGCGTGGTGCTGGGGTCTTCGGCTTCTTCATTGCAGGCAACGGCGGTGTCCCAGCCCCAATAGATGAAGACCGCAGCGAGAAGCGCCGGAGCCACGACCGTGCCGATGTCGAGGCCCCCGGGCCAGAACCACGAAAGTTCTGGAGTGAGCGAGTATGACTCGGCGTTGCCGGTGTAGACCTTGACGAGCGCCACGGCGGCAAAGAGAAAAAGAACGATGACCTCAATGCCTAGCAGTGCATATTGGACGCGCGCTGAGACTTCGATTCCTCGGAAGCAGATCCAGGTCATCACAGCGATCCAGAGCAAGCCAGCCACCGTTGACCAGAACACGCTGTCGCCGAGTTCGGCGATGTTGGTGAACCCAAGTTCACCGAGGAAGTAGAAACTGTAGGAACCGGCGACTTGAGCGAGATTGGCCATCACGATGACGTCGGCGGCGATGATTCCCCAACCACCCATCCAGCCCACCCACGGACCGAAGGTGCGCGTTGCCCACGTAAAGGTCGTACCGCAGTCGGGTTCAGCCTTGTTCATTTCTTGATAGGCGACCGCAATGAAATACATCGGAATGAACGCGACCAGCATGATGGCCGGTGCTTTCATTCCGTCGGGGCCGAGCGCCACCACCACGAGGCCGAGACTGGCCGCCAGCGAGTACGCAGGCGCCGTCGACGCCATGCCCACGACGATGCTCGACACGAGGCCGAGTGATCCACCTTTGAGTCCCTTTTCGCCCGGTGCGCTTCCGTGCGTTGCCTCGTTCGATGTGGTCGACATGTCGGCTTCCCCTCGCCTAGCACCCGCCCCCGGGTAGAGGGCCCCGATAGTGGGACACTATCCCCACACGCAGACTCTGGGAGACGGTATGCGAATCCTCATTGTGGGTGCAGGCGGAGTTGGTTCATCGATGGCGCTCATCGCAGCGCGGCGCGACTTCTTCGAGCAGGTGGTGATCGCCGATTACGACCGCGCACGTGCCCAGAGGCTCGTCGAGCGACTCGATGATCCGCGCTTCATCGCAGCTGAGATCGATGCCTCAGAGTCGGAGTCAATCGTCGAGTTATCGAGAGCCTATGGAATCACGCACGTGGTGAACGCGGTCGATCCGCGCTTTGTACTCCCCATATTCCGCGGTGCTTTGTTGGCCGGGGCCGACTACCTCGATACGGCAATGAGCCTGTCGAGCAAGCATGCCGAACGGCCGTATGAAGAAGTCGGAATCAAACTCGGTGATGCTCAGTTCGACGACGCCGTCGAATGGGAGGTCGCTGACCGCCTCGCACTTGTCGGAATGGGTGTTGAACCGGGGCTCGCTGACGTCTTCGCTCGCTATGCCGCAGATCACCTGTTTGGCTCAATCGATGAACTGGGCGTGCGCGACGCCTCGAACCTCGTTGTTGAGGGCTACGAGTTCGCGCCGTCGTTCTCTATCTGGACCACCATTGAGGAGTGCTTGAACCCGCCGGTGATCTGGGAAAAGGACCGCGGCTGGTTCACGACGTTGCCATTTAGTGAGCCCGAGGTCTTCGACTTCCCCGAAGGCATTGGTCCGGTTGAGTGTGTGAACGTCGAACACGAAGAAGTGCTGCTGATGCCGCGCTGGGTTGACGCCAAGCGCGTCACGTTCAAGTTCGGTCTCGGTGACGAGTTCATCGAGGTCCTCAAGACTCTCAACAAGCTCGGACTCGACCGAGTCGAGACGGTAAAGGTAAAGGGCGTCAAGGGCGTCAAGGGAGTCGAGGGAGTTGAGGTCAGCCCCCGCGATGTGGTGGCGGCATGCCTGCCCGATCCGCTGACCCTCGGCGACAAGATGAGTGGAAAGACGTGCGCAGGTCTGTGGGTGACTGGAACCGGCAAGGATGGTTCACCTCGTGAGGTCTACCTGTATCACGTGGCCGACAACGACTGGACGATGCGTGAGTACGGAGCTCAGGCCGTCGTGTGGCAAACAGCCATGAACCCGGTGGTCGCCCTTGAGCTGCTCGCGACGGGTGCGTGGTCAGGCTCGGGGGTGCTTGGCCCCGAGGCCTTCGATGCCGTGCCGTTCCTCGACCTACTGCGCGATGGTTATGGCCAGCAGTGGGTCGTTCAGGAACGCGACCCGGTAACGCACCAGCCGTTGTGAAAGCCCGCCTCGCAGGTAACCGCCGAGGCGGGCCTTTACCCGGTTAGGACGAGACGGGGTCAGGGATGTCGGGCGTGGGTCGCTGACAGACCGCGCCCTTGCAGTCCTTCATGCGAGACCATTCGGCGATCAGCGCAAGCCTGGTCTTGAGGTAGGCGGGGTCGTTCGCCACCGAGGACAACTCGTAAGGATCGGCGCTCAGGTCGTACATTTCCTCGAAGCCGTCTTCGTAGACCCACCATGCGTAGCCAGCGGTACGAACTCCATCAAACAGTGGGAGTGGGGTTCCGTTGGCCGACTGTTGAGGCCCACTGGAGAGCAGGATGGTGCGTGAAGGAAGGGCCTTCTTCTTGGTCATGACACCCAGAAGTGAGATTCCGTCGATTGGACGTGTGGCCTTCACCTTCGCGAGTTCGAGGATGGTGGGAGTGATGTCCATTTCCGACGTAATGCCACCGATCACGGTGTGGGCTGGGATGCCCGGCCCGCGCATCATCATCGGAATGCGGAGCGCTGGTTCGTACGGGAAGTATTTGCCGTAGGTGATGGCGTGCTGGCCCAAGATGTAGCCGTTGTCGCCCGTGAAGACGATGTAGGTGTTATCAAGTTGGCCGGTCGCCTTGAGGCGCGCGACGATGGCGCCAACTCCTTCGGTGACGGCGAACAGTGAGCGCTTCCGGGCAATGTTGTCCAGACGCAACTCCTCGATGTCGTCTGAGGTGAGGGCCGGCAGGTTCCGCACGAACGACTGCTTGTCGGAGCGGTCAGCCTCATTGAAACTGGGGTCTTGCGGAAGGGCGATGCCGTCGAGATCCATCGCCTGGTGGCGCAGTGCGGCTCGCGGGGGAATGGACGCAATGTCAATGCCCGAACCGGCTTCAGGCTTGTCGACGTCGGCCCAACTGTCCTTCCATGTGCCGTCGGTGAGAGGCAGGGTTTCGACGTGCGGAGCGAGGTAGGCGAGTTGGATGAGGAACGGCGCGCGCTGGCGCGCCTGTTGATCAATGACACGCAGTGCCTTGCCCGTGTAGACATCGGTGCCGTAATTCTTCGCTTCTTCGGTGTAGAAATCGCCGTACACCGTGCTGGAGAAAGGATTGACGCGACTTGGCTCGTTGAGGCGGTAGCCGTACATCTGATAGGTCGACGGGTCGGCTGATCCGTGCCATTCACTCCAACCGGAAGGAACGCGCACCGTCGGTCGGTTGTACATGCCGTAACCGTTGATGTACTTGCCAATGTGCACGGTGTGGTAGCCCGCGCTCTGCATCCAGTAAGCCCCGAAACTGGTGCCGTTGTTCTTCTCCCACGGTACGTAGCCACCCGATGGAGGGAAGTTTGACTGCACCCTGTTGTTGTGTGGATAGCAACCAGTCATCATGGCTGCTCGCGAGGGACAACACAGCGCAAAGGGAGTGAGTGCCTGAGTGAACGTGGCACCCGCATCACCGATGAGTTTCTTGATCTCAGGCGTCGCCATGAGGTCATCAACGATCATGTCGTCGGTCTGAATGACGATGAAGTTGGGGCGCGGATCGGCCGCTTTGAGAATTGACTGATAAACCACGTCGGTGACTACCGGTGCATTGCCGAGTCCCTTGTCCTTCTTGTATTTCACAATCGCTGCCATCGTCGCTGCGTTGAGGTGACCGAATCGCGCCGGGCCGCCACGAATCGTCATGCCCTTGATCTGGTAACCACGCGAGAGCAGTGCTTGCTGAATGCGAGTGACTGCGGGTCCGTTTACTCCGATACGCAGATCACGGCTGAGCGCCGAAGTAGTAATTGACTTCGGCGTGAGGTGCGTTGCCGCAACCGGCTGCGGTTGCTCGCCGGGGGCTCTCGCGGAGGCCAATTGAGGGCTGAGGACGGTGACGCTGAGTCCAACCGCCAAGGTTGTGATCAGAATCTTCCTAGAAGCGCGCATGCCCCAACTCCTTGATGTTCTCCACACGCGACGATGCTGGCGGAGTGCTGGTGACGTTACCTCACGGATGGAGCGCCGCGGACCACGACGGGTCGCTAGAGCGCCAGTTCGGCAATGAACGCGGCTTCAAGCACGTCGAGCCCCTCGTTGAGGAGGTCGTCGCCAATCACAAGCGGCGGAAGGAGTCGGATGACATTGCCGTACGTTCCGGCAGTGAGCACTACGACACCCTGAGCGTGGCATGCCTTGGCCACCCGACTGGTGAGGTCGGGGTCGGCTGTTGACGAATTCGGCTTCACGATCTCGGCGGCCATCATGGCACCTCGTCCGCGGATATCTCCAATGACGCCGGTTGCGGCGGCAATCGCTTCGAGCCGCGTGCGCATGATCGATTCAATGCGCCGAGCGGCCGCGTTGAGATCAAGTTCGGTCATCGTTTCGATGGCAGCGAGTGCTGCGGCGCAGGCGAGGGGGTTTCCGCCATAGGTTCCGCCGAGGCCGCCCACGTGGGCGCTGTCCATGATGTCGGCGCGACCAGTTACCGCTGCAAGGGGAAGACCGCCAGCGATTCCCTTGGCGGTCGTCATCAGGTCGGGAACGATGCCTTCGTCATCACAGGCGAACCAGTCGCCCGTGCGACAGAAGCCTGTCTGGATCTCATCGGCGATGAACACGATGCCGTTGTCAGTGGCGAATTCGCGAAGCGCACCGAGGAATCCGGGGGCGGGAACAATGAATCCGCCCTCGCCTTGGATCGGTTCGATGACGATCGCTGCCACATTCTGGGCGCCGAGTTCCTTATCGATGCGGGAGATCACATCGAGTGCCACTTCAGGGCCCTTGCGACCGCCGTCATGGAATGGGTACGACATCGGAAGGCGATAGATTTCGGGGGCAAACGGGCCGAATGAGTTCTTGTACGGCATGTTCTTTGCGGTCATCGCCATGGTGAGGTTGGTGCGGCCGTGATAGGCGTGTTCGAACACGACCACCATCTGACGGCCGGTGTGGGCTCGGGCGATCTTGATCGCGTTCTCGACGGCCTCGGCGCCTGAATTGAACAGCGCCGACTTCTTTGCGTAGTTGCCAGGGGTGAGTCGGTTGAGTTCCTCGCAGACGGCGACGTAACCCTCGTAGGGAGTCACCATGAAGCAGGTGTGCGTGAACGCCGCAACTTGCTCGGAGACGGCGTCAACAACTCGAGGCGCAGAGTTTCCGACGTTAACGACCGCGATTCCCGCGCCAAGGTCGATGAGATGATTCCCGTCGACATCGACCAAGATTCCTCCCCCGGCTGCGGTGATGTACGCAGCGAGTGTTCCGCCCACTGCGGAACTGACAGCTGCTGTCCGTCGCGCCTGAAGTTCAAGGCTGAGGGGGCCGGGGATCTCAGTGACGAGTCGGCGCTCTTGAGGGACGGAGGTGATTGAGTGATCGGTCATGGCGATCAGCATAGAACCCTTGCAGCAAGTAGGTTGGGGGGATGCGCCGCGTTGTGATCCTTGGATCAACAGGGAGCATTGGCACGCAGGCCCTCGAGGTCATCTCGCGCAATCCTGAACTGTTCACCGTGGTCGGTGTGGCGGCAGGCGGTACCACCGATGCGAGTGTGCGGTTATTGGCCGAACAAGCGGTGCAGTGCCGCGCCGAGGTCGTCGCCGTGCACAGCGCTACGGCGTCTCAGGAACTGCAACTGGCACTTTTTGCGGCCGCTCGCGAACAGGGGTACGAAGCAGGTAACTTTCGGATGCCGGCAATTCTGGCCGGCCCCGACGCGGCCACGAAGGTTGCTGCGTGGGACTGCGATGTCGTCCTCAACGGAATTACTGGATCGATCGGATTGGCGCCGACATTGGCGGCACTGAAATCTGGTCGACTCTTGGCTCTGGCGAACAAAGAGTCGCTGATCGTCGGCGGACCCCTGGTGACCGCCATCGCGGCACCGGGCCAGATCGTTCCGGTCGACTCCGAACACAGCGCGCTCGCTCAGTGCCTGCGCGGCGGTTCGGATCGCGAAGTACGACGACTGATTCTCACCGCGAGTGGCGGCCCATTCCGCGGCCGCACTCGTGAGGAACTCACAACGGTCACTCCCGAACAGGCGCTCACCCATCCGACCTGGGCGATGGGACCTGTTGTCACGACGAATTCGGCAACCTTGATGAACAAGGGCCTCGAACTCATCGAGGCACACCTGCTGTTCGGAATTCCATTCGCCCGCATCGACGTGGTGGTGCATCCCCAATCAGTGGTGCATTCGATGGTCGAGTTCACCGACGGCTCAGTACTGGCTCAGGCGAGCCCCCCGGATATGCGTCTTCCGATTGCACTGGGATTGGGATGGCCCGATCGGGTTGCCGACGCGGTTCCAGCGTGCGACTGGACGACGCCGACCGCGTGGACCTTCGAACCGGTTGACCATGAAGCATTCCCGGCCCTCGGGCTGGCGCGCACGGCTGGTGAGATCGGTGGCACCGCTCCCGCCGTTCTCAATGCGGCGAATGAGGTATGCGTCGAGGCTTTTCTTGGCGGCCGACTGCCATTTCTGGCGATCGTCGACTCGGTGGCGCGTGTGCTCACAGAGCACACCGAGAGCGGTACGGTCAGGGAGGGGAACGAACTGACGCTCGACGACGTTCTTTCTGCTGACGATTGGGCTCGCACTCGGGCCCGCGAGATCGCTGGGACGTGATCATGCTTTTTGCACTCGGAGTATTGCTTCTGTTGGCCTTCATCGCCCTGTCGATCGGCCTGCACGAAGTGGGTCACTTGCTGCCCGCCAAGCACTTCGGGGTCAAGGTCACCCAGTACATGGTCGGTTTCGGGCCGACCATCTGGTCGCGTGAGGGCGGCGAGACCGAGTACGGCCTCAAGGCGGTGCCCCTCGGTGGTTACATCCGCATGATCGGCATGTACCCGCCAGCGGCCGACGGAACCGTGCGGGCCAGTAGTACCGGTCGCATGAGTGCCCTCATTGACGAAGCGCGCAAAGCCAACGCCGAGGAAATCGGCCTCCATGACGACTCGCGCACGTTCTACCGACTCACCGTGCCGCGCAAGCTGGCCGTGATGCTCGGCGGACCGGTGATGAATCTCGTCCTCGCCACCATCTTCTTCACTCTGCTTGTTGTGGGCGTGGGGTTGCCGACGCTCACCGCGACGGCCAGCGCTGTCGTTCCGTGCACCCCGACTGCCAGCAACCTCACGGGTGGTGCCGATGCGGCGGGGCTATGCGTGGGTTCACCGGCATCGCCCGCCGCGGCTGCCGGGCTGAAAGTGGGCGACACCATCACCTCGGTGGGTGGCGCGCCGATCTCAACGTGGGATGACGTGAGTGCGGCCATTGCGGCAGCCGGAGCCGGACCCACCACCATTGTGGTCAACCGTGACGGTGTGACCTCCACGCTCAATGCCACGCTCATCACGGTTCCACGGCCGGTCATCACTGACAGCGGTAAGCCGACGGGCGAAATCCAGCAAAAGCCCTTCTTGGGTGTTGGTCCTACTACGCAGTTCATTCCGCAGTCGATCACGGCTGTTCCGGGGCAGATGTGGGATATCACCACGAGGTCGGTCAGCGCCCTTGTGACCCTTCCGGTGCGCATGTACGAACTCACGGGCACGTTGATCTCGGGCGGAGAGCGTGATCCCGAATCACCGGTCAGTGTGGTGGGGGTAACGCGACTGGGCGGAGAGGCGCTCAGTATCGATGAGCCGTGGCGTACGAAGGCAGCGCTCATTTTGAGCTTGGTGGCCGGGTTGAACCTCTTCCTGTTCCTGTTCAACCTCCTTCCGATCCTGCCGCTTGACGGCGGCCATGTCGCGGGAGCGCTCTACGAGGGTGGGCGTCGTCGCATCGCGAAGATGCGCGGTCGTCCCGATCCCGGTCCCGTCGACCTCACCAAGGCCCTGCCCCTTGCATATGGCGTTTCGATAGCGCTGATAGTGGTGTCGGCTGTGGTTATCTACGCCGATATCTTCAAACCCATCACCTTCGGCGGATAGGAGTTGGGGTTGTCCGACCCTACGAGAGCACTGCGACTGATCGCGGGAGTCTGGGACAACGCCGACCTGCTGCCTCGCTGGCTCGAACACCACCGGTCGATGGGAGTCGCCAGCGTCGTTGCGATGGATTTCGGATCGACTGATGGCTCGCAGCAAATCCTTACCGATCCGCAGTGGCGGGATTTCGTTGACGTCATCGATTTCAGTGGGCTGACCACTGATACCAACCAGGTGATGCTCGACTACGCCCGCGCCACGTGGAATCGAGGGTGGGTTCACTACATCGACCCGGATGAGTTTCTCTTCACGCCGAGCGGTGGCGTCGATGAGCTCGTCGAACGCGGAATCGCCGCGGCGGCTGATGTGGTCGTCGTGCCGCGGTTTCACATGACCGGTGAACGGTCGTTGGCCGCCGGTGCGGTGCCCGTCGACGTTCCCGATCTGACTCTGCGCTGGTGCGAGCAGGACATGACCAAGGTGATGGTCGATCTGGCGTCGTCAGCAAGGGCCGACAATCCAGGCCACGAGGGAATCGGAGGCTCGCAACTGGAGCTGACGGGCATTGAGTCCTGCCTCTTGCACTATCCGACCCGCTCGTATGCCAAGTTCGCCGAGAAGGTCGATCACGCGGACCTGACGATGAGCGTCAATGACTATCCGGAAGGTTTCGCCTTCCACTGGGTGCGTTGGATTGAGATTAGGAACGCTGGTGGGCTCCGCGAGGAGTACCTCGATCAATTCCTCGCCGATGGCGACGTACCGCAGCTCATTACTGACGGTGAATACGCACGCGAGTACCGACTTGCGACAGTGAAACCCTCCGAACCCGTGGCGTGAGTCGCTGCAGCCACGCTCAACGGGGATAATGGTCGGGTGACCGTCCCCCTTGGAATGCCAGCAGCCCCCAAGCCCGTTTTGGCCCCGCGTCGTGTTTCGCGGCCGATCGTGCTGCGTCACCCTACGCATCCGGTCACCGTAGGAGGCGATGCGCCAGTCAGTGTGCAGTCGATGGCTACCTCAGTGACGGCCGATGTCAATGCCACTCTCCAGCAGATCGCCGAACTCACCGCGTCGGGTTGCCAGGTCGTACGAGTGGCCGTGCCAAGCCAAGACGACGCAGACGCACTTGCGGAAATCGCCCGCAAGAGCGGCATCCCCGTCATCGCCGATATTCACTTCCAGCCCAAGTACGTCTTTGCCGCCATTGAGGCCGGATGCGCAGGTGTGCGGGTCAACCCGGGCAACATCAAAGCGTTCGACGACAAGGTGGGCGACATTGCGCGGGCCGCACGCGACGCTGGAATTCCGATTCGCATCGGGGTGAACGCTGGTTCGCTCGACAAGCGCCTGCTCGAGAAGTACGGCCGGGCCACTCCCGAGGCTCTCGTTGAGTCAGCGCTCTGGGAGTGTTCGCTATTCGAGGAGCACGACTTCCGCGACATCAAGATCTCGGTCAAGCACCATGATCCGGTTGTGATGGTCGAGGCGTATCGCCTGTTGGCCGCTCAGTGCGATTACCCCTTGCACCTCGGAGTAACCGAGGCGGGTCCGCAATTCCAAGGAACGATTAAGTCGGCCGTTGCATTTGGCGCATTGCTCAGCCAAGGAATTGGCGACACTATCCGGGTGTCACTTTCGGCACCTCCCGTTGAAGAGGTCAAGGTCGGTATCGGAATCCTCGAGTCGCTCAACCTGCGTGAGCGCGGCCTTGAAATCGTGTCGTGTCCCTCATGTGGCCGTGCTCAGGTTGATGTGTACAAGTTGGCTAACGAGGTCACTGCAGGTCTTGAAGGTTTGGATGTTCCTCTGCGCGTTGCTGTGATGGGTTGTGTCGTCAACGGGCCTGGCGAAGCGCGCGAAGCTGACTTGGGAGTTGCCAGCGGTAATGGCAAGGGGCAGATTTTCGTTCGTGGCGTCGTCATTAAGACGGTGCCGGAGGCGCAGATCGTTGAGACGTTGATCGAAGAAGCGATGCGTCTTGCCGAACAGATCACCGGCGAGTCCGGTGCACCTTCGGTGACTGTGGGCTGAGTGAGCACATGACCGATCTGGAGGAGCGAGTGTTGGACACGGCCGATAGTGGCCGGGTCCGAGTGCTTGGTCCCCACGATCTGCCACGCACACGCGAGTTACTCGACCGTGATCCAGTCTCACACTGCTTTGTGTCCTCGCGTGTTGCCGCGTCGGGTATGGATACCTGGCGCATGGGCGGCGAGATGTGGGGCTACGAAGTCGACGGGCAGATCGAGTCGCTGCTGCACGCGGGCGCCAACCTCGTCCCCGTCGAAACCACGGTCGAGGCTCGAGATGCTTTTGCGGTAAGGGCTCGCGTGCTAGGTCGGCGTTGCTCATCGATCGTCGGCTCGCGGGATGAAGTGTTGCATCTGTGGTCGCTTCTTGAGCACACGTGGGGTCGCCCGCGCGATACGCGACTGAGTCAGCCGCTGATGCGCATCGACGGTGCTCCCCTTGTTGAGCCCGATCCTCTGGTACGACGTGTGCGCGACGAGGAAATTGACCTGTTACTGCCGGCCGCGATCGAAATGTTCACCGAAGAGGTGGGTGTGTCTCCCGT
>Ga0194057_10001122_pt1 | contig 13749 bp, 10 predicted proteins | sample SepL4415m_MetaG_FD_155474 | JGI IMG/M metagenome (GOLD analysis project Ga0194057, IMG submission 155474) | Anoxic zone freshwater microbial communities from boreal shield lake in IISD Experimental Lakes Area, Ontario, Canada - Sep2016-L442-15m | ecosystem: Environmental > Aquatic > Freshwater... | reverse complement strand
GTGACATCAGCAACCGTAGCAGTGTTTGTAATAGTTGCGGACCCGATGCCAAAAGAATCTTCCAACATAGTCTTGGATAGATATTTTGCATTTCCCAGTTTGTCAGAAACATAAAAAGTTGATTCCCATGTACCATCAGCTGATCCTGCTGGCATGACTGCAGTTGCAGTATAGATACCACTTAACGCATCTCCCGAAGTGCGAGTAAATTTATAAAAATCAATAAACTGTCTAGTGCCGCCAGTTGACTGTAATCTAAGCTGAGTAGGGCTTGAACTATAGGTACCACAATCCATACTCATACAAAGACCTGCGGAATCGTCAGTGATAGTGGTGTTGAGCGTGAAAGTCTTATCCCCTGTCTCAGTATTAACTGAAGATGGAGTCAAGCTAAATGCTGTGACTGTTGGAGCAGTGACATCAGCAACCGTAGCAGTGTTTGTAATAGTTGCGGACCCGATGCCAAAAGAATCTTCCAACATAGTCTTGGATAGATATTTTGCATTTCCCAGTTTGTCAGAAACATAAAAAGTTGATTCCCATGTACCATCAGCTGATCCTGCTGGCATGACTGCAGTTGCAGTATAGATACCACTTAACGCATCTCCCGAAGTGCGAGTAAATTTATAAAAATCAATAAACTGTCTAGTGCCGCCAGTTGACTGTAATCTAAGCTGAGTAGGGCTTGAACTATAGGTACCACAATCCATACTCATACAAAGACCTGCGGAATCGTCAGTGATAGTGGTGTTGAGCGTGAAAGTCTTATCCCCTGTCTCAGTATTAACTGAAGATGGAGTCAAGCTAAATGCTGTGACTGTTGGAGCTGAAATGTCAGAATATATATTTGCGGTTCCAAGAATCTTTACATCATCAAGAGCCAAGTTTCCAACCGATTTGTTATATGTGAAACGAATCTGTATTGCGTCAGTGGTGAGCGCATACTCTACATTCGTACCAGTAGTTGGGATAGGCTTTAGCACCGCTACTTGATTCCAAATACCACTAGCAAGGTATTCAATTTTTAATGATGATTCTGCGTCCACTCCCTGTCCCTTAGCCCAAAAAGATACTTTATCAGCGTTTGAAAACAATGGGGTTACAAGACTATTTCCTGTGGCGTCAAATTTGATGGACGGTGCTGTAATACCAAAATTTCCAGGAGTAGTGTAGGTTAAATCAATTCCGTTTGCTGTCCAGTTTGTAGCAAAAACAGGAGCTGTATCGAAGCCCTCCTGCAATAAAACTATTGGCGATGCCGCCATCACTGATTCTGCCGTCAGGTAGCTTGAGATTAGGACAGACGGGACCACCAGCACAGCGGTGATCAGGTAGACTAGAAACTTGCGAAAAAGTAGTTTCATAAACCTCTCCTAAATTAAAATTATTTATAAATTGAAAACACTCATTTCTAACATCAATCAAACGAACCCTATATCAGATAAGGCCGAATTGACTTTAGAAATGATTATTCCCTCCCAATTTCTCAGATACATATTTCTGCATAAGATCCCGTATCTCCCCACTTCGCCGAGGCTACGAGGGGCAGGCTAAGCTTGCAGTACGGGATGACATTAGCAAACAAGCGCACAAAACATAGTATTGCCCGAGAGCAATAAATACATTTTAGATACAAACTAAACCGATTTTGTGTTTTTTGAGCTTCCCAAACTATAAGAGCTTAAGAAAATATCTTTGTTTTTTGTTAGAAAAATTGTGTAACCCATAGCCTTCATACTTTGTCATACTTTGCCATAGGTAAATCGATCTAACGTGATATTAGTATATAGCAAGAGTGCGCTCTGTCAACAAAAAATAAAGCTCTGTCCTAGAGCCGATAATGAGTACTTATCCACAGAAAAACTACATAAATAGTATTAATTTATGTTTAAAAATTCTGCAATATTGTTAATTACATTGTCGAAAGCTTCCACAATTGCAGGTTTTTTTCGAGCAAACATATTCGTCACGAGAATTGTTTCGTGAGCTTTATTATTTTCTACATAGCTACCCTCAGAGACACCGATGCCCATATCTTCATAGTCGGGATTTAAAATATTTTCACGGTGTTTTGGTGAGTTCATCCAACCATTCACGGTTCCTTCGGCTGTATCAAAATCCATAGCAAGATTTTCACCAGCATAGAGGTATTTGTAGCCAGATTTGTCTATAAAGTCCCATGGAGTCATGCCAAAAGCGAAATGCTCAAAATAGTTTTTAGAAAGCATATCATAAGACTTATTAGTAGCAGCAGTGTTCAAATTTGAGTCAACAGTTAAGGGCTGTAAACCGTTCTCGATACGTTTCTGGTTTACCAAGTATGAGATGTTTTCAGAGGTAATGTCAGAAGCAAAAATCGGTGTAACGCTAGATAATGTGAGAGCACAAGCAAAAACCAAGATGGCTAATTTCTTTTTTGTGGACTGTCTATTTGGTTTTTGGTGTGATTTGTTCATACTTGTTTTTTTAAATTGAATAAGTATATCATTTACAACACACTTTGTCAATAGCTAAAGTGCTTTCTTTTGTGTTTTAATATATTTTTGATCTTAAATAATTATATTGTTCGACCTTGTGGAGAACTATTTGTTGCTACTTCTCCATCCTCGAAGCACCGAGGAGTCGAAGAATAAACTTTAATACCTTGTCATCCCAGCGAAGGCTGGGATCCAGGCTATCTAATTTGGAAAAGACTTCCTGGATTCCCGGGTTATGGGTCGCCTTTCTATTTGATTTAATTTGACATGGCTCCTCCTCCCCGAGAATGACAAACGCCCTAAGTCCTAGTACCCTACTCATTGATTAATCACAGTCATTTTGATAGATTAGATCTAGACCAATATGAGGGCTTGTAGCTCAGTGGTTAGAGCAGGCGGCTCATAACCGCTTGGTCGCAGGTTCGAACCCTGCCAGGCCCACCACTTAAAAAATACTCATCATTGTGAGTATTTTTTATATATTAAGATGCTGGCGAGGTTCGAACGGGAAGGGGTCGGGAAACGGTAGTTTCCCGTAGAGGAAAGTAATGAAAACCTTGGGTTGAGATAAGCGAGAGGGTTGCGACCGCTCGAGACCCTGTCAGCCCACCACGCTTAGCGTGGTTAAAGCGTCGCTCAGCGTCGCACCATTTTAAAATACTCATGATAGTGAGTATTTTTTATTTGCCAACAGGAATCGCTATAATGTATAATTACATATATAAAAATTAACAAAGAATCTATGACAAAAAACAAAAAGTTTGCAATGTGGTCTATTATCTCTGTGCTCTTACTTATACTGATCGCTGCAGGTATTCTGTTCACTTATCAGCGCGCATACGCAGGCAAAATTTACCCAAATATTTCATTTGGCGGCATAGATCTTTCAGGTAAAACAAAGCAAGAAGCAAAAGCCGTACTTGAGGAGAAATTCCAAACCGCTCTCGAGAAAGAAATCGTTCTGAGCGCAAATGGCCTTACAGCAAAAGCAAAACTTGTGGATACTGGGCTCACTTTCGATTTCGATAAAATTATAAATCAAGGCTACAGCGTCGGCCGCGATCCTAGCTTTTTTAAAAATATTGTCACCTCCTCCAAGACCTATTATCAAAAAAACCATATTGAGGTCGTTCCATATCTAAATCAGACAAAGTACAACACCTTCATACAAGTTGTCGTCGAACAGCTGAATACGAAGCCTCAGGATGCCACGCTAAAAATTGAAAAGGGCGAAATTGTTACCACAAAGAGTGAAATCGGCCAAACTGTCGAGACCGCTAAACTGATAGATAATATTATTGCAATGATAAACGATGAGGCTACTTCCCTAGAGCTGCAGACTGTTCTAGCGTATCCTGCGGTTTCAAACGTAGATTTTGCTCCCGCACAAGCAAAAGCTCAAACATATCTTGATAAAAACGTTACCTTTACATACGCAGACAAAACCTTTACCCCGTCCAAAAGTGAAATTGGTGCGTGGGTGAACTTCGCAAGTGCCAACGGCACATATGATGTCAGCCTAAACGAAGGCAATATCAAGGCTTATCTAAACAAGATTGGCAGCAGCTTCGAGGTGAAGAAAGTTGATAAAAAAATTAATTCTGTCACAAACGAAGTCATCACCGAGGGCAAACAGGGCGTTTATCTCAACAAAGACCAAACCGTGAAAGATCTTCTCTCTCAGATAGCAAACCCGACTGCTCAAATCACTATGGTTGTGACGAAGGAAGAACCCGTTGAAATCAAAGTTATTCCTGCTGGCACAGTCGTTCCAGGACAATTTACTGGTAAATATATCGACATAGATCTGACAAACCAAAAACTCTGCCAAGTTGATGGCACTACGGTAGTCGCATGTCACATCATCTCCTCTGGCAAGGCCTCAATGCCGACACCAACTGGTACATTTGCAATCGGCAACAAAAATCCAAGACGTTGGTCCTCGACCTATGGACTATGGATGCCTTACTGGCAGGAGTTTAAGGATGGTATCTATGGTATCCATGAGCTTCCAGAATGGCCAAACGGCTACAAAGAAGGTCAGGCCCATCTCGGCATACCTGTATCTCATGGCTGCGTACGCTTGGGCGTAGGTGAAGCGCAGCAGGTCTTCGACTGGACTGAGATCGGCACAACGGTATATATCCACAAGTAGTCAACAAGCACATATCTCGTATAACAAAAGCGACCCAGATGGGTCGCTTTTGTTATACATATTTATTGTTCGACCTTGGAGGACTATGAGTTCCAGCTACTCCACCCCCAGCTAACGTCGAGGAGTCGAAGAATAAAATTGTTGCTTAGCACTATCTTTTCGATCCTGACACTTGAAAACTTGATACTTATTTGACCATTGATATTTGATAGTTGAAAATTAATTGCTACTTGATCATATCCAGAGTGATTTGGAATTTATCGCCGTCCTTTAGTTCTTTCCTTAGAATCTTGTCAGCCAGAAGATTTTCTAGCTTCTCCTGAATGATGCGCTCCATCGGTCTAGCACCCATCTCTGGATCGAATCCAAGCTCGGACAGACGTGTCACTGCGGCTTCGTCGACGGTAACCTCAATCCCCTGAGTTTCTTGAATCGTCTTTTTCAGGGTCTCTATCATCAGCTTCGCGATCTGAACTATTTCAGCCTGGCTAAGAGGTGCAAAAGCGATTACGGCACTAAATCTATTTAGAAGCTCTGCGCGAAAGAGGTGCTGATCTATAATGTAGCTAGTGAGCTTTGCAGATACCAAACTGAAGTCCACACCGTCCTTGATCGATTGGTATATCAGCTCGGAGCCGGCATTTGATGTAGCAATAATAATGGTATTTGCAAAAGAAACCTTCTTGCCAGCGCCGTCGGTCATAATACCCTCGTCGAGTATTTGTAAAAATAAGTTTAAGATATCTGGCTCCGCCTTCTCTATCTCGTCAAAAAGTAATAGAGAAAATGGATTTTCGCGAACGGCCGTAGTCAAGTTCCCCTGCTCTGTCCCACTTCCGATAAGTCGATAAATATCATCCTTATTCTGATATTCACTCATATCGTATCTGATCATTTTTGCTTCACCGCCAAAATACACGTTGGCCAGAGCCTTCGCAGTCGCCGTCTTTCCCACACCCGTTGGTCCCAAGAAAAGGAATGAGCCGATCGGCTTGTGAGTGTCTGTCACCTTGGCTCTTGCACGACGAAGTGCGTTTGCGATAGAGTCCACAGCCATCGCCTGTCCGATCACCAGAGCGTGCATTTTTTGCTCGAGATTAAGTAAAATTTCAGACTCTTTCGCAGCTACATCGCCAGTTGGCAGATCAAACTTCTCGGCAATGTAGCTCTCGATATCAGCAGGAAGAATAATTGTCTCTCCACGTGCTGCAACTGCCTTGGTTGCGGCGCCGTCGATCAGACCGATGGATTTTTCAGGATTTGGCTGATTCAAGATATACTTGCCTGCGGCCTTGATCGCGGCCTTGATCGCCTCGTAGGAAATAATAGCTTTTGTCTGATATTCGATAGTAGGAACAGTATCCTCAAGCACTGAGATCATCGCCTTGTCATCTGGCTCACGAACTGTGATTTTGACAAAACGTTTTGCAAGACCGCTGTTAGAAAGAATCGTGTTATTATATCCAGCAACGTCAGTAGATCCGACGATATGAATCTCGTTGCTATCCAAATACGGCAAAATGACTTCCGAGAGATTCGCCTTACCAACGGTATCGCCTGCAAAAAGATTATCAATATTTTCTATATATAAAATTACATTTCCCGCTGAAGCAGTCTCGCTAAAGACTCTGCCAACCTTATCCATCAAGACTCCCGGATCAGATTCACCAGAGAGCAGAGACTCGATATCTAGCTGAAAAATATGTCTTTTGCCCAAGCTAGGATGCAAATTTCCAGTCACAAGATTTTTTACGAAACCAAGAATAATTGTGCGCTTACCGATACCAGCATCACCGACCATGATAACGTTGCCATTTGCTTGGCTAAGCAGTGCCTCTTCGACCTCTCGAATTTCTTTCTCTCGTGCGATCACCTCTAAGCTTAGACCATACTCTCGGATAGATTCTGTAAGATCGATAGAATACATTCTTAAAAAGTTTGTGTAACCAAAAACCCAATCTCGCCCAATGCCGCCTGTCATTTTGAAGCGGCGATAATTAAACACACCTTCGCTTTCTTCAGCTTTGTCAGCTAGTGTTGATTGCCAATGTACTACATTTGCGATATCGGCAGGTACAAGCTTCATACTTTTTAGAATCGACTGGAAGAACGGATCTGTGTCGCAAAATGCCCAGAATATGTCTACAGCAGAAATCTCTTTTCTGTTTGCAGTGATCGCCAGATCAAGTGCGTGTAAGACCAGGCTTGTGGTAGATCCATCAGCATTGTAATTTTTGGTTATCAAATTTCTTAAATCCTCTTTTCCCAGACCTAGACGCAGAAGGATGAAATTAAGCTCGGTCGTATTTAGAATAGCGTTGGCCAAGCTTAGCAAAGAGTCGCCTTTTGGATCTTTGGTGCTATAAATAGCCTCTGTTGCGCTCGCCAAATCGTATGAAAAAAGTGCGTAAAGATTCACACCTTTGCCAGCTGTCGCGAGATCCCTTACCTCAGATAATGAAATATGAGGCTTCTTCAGCTTAGATCCAAAAAATTTACGAAAAGCCAAATAAACCAAGAAAACTGCAAGCCAAAAAAGAGAAAGCCCTACAATTCTGATATCAAAATGATAAAAGTAATGTGACCCTATTGCGATAATTGATCCTATACCAAAGACCCAAATTAAAAAGAATATTAACCGAAATATAAAATTTGAGAAAATTTTATCAAGAACTACTGCCTTGTGAATAGTCGTTCCCGATGGTCTAATTGAGATTTCCGTTGGCATTAGAAGTTTCCTAGCAAATATTTCAGACCAAAATAAACAAGAGCGACGAGAACTAGTGGAAATAGCGCCCAGACCAAGATATAGAGAGACATAAGCAGTGAAAAAATCGCCGTCATAACAAGATAAGCCATCAGCGTACTCATTTTAACGCAGAAACCAACGACTATCGAAGCAAGGTTTAGTACCATAGATTCAAACATGGCCTTGATATTAAAACCTGGGCCAGTGTAGGTCGTTGTGTCTCTTCGCCAGACAGCAAACAAAGTTGTGATGCAAATTTTGACAGAAAAGAAATCGAACAAGTAGGCCAAAAGATGTTTAAAATAGCTAAAAGTGGCAGTAAGCATTTCGCCATACCACCAACTTATAAACATCAAGCTTAAGCTTTTCCCCTCAGTCATAACTTATTCGCAATATTATTCTTCTATTCAGATACAGAGATCGCAGAAACTGGGCAGCTTGAAATTGCTTCATCGATAAGATCAGCATCTTCCTCTTTGTAAGGAGCAGCAACTTCAGCAATACCATCCTCAACTTTGAAATATTCAGAAGCGATACCCTCGCAAGTGCCACAGCCGATACAAACATTGCCATCAATCAAGATTTTCTTAGCGTCTTTTACTTCATCTTTTTCGTCCATGATACTCCTCAATAATTATTTCTTTATGATCACATTATAATAGAAAGATTAGTCGCTTGCAATGAGATTTTCGATTGCAATGCTCCACAGCGCCGTCATCCCGACCTAGTTTGCCCCGCCTGTGATAGGCGGGGTGAAGAGGGGTCTCTCAATAGTAAAATCGATTTGATCAATAAGATCTCTCCGCCTATGCGACAATGCGCATAGAGTCGAGATGACACAATTATGTATCAAAAAAAATACCCTCGCATTGCTACGAAGGTATTTTTTATAGTTTCGAGAATATTATTCTGCGTCTCTATCTTTTTTTGGTCTTGCAAAGTCAACTTTGATTGCGCGGCCAGCAATTTCTTTGCCGTCCATGCCCTCTTTTGCTGCTGTTGCTTCTTCGACGGTCGCAAATTCGACGAAAGCGAAGCCTTTTGATCGGCCGGTGTCTGGGTATTTCACAACTGATGCAGAAACGACCTCACCAAATGCTCCGAAAGCAGTTTGAAGGTCCTCATCAGTAGCAGCCCAAGCTAATCCGCCAATAAAAAGTTTTTGATTTGGCTCTGCAGGGGTTTCGTCCCTGTCTGTAACATTATCCATAATACTTGTTTAGATTTAATTAGTGTCAAAAACCCTAAATTCACAAATCAGCTGAATTAACGCTAGCACTCTAATTTAAATCTAACCTCGTTAAACTTCTAATTGATTCAGCTCTCGACCTATAGCTTAATCAAATGATAAAGGAATTTTGAGAAAAAATCCATATACCGCAGGAGATATCGAACAATTTTGTTAGAATAAATCGACAAAAATTTGAGGATATATTTTCACAGACTGATAAATCACATACACCAATAATATATTCACTAGTGGATAAAGAAGAAGATTCTCAAACCACTTACCTGTCTTGATTCGCACCTTGCCGAACGGGTCTGGAGGGATGCCAAAGTGGTAGCCGATCGGAAATAGAATTGGAACACCTGCCTCAGTAAGTGAATCCGCAAACAGATGCGAAGAGTAGCCGATTACAAAGGCGAGAATCGCGTTGTGCATATCAAGACTTGGATAGAAGCCAAAGACAACCTTGGCAAGTAAATAAAATAAAAACGTAAAAATCGCCAAGCCGAGGATCGAGTGCGACAGATGCCGATGGCCACCGAGAAAAGCAGGTTGAATCAGTCGACCAATGAAAGATCCGGCAGGAATCTTGTGCCAAAGCTCCCCAGTTGGTGTATCAAGGTCAGGAGCGCTCGCGCCGAGCCATGTAGAGAGGACTAGAGTCAAAATCAAAACAGGAGTAATAAGCAGGCAATGTTCACCGCTAATTTCACAACGAGAAGGCATAAGGAGCAGAAAAGCTGTGGCGGAAAAAAGCATACCGGTAGATAAATGTGTTTTGTAAGTCATAGAGCTAATTATACCCGAAAAAATAGTGGTGATGATATACATCCGCTTATGTTTCTTTACGTTTCATCTGTCATTCCGGACTCGATCGGGAATAACAAGACTCTAGTAGCATTCCCCTCCTAGATTAGGAGGGGTTAGGGGTGGTAGATACAAAAATCATACCCCACCCAACCTCCCCTTTCTAAAGGGAGGAGCCTAAGGGAGCCGGACGAACGCGTTTATAAAAAAAGGAAGCCGACTGTCACTGTCAGGCTTCCAAACGGAATGATTCGATAAGACGATCTGTCTTATTTGGTAATGAGACTTTGTCCCAATGGCTGCGGATAAACCGATAAGCCCAGGCGTTTGCCTCAAGATTTGCGATACGCAGCATCTCAGCATTTGCATGTTTCATGAGCTTCTCGTTGAAGCTGTCGATCGGCGTGATTACTCGCCTTTTTGTGACGCAGCACTCGCCCTCGATCTGAAGTAAATGACACCAATGGTGTGCGGCCATGAAAGATTGATATATCTCTAATGAAACCTGAGACATCGAGATGCCAAAGTATGATTTGGCTAATTCATCATAATGATGGATCATCGCATCGTGATTCTTTTGCGCTTCCCACTCCGATTTCCTTGCAAGCAAGGTTAATTGCGGCGTGTAGTCACGGACAGGATCACCGAAGGTCTTATTCGGCACTGCTTCGACGCCACAGGCGCCAACAGCAACCTTGAGAACTTCTATCCTTGCAAAAGGAGCTTCGTCCTGAAGCACAGACAATGTTCTTTCAACAACTGGCGTTTCACCGCCAGCATTTAAGTAAAGCGAAGAAATGCGATTCATTTCTATCACCTCCAGTTTGCAGCGGTATTAACTATAGATAGCACAAAAGAGCGCAGATAGATAGTCTCTGCGCCGTTTTTGAGATTAAGAAAATATTAAGTATGCTGTGTTTGATTGTCATGCTGAATTTATTTCAGCATCCCGTCGTTATTTAGACTATTGCGGGATCCCGAAACAAGTTCGGGATGACAGAGTCTTTACCTTATTCCGACCTCGTCCACGTAATTCTCCATAATCTTTTTGGCTTCGAGCAATTCTTTGCTAGACAGTGGTAGATATTCTTTAGTTGAGTTTACATGCTTTGACTGGACAAAATTTTGCAAGAAATAGCGTTTTGCACCCTTGATCATAGCACCTAGCTCTTCGAAATCAGCAACTTCATGTATCGGTTTGCAAACTGTCGTCCGAAATTCATAGTCAATCCCCGACTCCATCACGAGCTTAATGGATCGCAAAATATCTTTTCGCAATTTTTCATTTTTTATTTTCCATTTTTCATTAATTTGATCATTTTTCATTTGATCATTTGGAATCGAAGTTTGCGCGTACTTTGCCAGACTATTTTTTATGTCCATTGCAATATAGTCTACATCACCGTCCTTTATAATCTTCTCCAGCATGTCAGGGTATGAGCCATTTGTGTCTAGTTTCACATCGAAGCTTAGCGCTTTCAGATGAGAAATAAAATTATCAATGTCTGGCTGCATGAGAGGTTCGCCTCCAGTGATACAAATCCCCGTCAGCTTGCCATAACGAGTTTCCAGAAAATCAAAAACTTGTTGCTCGTCAAGAAGTGCGCTGTATTTCTCCGGTAGAACCAGCTCGGGATTGTGGCAAAAAGGACAACGAAAAGAGCAGCCACGAGTAAAAATGGTCGCAGCGACGTGACCTGGGAAATCAACTAACGTAATTTTTTGTATTCCAGCAATTTGCATACTATAGATCTTGCTTTATATATTTATTGTTCGACTCTGTGAAACAGGTGGAGAACTAAATAATGTAAGACTTCTCCACCCTCGAAACACCGAGGAGTCGAAGAATAAATTTTTTGTTATTAAACTGTTATCCCGTCCTCGTTGAGGGCGGGATGAACAGTACAACAATATATCAATTTAACATTTTGACTATTACACCATTGCTGTCTGATGGTCTGCGGGATTTACCTCGACTTTAGCCTTGGATTTCTTGGATTTGTTTAGCTCTTCCTCCGGAAACAAGCTTTCTGTTTTTGGCAGCTCTTCGATGATGTCCATGCAGCCGTCATCACATTTGCCTGAAAAAGATTTCAAGCTATACGTGTTGCGGTCAGACCACTCAGCCTTCTTGCCGTTGTTCCACTGTTTGACTGGGCGAATGTAGCCAACAATTCTTGAGTAGACTTCGTTCTCTGCGCCACATTTTGCACAAGTCTCGACTTTGCCAGCGATATAGCCATCATTTGGGCAGATGGAGAAAGTAGGAGTAAGTGTGAAATATGGAAGTTTGTAGTTTGAACAAACTGTTTTTACCAAGGCTTTCACTGATTCGATATCGGTAATTTCCTCGCCAACAAAGAGATGGATTACTGTGCCGCCAGTGTATTTCGCCTGAAGATTGTCCTGAAGATCGAGCAGCTCGAAGACATCGTCGGTATAGTCTACAGGGATGTGGGAAGAGTTTGTATAGTAAGGTGCAGCTTGATTTTCCTGGTATGCGTCCTCATTTGCGACCATGATTTCTGGATACATATCCTTGTCCTTGAGCGCCAAACGATATGAGGTACCTTCAGCAGGAGTTGCTTCTAGATTGTACATGTTGCCAGTCTCTTCTTGATATTTGTACATCTTATCACGCATGAAGTCGAGGACTTCTTGAGCAAATTTCTGACCTTCTGCTGTAGTAATATCGCGACCAAGCAGATTAAGCGCTGCTTCGTTTGTGCCGACTAAGCCAATCGTCGAGAAGTGATTGCCCCAATATCTCTTGTCTCTTTTGAAAATATTTCGAAGATAAAACTTTGCATAAGGATATAGGCCGTTTTCTGTCATGCCTTCAAGAATTTTGCGTTTCATCTCAAGACTCTCTTTTGCCAAATCCATGACATAGGCTAGGTTGTAGAAAAACTCTCTTCTATCTCTTGAGCGGAAGCCAAGTCTTGGCAAATTGATCGTGACTACACCGATCGATCCAGTAAGCGGATTTGCGCCAAAGAGGCCGCCGCCGCGTTTTCGAAGCTCACGATTGTCTAAGCGAAGTCTGCAGCACATGCTGCGAGCATCCTCTGGATTCATATCGGAATTTACGAAGTTTGAGAAATATGGAATACCATACTTTGCTGTCATCTTCCAAACTGCGTCGAGGTTTTTGTTGCCCCAGTCAAAATCAGCAGTAATGTTGTAAGTTGGGATTGGGAAAGTAAAGACTCGACCTTTTGCATCACCCTCAGAGATAACTTCTGCAAAAGCTTGATTGAACATATCCATTTCTTTTTGAAACTCTTTGTAAGTCTCTTTCATGTTCTTGCCGCCGATTACAACTGGCTCATCTGCCAAAGTTGAAGGGCAAGCAAGATCAAGAGTGACATTTGTAAATGGAGTCTGGAAGCCAACGCGAGTAGGAACGTTCATGTTGAACATAAATTCTTGCATTGCTTGGCGAACATCTTCAATGCTTAATTTGTCATATCGGATATATGGAGCGAGTAATGTGTCAAAATTTGAAACTGCTTCTGCGCCTGCTGCTTCGCCTTGGAGTGTGTAGAAAAAATTTACTAGCTGTCCTAGAGCAGTCTTGAAATGCTTAGGTGGTTTGCACTCGATTTTGCCAACTGCACCACGGAAACCTTCGCGGAGTAAATCTTGTAGATCCCAGCCAACACAGTATGTCGAAACCTTATCCAAATCATGGATGTGCATATCGCCACTAGAGTTTGCGCGAGCAATTTCTGGCGTATAAACCTTGTGCAGCCAGTAGCTCTTAGAAATTTCTGAAGAAACATAATTGTTCAAACCCTGAAGAGAATACGCCATGTTGGCATTCTCTTTTACCTGCCAGTCAGCGTTGCTGATATACTGATCCATCAAATTTACATTTTGCGCTTCCGTAAGCTCACGAAGCTCTGCGTGTTTTTGTCTATATATAATGTAGGCACGGGCCGTCTTCTTGTATGTAGACTTTAGCAAAACTTCTTCAACAATATCCTGAATTTCTTCGACCGTTGGCACTTTGTGCCTGATTGATTCCTCGGCTTCTTTGGCCACCTTTTGCGCCATTTTTTTTGCAACATCGTCGCCAAACTCTTCCGTCGCTCTGCCAGCTTTGCTGATTGCAAGAGCTACTTTGTCGATATCGAATTTGACAAGTTTGCCATTTCGTTTGCGTACTTTTGTAAACATCATCCCTCCAATATTAGTATTTATTATTCCCCCTCTTTTCACCGGTAGTTACAATTTTACTACCTACCTTTTATTGGGTCAATACTTCTGACAATAAAAAATACTACATGTAGTGGTATTTGCTTAGTGATAAATACTATATGTAGTATGT
>Ga0194057_10001120_pt1 | contig 13751 bp, 12 predicted proteins | sample SepL4415m_MetaG_FD_155474 | JGI IMG/M metagenome (GOLD analysis project Ga0194057, IMG submission 155474) | Anoxic zone freshwater microbial communities from boreal shield lake in IISD Experimental Lakes Area, Ontario, Canada - Sep2016-L442-15m | ecosystem: Environmental > Aquatic > Freshwater... | reverse complement strand
CGTCGTGTACTGGTCAGGATGGCAGACCATCTCCACCCTGATGATCGTGCTCTTGCTCGGCTACGGCCTGATGGCGCTCGCCCGGGCGTTCAAGCTCGATGACGATCCTCCGGCCATCGACTGGGTAGCGGGATGGTGGCTCTTCCCCTACCTGATCGGAGTCAGCACCATCTCGTACCTCGGGAACTTCGGACCCGGAGGGATCCTCGGTGGCGTCGGACCGTTCCGCGACGTCCTCGTGGGCGGCCACGGTCGGCTCCCACTCTGGATCGACATGGCCGTCCTGTCAGGGTTCAGCCTCATCGTCTACGCCGCAGCCCTGGCCCAGGCCACTCGAGGCGGAGCACTCAGTGTGCGGGGGACTCGTCCTCGCTGAAGCCTGCAATGAGCTCATAGTCAGGGTTCAACATGGCCATCGAGTGATCCCACGATCCGACCATGCCCTCAACGACGAGGCGGGCACCCGGCTCGATGCCAGGGATGCTCGGCCGGCCCTGGAAGACGAGCAGCAAGGTGCCCGACTCATCAGCCAACGTGCACTCGAGGTTCGAAGCCGCCGTTCCCGTCTGGACGCGGACCGACTTGATCCGACCGGCCACCTTGGCTCGCTGGCGCCACTCGGTGCTGCTGATCGCCACCGAGCCGACGGCTCGCTCACGCAGGCGCTCGTCGCCCGGCAGCACACCCTTGTCACGCTTGCGATCCGACTCGGCGATAGAGGCTCGCTCGGCATTGATATCGGTCTCGATCTCGGCCTCGAGGCCGATCTTGCGCTCATAGTCGTAGAAGTTGAACGGCACGATGGTGGCGCTGACATGCGGCACGATGGCCACCGCCTGGACGATGGAGTCTGCGGTGCGGTCATGGAGGACGCGGCTGATCCGCGAGTTGAACGCTCGACGGGGCAACAGGATCGTGCACTCAACGTCGGGGTCGGCCACGATCTCAGCCACGAGCTCGATGGAGGCCCGCTCAAGACGACGATCCGGACAGGCGATGACGTCAAGAGGCATCCACTTCGGGGCAACTTCGGCCCAACGGTCGACCAAGTTCTTCGTGACCGTGTCATCGATGTCGAAGTGGATCGCACGCGTCGATCGCGACAGCGTGCGGGCATAGGCGATGGCTCGCGAAGCAGCCATGTCGAGCGAGTCCACGAACACGATGACCGTGTGACGTCGCTTTGAGGCCTGCTCATCGACGGCGGCCGTCTCAACGCGCAAGATCTCCTCTTCCTTGGCATAGGAGCGACGGAGACGTAGCAATGCCCAGAACATGATCGGGGCCACGACGACGATGATCCAGGCCCCTTCCCGGAACTTCGCCACGATGAAGATGGCCACCACGATGAACGACAGGACTGCCGAGGTGCCATTGGCGATGACGCCCCAGCGCCAGCGTCCGGTCCGACGGTCGAGATGGTGCTTGACCATGCCGGCACCGGCGATCGTGAAGGACGTGAACACGCCGACCGCATAGAGGGCCACGAGGCGACTCACCTGGGCGTCATAGATGGTGATCAGGGCGATGGCCACTGCTCCGAGGATGATGATGCCGTTGGAGAAGGCCAGGCGGTGTCCTCGCTTGGTCATCTGCCGGGGCAGGAAGTGATCGTTGGCGACGAAGCTGGCGAGGAATGGGAAGCCATTGAAGGCCGTATTGCCGCCGGTGTAGAGGATGAGCACCGTGGCCAACTGAACCACGAGGAACAGGACGTGGCCGAGTCCGCCGCTGCCGAGGACCGCTTGGACCTCCTGGGACACCACCGTGGGAGTGCCCTGAGCGAAGGGGACGGCATGGGTCCAACTGGCCAGTAGGGCGGTGCCGATCACGAGGAAGCCGAGCACCGTGCTCATGGCCACGAGGGTCTGGCGAGCGTTGCGACTTGCCGGACTCCGGAAGGCACCCACACTGTCGCTGATGGCCTCGAGGCCGGTGAGGGAGGATCCACCATTGGCAAAGGCTCTGAGGAGCTGGATATAGGCGAGGCCCATGAGCCAGCCGGTCCCGCTGGACCCGAACTGGTGATCGACCAGCAGGTTGTGGTCCGGGATGGGGATGACTCGTAGCGTTCCGGCGATCTCTTTCCAGAAGCCCACGAGGATGATCGAGGCCAGTGCGGCGACATAGAAGTAGGTCGGGAAGGCGAAGATCTTGCCGGCCTCCTTGATGCCCCGAAGGTTGCCGTAGATGAGGACCAGCACGACGCTGATCGTGATGAGCAGCGTGGCACCCTTGAGCCCTGGAACCGCCGAGGTCAGCGCGGCGGTGCCGGCCGACGACTGGACGGCCACCGTGACGGTGTAGTCGATGAGCAGGGCGACCGAGGCGACCTGGGCGATCTTCGGGCCGAAGTTGTCTCGGGCAACGATGTACGAACCACCGATGCGCGTGTAGAAGCCGATCACGTCGAAGTACGAGAGCGTGACGAAGAACAAGATGCCGATGATGGCCATCGAGATGGGCACCACGAGGGTGAACGCCGCCAGCCCGATGTAGGGCGTCATCTGGGTGAGGATCTGCTCCGTGCCGTAGGCCGACGAGGAGATGCAGTCGGGAGCAAGCACGCCGAGGGCCGTCGGCTTGCCCATCCGCTCGCTGGCGAGCTGCTCGGTGACGAGTGGCTTGCCCAGCAGCCGGTTCTTGATCCGGTAGCCGGTGGACTCGGGGAACTGCTTGGCGAGGTTGCGCGCAACAGTCCGCCGCGGGACCAGCCGCTCTGAGGCGGTATCGACTCCCTGCGTGTCAGGCATGCGTTCAATCTAGGCCTCGCGGGAGAGATCACCCGAGCCCCACGTTGCGTCGCCCGAGCAGATGTGGTCGGATCAGTGCATGAAGCTCGTCATCGTCGGGTGCGGCCGCGTCGGATCCGGTCTCGCCAACTCCCTCTCAGCCTCGGGCCACGACATCGTGGTCATCGACAAATCGCAGCGGGCTTTCCGACGGCTCGACGACGGATTCCCTGGTGAGCGCATCGTGGGATCTGGCTTCGATCGAGATGCCCTCGCCAAGGCCGGCGCGTCGAGCGCCGACGCGCTCGCCGCCGTGACCAGTGGCGATAACTCAAACATCCTCTGCGCACGGATCGCACGAGAGAACTACGGCATCGCCAATGTGGTGGCGCGAATCTACGACCCCCGCAGGGCTGAGATCTACCAGCGCCTCGGGATCCCCACGGTGGCCACGGTCACGTGGACGATCGACCAAGTCAAGCGTTGGCTCCTGCCCGAAGATGCCGCCTCGTCGTGGATCGACGCCACGGGAACTCTCGAAGTCCTCGAACGTCCCCTCCCTGTCGCCTGGGCCGGTCGGCCGCTGGCCGGACTCAGCCAGCCAGGTCGGTTCACACTGATCGCCGTCACCCGAAGTGGCTCGGCCCGCCTCGACTGCAGTGAGCTCGTTGGCCAGGACCGCGACATGCTGCAGTTCGCCGTTGCCGCCGGTGCAGCCGGCGAGCTCTCCGCGCTCCTTGAGGGAGGTCCCGCATGAAGGTCCTGATCGCTGGGGCAGGTTCGGTGGGCATCGCCATCGCCGAAGATCTCTCCTCCAAGGGCTACGACGTCGTGGTCATGGAGCAGGATCCGGCCGTGGTCGAGAAGCACAACCTCACCACCGGCTACGGCATCGTCTCTGGTGATGCCTGCGAGGTCTCCTCGCTGCAGCGTGCTGGGGTGGATGAGGCCGAGGTCGTGGTGGCCGCCACCGGAGACGATGAAGACAATCTCGTCATCTCTCTGCTCTCCAAGCAGGAGTTCGCCGTCCCACGAGTTGTGGCCCGGGTCAACAATTCGAAGAACAGCTGGCTCTTCAACGAAAGTTGGGGGGTTGATGTCTCGGTCTCCACCCCGCAGCAGTTGACCGCCCTCGTCGAGGAGGCGGTGTCGGTGGGCTCCATTGTCCGGCTTCTCGAGTTCGAGCGGGGAGATGCCTCGGTCCTCGAGATCACGCTCGACCAGGGTTCGGTCGCCATCGGCTCGACCTTGGGTGATCTCGATCTTCCCGCCGATGTCGCGATTATCGCCATCGTTCGCGACGGCCGGATCACACGCGCCAGCGACGAGTTCATGCTCCGGGCCAACGACGAGGTGGTTCTCCTCGCCGGCGCCGGAGACGACGAGGCCATCCAGAAGGCCTTCGGCGGCGGATAACAAGTTCATCTCCCGTTCGCCCAAGCGCCGCGAAGTGTCGGGATCCATCCCGTACGCTATGAGGTGTGCGAGCGGCCTTCTTCGATCTCGACAAGACCGTCATAGCGAAGGCATCCATCGTGGCCTTCGGACGGCCATTGTTCCGTGAAGGTCTGATCACGAGGCGGACCGTGGCTCGAGCAGTCGCCCAGCAGCTGATCTTCCAGCAGTTCGGGGCCGATGAGGAGCGTCTCGAAAAGGTTCGTCAATCGATGCTCCAGCTGACCAAGGGCTGGGACCGCAACCAGGTCTCCACCATCGTGCGCGAGACCCTGATCGAGACCATCGAGCCACTGATCTACGCCGAGGCTCTTGAGCTGATGGAGGCCCATCGAGCGGCGGGCGACAAGATCTACATCGTCTCGGCAGCCCCTGAGGAAATTGTGACCCCCATGGCCGAGCTCCTCGGCGTCGATGGGTCGCTCGCCAGCAGGGGCGAGATCGACGAGCAGGGTCGCTACACCGGGACGATGGCCTTCTACTGTTACGGGCCGAACAAGGCCGTGGCCATCGAAGAGCTCGCCGAGCGGACTGGCATCGACCTCTCTCGCTCGAGTGCCTATTCCGATTCGGCGACCGACATCCCGATGCTCGAGATCGTCGGGCATCCCTTTGCCGTCAACCCGGACCGACCGCTCGCCAAGGTGGCGGCCGAACAGGGCTGGGAGACGATGGTCTTCACCAAGCCGGTGAAGCTTCGCGACCGCATGACGCTGCGGACGCCGATCGTCGGCGGTGGACTGGCGCTCGCCGGAGCACTCGCCCTCGCGGTCCTTCGCAGCTCGCGCCGGCACCCTGGCGGTGGGGCAACGAGGCTGAAGACGCCAGCCTGAGGGGCTGGCACTGTTGACTCAGGCGGAAGCGTCCTTGAGACGCTTTGCGGCCACGAGGCCGACGGCGATGAGCACAGCGATGATGAGGAGCTTCTTCATGGTTCCGATCCTATTACGCTAGACGGTGAGTAGGTCGCGGGCACCGGTGTCCGACGAAGGGTGACGCAACTTGGACATAGCGCGCGCCTCGATCTGCCGGATCCGCTCACGGGTCAGGTTGAAGTGCTCCCCCACCTCCTCGAGGGTCCGGGGCTCGCCGCGATCGAGGCCAAAGCGCAACCGCAGGATCTCTCGCTCCCGATCATCGAGCGGGGCGAGAAGGCGCTGGATCTCCTCGGGCAGCAGTGCAACGGCTGCCACCTCGAAGGGCGATTCAGCCGAGCGGTCCTCCACCACGTCTCCGAGCTCAGCGTCGCCATCCTCCCGCAGTGGCTCAGAGAGCGAAAGCGGCTCGGCTCGGAAGCGGAGCGCCTCGATCAGCTTGTCCTCGGGCATCTCAACTTCGGCGCCAAGTTCGGCCAAGGTGGCCGGGCGACCGAACTTCAACTCGAGCCGGGCCTGGGCCTTCTGCACCCGGGCCAAGGTGTCACCGGCGTGCACTGGGAGCCGAATGGTCCGACCCGTGTTGGCGATGCCGCGAGTGATGGCCTGACGAATCCACCATGTGGCATAGGTGGAGAACTTGAAGCCCTTGCGCCAGTCGAACTTCTCGACGGCGTGCATCAGGCCGAGGTTGCCCTCTTGGATCAGGTCAAGCAGCGGGAGGCCCGAGGCCTGGTACTTCTTGGCGATCGAGACGACGAGGCGGAGGTTCGATTGCACGAAGGTCTGCTGGGCATCCTCGCCCTTGCGCGCCTCGATCTTGATCTTGCGCTTCTCGGTGGGCGTCATCTTCCCACCCGCTTCGATCTTCTCCGCAGCATCACGGCCGGCCTCGATGGCCTGTGCCAGCCGGACCTCATCGTCCTTGGTCAGCAGCGGATACTGGCCGATATCGGTGAGATACAGCCGGACGAGATCCTCGTCATCGCGCTCAATACGTTCCTTGGCCACTTGACACCGCACCTTTCGGACTCGCTGCCGGCGTCGACGGCGAGTTCAACCAAACCCTGCCACGCAGGTGTTCGGATTCTACCGGTGCCGTCAACCCCCCTGACCCGAACGGGTTCAGGAGCCGAGACCCGGTCCGGGAACCGCTGCCGCCACAGCGGCCGAGAGGTCCCCTGCGACCCTGCTGCCATGGGCCTCGGCCGCCCGATCAGCGGTCATCGTCACCAGCAGCGAGCCGGCTCGAACGAGAGCTTGTGTGAGATCGAGGGCCACGAATGACAGTGATCGACGCAATGTCCGCTCGGCGGCATCTGAGCACCCGACGGCCAGGGCACCTCCATGCTCGATCAGTCGCGGGAGCAGAACCAGGCGATAGGCCGCCACCACGCCCACCACATCACCACCGCTCGCCAGCTCGTCGACGACATCGATGGGACCGGCGATTCCTCCGAGCACCGTCAGGTCCTTCCGGTCGACCCCAGCCCGGCGAGGAAGCCGCTCGGTGAGGATCTCCGCGTGCCAGGCGTGCTGGAGCGACAGCTCGTCGAGCAGAACGGTCGCCGCGGCATGGCCCTCGTGGTTCGAAGCTCGGCCCAAGATGCCGTGGAGCGACGAGGAGACCGCTGCCATCCGGCCCACCAGGGCCGCCGTCTCCTCGCCTGATCGCCAGGAGCTCACGATCGGGTGGGGCCTAGGGGCCGATAGCGATTCGTGATCGGCATCCGACGATCCTTGCCGAAGGCCTTGGAGCTGATACGGACGCCGGGGGGCATCTGACGACGCTTGTATTCAGCGATGTCGACCAAGCGTGCCACTCGTTCGACGAGCGCCGGATCATGGCCTGCAGCCACCAACTCGGGCACCGTGCGGTCGAATTCCACGATGGCCGAGAGGATCGGGTCCAGCAGCTCGTAGGCCGGCAGAGAATCCTCATCGACCTGATCGGGTCGCAGCTCCGCAGATGGCGGCTTGCTCAAGATGGCATCGGGAATCGGCGGGGTCAGCCCCGCGGCCCGAGCATCGTCGTTGCGCCAGCGGCACAAGTCGTAGACGAGAGTCTTGGGCACGTCCTTGATCACGGCGAAGCCACCGGCCGAATCGCCATAGAGGGTCGAGTAGCCCGTCGCCATCTCCGACTTGTTACCCGTGGTGAGCACGATCGCCCCGGTGTCGTTTGAGACCGCCATCAGCAGCACTCCTCGCAGCCGGCTCTGGAGGTTCTCGTCGGTGAGTCCGGCCGGCTCCCCACCGAGCAAGTTGCGCAACATGGCGGCATAGGCCCCATGCGCCGGTTCGATCGGGATCGTGTCAAGCCGGATCCCGAGACGCCCAGCGAGGTCCTCGGCGTCCGAAATCGAGTGATCGGAGGAGTACCGCGAGGGCATGGCGATGCCACGAACATGGCGCCGGCCCAGTGCGTCGACGGCGATGGCGGCCACGATGGCCGAGTCGATCCCGCCGGAGAGTCCGATGACGACGTCGGCGAAGCCGTTCTTGGCCAGGTAGTCGCGTGTGCCAAGGACCAGCGCGGCATAGATCTCACCCTCCTCGGTCCGGGGTGTGGCCACCTCGCCAAGGTCGGCCGGATCGATCCGTCGCGAGGCTCCCGAGATCTCGACCAACGCCTCGGAGACCTCGGCGACATCACCATGGACGACGAGGTCAGCCACAAGGAGATGCTCGAGGAACGTGGGGGCCTCAGCCACCACGCGTCCATCGTCGCCGACGACCACCGAGCCGCCGTCGAAGACGAGCTCGTCCTGGCCGCCGACCTGGTTCACGTAGACCACGGCACAGCCAGTCTCGCTCACCCGATCAGCGACGATCTGGCGTCGTCGAGCGTGCTGTCCGATGGAGAACGGGGAGGCATTGATGCTCACCACGAGCTCAGCCCCCACCTCGGCCATGGTGGCCGCCGGACCGCCTGGGGTCCACAGGTCCTCACACACGGCCACCCCAACCACCGCATCGGCGATCCGCAGGAGCTGGGGAGCACCAGCGCCCGGGACGAACCATCGCTGTTCGTCGAACACGGCGTAGTTCGGGAGAAGGCGCTTGGGAATCAATGCGACGAGTTGTCCGTGGGCACAGACCGCCGCCACGTTGGCCAACAACGGAGCGTCAGCCGACCGACTGTCACTCGGTGGACCGACCCGGCCGATCAGCTCGGCGGCCGGAACCACCGCACCCACAATGACCGCGCAGTCTCCCGACGCGGCGGCCACCTCGTCGAGTGCCCGGCGAGCATCGGCCACGAACCCCTCTTTGAGCAACAGGTCCTCAGGTGGGTAGCCGGTGATGGCGAGTTCAGGGAGGGCGATCAGGTCGCAGCCGATCCGCTCGGCCTCGACGATGGCGGCGAGCACCAGCTCAACATTGCCCGACAGGTCGCCGACGGTCGGGTTGATCTGGGCGGCGGCCACCCGCAGCGAGCGCATAGGACGAGCCTAACGGGGGCACCTTGCCGTCTCGGTCCCATCGGTGAGTTCACACAGCGTTCATGCCCCACAGATGCCGAAGGGCCGTCCGTCGGGCAGAATGGTTGTGGGTGAACCCGGCGCGTCCGCGAGATCCCGAGACATCGCACCCAACACATCAAAGGAGACCCTGTGGCCTACCAGGCTGAGTACATCTGGATCGACGGCACCGAGCCCTCGCCGCTGATGCGGAGCAAGACCAAGATCATGAAGGACGGCAAGGAGCCGGGGATCTGGGGCTTCGACGGATCGAGCACCAACCAGGCCACCGGCGACAACTCGGACTGCGTCCTGCGTCCCGTGTTCACCTGCCCAGACCCGCTGCGCGGCCCCGATGACATCCTCGTGCTTTGCGAAGTGCTCACCGTCGACATGAAGCCACACCCGACGAATGCCCGAGCCAAGCTCAAGTCCGTGGCGAACAAGTACAAGAGCTTCGAGCCGATGTTCGGCCTCGAGCAGGAGTACACCTTCATGAAGGACAACCACCCGCTGGGCTGGCCCGAGAACGGCTACCCCGGACCGCAGGGCCCGTACTACTGCGGCGTCGGCGGCGACCAGATGCCCGGTCGGGACATCGTCGAGGCCCACACGCTGGCCTGCATGGAGGCTGGTCTCGCCATCGAGGGAACCAATGCCGAAGTGATGATGGGCCAGTGGGAGTTCCAGATCGGCGCCATCGGCCCGCTCGAGGTTTCGGACCAGTTGTGGATCGCCCGCTGGCTGCTCTTCCGTATCGCCGAGGACTTCGGTGTGTTCGCCACCCTGGACGCCAAGCCCATGCTCGGTGACTGGAATGGCGCTGGCTGCCACACCAACTTCTCGACCAACCAGATGCGCGAGGACGGTGGTTGGAAGCACATCATCGCTGGCTGCGAAGCCATCGGGAAGAAGGTTGACACCCACATCGCTGAGTACGGCGTCGGCATCGAACTGCGCCTGACCGGCCAGCATGAGACGGCCCACTACACGCAGTTCTCCTACGGCGTGTCGGACCGTGGTGCGTCGATCCGGATCCCGTGGCAGGTCTACCTCGACAAGAAGGGCTACCTCGAGGACCGTCGGCCGAACGCCAACATGGACCCCTACAAGGTGACACGAGTCATCGTGAACACGGTGTGCGAAGCCGCCTCGAAGGCTCCGGCCAAGAAGGCTGTTGCGAAGAAGGCCGCTCCGGCCAAGAAGGTGGCCAAGCGCCGCTGAGCAGTACCACGCCACGCTGCACTGACACAGCGAGCCGGGCCTTCCATGAGGGGGCCCGGCTCGCTGCGTCACGGCTAGCGTTTCGACCACCGCCCGAGGAGGCCCCAAGGTGAGCAGCCAGATCGACTACGTGCTTAGAACCGTCGAAGAGCGAGGTATCCGCTTCGTCCAGCTCTGGTTCACCGACGTGCTCGGGACTCCGAAGGCGTTCAGCATCACGCCGGCCGAGCTCGAGACCGCACTCGAGGAAGGCATGACCTTCGATGGGTCTGCCGTCGATGGGTTCAGCCGCGTCCAGGAGGCTGACGTGCTCGCCCTGCCTGACCCGGCAACCTTCCAAATCCTCCCCCTGCACGAGAGCGAGCGGGTCGCCCGGATCTTCTGCAACATCGTCAACCTCGACGGATCTCCATTCGAGGGCTGCCCCCGCCAGGCCCTGCATCGCGTCCTCGAGGCCGCCCATGACCGTGGGTACACCTTCTTCGTGGCCCCCGAGCTCGAGTACTTCTACTTCGACGACCTCGACCCTTCGACGCCGATGCGCCCCCTCGATGCCGGCGGCTACTTCGACCTCGCCATGGGCGACCTCCCGAGCGAACTCCGGCGCCGCAGCGTCCTGGCCCTCGAGGAGATGGGCATCCCCGTCGAACACGCCCAGCACGAGGATGCGCCGAGCCAGCACGAGATCGACCTCCGCTACACCGACGCGCTCAGCATGGCTGACACGGTCATGGCCACCCGGCTCATCATCAAGGAGGTCGCTCGTCAGGCGGGTGTCTCGGCCAGCTTCATGCCCAAGCCGCTCGCAGGCGTCCAGGGCTCAGGTATGCACACCCACCTGTCGCTTTGGAAGGATGGGAAGAACGCCTTCATCGACGAGGCACATCCCTCCGGCCTCTCCGATATCGCTCGGGGTTTCATCGCCGGCCTCCTCGTGCACGCCCACGAGATCACCGCTGTGACCAACCAGTGGGTCAACTCGTACAAGCGCCTCGTTCCGGGCCATGAGGCTCCGGTACACGTCAGCTGGGCGCGCAACAACCGATCGGCGCTGGTGCGCGTGCCAGTGACCAAGGAGGGCAAGACCGACTCGACACGACTCGAATACCGCGCTCCGGATTCCGCCGCCAACCCCTACCTGGCCTTTGCCGTCATTCTGGCCGCCGGCCTGGCAGGCATCGACGGGGGCTATGAGCTCCCACCCGAGGCCGACGGGAACCTCTTTGACCTGAGCCCCGTTGAGCTCACCGCACGCGGCATCACCCCACTGCCGGGAAGCCTCAACGAAGCCGTGGACGCCATGGAGCGGTCTTCGCTTGTTGCCACCACGCTTGGTGAGCACCTCTTCGAGTGGTTCATTCGCAACAAGCGCGCCGAGTGGTCGACCTACAAGTCGGAGATCTCCCGCTTCGAGCTCGAGCGCTACCTCCCGAGGCTCTGAGGCTGCCCTGATGGGTCCCATTCTCTGCTTCCCCGATCCGACGCCGGCCGAGGTCCTCCTGGCCCTGACCGAGGCCGGACATCCCTATCGGTGCGTCGGGTCACTCGACGCCGCCGATGCCGGCGAACCCGATGACGGCTGGGCCGGGGCCATCATCGTGGCCGAGGGCGACACCACCGATGCCATCACCCTCTGCCGGGCGCTACGGAAACGGGAGAGTCCGATCTCACCGCTGCTGCTGATCCTCGATCCCGATCGGGTTGATGATCTGAGTCTGCGCGACGACCTGTTCGATGACTTCCTGATCCGTCCGATACGGATGGCTGAGCTCACGGCGCGGCTGAACCTCGAGCTCGACCGGCTCGGCCGGGGGGTCGGCCGCCAGATCATCGAATCCGGGCCCCTGCAGATCAACCTCGAGACCTACCAGGCGACCATCGATGGGCGGGTCCTCGACCTCACCTACATGGAGTACGAGCTTCTGCGATTTCTCGCCGGTCACCCCGCCAAGGTCTTCACCCGAGAGACGCTGCTGAGCCGGGTCTGGGGCTACGAGTACTACGGGGGCGCCCGGACAGTCGATGTCCATATCCGCCGCCTGCGCGCCAAGCTCGGCGAGGAACATGCCCACCTCATCGAAACCATCCGGTCGGTGGGCTATCGGTTCGCCACCAACACCCACGGCGGCTGAGCAGGCCTCGTTAGGCCAGAACTCCTCGGATCAAGGCGATGAAGATCCCGAAGGCCAGCGCAAGGCCGGCCTGCAGGACCAGGGCAGGCTTCGAGAGGTTGGCTCGGATCCCGCCAACCACGGCGAAGAGCATCAGCATCGCCACGACGGCGATGATCCCGACCTCGTCAACCCGCCACGCGGAAAGTCCGAAGACCATGGCGACGACCATGGCGACGACCGGTACGGCGGCTCCCCGCAAGATGGCCGCTTCGTGACGGGCTACCTCCCATACGTCCTGCCACGTCAACGGCGTCATCCGCATGAAGCGACGACCCATCAGATCTGCATAGGTGTGGGCCAGCCAGTAGACGACCAGCACGGTGACCGCAGCCAGGATGTCGCGCAAGGGCCCGGAGGAGTGGACGCTCTCCGCAGCGAGGACCGAGCCGAGGACCACCAGGCCGTACACCAGGCCAGCCGGGTGAGAGTCCGGGTCGACCAGGCCGAGGAACCACTCGAGGATCCCAGCTCGATGTGGCTCGAGGTCGTCGGCCGATGTGGTCACTGAGGATGGTGGGCGAGCAACTCCACCTCGACGGTCGCCCCCAGCGGGAGGGCCGCCACGCCAATGGCCGTCCGTGCTGGACGGTGCGATCCGAAGAACATGATCCACGCCTCGTTCACCGCAGCGAACTCGGTCATGTCGGTCAGGAACACGGTTGCCTTGACGATGTCTTCGATCGACGCGCCCTCGCCCGCAAGCAGAGCCGCACCATTGGCGAGGGCCTGCACCAATTGAGCGACCGTTCCTCCGTCAACCAACGAGGAGGAGCCATCTGGAGCGACCTGGAGGCCGAGCTGGCCCGAGGTAATCAGCAGGTCACCTGCGCGGACGATGGGGGTATAGGGACCGACGGGTCGAGACATGCCTACAGGATCTCACGCGGTGGGCCATGTTGGCGGATGTCCGGCTGTTGCCCACGCCGCCGCCATCGTCGCCGCCATGACCGCCACCCCGCAGGCCACCGCTGGGCCAGAGGCGTCGATGACCTCGACGACGACCGACGGAGTCTGAGTGGCCGTCAGAATGCCAAATGATCGGATGGTGAGGTCGTGGACCACCCCCATCTCGTCGACTGCGATGCCCTCAGAGCGCACCATGCCGAGGCCCTGATGGACTGCCCCGATCACATAGCTGCGCAGCGTGATCGCGCAGATCGGATCGCCAGCATCGACGTCAACCTTCACGGTTCCATTGCTCGGATCAATCGATACTGTCGCCCGGGCACCGTTCGGAGCCACCACCGTGGCGGGGTCCCCTGGGGAGAGCCCCCGAGCCGCCAAGGCGGCCAAGACTTCAGACACCACCGCTCCTCGATGTGTCGCACCAACCTTCGGTCCGGGCACCTCCACGATCGAGGCCTCGAGTCCCGGAGCGATCTCTGCCACCGCGTCGAGTAGCGGTGCGAGATCCTCGGATCCCTCGGTGGTCGCCACCGTCAGGCGGCCGCTCCCATCTGCTCGGATGGCCAGGGACAGCGGTGGTCGCTTCGCGCCGCGTGCCACCACCTCCTCGCGGGGCCAGATGGCCAGGATTGGCTCGCCCAGCTCATCGGCCAGTCGCCGTGCGTCTGCTGACACCGTCGAGGTCCGCTTCGCCCCAAAGGCTCCAGCATTGGCGAAGGGCGATGCCGGATCTCCACCCTCAGCGCACCAGCTGGCGTCAGGCTCGACATAGGCCGGTTCCACGAATGACGTCGCCAGCGAGATCACCGCCCCCTCGACCATCGGAATCGGCAGTGGCGGACGGACTGCGATGGTCGAGTTCCGACCCTGCACCTTGCCAGAGGCTGCTGCAGCCTCCGCCTCGGTCGACGCCACGCTGTA
>Ga0194057_10001115_pt1 | contig 13764 bp, 6 predicted proteins | sample SepL4415m_MetaG_FD_155474 | JGI IMG/M metagenome (GOLD analysis project Ga0194057, IMG submission 155474) | Anoxic zone freshwater microbial communities from boreal shield lake in IISD Experimental Lakes Area, Ontario, Canada - Sep2016-L442-15m | ecosystem: Environmental > Aquatic > Freshwater >... | reverse complement strand
CGTCAGTAGAGGGCTCTATGGCGCGCTTGGGCGCGCTGAGCGAGGAGCGCTTGGGCGCGCTGAGCGAGGAGCGCTTGGGCGCGCTGAGCGAGGAGCGGTCGCAGGAGTCGGCCGTAGCCTCGAGGAATCTGCTGGCCGATGTATCTGCCGCATTCGTCGGGCTGGCTCTGTTGGGCCTGCTGCAGAATGTCGACGTCATTTTGCTGGGGCATCTCGATCATGGGCAGGTGGGACCGTATGCCGCCGTCTCTGTGGCATCCAAGGCCCTGGTATTCGGAGCCCTGGCCCTTGGGGCCTACTTGCTGCCAGAGGCCACCATCCGGTGGAACGAAGGTGGACACGCCATTCGCCAGTTCGGGGTGACGCTGCTGTTCTTGGCCGTGCCCACCGCCCTCCTGCTGGTGATCTCCGTATTCATGCCCCGAGAGTTCCTGACCCTGGTATTTTCCGCCCGCCTGAGCACGGCGTGGGCTGCATTCGCCCCGCTGGTGGTGGCCATGATGTTCCTGTCGTTCACTGTGCTGGTCACCAACTACCTGTTCGGCACGGGGTCACGGTGGATCGTGTTTCTGCTGGCGGCTGGCTCTGGGCTAGCGGTGGTGCTGATCACGGCGGCCGAGGGACATCCGTCCTCGACGGCCTGGGCCGACCTGACGGTGCAGGGATTGCTGGCCTTGGCGATGGCGGTCGCCTTCTTCGCCATCCACCGACGTCATCGAGGGCAGCACTGGTCAGCCCGATGGGGATGGCAGCGCATCACCGGACGCGGTTGAGCACCTGGCGGGCCTGACCTCCCGGGCCTGCCAGTAGGGGTTCCGGTACACTCTGGCCATGTCGAAGCCACCGCCATCCCCAAGGATGGCCGGACGCTGATGTCCACGCCGGGGGAGTCCAAAGCGGTCGCCGTTTCGGTCGACCATCCGTCGGGACGCACCCGGGCCGACAGCGGGCCGATATCGCTCTTCAGCGGTATGCCGCTCGGGGAGATTGCCGACCGGGCCGGCCTGAAGCGCATCGATGTGCTGGCCTGGCGTGACTTCGACGATCCCGAAGCCGGTGGTAGCGAACTCCATGCGCACCGGGTGATCACGGCCTGGTCCGCCGCCGGGCTCGACGTGTCCATGACGACATCATCGGTCCCCGATGGGCGGCGGGTCATCCGGCGGGACGGCTACCGGGTCATCCGCCGGGCCGGGCGCTACTCGGTCTTCCCTCGGTCGATCGTCTCGGGAGCGGTGGGACGGATCGGGACGGGTGACGGCGTGGTCGAAATCTGGAACGGCATGCCGTTCTTCAGTCCGGTGTGGTCACGCAGCCCGCAGATCACCTTCCTGCATCACGTGCACGCCGAGATGTGGAAGATGGTGCTTCCTCGGGGACTGGCCGAGTTGGGTCATGCCCTCGAGCACCGGATCGCTCCGCCGTTCTACCGCCGGAGCCGGATCGTGACGTTGTCGCACTCGTCCAAGGCCGAGATCGTCGAACGTCTCCATCTGCCCGCCGATCGGATCACCGTGACCCCACCAGGGGTGGAGCCGAGGTTCTCACCGGGCGGTGAGCGGTCACCAGTGCCCTTGGTGGTCGCCGTCGGTCGTCTGGTGCCAGTAAAGCGGTTCCACCTCCTAGTGGAGGCATTGGTGCGTCTGAAGGGAACCCACCCCGAACTGCGGGCCGTCATCGCCGGGGAGGGTTATGAGCGGCCAGGGCTCGAGGCCCTGATCCGAGGTCATGGTGCCGAGTCGTGGATCGAGCTACCGGGATTCGTCGACGATGACGCCCTCATCGATCTCTACCGGAGCGCTTGGGTGGTGGCCTCGTCGTCGCTGCGCGAAGGCTGGGGGATGACGGTGACCGAAGCGGGGGCGTGTGGAACGCCGTCGGTGGCCACCCGCATCGGCGGCCACGAGGATGCGGTGTCTGACGGGATCTCGGGAATCCTGGTCGATGGCACCGACGACCTGGTGGCCGCCCTCGATGCCGTGCTGTGTGATGAGGTGCTGCGCCGCCGGTTGGGGAACGGGGCGCTCGAGCACGCCAGTCGGCTTACCTGGGACGCCACTGCGCGCGGCACCCTGGCCGCTTTAGGCTCTGAGGCACTGTCGCGACCCACTTGAGGTAGCCCTGGCCACCTGATGTAGCCGATCAGGTCGAGGCTGGCGCCCGGTCGTTGCCGTCCTTGCGAGCCCGCCGGGCCCGCAGGACCGCATCTACGGCCCCGTCGGCCCCCAGGAAGACCACGGCGGCCCATACCCATTGGCTGGCTACTCCGAACGACTGCGGCCAGGCCCCGTTGTCCGGTACGTGGACCTGGTTCTGATGGACGGCCACGTAGCAGCCGGCGACCACCACACAGGCCACGGCGGCCAGGCCCAGGACTACGCGCAGCCGGGGCACGAGCAGCACGACGACGGTGGTGGCACCCACGATCAGCCCCAGCGTGCGGGTAGTCATGGCCCCAGCGATCACTCCGGCCAACACGGCCGTAGCCACGGCCACTGCTATCGAAGCCCTCGGACCTTCGGATCCGAACGGCACCCGCAGGGCCGGACCGTCGTCACGGACCTTCTGGTCGATCTCGGAGGCGAACTGCTCGGCGGCGGCATAGGCGTCGGCGACCGCGGCCGTCTCCTCGGAGTCCATTATCGACTCGGTCGACTCAGTCGACTCAGGAGCATCGAGGTCGCTATCGGCGCTCTCTTTCACTGGTTCGATCCGAGTTCCAGCCCCAACCCCAGCCCCTGGTCCTGTCTCCAACGTTGCTGCCGCCCGTGCCCGGCGTCGACGTCGACGCTGCACCGGCCACGCCACCAGGACGATGCATCCGATGATGGCCAGGGTAGAGACGATCACAGCCAGGTTGGCTGTCTTCTGCGGAGCCCAGACGATGGCGATGGTCATCCGCCCATCAGCGACGGCGGAGGCCATGGTGGTGGGGTCGATCCGCCACCCGTTGGCGAACGAGTCGATCAGGACCGGGGGACCGAGATCGGGCCCTCCGACCACCTTGGCGTGCCATCCCTTGTTGATGGACTCACCCAGGATCAGATCGAAGGCCGCTGCACCTGGGGTGGTAGCCACCCCGGTGACCGTCGCTTGGATGGAAGTAGCTGTGGCCCGGCCGACGGTGAGATGAGGGGAGGGCGTGACCGTGGGGGCTGTCAACGTGGTCGGGCTGGCCAGAGCCATGGCGCCGCCGCCGGGTGCGGAGTCCAGGGCCAGTTGGTCGACGTCGAAGCTGGCATCGTGGCCCAGTGCGGAGCGCACAGTGTGGTCACCGGCCCCGAGGGAGACCCCCTGGGCATCTGGGCCGCAGAGGGAGACGGTCAGTGCCTTGCGGTCGAGGGCGTCCTTGGAAGTCCCGGCGATCTGCACCCACAGCGGCGCCCCGTCGACGGTGAGCAGGTCGCCTCGACACGAGGATGGGATCTGAGCGGGCACGGTCGGGGCCTGTACGCCGGGCAGTCCGATGGAGGCGATGGCGATGGGCAGGGCGATAGGGGTCTGCGAGTAGTAGTTGAGCGAGTTGACCAGCCGGACGGAGTCCACCGTCACCTTGATGCTGCGGCCACGAAGCATCGGGAAGGACACCGGCACGTCAACCACCGCGCCGGCCACCGATGAGTCGGCCAGTGGTGGCAGAGCCACGGTGGCCTGGCCGTTTTCGGTTTTAATGGTGAGGCTGGTGGGGACCGAGTGCCGTCCGTCGGCCACGACCTGAAGATCGAGGTGATCGAAGCTGATCGGCGAGCGCAACTCGTAGCGGAGCCACTGCCCGGCCTGGTGGGCGGCGCTGAAGCCAGGCTGCCACACCGTGGTCTGATCGTTGTCCAAGGTGGCCATGGCGTTGGCCCGCAGGGCGTTGGGGAGACGCCCGAGCGAGTACGCCACCGTGCCCGAGTAGTCCGACCCAGGTCGACCGACCGCCTTGTCGATCACATCGTCAGGAATCAACGGGGAGACCCGGGCCTGTCCGGTCAGCGCGAACGTGCGAGGCGTGGGCAGCCAGAAGGTGCGCCGCAGCGAGGTCTCCACGTCAGCCCGGGGTGGTGTGCCCGAGGCCCGCAGCCTGGTCATGACCAACGAGAGGCGATCAGAGATCGAGGAGGCACCAGAGGCCCGCAGCAGGTCCTGGGGCATCGACACGGTCTCGTCGACGGTGACCCCGGGGATGACCACCTCGGCGAAGCCGGTAGAGCTCCGAGAGCCCACAGGCTTCTTCGGGTCGTCGACCACCACTCCGCTGAGGGTGAGGCGGAGCTTGGTGGCTGTCCGGGCCGGAAAGGTGACGGTCTGGCCGTCGGGGGTGCGCGACGACGGATCAAGCGCCACGGTGACCGGATGGCCACCATCGAACGTCAGGGTGATCTTGGTGATATGCCGATCGGGGTCGCCCGTCTGGGGCTGAACCAGATGGAGGGAGCCGATCGGCTGCGGCTTGGCCAGCACCACCTGCCACCACTGTCCGATCTGACCTACGAACGAGTTGGTCAGCCATGCCGTTTGGGCATTGCTGTCGAGGGCGGCGGCTGGCCGGTCCTCCGGCAGGTAGGTGATGGACGACCCATAGGAGGAGGCGGTGACGGAGGCCACGCCGCCGAGCGAGGTGGTGGTCTGGGCGTTATTGGGTGCGTCCGGGAACAGGTCCAGAGGAGCATTGCTCGGATCGAGGGTGTCGGGTCCCTCTGAGGCCGTCTCGGTGTAGCCCGTGTTCTCATTGAGAGAGTTCCACCGGTAGCCCTGCTTGCGATTGGTGTCGGTGACCACCAGATGGGCGGGTTTGCTCAACGTCTGCTGGCGCAGGGCCGCGTTGGTGTCGAGGGTGCCTGCATAAAAGATGGTGGGGTTGCCGGCCAGCAGTCCGACCGATGAGGCAGCCACTACACCGTTGGCGTTGCCCGCCACCACCAGGGGCAGGGTGGGTGACTCGGTGCGAACGATGGGTCGTGGATCGGTGACCGTGTACGACATCAACGGCGCTGTCCAGCCCGGGTTGGCCGCAAGGGCCAGTGACCCTTCGTCGAGGTGGGGGAGGAGGGAGACATTGGGGCGAGGAGCGCCGTAGGGAACCGGATCGGTCAGGCCGGGCGGAACCGTCGTGAGTTGAGCGGCCACCGTCTGGGGCAGCGGGGTGTCGTAGCGCTCGTAGGCCTGGTCGTACTGAACCAGGACGTCACCAGCGCTCAGGAGCGACGACATCGGTCCCAACGTGGTCCAGTCCATCATGCCGTTCTGGAGGGGCCCGTCGACGGCTTCGAGGATGTCGGCGGTGGGTAGCGAACCCATGATCTGTTGCTCGTGCGTGACGAACGGACGGCTCATCACTCCGGGGTAGACGGTGTCGATGGTGTCGCCCCATCGTTGCGCACCGAAGTTGTTGCCTGGGATGGCGTAGACCCGGGTGCCGGGGTGGGCCGAGTTGAGGGCGGTGCCTGCCTGGCGCACATAGGCCGGAGGGACGGCCGGCTGGTTGAAACCGTTGGCCAAGATCTGTCCTGTCCACAGGGGCACGGTGGCCCCAGCCACGGCAGCCACGGCGAGGGCCCCGATGACGATCCCGACGGGCCGGGCTTTGGCGTAGAGGGCGCTCACTCCCGCCCCCAAGAAGACGGCCATGCTGAGGATGATCAGCGGGGAGGCCCGATCGGTCGACCGCATGGCCAGCCCGGCCGTGGTGTCCACCATGATCTTCTTGATGACCGAACCGATGCTGGACGGATGGTCATACGGGTTGGGACCGACGGCCATCACCATGCCGACCACGGTCAACAAGATGAAGTATGTCCGGTAGCGCCACCGGGCAATGAAGGCGGCCAGGAAGGCCAAGGCCGGCACGGCGAAACTGAAGACGATGAGGGTGATGTTCTGGGTGTACTGGATAGACGTCTGGGTCCACGGCCCGACCCTGTCGGTTCCGTAGAAGTACCAATAGCCGAGTCCTCGGATGATCTCCGAGGCCAGAGAGGCCCCACTGGTGGCGGGCACGGTCTCGGTGTACTTCAGGACGTTCACCCCGAAGGCAGCTTCGATCTGGAGGCCGATGACCCACCACAGCGATACCAGGATGGTGAGGCCGGCCACCTTCCAGGCCACCCCCCACGCCTTGCGCCACGTGGCATCTCGGGCGACCAGCACGGCGTACGGGAGCCACAGGGCGGGCGCGATCCCGCAGTAGAGCATGGAGCTGGCGTTGATGCCGCTGACCAGGGCCACCACTAAGGCGAACAGCGCCGGATAGCGCCAACCCCCCTTGCGCAGGGCCATGATCACGAAGCCGATCATCCACGGCAGGGCGGCCCACGGCATGAGGATGACCGAGATGCGGCCCGAGTACTGGAGCACGTAGGGCGTGAACATGAAGGCCAGGGACGCCACGTAGCGACCAGGACCGGACAGGCCGAGCACTCGGCACAGGTAGAGGGCGCCGGCCCCGGCGGCGTACAGCAGGCAGCCCATCCACAGCCGCTGGGCCACCCATAGGGGCACGTGCAGCTCGGCCAGCACCCAGTAGAACGGACCCATGGGCAGCAGGTAGCCGATATTCTGGTGGGTGACGGTGCCCAGTCCGACGTGGGGGTCCCACAGCGAGACGGCCTGGCGGATGTAGCGGCCGGGATCGAGGTAGAGGTAAGTCTTGGTGTCGTCGGTGACCACCCCGGGCTGGGAGGCCAGCATCGGGATGAAGGCAATGACGGCCAGGCCCAGATAGTCGATCCATGTCCGCAGCGCACCGGGCGACCGGAGTCGGGCCATCAGGGAGCCATGGCGGCCGGAACTCCGGTCGGTCGTTGCATCAGGGGTGAGTTCGGTTGCGGGCACGAGTGATCGGTAGTGTAAACAACCGCAGCGTCGGGACGGCAGCACCTGCCCCCGGGACCAGGATGGGGAAGTCAGATGAGCCAGACGAGCCGGTCGGCACACCAGAAGATGCGACGAGGACGCCCGGTGGCGGCGGCCCGATGAACGACAGCCCGAATACGCCGGGGGCAGCACCTGCGACCCATGCGCCGGCCGACCGCAAGGGCCGCCAGCTCACCGGTGAGCGGCCGCAAGAGGGAGTCACTCCAGACTCGCTGTTGGCGCTCCACGCCGCGGGCTATCGAACGGTCATCGAACGACTGGGGCAGGGTTCGGTCCTCGACGTTGGCTGCGGTCAAGGTTTCGAGTCCGCCCGTTTCCTCGGGCCTGATCGGCGGGTGGTCGGGGTGGACTACAGCGCCGAGGCGGTCGATCTGGCGCGGAGCAACTACGGCGACGCCGGGCTCGAAGTGGCCCAGATGAATGCCCTGGCCCTCGGGTTCGACCAAGGGGGCTTCGATTGGGCGTGCTCGTCGCACCTGATCGAGCACTTCGACGAGCCCGAGGGGCACGTCGCCGAGTTGGCCCGGGTAGTGGCCGACGACGGGACGGTCTTCTTCCTCACGCCGAACGCGCCGGCCGACTTCGAAAATCCGTTCCACATCCATCTGTTCGAGCCGCCAGAGCTGCGCTCCCTGTTGACCAAGTACTTCCACGACGTGACCATCCAAGGGCTCGATGCTGTGCCCCACGTCAAGGCCGACTTCACGGCACGGCGGGTCAAGGCCGAGAAGGTGCTGCGCCTGGACTTCCTCGACCTGCGTCACAAGATCCCGCGCGCTTGGTACGTCGGGTTCTACGCCTGGGTGCTGCCCAAGGCCTACCGGCTCATCGCCCGAGGGGATGCCGGAGGGTCGACGGGGATCACGGCAGATGACTTCTTCGTCACCGACGACCTCGACGCAACCACGATGGTGCTGTTCGCCACGGCCTCGCGGCCGCGCCGGACTGTTTGAACGGGAGGCGAAGGTGCTGACCATTGGGCTGACCGGAAACATCGGCGCAGGTAAGTCGACCGTGGCCCAACTACTCGTGGCCCACGGAGCGGCCCTGGTCGATGCCGACAGAGTGGCCAGGGAGGTGGTCGAGCCGGGAGCCGTGGCCTATCAACCGCTCATCGACCGGTTCGGCACTGGCATCCTGGACGCCGAGGGCCGTATCGACCGGCCGGCTCTGGCCGCCGTGGCCTTCGGTAATCCTGACGAGTTGACCGCCCTCAACGACATCATCCACCCGGCCATCGGGATCGCCATGATCCAGGGCAAGGACGCCTATCAGGGCACCGATCGCATCGTGGTCATGGACATCCCCCTGCTCAAGGTGTTCCACCGGGACATGCTTTCGCTGGATGCCGTCATCGTGGTCGACATTCCTCCGGAACTGGCCCTGGAGCGGATCACGACGTTACGGGGAATGTCCGAGGAGGATGCCCGGGCCCGCCAGGCGGCCCAGCCCACCCGGGCCGAGCGTCTGGAAGGGGCGGAGTACGTCGTCGACAACTCGGATGACGCGGATCATCTGGCCCGTGAGGTCGACCGGGTGTGGGCGGAGTTGGCGCGCCTGCCCCAGCCAGCACCCCCAGCGGTTCTGCCCGAGCACACGAGTACATCCGAGGATGGCGAAACCTAGGGGCGACCCGGCCGGTACCATCCATGGCGTGCCGCTCTTCGAGGTCGTCTCGCCCTTCCGGCCCGCCGGCGACCAGCCCCAAGCCATCGCCGGGCTGGTGGAGGGCCTGGAGCGCGGCGACCGCTATCAGACATTGCTCGGCATCACCGGCTCCGGCAAGACGGCCACCATCGCTTGGACCATCGAGGCGGTGCAGCGGCCGACCCTGATCATCGAGCCCAACAAGTCCCTGGCCGCCCAGCTGGCCGCCGAGCTCAAGGAGTTCTTCCCCAAGAACCGGGTCGAGTACTTCGTGTCGTACTACGACTACTACCAGCCCGAGGCGTACGTGCCCAGCTCGGACACCTACATCGAGAAGGACTCGTCCATCAACGACGAGATCGACCGGCTCCGCCACGCCTCGACATCGTCGCTGCTGCTCCGGCCCGACACCATCGTGGTGGCCTCGGTGTCGTGCATTTACGGCCTCGGATCGCCCGACGAGTACCGCGACCGCATCGTGGCCCTGCAACCAGGCCAGGATCACGAGCAGCGGGCGCTGCTCAAGCGCCTGGTGGAGCTGCAGTACTCGCGCAACGACGTGACCCTCAACCGAGGGCAGTTCCGGGTCCACGGGGATACCGTGGAGATCCACCCGGCCTATGAGTCGAGAGCGGTTCGGATCGAGTTCTTTGGCGACACCGTCGAGCGGATCCGCCCGTTCGACGTCATGACCGGCGAGATCGGCAACGACCTCGAGGAGCTGGTCGTCTTCGCCAATACCCACTACGGCACCGGCGACGAGCGGATGCGCCGAGCCGTCATCAGTATCGAGGACGAGCTACGGGCACGGCTCACCGAGCTGAACGAGGCCGGCAAGTTGCTCGAGGCCCAACGGCTCCGGATGCGCACCGAGTACGACCTCGAGATGCTGGCCGAGACCGGCGTGTGCAGCGGGGTGGAGAACTACAGCCGCCACCTCGACGGCCGGGCCCCAGGCGTAGCGCCCTTCACCTTGATGGACTTCTTCCCCAAGGACTACCTGGTCGTCCTGGACGAGAGCCACGTGGCCCTGCCGCAGATCCGCGGCCAGTACGCCGGTGACCGGTCCCGCAAGGAGACCCTGGTCGACCACGGATTTCGCCTCCCGTCCGCCATGGACAACCGGCCCCTGCGCTTCGAAGAGTTCCTGGAGCGCACCGGCCAGGTCGTCCTGCTGTCGGCCACCCCGGGCCCCTGGGAGCTCGAGCACAGCACCAATATCGTCGAGCAGGTCATCCGGCCCACCGGGCTGATCGATCCCGAGGTGGACATCATGCCCACCACCGGTCAGATCGACGACCTGCGGGAGCGGATCGATGCCACCGTGGCCGCTGGCAACCGGGTCCTGGTGACCACACTGACCAAGAAGATGTCCGAGGACCTGACCGACTACCTGTCCGAACAGGGCGTGCGCGTCCAGTACCTCCACTCTGACGTCGACACCATGGCCCGCATCGAACTGCTGCGTGAACTCCGCCTCGGCGTCTTCGACGTCCTGGTCGGCATCAACTTGCTACGCGAGGGCCTCGACCTGCCCGAGGTGGCTCTGGTGGCCATCTTGGACGCCGACAAGGAAGGATTCCTGCGCTCCACCTCCTCGCTGATCCAGACCATGGGCCGGGCGGCACGGAACGTCAACGGCAGGGTCGTCATGTACGCCGACCGGGTCACCGACTCCATGACGGCTGCCATCGGGGAGACCCAGCGCCGCCGGGCCCGCCAGATCGCTTACAACACCGAGCACGGAATCGACCCGCAGTCGATCACCAAGGCGGTCACCGACATCTTGGAGCGGGTCCGAGGTGATGGGTTCGCCACCGGGGGAGCGATGGGCGGCCTCACCACCATGCGGGGATCCCGTGCCGGTAAAGGCAAGGGCGGCCAGCGCACCAACGTCGACCCCCGGGCCATCGCCGCCGAGATGGCCCATGCACTTGGGGCTGATGCCGACGAACTGTCCAGTCTGATCCACCGGCTCGATGCCGAGATGGTGAAGGCGGCCGAGGCTCTCCGATTCGAAGAGGCCGCCTTGATCCGCGATGAGTTGGCCGAGTTGCGGGCCCTGCTGGCCCGAGATCCGGTGGACGGGAGCGCCGTCCTACCTGGGACCACCGCTGACGTCGAGGTGCCAGCCGGCGGCTGAGCCGTCCCGTCGGTGGGGTGGCCTGCTTGCGGACCAGCCGATGGAAGTGAGCCAGCAGCCGCTTCGGTCAGGTCCCTCCTCGGGACCGGTATCCTCCACGCCATGGCCGATCGTCTTGTGGTGCGCGGCGCGCGCGAGCACAACCTCCAGGATGTCTCCTTGGACCTGCCCCGGGATCGCCTGATCGTCTTCACCGGCCTGTCCGGCTCGGGCAAGTCGTCGCTCGCTTTCGACACCATTTACGCCGAGGGCCAGCGCCGGTATGTCGAGTCGCTCAGCGCCTATGCCCGCCAGTTCCTGGGGCAGATGGACAAGCCCGACGTCGACTTCATCGAAGGGCTGTCGCCGGCCATCTCCATCGACCAGAAGTCAGCATCCCGCAACCCGCGGTCCACGGTTGGCACCGTAACGGAGGTCTACGACTACCTGCGCCTCCTGTATGCCCGCATCGGCAAGCCCCACTGTCCGGTGTGCGGCCGTCCGGTGGCTCGCCAGAGCCCCCAACAGATCGTGGACCGCATCCTGGCCATGGCCGACGGCACCCGTTTCCTGGGGCTGGCGCCCGTGGTGCGGGGACGCAAGGGCGAGTACAGCGCCCTGTTGGACGATCTGGCCAAGCAGGGATTCGCCCGAGTCCGGGTGGACGGTGCCACCATCGAGTTGTCCGACCGGGGCGACTTGGAACTAGCCCGCTACGAGAACCACACCATCGAGGTGGTGGTTGACCGTCTGATCCGTCGAGACGACATCCGGCGCCGGCTGACGGAGTCCTTGGAGACGGCGCTGTCGCTGGCCGAGGGCGTGGCCGAGATCGTGGTCGTCGATGCCGACGGCACCGAAGAGGAAGCCATCACCTTCAGTCAGCATCTGGCTTGTACGCACTGCGGCATCAGTTTCGAGGACCCGTCGCCCCGCAACTTCTCGTTCAACTCTCCCTACGGTGCCTGTCCGGCGTGCACCGGGCTCGGCACCAAGTACGAGGTCGACCCCGAGCTCGTGGTACCCGATGTGACCAAGTCGCTGTCGGAGGGGGCGCTGGCCCCGTGGTCAGGCGCTCGCAGTCAGTACTTCGAACGGATGCAGGGCGCGGTGGCCGACCTGGGCGGGTTCTCGGTCGACACTGCGTGGGAGGACCTGTCCAAGGACGATCAGACCTTGGTGCTGTACGGAACCGGGGGCGACCAGGTCCACCTCAAGTACCGCAACCGCTACGGGCGTCAGCGTTCGTTCCACTCGTCCTACGAGGGGATTGTCAGCTGGCTGGAGCGCCGGCACTCCGAGGCCGACTCGGACTTCTTGCGCGACAACCTGGAGAACTACCTACGCGAGGTGCCGTGCCCTGAGTGCGCCGGGTCGCGGCTCAAGCCCGAGTCGTTGGCTGTCACAGTGGGCGGCCACAGCATCCATGCTCTGTGCTCGCTGCCCATTGGCCGGGCCGTCGAGGTCGTCGGGTCGTTAGACCTGTCCGACCGAGACCACATGATCGCCGACCGGGTCTTCCGCGAGGTCAGCGAGCGGATGCAGTTCCTGCTCGACGTGGGGCTCGACTATCTGACCCTGGCTCGTTCGGCCGCCACCCTGTCGGGGGGCGAGGCTCAGCGGATCCGGTTGGCCAGCCAGATCGGCAGCGGGCTGGTGGGCGTGCTTTACGTGTTGGACGAGCCCTCCATCGGCCTGCACCAGCGCGACAACCAACGCCTGATCGGGACCCTGGTGCGGCTCCGTGATCTCGGCAACACGGTCATCGTGGTGGAGCACGATGAGGAAACCATCAAGATCGCCGACCACGTGGTCGACGTGGGCCCGGGGGCGGGGGAGCACGGCGGACGCATCGTCCATTCGGGCCCGGTGTTCGGCAAGGACGGCATCCTGGCCAATACCGAGTCGATCACCGGGCAGTACCTGTCGGGGGTCAAGTCGATCCCGGTGCCACAGATGCGCCGTCCCGGCAGCGGCGAGCACCTGGTGGTGCTGGGAGCGCGGGAGCACAACCTCAAGGACGTAACCGTCGAGTTCCCCCTTGGCCAGTTCGTGGCCGTGACCGGGGTATCCGGATCAGGCAAGTCGACGCTGGTCAACGACATCCTTCTGCGTTCACTGGCCAAGCAGGTCCATCGGGCCAAGAGCCTGCCCGGGCTACATCGGACCATCACCGGGGTGGAGTTGGTCGACAAGGTGGTCGATGTCGACCAGGCGCCCATCGGACGCACGCCGCGGTCGAACCCGGCTACGTACACCGGCGTGTTCGATCACATTCGCAAGTTGTTCAGCCAGACCAACGAAGCCAAGGTGCGCGGCTATCTGCCCGGTCGGTTTTCGTTCAACGTCAAGGGCGGCCGGTGCGAATCGTGCTCGGGCGACGGCACGCTCCGCATCGAGATGCACTTCCTGCCCGATATTTACGTGCCGTGCGAGGTGTGCCACGGGGCCCGGTACAACCGGGACACCCTGGAGGTCACCTTCCGGGGGAAGACCATCGCCGACGTGCTCGATCTTTCGTGTGAGGAGGCCCTGGGGTTCTTTGCCGCCCAGCCGCCCATCGCCCGCCATCTCCAGACCCTGGTCGACGTCGGACTGGGCTACATCCGCCTGGGGCAGTCGGCGCCCACCCTGTCGGGGGGAGAGGCCCAACGGGTCAAGCTGGCCTCGGAGTTGAGCCGGCGGTCGACCGGTACGACGCTGTACGTGCTCGACGAGCCGACCACCGGGCTCCACTTCGACGACGTGCGCAAGTTGCTCGACGTTCTCAACCGGTTGGTCGACCAAGGCAACACAGTCATTGTGATCGAGCACAACCTCGACGTCATCAAGAGTGCCGACTGGATCATCGACATGGGTCCCGAGGGCGGGGACCGGGGTGGCATGGTGGTGGCCGAAGGGACGCCCGAAGAGGTGGCATCAGTGGAAGCCAGCTACACCGGCCAAGTGCTGGCGCCGCTGCTCGACGTGGTGCCCGGATCCGGGGTCCCTAGGGCCACCCGAGTGCGCCCGGTGGCTACGAAGGTCGCCAAGGCCACCAAGGCCACTAAGGCAGCGAAGGTCACGAAGGTAGTGAAGACGGCCAAGGCAACCAAGGCAACCAAGGCAACGAAGGCTGCGAAGGCGACTTCTTCCAA
>Ga0194057_10001107_pt1 | contig 13797 bp, 12 predicted proteins | sample SepL4415m_MetaG_FD_155474 | JGI IMG/M metagenome (GOLD analysis project Ga0194057, IMG submission 155474) | Anoxic zone freshwater microbial communities from boreal shield lake in IISD Experimental Lakes Area, Ontario, Canada - Sep2016-L442-15m | ecosystem: Environmental > Aquatic > Freshwater... | reverse complement strand
GGCCCGCCCAACGCGTATCTCGGAACAGTGGTGAGCGGGTTTCCGAATCTGTTCCTCCTCACCGGCCCCAACACCGGCCTTGGTCACACCTCCATGGTGTACATCATCGAATCGCAGGCCCGTTACATCGCAGATGCGGTGCGTACGATGCAGTCGCGCGGGTGGCGCACGATCGATGTGCGGCCGGAAGTGCAAGAGGCATTCAACGCCGAGGTTGACGAGCTGATGCAGCGAACGGTGTGGACAAACGGCAGTTGCCAATCGTGGTACCAGACTCCCGACGGTCGAGTGCCAACGCTGTGGCCGGGCTACACCTTCCAATTTCGACGTCGCACTCGCCGTTTCGACCCTGCGTCGTACCGCGTCACCACCGGTGTCAAGGTCAGCGCATGAATCGAATCGTGATCGTGACGGGTGGTGCCTCCGGAATCGGTCGCGCGCTCAGTGCCGAGATGGTGCGCCGAGGCGACACCGTGATCGTGGCTGACATTGACGGCGAGGGTGCGCACCGTGCCGCTTTGACAATGAGTGGTTCGGGAAGTGCACGTGCTGCGGTTCTGGATGTGCGCGATGCCGATGCGGTGCTGGCGCTGGTGACGTCCGTGCATGACGAATTCGGTCGACTCGATGTCATGGTGAACAATGCCGGCATCGGGTTGGGTGGATTCGCTGAGGAATTGTCGGTTGACCATTGGGACAGCGTGATCGACGTGAATATCCGAGGTGTGGTGAACGGCGTGGTCGCCGCGTACCCCGTGATGGTGCGGCAAGGCCACGGTCACATTGTGAACACCGCTTCCCTCGCTGGCCTGGTCCCAGCACCCGGACTGACGCCGTACGCCATGACCAAGCACGCCGTCGTGGGTCTATCGACCTCACTGCGGGTCGAAGCGGCCGGGTACGGAGTCAAGGTCACGGCGGTGTGTCCCGGATTCACTGACACGGCGATTCTCGATACCCCGGTAGCCCCTGGTCTTGCGCCGACGTCTGCCTCCGGACGGGGGCGCGAATTGGCGTCGAAACTTCCAGGCGGCCTGTACGACGCCGATTTGCTGGCCCTCGACATTGTCAACGGAATCGATCGAAACCGTCGATTGGTCATTGCTCCACGGTCGGCGCGGGTGGCGTCTCTTGCGAATCGATTGATACCCGCTCTCGTGGAACGACAGGTGCGCAAGGGTATCGACGCCATGCGTGGGGCGGCGGTTGAAACACTCGCGTCAACCTCTCGCTAACCGAATCGTTTCAGCGCGAAATTGCATCAGGCGGACAGATACTGTCGGCCTGACGGGCGAACGTCCCGACAGACTCAAAGGAGTTCGGCAATGGCTGGAATTGAAGATGTTCTGGGTGGACTCACGGGCGGCCAAGGTGGCGCCGGTGGGATGGATCTGAGCCAGTTGCAGAGCATGGCCGGTCCGCTCATGGAGATGGTGAACCAGAATGGTGGCCTCGAAGGCATTCTGGCGAAGTTGCAGTCCGGTGGTCTGGGCGACCTCGTGAGCTCGTGGTTGGGTCAGGGTGCCAACGCACCTATCAGCCCCGACCAGCTGTCGCAGGCGCTAGGTGCCGACAATGTGGCGCAGATGGCCAGCCAGGCGGGTGTCTCACCCGAGCAGGTCAGCACCGACCTCAGCACCATGCTTCCTGGCCTTGTCGACCAGCTGTCGCCCAACGGTGAGCTTCCCAGCGCTGACGATCTCGGCAGCATGCTGGGCGGACTCTTCGGCGGCGGAAAGTAACCTCTAGCGCGCACGCTCGGCGAGGTACACGCCCAGTAACACCACGGCACCGCCAAGGAGTTGTACGGGTGTCAGCACCTCGCCGAGCAGCACGAAGGCAAAGAATGAGGCGATGACCGGCTCGCTCATGCCGACGGTCGATGCTTGAGATGCGCGCAAGTGACGCATCGACGATACGACCAGCCAAAACGGCACGACGGTTCCGAGCACCACCATGTACGTGAGTAAGAGCGGCTGCGGAACGGACGCCAAGATGCCGGGGCTCGTCGACACGCCGCCGAACACATTCCAAGGAAATGTCCACCAGGGCTGCACGATTGCCCAGAACGCCGCGGCCGCGACGAAACCCCACATGGTGAGCGACACAGGATCGCGAGCAGACTTGCCGTTGACGGCCTTTTCGCCGGCGACGTAGTAAACAACGAGGGCCACTGCAGCTGCGAATGCCGCAGCGACTCCGATGACGTCGAGAGTGAATCCCTGCCAGATCTGCGCGACCATCGCTAATCCGATGAGTGCCAGAATCAGTGCCCACCACACGCGGCCACCGACCGCTTCCTTCAAACCAAATCGGAACCAGAGGGCAACCATGATCGGCGCGGTGAACTCGATGAGAAGTGCCACTCCCACGGGAAGACCGCGATCGAGAGCCACGAAATACAGCCACTGGGTCATGACGATTCCGAGGACGCCGTATATCAAGAGGCGACGTATCTCACTGCGGCGTAGCCGGAATGCAGGCCTGTTCGTGAGGGCGACAATCACTACCAGAATGATCATCGCGGCAGTAACACGAACTTGAGACAGTCGTGCTGCTGGAATACCTGACTCAAGCAGAATCTTCGCTGTAGACCCATTGAGAGCGAAGAGAGTTGCCGCCGTGATGTAGAGCGCGTACCCAACGATCGGTCGCCGGTTGAATTGGCGAGCGTCTCCGACCAGATGTTTACCGGCGTCTCGGTTCACGTCGAACGGTGAACCTGCTCGGCGCTCTGGTACACGTCCACCGTTTGTTGGGCGATCGAGTCCCAGCTGAAGTGGCTCTCAGCGCGATCGCGACCTGCTGCTCCGAGAGTGGCAGCCAACTCAGGATTGGAGACCACCTCGTTGACTCGGGCAGCAAGGCCTGCTTCGAATGCCTCGGGCTGATCAACGTCATAGTGGACCAAGAACCCCGTGGCGCCATCGACGACAACCTCGGGAATTCCGCCGACGTCGCTTGCCACTACTGCGGTGGAGCTGGCCATCGCTTCGAGATTCACGATGCCGAGCGGCTCATACACCGAGGGGCACACGAACACGGCGGCCGCGCGGTAGAGGGCGGCGACCGAAGGGCGGTCGAGCATGTGGTCGATCCAGACCACTCCGGCTGATCTGCTGGCCTGGAGTTCGGTGATTGCCTTGGTGGTTTCTTCGCCGATTCTGGGCTCGTCGGGTCCTGAAGCGCACACCACAATCTGCACTTCAGGGTCGAAGAGGGCTGCGGCACGACAGAAGTGGCCGATGCCCTTCTGACGAGTAATGCGCCCGACGAACAGGGCGAACGGGCGACTTGGATCGACACCGAGCTCGGCGATATCGATTTGCTGAGCAGGCGGCGCGTAGGCGGCCATGTCGATTCCGTTGTGCACGACATGTACGCGTGTGGGGTCGATGAACGGGTAGCAGTCGAGCACATCACGGCGCATGCCGTCGCTGACGGCGATGATGGCATCGGCCGAGGCGTAGGCGGTCGATTCGACCCAACTTGAAACGCGGTAACCGCCGCCGAGTTGTTCGGCCTTCCACGGTCGTCGGGGTTCGAGCGAGTGGGCGGTGATGATATGCGGGATACCGTACATCAAGCCGGAAAGGTGACCGGCCATATTCGTGTACCAAGTGTGGGAGTGCACGACGTCGACGTCGCCAGCGGCCTCCACAATTTCGAGGTCGACTCCGAGCGTCTGCAAGGCGGCATTAGCGTCGCTGAGTTCGAGCGGAACCGCGTGGGCGGTGGCATCGAGGCGGGCCTGGCCAAAGCAATGCACGTCGACATCGACCAGTCGCCGCAATTGAGGCACGAGGTGCTCGACGTGAACTCCGGCCCCACCGTAAACATCCGGGGGCCATTCCCGGGTCAAGATCGCCACTCTCATACGCCACACAGTAGTGGCGGGCTAGTCTGATGAAGTGACTGCACAGCCAAGCGTGCTCGGAATTGTCCTCGCCGGGGGTGAGGGCAAGCGACTCATGCCCCTGACCGCCGACCGCGCCAAGCCTGCTGTCCCGTTCGGGGGGGCCTATCGGTTGGTCGACTTCGTACTGTCGAACCTCGTGAATGCGTCGTACAAACGCATTTGCGTGCTGACGCAGTACAAGTCGCACTCGCTTGACCGGCACATCACCACGACGTGGCGCATGTCAGGAATTCTGGGCGACTACATCACTGCGGTTCCGGCCCAGCAGCGGTTGGGTCCGCGTTGGTATACCGGATCGGCCGACGCCATCTTCCAGAGTCTGAACCTGGTCTATGACGAGAAGCCCGACTACGTCGTAGTTTTCGGTGCTGACCACGTGTACCGCATGGATCCGCGCGACATGGTGGAGCAGCATCTTGCGACCGGGGCAGGCGTTACTGTCGCCGGAATCCGCATGGCCCGCGAAGGTGCCTCCTCGTTCGGTGTCATCGAGCAAAGCCCCACCGACACCAAGGTGCTGGCGTTTCACGAAAAGCCCGCCGACCCGCCGGCCGTTCCTGGTTCACCCGATCAGGCTTTCGTATCGATGGGTAATTACGTCTTCACCACTGACGTGCTGATCGAAGCACTTCGCATTGATGCGGCCGATGAAACGTCGCTGCACGATATGGGTGGAAACATTTTGCCGATGCTGACCGAGCAGGGGCTCACGCACGTCTACGACTTCGACAACAACCATGTTCCGGGTGAAACCGATCGCGACAAGGGTTACTGGCGCGATGTCGGAACGCTTGACTCGTATTACGAAGCGCACATGGATCTTGTGTCGGTGCACCCGATCTTCAATCTGTACAACCGGCATTGGCCGATCCTGTCCGACGCCCCGTCACTTCCGCCGGCAAAGTTCGTTGAAGGCGGTAACGCACACGAATCGATGATCGGTCTGGGTTCGATCGTGGCCGGTGGGCACGTACGTAACAGCGTGGTGTCGTTCGACGTTCAGGTCCGCGAAGGTTCGTACGTCGAGGGCGCGGTGCTCTTACCGGGTTCACGCATTGGCCGAAATGCCGTGGTGCGTAACGCAATTCTCGATAAGAACGTCATCGTGCCCGATGGTGCCACCATCGGCGTTGATCTCAATGTCGATCGAGAGCGCTTCACGGTCAGTCCGGGTGGCATTGTCGCCATCGGCAAGGGCACCATCCTGTGACATCGTCGACCGGCTCCTCGTTACGCGTTGCGGTGGTGACGGGTGCCGCTGGAGGGCTCGGTCAGCAGATCGTTTCCGATTTACGTGGGCAGGGTTTCGACGTGGTGGCGACCGACGTCGTGGCCGCGCACGACTGCCGTGAGCTTGATGTACGTAGCGCCGCGCAATGCCGGGCCTTAGCCGACGAGATACGACCCTCGGTGTGGGTCAACTGCGCTGGAATTCTTGGCTCTGGCGATGCGGCAACACAAGAAGACGATCTTGTTGAGCGTGTAGTGATGGTGAACCTGCTCGGAGTCATGAACGGAACGCGAGCAGCGATTGAGGTGATGCGTGCTGACGGCGTACGCGGTCACGTCATCAACATCGCATCACTGGCTTCGTGGGTGCCGGTTCCGGGCGAGTGTGTCTACGCAGCCACGAAGGCCGGAGTGTTGTCGTTCTCGTTGGGCCTGCAGGCGGAATTGCGCTCACAGGGTGTCGAAATCCACATCAGCGCGATCTGCCCCGACGGAATGTTGACGCCCATGCTCAGCGAGGTCATCGATGACCCCGCGATCGCTCTGAGTTTTTCAGCCCCGCGACTGACAACGGTTGAGGAAGTATCTGCTCGACTCGTTCTGTTGCTAGAGCGCCCGCGACTCATCGCGTCGGTGCCTCGGTGGCGTGGTGCGCAGGTTCGGCTCCTCGGGGTAGTTCCCGAATTTGGGGTGCGAGCGTTGCCGCTCTTCCGCCGTATGGGACGCGCCCAGCAAGTCAAGGCGCGCGAGCTGCTGTCGTCGCGCGGGCAGTAAGAGCTCGCCTTAGCCGACTCAGCCGACTCAGCCGACTCAGCCGACTCAGCCGAATCGGCCTGACACGTAGTCTTCGGTCGCCTTCTCCGTGGGGGTGGAGAAGATCTTGGCCGTTGGACCCATTTCGACCATCCGACCAGGCTGGCCAATTCCAGCGAGGTTGAAGAAGGCCGTCGTTGAACTGACGCGGGCCGCCTGTTGCATGTTGTGCGTGACAATCACGATCGTGTAGCGCTCCTTCAAATCCTCAATGAGATCCTCAATCGCCAGCGTCGAGATGGGGTCAAGTGCCGAGCAGGGCTCATCCATGAGAAGAACCTGCGGCTCAACGGCGATCGCTCGAGCGATGCACAAGCGCTGCTGCTGACCACCTGAGAGCCCTGAGCCCGGTCGGCTGAGACGGTCTTTGACTTCCTCCCACAGATTGGCGCCGCGCAGCGATTTTTCGACCACGGCATCCATCGACGCTCTATCGCGTTTGACGCCCTTGGTGCGCTCAAGCTTGATTCCGGCAATCACGTTGTCGTAGATCGACATGGTGGGAAAGGGGTTGGGACGCTGGAACACCATGCCGATGGTGCGGCGCACGTTGACGGGGTCGACGTCAGAGTCGTAGATGTTTTCGCCGTCGAGCAACACCTTGCCATTAACGTAGGCACCCGGAATCACTTCGTGCATGCGGTTGAGTGTGCGGAGCACCGTTGACTTGCCGCAACCCGACGGACCGATGAAGGCCGTGACCGTTCGTGGTTCGACGCTGAAGGTGACGCCCTCGACCGCGAGGAACTTGCTGTAGTAGATGTCGAGGTCGCTGACATCAATTCGCTTGGCCATGGGTCTACTTTCAGTGTGAAGGTTGGGTCTAGCGTGCCTTGGGAGCGAACACTCGCGCAAGCAGGCGAGCCCCGATGTAGAAGATCATGACAAACAGGATGAGCACGAAGGCGCCGCCCCACGCGCGAGCCACAGAAGCGTCGGTTCCGTTGGAGATCTGATCCCAGACGAAGGTGGGTAGTGCCGCCTGGGGCCCACTGAAGGGGTTCCAGTTCATGCTCTGCGACAGGAAGGTGGTGAGCAGAAGCGGGGCGGTTTCGCCGGCCACGCGTGCGACCGCGAGCATCACGCCGGTGATGATTCCCGACAACGCGGTGGGTAGCACGATGCGCACGATGGTCTTCCACTTGGGAATGCCGAGGGCATAAGACGCCTCGCGAAGATCGTTAGGGACAATCTTGAGCATTTCCTCGGTGGTGCGCACTATCACGGGAATCATCAGAATGACCAACGACAGCGCGGCAGCGAAGCCGGATCGGTCGAAGCCCAGTACGAGAATCCAGAAGGTGTAGATGAACAAACCGGCGACGATCGACGGCACGCCGGTCATGACATCAACGAAGAACGACACCCACTTGGCCATGCGTCCGCGTCCGTACTCGACGAGGTAGACCGCGGCCATGATGCCGATGGGTACCGCGATCGCAGCCGAGATCGCAACTTCCTCGATCGTGCCAACGATGGCGTGAGCGACACCACCGCCGGGCTTGCGCGGGCTGACATTGCGCATTGTCTCGGTGAAGAAGCTAGGAAAGTCGGTGAAGACCACTCCTGCGCCTTTGGTGATGACCGAGAGGAGGACCGAAAGCAGCGGTGCCAGCGCGACGATGAAGCAGGTGTAGATCAGCGTGGTCGCCAGTCGATCGATCGCGTGGCGACGCCCCTCGACAGCGAACGACCACGCAGTTTGTCCGATCAAGAAGAGCAGCGCTGCGACCACGAACCACGCGAGTCCGAAAATGCTGCCCGCGGCACCGATGCCATAGCCGATGACAACGGCGGCAACGGCAGTTGCCAGTGGGGCCCATCGCGGCAACCTCTTACCGGCCAGCGACTCGCTGATCGAACGACTCTCGGGTGAGCGAGTCGGTTCAGGAGAGATGACCGTCATGTTAGTTCGCCCCCGAGAAATCCTTGCGGCGCGACACAATCCAGCGCGCGAGCATGTTGACGACCAGGGTGATGAGGAACAGCACGAGTCCGGAGGCGATCAATGCCGACAGTCCGATCGGACCGGCTTCATTCCACTTCAGGGCGATGTTGGCGGCAAAGCTGTTTCCACCTGGCTCGGTGATGTGCCAGTTGATGGTGAAGGCCGCCGAGAGGATGAGCGCGACTGCGATCGTCTCGCCAAGCGCACGCCCGAGGCCTAACATGGCGGCCGAGATCATGCCAGGCAGTGAGAAGGGGAAGACTGCCATTCTCACCATTTCCCATCGGGTGGCTCCGAGTGCCAGTGCGCCTTCAACGTGCTCCGAGGGCACCTGAATGAAAACTTCGCGGGTGACGGCGGACACGGTGGGCAGGACCATGATCGCGAGGACGACTCCGGCGATGAACAGGCTCTTGGAGTAGATCCCCAAAGTGTTGTCAAAGATGGGAATCCAGCCGAGGTAGTCGTTGAGCCACTGTGCTGTTCCTTGCATGTTCGGCATCAGCACTGCCAAACCCCACAGGCCGAAGATGATCGAGGGCACAGCAGCGAGGAGGTCGGTGATGAAGGCAAGAGTGGAGGCCACCGGACGCGGCGCGTAGAACGCGATGAACAGCGCGATGCCGATTCCGACGGGTACCGCGAGCACCATCGCAATCGTGGCGCTAATCACCGTGCCGAAAAGCAGGGCAGCAATTCCGAACACGGCGGGGTTGTCGTCAGGAAACCATTCAGTGGTCGTGAAGAAGTTGGTTGAATCGGCTTGCAGCGACGGAATCGACTTCCAAATCAGGAAGGCTCCGATCGCTCCCATGATGACGAGGACGAAGATTCCTGCGCCGCTTGCGAAACCGCGGAAGATCCGGTCGCCGACGCGTCCGGTTTGCTGATGGCCGTGGGGAATGAGCGGATCGTGCTCATTCTCGGTAGCCGTGTTACTCATGGGTCCTTCTTACCGCGAGGGGGGTCGTGCATGGGAATCGCCTCGTCATACAGGTGACCCTGACCCTGACGTGTACAAGCCGGGGTCAGGGTCACCTGAGACACACTAGGAGATTGCTGAAACTGCCGTGCGCACCTTCGTGAGCAGGTCGCCAGTGATCGGGACGTAGCCGTTGTCAGCCAGACCACCCTGACCAGCATCGCTGGCCGTGTAGGTGAGGAATGACTTCACAAGAGCCGACTGGTCGGCCGCGAGTCCCTTTTCACAGGTGATCTCGTAGGTCACCAGGACGGCCGGGTAGTTGTTGGGCGCCTTGGTGGTGCGGTCGATCTTGAGCGAGAGGTTGTTGCCGGTACCGGTGACGGTTGCCGCTGCGATTGTGGCTGCTGCGTTGGCCGAGGTCGGCTCAACTGCGCCGCCGCCGTTGTCGAGCCAAGCAGCTCCAACGCCTTGGGCACCCTGCACGAAGGACAACTCAACGTAACCGATTGAGTTCGGCGTCGACTTCACCGAAGCGAGCACCTGGTCTGAACCCTTGGAGCCCTGACCGCCTGGAGCCTTCCACTCCTTGCCGGTATCTGACGTCCAGTCAGCACCCGCGGTGTCCTTGAGCCACGCGGTGAAGTTCGCGGTGGTTCCGGAAGCATCGCTGCGGTGGAACTGAGCGATGGTCGCGTCGGGCAGTGTGACGCCGGGGTTGAGTGCGGCGATCTTGGGGTCGTTCCACTTGGTGATCGCGTTGCTGAAGATTCCAGCGGTCACGGCGGGGTTCAAGATCAACTTGTCGACACCGGTGAGGTTGTAGGCCACGGCGATTGCGCCGCCGACCATGGGAATGTTGATGGCTGGGCCACTCGCGCACCGCTTATCTGCCAGGGGCTGCTCAGTGTCCTTGAGGGCCGAGTCAGAGCCCGCGAAAGCGGTCTGAGCGTTGGTGAAGTCCTGAACACCTGCGCCCGATCCATTGGCCTGGTAGTCGATGGTGGTGCCGCTGCATGCCTGCTGGTAGGCGTTGATCCAGTCGGTCATCGCGTTCTTCTGGGCGCTCGAGCCGGAAGCCTTGATGGAGCCGGTGGCGCAGTTGACGCTGGCGCTCGCGCTGGTGGACGATCCGCCACCTGATGATGAGCCACAGGCAGCGAGGGCGAGGGCCCCGGCAGCGGCGATGAAGGTGAAGCGGGCAGTGCGTGAGATGGTCAAGGTGGATCCTCCGTGAAGTGGGTGTCTGTGAGAAAGACACTAAGCAACCGGGGTGACCGAACCTCTCCGAGCACATGAACGGAAGATGAACGTCGAATGACGAAACGGTGCGTGCTGGCTCAGGGAGCGTGACGCTCTGCGGCGACCGCTTTGACGGTGCCTGAACTGAAGTCGCGGTGGATTACCACGAACCCGCCGGCGGGAAGTTCCGGGTCGATATCCATTCCGCCGATATCGCGGCGCAACTGCTCAAAGAGAGCGGGCAGCACGGGTCGGTGTGTGCAGACGACCATTGGGGAGGGGTCGTTGAGAAGTTCGGTAACCCGCTTCATGGCCTTCTTGCGTGACTCATTGAAGCCCTCCTCCGACAACAACGGCTCTTCAACGATGTCGACACCTGACTCGGTGCAGTACGGCAGCACGGTTTCACGGCAGCGCACCGATGGTGACGAATGTGAACTGGTGACGCCGAAGGCGGCCAGTACCGGGGTGAGGTCTTCGGCCTGACGCTCACCGACTCGGGAAAGCGGTCGGAATGAGTCGGGCAGGGCTGACTCGTATCGACGCGCGAACTCGCGCCGCTTCTCGGCTTGGCCGTGGCGCAGGATGATCAGTGAGGACGTGCCCCGACGCTTCTTGACTGCTGACTTCACCAGATCGGCGTCGCGGGGGTAGGAGAGAAGTTCGGCTGCTTCGCCGACGTCGACCCACCGCACCTCGTCGACCTCGCGATTGGGCTCCCACGCACTCTGGCCGACGACTCGAGCCAGCCAATACGACACTTCTTTGGTCTTGTCGCCGATCGAATACCGCTGGGTCTTGAGCGGCATTCCTAGAACGACGTTGAACCCGGTTTCCTCAGCCGCCTCGCGAACAGCGGCAACCGCCACATGCTCACCGCGATCGAGTTTGCCCTTGGGTAGTGACCAGTCGCGAATTTGAGTGCGGTGGATAAGGAGAACTTCAGTACCTGGTGGTTCGTCGTGTGTGTGACCGCCTGGACGTTCACGCAAGCAGACGACTCCTGCGGCGCGGATGATGTCGTTGTCGGGGGCCACAGAAATCACCGTAGCCGTGAACGTCGATGCGCCTTGACTGCGGCCGCCCACACGGGGATGAACTCGATGCGTGAGCGCTGCTCACTGTCGATCTCAACACCGTGTAGCAGACCCAGTCCCCATCCTTCGACTCCGGTGAGAGTGGGATCGCTGGCCATCAACCGGATGGCATCTTGGGCGACGGACGCATCCTGATGTTCACCCAATAACTCGGTGACTGCTTCCAACGACTGAGCCAGGGTTTGAGCGTCGGCGCCAAACACCGGTTCGAGGGCCTCGGCCGCGTAACGTGCGCGTTTGGCGATGATGCGGGTGCGGTGCCATTGCTCAGCCTCGGTGTCGTGTGTGAGCCACTCACCCTCGCGCTTGAGCCTCTTCCACGCATCCCAGGACAGTGCTGGCAGCACGGCGCGGGCGGGACGTGACGCCTCGTCGGTGAACGCGGGTTCGCGCACCGCCACGACAAGAACGTCGAGGAGTGTGCGGTAGCGCTCGGAGCGGAGTGCCTCGAGTGCCGAGGCCCGGGCGGTCACCAATTGGGCGCCCAAGGCTCGATCAACAACACCGCGCGCGGCTTCGCGGCCCGCTTGGTCATCGATGAGATCGCAGTGGGCATCGAGTCGCTTCAGCAGAACCTCGGTGTCGCGGATCGCACCGAGTTCGCCTGCCAGCCAACCGAGTTCGTCGCGCAGGTGGTCGGCCCACTCGCGGTCGACGAGTGGACGGAACGTGCGCATCGAGCTGCGCAGTCGTCGGGCGGCGACGCGCATTTGGTGTACGGCATCGGGAAGATCGCGGCGCATGCGCACGTCGTTCAGCAGCAGCCGACGGGCTTGGGAGAGCAGGTGCACGTGAACCGCGGCGGACGCGGGGTCACGCGGCCCCGGGATGGTGACGGGTGCAGGGACGTCGGGCGGCGCAGTTGCGCGCGGGCCGAGTGCATGAGCCGCCTTACTCGTTGTTCCGGGTTCGGCGCCGGCAGCGAGTAGCACGGTGAGCACCCGGTCGAGGTCGTCGGTGTCTCCGTCGCGGGCTTCAACTTCAATCTCGCGGAATCGTCCGGCCACGCGCTCTCCGTCAAGCACAGAGACGACATCATCAACCAGTTCAGCGATGAGTCGATCGTCGTGATCGCGCAGCAGGAAGGGGGTACGTTCGGTGCGCAAGGTGGCAACTTCACGCAAGGGCGCGCCACGTACGAGCGCTGAGACAAGTTCGACGAGTTCGCTCGGTGGATTGCCCGGCTCACCTGCGTCGAGGGGAAGTGTGACCTCGTCGCGGTCGCCGGGGTGGCCGCCGGCGACGGGCAGTTTCAAGTGCCAGCCGGCGTCGGACCCGCCTTCGCGCCGCCTGAAGGTGACGCCCCAACGGGCCAGACGCAGGTCGTCGGTGTCGTAGTAGGCGGCCGTGAGAACAAAGGGTGGGCGCGCAACCACGCGCGCTACTCCGGTGTCTTCGCCAGTGATGGGTGGCAGCGTGAACAGCGGAGGCACTCGAAGCTTGCGTTCGATTTCGCGATCAGTGCGCGGTTTCTTTGGTTCTTTGGCAATCGGAGTTTCGCCCGATTCCGCGCCAACGATCTCGTCGGTCGCTTCAGTTGTGGCTGTCTCGTCGGTAGCCTCGGCCGGCTCTTGTGCGGATGACGCGTCAATCTCAGGTTCGTACTCGTGTGGTTCGCTCATGGCATGACCGCCGTCGGTCGTCGGTGCTTGGTAATGATTAAGCCGGCTTGATAGTCGCGCAACGGGCTGCCTGCCGCATCGTGCGTGCGACGTACCCAACGGCTGTCGGGCATCAGATCCCAGGCCGCGGTGTCGGGGTCGAGCGCGAGGTCGAGCAGGTCGCCAACTTCCGACACCTGCTCAGGCGCATCGAGTCGCACGAGCGTTTCGACGCGACGGTCGAGGTTGCGGTGCATGAGGTCGGCGGAGCCGATCCATACCTCGCGATCGCCGCCGTTGGTGAATTCGAAGATTCGACTGTGCTCGAGGAATCGACCCAGAATCGACACAGCGCGGATGTTGTCTGACAGACCCGGAACTCCGGCGCGCATCGCGCAGATTCCACGCACGACTAGGTCGACGGGTACGCCGGCCTGCCCTGCGCGGTAGAGGCTGTCAATGATGGCTTCGTCGACGATCGAGTTGCACTTGAAGCGGATGCGGGATTCACGGCCTGCTTTGTGGTGCTCAACCTCGCGTTCGATGCGCTCGATCAGTCCGCTGCGCACTGAGTGTGGGGCGACGAGGAGCCGATTGTACGACGTGTTCATCGCGTAGCCCGAGAGCTGGTTGAACAGGTTCGCAACGTCGGCGCCGACATCGGGGTCGCTGGTGAGCAGTCCGAGGTCTTCGTAGAGGCGTGCAGTCTTGGGGTGGTAATTGCCGGTTCCGATGTGACAGTAGCGACGCAATTGACCGCCATCGTTACGTACCACCATCGACAGTTTGCAGTGAGTCTTCAGACCAACAAGGCCGTACACGACATGCACGCCGGCCTGCTCAAGTTTGCGTGCCCAACTGATGTTGGCTTGTTCGTCGAAGCGCGCTTTGAGTTCGACGAGTGCCAGCACCTGCTTGCCAGCCTCGGCCGCGTCGATCAGTGCGTCGACGATCGGCGAATCACCGCTGGTGCGGTAGAGGGTTTGCTTGATAGCCAACACATTCGGGTCAGTGGCGGCTTGCTC
>Ga0194057_10001102_pt1 | contig 13815 bp, 10 predicted proteins | sample SepL4415m_MetaG_FD_155474 | JGI IMG/M metagenome (GOLD analysis project Ga0194057, IMG submission 155474) | Anoxic zone freshwater microbial communities from boreal shield lake in IISD Experimental Lakes Area, Ontario, Canada - Sep2016-L442-15m | ecosystem: Environmental > Aquatic > Freshwater... | reverse complement strand
GGACCCCATAATCTCCTACTAGTGCCACGATGCGTTTTAGATCCTCTTCCGGACTAGTACAAGTGAGGGTATCCAACCCTTGAGCCGTGAAGCCCAGCTCGTCGCTCACTGCTAACCCAATCCTTTTTGAGCCGATGTCCAAGCCTAGAATGCGCAATTGGTGAAAACTGCCTCCACTAACAGACGTAAAGACGGTAAAAAGTATAAATACGTTTAGCCAGTTATAAAATCACTGTCAAGTTCGATATGCTCAGAAGTTTGATTGCACGACCTCGTGCAAGTACAGGGGACCTACTTTTCCTGGCCCATGTTTCACCTCAGTACAAAGGCTTTCGGAGGGTATACGACAAACAACGGGGAAGATGCCAGATTGCATCGAATAAATGGACAGGTTGACACAAAGTTGCCCCTTAATCAGTCATCTTTCTTCCCTTGAAGCTTTCCGTCCAACGCACCTGCGATTTCAAGTATGTAACGGATGTCATCTTCATCCGTATATGCAATACATTTGTCAGTCTTAAAGGGAAGCTGATGATCCGAGACATGCTGAGGAATTCGTCCGATCCTGCTTGTCTTGTTAAGGTGGATGGGCAATGGTTCTACAGCCTCATTTGTAAATAAAACCAAGTTCTCCTCATCCGACATCAGGAACAGACCGACAACTGCCATGTCTTTTTTGCCGAAACGTTCCTTTATACCTTTCTTGAGTGCTGCTGTGAGTCGGGGAAGTCTGGATCTGATTTCAGCGATAGTCAAAATGCCTTCTACTGCCTGACGCCGCTGGATCTCCGTTCCCATTACAAGAGCCTCCTCGAAGCTCTCTAATGCCTCCACGAGATGTTTACGAGAGAGATGAGATCGGGCCTCAATGAGCATGTTGCGGGCTTCGGGTTCGTCCAGTGATTCCGGATCGAAAGCCTGCCCATAGTATTCCACGGCGGAGTCAACATCCCCCTGTTCTAAAAGAGCCCTTCCCTTCTCAACCAAAGAAATTTCTGCTATGTCTTTGTTAGTTTCAATCATGGATCGCTCTTGGTTGCAAGTTCGTTTTCAAAGCCCGAGGTAATTGGTCCTATTAGGAACGGCAAGCCGTTAGGTTGCCGGAAAGTTTCATATTTTACTCAGAAATTATTCTCAGTTATAAGGTGTTCTCCTTATTTATTAAGGTATTGCTTAACATATTTGTGGCTGCATTTCAACCATATTTGTACTGTCCAGGCCCATCGTAACGATATGTGCTTTGAATGATACGAGACGCTCAAAAAGTCCCGTAAATAAATCCTACGAGTTCAATGCGGCCGATGACTCGAAGATATTCCCCCTGATTTTCAAAAGCATCAAACCAACTTCTCAATGATGCTTTTCAATGGGAACAGTTTGGACTGATCCCTCAGGGCTCAAACTATTGTGGATTTCGAGTTGAAGCATCACTAGGAAGATGATAGGACTGCAATGGGGTTAAACTGAATGGCCCTGTTATTTTGGTAGCGCGCTGGTCATTTGGGCACGTTTTATGAACAATAATAAGGTTTGAGCCGTCTGCGGCATACATGTCAAAGCATTACCAAGCTCACATTAGACTTTGACCACGTTTCGTCGGTGATATGACATGAGAATCAAGTCCTTGCTAAAATATCTTCCAGTCCTAACCATAGTTTTGGTGGCAGCGACCCTTCTTGTCATCGTCGTCCTATTCACTTTACGAAATATTAATGCCCAGAACGAACGCATGGAAGAGTTTACCAGTCGCCAAGGTGTCGCAGTTATACGTACTTTGGAGGCGGGCACGAGAACCGGCTTTATGGAAGGTGACTGGGGGATCGAGCACCTTCAACTCTTGATTGAGCAAGCGGCAAAAGACCCTGACGTTGAATGGGCAGGCCTCATTAACAGTGACGGGATCATAGTTGCACACAGCGAACCGGCAAAAATCGGATTGAGATTGCTCATGGGAAAGGAGATGAATACGGTTAAGACTGTAATCCGTACTGGTGAGCCCCTCTCTTTTAAGGTGAACCTGTCGGATGGACGGACAATATTCGAGATTTGGAAGCCGTTTACCCCCTTTCCGGACCAGATAGCGCAAACTGAAATTGTGGCTCGTCACACTCGGATTGGTAAGGAACTACTCGACGTTTTCGACCGTGAACAAAAGCAAGTGCTTTTCCTTGGCCTAAAGATGGATCGCTTCAAAGAGATCCGTCATCAGGACATCATGCTGGCAATCTTTATGGGGGCTGTCCTTTTCATAATAGGTTCGGCAGGGATCTATTTCGTCTTCGTAGTACAAAATGCTTATCTGGTGCGGAGGACACTGGATGAGATGCGTACTTACACGCGAAATGTACTGGAGAGTATGGCCAATGGCCTGATCACAGTGGATCGGTCTCTATGTGTGGCAACGTTCAACCCCACGGCGCTCGAAATCCTGGGCAAGACCAAAGAAGATGTGGCAGGTCGGCCCATTTCGGAACTGCTCCCTCTTGAAAATGAGATTAAAAAAGTTCTTTCAGACTCAGAGTCTATACTTGAGAAGGAGGTCAAAATCACGAGCGAGCGCAAAGGGAAAGATTTCCTGTTCCTATCTGTATCGCCGCTAAAGGAACCCGATTCCCACATTGCGCGGGGGGCCGTCATCATACTTAGAGACGTGACTATGATCAGGGAGTTGGAGCAAAAGGTCATCCTTAGCGAAAAGTTCGCCGCGCTGGGAAGGCTTTCCGCTGGAGTGGCCCACGAGATACGTAATCCTTTGAATTCGATTCGTGGGTTCATTCAGTATTTCCAAAAAAAACTGAGCCTGGAAGAAGAAGATTACCGCTACACTGATCTGATGATAACGGAAGTAGATCGTCTCAACAGGGTAATTTCAAAGCTCTTGGCATTTTCCAAACCTCGCGAACCCCGGTTGAGTATTAGGTCCCCATATGAAATCCTTGATCACTGCATTCGAGTGATTGAGCGAGAAGCGCAAGGGGAAGGTCTAGAATTGATACGGACGACGTACGCAGATGAAATGCCGCTTGTACTAATGGATACCGACCAGATAACCCAGGTTTTCCTGAATATTCTTATCAACGCAGTGGAGGCTACACCAAAGGGGGGTAAGATCTTTGTCAAATGTGAGATGGATGAGCCTGGAAGGCTGCGCATAGCGGTGGAGGATACTGGAGAGGGCATTCCAAAAGAGAACATTGACAAGCTGTTTGATCCTTTTTTTTCCACCAAGAAGAAGGGGACTGGACTGGGTCTCGCGATCGTCAAGAGTATAATTGAGGCCCACGATGGCGAAATAGACGTGGAATCAGAACCAGGGAAGGGAACTCGCTTCATAATAACCCTGAACACATATCAAATTCCGGAGGAGACAGTTGTGGATGAATCTCCTGAACCCTTTAATCAGTCGGCCGGCCTGTCCCAGGGCTGAAAAATTAACAACTGAGTGAAATATCTTGCGCTGCGAAAAAAATGGGCCGTTAAACGCAGGTCGTTCAAGAACCTCTAATAGAGCACTCAATAATTCAGACAGGATATGAAATGACCTATTCCAAGGCAAAGATTCTTGTTGTCGATGACGAGCCTTCCCAGCGGAAGATGCTCCAGGCCAACCTTTCTCTGGATGGTTACAGAGTGTTTGAGGCTGAAGACGGGTCAGATGCCATAGCCCGAGTTTCCGAGGAGTTCTTCGACCTGATTCTCATGGACAACCGTATGTCACACGTGGATGGTATAGAGGCCCTAAAAGAAATCAAGAAAATTTCCCCCGGGATCCCAGTCATCATCATCACCGCTTATGCCTCGGTTGAAACAGCCGTCGAGGCTCTTCAGGCAGGCGCGCACGATTACCTTACAAAACCGTTGGATATGGACGAACTGAGATTCAAAGTCCTTCAGACTTTAGAATTCTGGCGACTGAAAGAAGACAATATTCTGCAAAGGAGACGAATCGAAAATCTTTTTGATGCATCCCGCATCATCGGACGCTCACAAAGGATGAAAGATGTCTTGGAAACTGTCGCTATGGTTGCCCCAACCGAGGCGTCAGTCCTTATCCTGGGCGAATCCGGTACAGGAAAGGAGCTTATAGCCAACGCCTTGCACCAAGGATCCTTACGGGCCGATAAGAGATTCATCAAGATCAATTGCGCCGCACTTCCCGAGACTCTTCTCGAAAGTGAACTCTTCGGCCACGAGAGAGGAGCTTTCACAGGAGCCGTAGGCCGCAGACCGGGACGATTTGAGCTTGCGGACGGCGGGACGATATTCCTGGACGAGATCGGCGAGATGTCCCCGGCGACTCAGGCCAAGTTGCTCCGGGTGCTTCAGGAAAGGGAGTTTGAGCCATTGGGTTCAACGCGAACGGTTAAAGTGGACATTCGGATCATTACTGCAACCAACAGGATAATCAAGGATGAAGTAAAGAAGGGAACGTTCCGAGAAGACCTCTTCTATCGACTGAACGTGGTACCGATTCAATTGCCGACCTTGAGAGAGCGCAAGGAGGATGTTCCCATACTAATCGAACACTTTCTCAAAATATATAATGAAAAGAACAGCCGCAAGCTACTGGGGTTTCATCCCCGTGCGCTTGACGCTTTGATCCGTTATTCCTGGCCTGGAAACATAAGGGAGTTGGAAAACGTAGTGGAACGCGCTGTCATACTAACAACAGACGATTATGTTCCATTTTCCGAGCTTCCTGAGGCCGTCAGGGGCGCAACCGGCGATACGGTCTTTGGTGAGATAAGCGAAGGCATTCGGCCTGGAATGACCATAAGAGAAATGGAAAAGGAATTGATCATCAAGACTCTTGAAGACAACGAAGGAAATCGTACTAGGACTTCTCGAGTTCTGGGAATCACGCGCAGGACTCTACAGTTGAAGCTCAAGGAGTATGGTCTTGATCAGCACTCCGGTGAAGCCGCCCCCGAGATGTAATCAAAGGAAACCCTATTGAAAATTTCACGCAGACATTTTCTGAAACATTACCGCTCCCACAAGCGTAGTAACCGTCCAGAATGCGACGAGAACAAAGAAGTTCAGAAGAGGCGAGTACTGGTACGGACCTCCCATGGCGAACCTGAGACCGTCCACCCCATAGGTTAGAGGGTTCAGATGAGTTATCACGTTGAGCCAGAAGGGAAGACCATCCAATGGGAACAGTGACCCTGAGAGGAAAAAGACCGGCATAATAATGAAATTCATTATGAGCTGGAAGCCATGCGGGTCGCTCATGCGGGACGCGAAGGCTATGGCCAGACCGACAAATGAAGCGGAGATTAGGAACATAAAAACCAGTAATACGAATATACCAAGAGTGTCGAACCTTACCAGACCCCCTGCATACAATGCCACCAGAAAAACCGTTGCCCTGATCATGGAAGTGGTCACAGTACCCAAAGTTTTTCCGGCTACGATGGCGATTCGGCTCACAGGAGCCACAAGGATCTCCTTCATGAATCCGAATTGCTTGTCCCAGAGGACATTCATTCCTCCGAACATCGAAGAAAACAGAAGCGACATCCCCACAATCCCCGGACCAATAAAAGCCATGTAGGATACGTCGTTCCTATAGCGAAAGAACGATCCAAAACCGCTCCCTAATGCGATGAGAAATAGTGCAGGCAAGGCCATGGACCCAATCAGTCTGCCTTTATTCCGTTTGAATCGTCTGATCTCCCTGAGCCAAAGTGTGTAAATGGTCGCTGCCGAATTCATCGGCGTTTACTCCACATGTAAACCCTGATCCTTTCCTTGGGGTCCTTGACCCCCTCGTCCCTTATCTCTCTTCCGGTAAGCTTGATGAACACGTCTTCCAGGTTGGGCTTACGCATTAAGACTGCCGAGATTTCAATTTCCAGCCTTTGGGCGATATCGAAAGCGCGGGGGATGAATGATTCACCTCTCTCAACACTGACCAAAACCCTCCCGTCCTGAACCAATACCTCTCTAACGTCTTCATCATTATTGAGTCCGTCTATGAATTCCGAGTTGAGGCAAGGCACTTCCAATTCAATGACATCCCCCCCCAGTTGCGCCTTGAGTCCCAGTGGACTGTCCATTGCTACTATCCGGCCATGGTCCATTATTGCTATCCTGGAACACAACTTGTCCGCCTCGTCCATGTAATGGGTAGTCAGGATCACTGTCATCCCAAACGAGTCCTTAAGGCTTAGTACATGGTTCCAGATTTTTCTTCTCGTTTGTGGGTCCAGCCCGAGAGTCGGTTCGTCCAGGAACAATACTCTTGGGCGATGCATGAGACCTCTCGCCATTTCCAGACGCCTTCGCATGCCCCCCGAGTAGGTCTTAACAAAGTCGTTACATCGGTCATCAAGGTCCACAAGGGAGAGGACCTCGTCCATGCGAGATCGGCGGGTAGGTCCATCCAAGCCGTAGAGCCTACCGTGAAAATCGAGATTCTCCGCTCCAGTCAATTCATCGTCAAGACTGGGATCCTGGAAAACCACACCTATGACCTGCCGGACCGAATGTTGTTCAAGCCGGACATCGTGTCCGCAAATGGAGGCGGAACCGCGTGATGCAGGAAGGATGGTTGCGAGTACCGAGATCAACGTTGTCTTGCCGGCACCATTGGGCCCGAGGAGACCGAAAAGTTCGCCCTCTTCGATCACTAAGTCCAAGTCGTGAAGTGCCGTCAGATTCCCAAAGTCTTTGCAGAGTCCTTTGACAACTATTATCGCTGAGATAACTCCTCCAGGAAATTAGATACTCTGGTTACCAGAATTCAACTCTTCATCCTGGATTGAAACAGGTCGCCAAAAGTACCTAAAGAAGTTCGGCTACCACTCCCTGAGTTAAACTCTTTGAAATGTGATTCTTCAGTTCGCCTACCCAGGCTCTTTGTACTCAAAGAAATCTTACCCGTCTCAGGTTCTATTGCCAGAATCTGGACATCAACTGAAGAGCCTAATGGAAATCGATTTCTTAGATCTCCAGAGCCTCCGGTACCTATTTCGGACAAGTGCATCAGCCCGGATTTTCCACCAGGAAGGCGTACGAAAACCCCATATTCTTTGATTGAATCAACCGTGCCTGCCACTACGTCGCCTTGTTTGAGTTCAACCTCTGAAGAGCCTTCATCTCCAAATCCGGGAGAAATCAATTCAAGGCCTATGCGCCGTGACTCCCTGTACACTGAGATTATGCGTACCTCGACTTGATCGCCCTCAGAAAGAACTTCTCGTGGGTGATTAATTCTTCGGCCCTTTCCCAAATTGGAAATGTGAATGAGGCCTTCAATACCTGGTTCCAGTTGTATAAAAGCTCCAAAATTCATTAATTTCATTACTGTCCCGGTGAAACTCATGTGTTCCGGGTATTGCTGGGTGACAGAGTCCCAGGGATCATCGAGGGTCTGTTTAAGGCTGAGAGAGATTCTCATATTCTGCCAGTCCAAATCCAGGATTCTGACGGTTACGCTGTCCCCGGGACTGAGAACATCCGATGCCGCGGCCACTCTGTGCCAAGCCAATTCGGACATGGGGATGAGCCCTTCTACGCCACCTATATCTACAAATGCACCGAACTGCGCGAGGTTCCGGACAGTCCCGGAAATCACTTCACCGGGTTTCAATTTTTCTTTAAGCTGAGCAATCGTCTTGAGCCGTTCTTCTTCAAGGATCTCACGTCGGGACAAGACTATATTGCGCCCTCTCTCGGAGTACTCGGTTATCCGGAAAGAGAGCCTCTTGGCAATGTAACCGGAAGTGTCTCCAGTTGGCTGAAGGTCCATTTGAGAATAAGGGCAGAAAGCGGATTTCCCCAATACCATAACGCTGTAACCGCCTTTGCGTTCCGCCACGACCAGACCTTCCACCGGAACACCGCTTCGATGGGCCCCTCTTATGGCCTCCTCCGAGGCTGCAGCGGTCATCTTTACGCTGAGAAGAATTTCACCTTCTCGGTTATTCACCACGTAGGCGGTCAAGGGATCGCCTACGTTGAAACTCAATTTTCCGTTTTCATCCAGAAGTTCTTCCCGCGATATGGTCCCCTCGCTCTTGCCGCCGATGTCTACGAATACCCATTCCTCTCCAATTGAGACAATGGTCCCATCTACCTTGCTGTCTTGAGGGATAAATATGTCCTTCTGAAATTCATCGGATTCTAACAGGGCCGCAAAATCTTCACCTGTATCATCATTTCCATCGTTCTGATCGGCAGAGGATTTATCGAGCGGATCGTATTGTGCCATGGTCTAAACCTTCCCACATCAGTTTCATAGTTATTGTTACCTTTTTTCCTGAGACGTTGCAAGGCCCCAGTCACTCTGGTATCCATAGATAAGCCTCTCTGGAGCAAATTTCCTCGATATTACTGTGACGAAAAGATTTTTTGTGATATGAGATATTATTGAACAACACTTTACAGGGCGCTTAACAACATGCCTTTCTTGAGACGCAATGAAATCGGATGGAATGAAAGATTCCGACGATGCCTGTACTTTTTTTTGAGAGACGAGCTGGACGCACTGCTGATCAAGGAAGCTCTCATTGAATCGTACAAGACGTTTAAAGACAAGAACATGGATTACCCATTTGTTGAAATGCGCGAACTCAAGCCCAAAGCCCGAATATTTGAACCAGAATACCCTGAACATAGACACTTTATAGTCATTTTCAATGAAGACACGCTTCCTGCTCAAGCCAAAACGCATATACGCTTTTTCGATTCAAACAAGGTAACCAAAGAAAATCTTGGCAATGTCGGGATATTCGATCTACAAGAATTTTTTCGTCAGCGTATGCGTTACTTCGAGGATACGGCTTTTCTGGTGTTACTGAAAAGCTTGCTCAAAACTGACTTTGCGTTGCTCATCCAGCGTGATCCCACTATAAAAGCCAGGTATAGGTTCGGCGTTTCGCATTTCCATGTGAGGATCGACTGGCCGGTAGCCCAAGCTGCGGAAAGTTTAGGCAGATACTTGAGGTATATATCGAAAGACCTGTATGAGAAAGGAGAGAGGGTCGGGGATATATTACAGCAAAGGATCTATGAATATTACGGTTTCCATCATATGGTGGGAGGAAGAAGGACCGCCGCGCTTGTCGCGGCCCGTTACATGGAACGTTTTGACTTCATTTCCACCGTCTACGTGGCATCTTCCGAGTCCCGAACCCTGACCCGTCTTTCCGAGCAAGGTATTGCCAAATATGCCCTAATTAGAGTCACTGATAAGGATATCAAAGAACTGGCTCAAAGTGTTAATCTCGAAGAAAAGGATTTTGCAGAGTCTTATCTTATCGACAGGACATCCCACCACGGAGTTGGGATTTTTCTCGTTACATACAGTCGCAATGAACATTCGACCCCTCCTGACGACGGGAAGCTCCGAGAGTTAAATCCTGACTACCGATGGCTCAATGTTGACTTGCAACTTCTCGTTCCGCCACCGACGAGAGGCGACGTCCGCCCTATCACTTTCTCACGAGTTTACGCCTAATCGGCCCATCGGAAACATAGCTGCGATATGATGAAGTAGCTTCCCTTTTTATATTTGGCGGTGGAAGTTCTGGCGATCTTCGAGTAGAATCTCCTTTGATGTAGGCTTCAAGCGATGATATTTAAGGTCAAAACTTCCGATTCTGCGGCCCCAGGTATCTGAAGACGACTTGATTGCCCACTTTACTCTGGACCTCGAGGAACAGGAGATTGTCAGGCGCATTCGTAGAGAGAATCTTCGGTTGGGTTTTGCTGTACTTCTCAAGACCTTTCTTTTCCTTGGCTATCCCCCACGCCGCAAGAGTGACGTCCCAGGAGTAGTGATCGACAGAATGTCCGATCAGATCGGTCTATTCCCCGATTTGTTCAAAGAGTATCCTTGGCGAGATCGGCTTTGGCACCTTCATCTATCGATCATTCGAGACCATACAGGATTTCGCCATCTGGAATCGAAGGACTATTCTGACCTTTCAGAATGGCTCGAAATCCATTCCAACCTGTTTCCTTCTCCAAAGGAACTCTTGACCGCTGCTGTTCAACGATGCCGGGACCGCAGACTGGAGCTTCCTCATGAGAAGGAACTCCGCCGCCTGGTTCAATCGGCTCGAAAGAAGTTCTTCCAAGACCTCTATCAGGGCGTTTCCTCTCTGATGGATCCGCACATCAGGAATCAGATAGAGGCTTGCCTTGAACCGTCAGAGACTGGATCGACGCTATACGATTGGATGAAGTCTCCACCTGGTCAACTGGGCATGAAGACCATCCTTGAGGAAGTAAGGAAACTCAGGTTCATCAAAGGGTTCAACATCGATGTGAGCCGCTATTTTCCGGCGACATCTTCCAAGGTTCTCCAAGTCCTACGGGACCGTGCCAGGGTTGAGGATGCTTATCAGATGCGACGTCATCCGTTGGCGGTTCGAATCACTCTCATGGCTGCCTTCTTACAAGCCCGCCAAGCCGAAGTCACCGATCATATCGTGAGGATTTTCCTTGAACTCATTCGTCGGATAGAAAAGAAGGCTGATCGAACGCTGGAGAAGGAGATAAGCGGAAATATCCGCAAGATTTTTGGGAAGAATCAGATTCTCTACCGGATTGCCGATATCGTCACGAACAATCCAGACGGCACAGTCCGGGAAGTCCTTTTTCCTGAGATAGGCGAAGAAGTCTTCCATCGTCTCGTAGAGGAGTCCAGACAGGGGGAGGCCTCTTACGAAGTCGTCCGAAGTCAAGTGATACGAAGGAAGTATCGGCACTCCTACCGCCGGATGATGAAGCCCGTGTTGGATGTATTGGAGTTCCGGTCCAATAACTCTGCTTACGATCCTCTACTGAAGGGTATTGAATTGGTCCGCCGGTACCTGGATACCAAGCACACCGGCTATCCAGAGGGAGAAGACATTCCCGAAGAGATTCTCACAGGCCATTGGAAGGAGCTTGTACTGGGCGATGGACCGCGGGCAAACAAGCACTATTTTGAGCTGTGCGTGTTGAGCAAGCTGGAACGAACTTTGAAGTGCAAAGAAGTCTGGGTAGAGGGCGCTTATCGGTTCCGAAATCCCGACGAAGACCTTCCGTCTGACTGGCAGCGGCAGCGCATTGAGTACTATCACAAACAGGGATTCCCGTTGGACGCCAAGGAATTCTTGGAACCGATTCGAGAGAAGATGTGTTTGGCATTGGAAGACTTTCACCGCTTCTTGGGTCGCCAGAGAGATGTCTACATTCACCACCCAGGCGGAGGACAGCGGGGAGTCTTCCACGTTCCAAGAATCCAGAAACAGACAGAGCCTCTGCTCCTTGGTGAGATCAAGGACCGGGTGCTGGACCGCTGGGGAATCCTCGACCTTTTGGATATTCTTGTCGAGGCGGATCGCCAAGTGAACTTCTCCAAATTCTTTCAGTCTTCAGGTCAACGTCATGTCCTCTGTCGGGAGGAAGTTAAAAAGCGGCTTCTTCTCATCCTTTTCAGCCTGGGAACCAATCTGGGACTTGCAAGAATTCACTCGGCAGCGAAGCCGGAGTGTTCCTACGACGATCTTCGCTACTTCAGAACACGCTACGTGACCGCTCCGGCGATCCGTGAAGCGATTATTGCCGTTGTTAATCGAATTCTCGAAGTTCGGAACCCGGAAATCTGGGGACTAGGGAATGCTTGCGCTTCTGACGGCAAACAGTTGGGAGCCTGGGACCAGAATCTGATGACAGAGTGGAATCCTCATTACAGGGGTCGGGGAGTAATGGTCTACTGGCACGTGGAGACCAATGCAACCTGTATCTATTCTCAGCTCAAGACCGTCAGTTCCTCGGAAGTCGCCTCCATGATAGAAGGACTGGTCCGGCACGACACGGAGATGAGAGTAGAATCCAATTTCGTGGATTCCCACGGCCAGAGCGAGGTGGCTTTTGCTTTCTGCCGGTTTCTGGGATTCAATCTTCTCCCCCGACTCAAGCGTATCAAGTATGAAAGGTTCTATCTCCCTGACAAAGGAGTTGCCAATCTATTTCCTCGGATGTCCGGGGTTCTCTCTCGCCCTATTCGATGGGACTTGATCGAACAACAGTATGACCAGATGGTGAAACACGTGGTAGCCGTGACTGAAGGGACCGGTCCCATAGACTCAATCCTCAGACGTTTCAATTCTTACAACCGATCCAATCCCACGTATAGTGCCTTTATCGAGTTGGGAAAGGCAGAGAAGACGATCTTCTTATGCCGATGCTTAACTTCTCCTCGTCTGCGCCAGGAGACGCAAGAAGCGCTCAATGTCATTGAGAACTGGAACTCCTGCAACGAGTTTATCTACTTCGGTCGCAAAACGGAGATGCAGACCAATGATCCTCAGATGCAGGAACTGGCAGTCCTGTCGCTTCATCTCCTTCAGAATGCCCTCATTCTGATCAATACCCTGATGCTTGAACGGGTTTTGAAGGAGGACGGTTTTCTTGAGCGGATGGCTCCGGAGGACTATCGTGCGCTCACACCGCTATTTACATCCAACGTCAATCCCTATGGAGACTTCTTTCTGGACTTGGACAAGCCGTCGTTCCTGGAGGTAGCCTGATGGAAAGGGTACCCTCGAAAAAGATGGCATTACAAGTGGTCAAAATGTTAAAGAAGCAGCGCCCCGATGCCAGCTACGTAAAGGAAGTTTTCCAATATGTCCGGCGGGAACTTGGGTTGAGAGGAGGTGCTTCGAAGGCGAAGAAGCTTCCCAACATCCTTACCGAACAGGAGTTGGTTCGATTCTATGAAGCGGTCTGGAACGCAATGGAGAGAACCCATGTGGTCATGATCAAACTCCTGATGTTTACAGGAACCCGAAATTCGGAGTTAGCGCATCTCAGACTGGTGGATGTGGACCTCAATGGGTTGAAGATTAGAATCAATGAGGGAAAGGGAAAGAAGGACCGGTACGTTCCCATTCCCTCGACTTTTCGAGGAGAACTTGCCCAGTACATGGAGAATCAGAAGAGAAGGAGGGCCAGATACCTCTTTGAAACCAACCGGCAGGATAAGTTCACCACCAGGTGGATTAGAGAGATTATCAAGAGGTACGCCCTACAAGCCAGTATCGAGAAGAGAATTTATCCGCATCTTTTTCGCCACCAACTCCTGACCCATCTTGCCCGGAAAGGGCTTCTCGACTCGAAGATTCAAATCATCAGCGGTCATCAGAACCGCCAGAATTTGGCTATTTACCAGGATTTGAGCTTAGCAGACGTAGCGCAGGAGTACCAGGAGGCAATGAGGGACTTCCCCATAAAATAGGTGAGAATAAGAGGATTCGTAGAACTTCCACCGCCAAATATAAAAAGGGAAGCTACTTCATCATATCGCAGCTATGTTTCCGATGGGCCTTTTATGCCGCCCAGGCTTGCCCGTCGGTGTCGATGGTACCAGCACGTGATATAGTTCGGCCAACACTGCAGCGTAATGGGGCAGTTCGTCTGAGACGAACAGGGGTTTGGCTCGGCTACGACTGGTAAGGTCCTGAAGCATCTGCCGGGCATCCATCATTTCGCGTCCACCAATCCAGAACGTTATCAGCAATCGCGATGGGGCGTCGATAGCCGTCCATATCCAGGTTCGCCCGTACTCGCGCTCGAGGTCTTCGGCGCTGCCAGAACTTTCCTTTTTTTTACAAAGGTCCATAGTTCGTCCAGTTGCGCCTCAGTCAGTTCCAGTGATACCAGCAAGCCCGAGAGTACGGCTGCGCAATGTTCCCCGGCCCGCAGGATCACACGATTGACCGTGTCTTTGTCCAACTCAAGCAGCCGCGCCGTGGCCCGCACACCGACACCCTCGGCCGCGTGATGGATGATCTGGCGAATCGTCTGGGCTGATAA
>Ga0194057_10001098_pt1 | contig 13848 bp, 6 predicted proteins | sample SepL4415m_MetaG_FD_155474 | JGI IMG/M metagenome (GOLD analysis project Ga0194057, IMG submission 155474) | Anoxic zone freshwater microbial communities from boreal shield lake in IISD Experimental Lakes Area, Ontario, Canada - Sep2016-L442-15m | ecosystem: Environmental > Aquatic > Freshwater >... | reverse complement strand
GGGGCGGTGCCGGTTGCTTCCTCTATGTACCGTCTATACTCTGCTTCAAGGTTCACGGGGGTATGTAAATCAATTACCAACGATAAAGCAAGCAACTTTATCGTAATCTATTGTTGTTTACATATGACAGAGTGAACGAAACTGGGAGTCCGTGGAAAGCCACCATTCTGACTCAAATACTCCTTGATGACGTATTGATTTCTGCTATAGATAAACCATGAGTTCACCTGTACGCGCAAACATAATCAAGCGACTTCAGTCCTCCTTCCCGCGAGGGAGGCCGATCGACGTCCGCGATCTGACTTCAGTGGGGGTGTATCCTGCATTGGCCTATCGCTACGTCCAATCCGGCTGGTTGGAGCGGCTGGGCAGGGGTGTATTCATGTTCGCAGAAGATCAGTTACAGCGCGATCCCAGTTTGGGCGTTCTTGCACGGCGTATCCCTGGCCTCCATATCGGAGGAAAAACAGCGTTGGCTTGGCGAGGCCTGGCGCATAACGTCGCGTTCCGGGAAACACTCAGTTTGTGGGGATCCAGGAATGTGCGCCTACCGCCGTGGTTTTCCGAGAGGTTTGCCTGCCGTTATACGAGTCGCGGCCTCTTTGATGATCCCCTGGAGCCGGGTTTCGCTTTGAGTTCGCTCCCCGAATCGCCAGGCGGTGTGGCCGTGTCGGAGCCAGAACGTGGTTTACTCGAAATGCTGAGTGAGGTGGGCCTTCGGCAGGAAATCGAAGAGGCTCGGAGTATTATGGAAATGACCTCATTTCTAAGGCCCGAAATCATGATCGCACTCCTGCGGGGTTGCCGCCAGATCAAGACGCTGCGGCTTTGCATCCAATGGTCAAATGAACTCGGCCTGCCATGGGCCGAACAGGCCCTTGATGCGGTTTCCAACCGGCTTGGCAAAAGTCGCTGGGTCAAGCAACTCCCTGATGGGCAAACCCTCATACTCAAGGCCCCATGAACAAAACATGAACCTCGCCATCGGCAATTTCTTCTCAGCCTTGTGCTAGCCGAACCCGATTGGAGTCTGATGCTCCCCCATCTGGCAGAACTGCCAGCCTTGCGCTGGAAACTCCAGAACTTGGTAAAACTCAAGCAATCGAATCGCAAGAAATTCGACCAGCAATCATTTGTTAGTGGAGTAATGACCGCAATCGTCAATGCGGGCGAGCCACTCAGAATAACGTGACATAACTTGTTGCCAAGGGCGGCTTTTCTGGTCATAGTTACAGATATCTGAGAGTCTAATCTTAGTGGATGATTATGCGCAAACATTACAAACATATTGAGTTACCGATCATCGATTTTTTCAAAGAAAAAGGGGTGAACATTGCGATTGAACCTTCGGCATCTCGCGGGGCAGATATTGTTGGCATTTCTAGCGCCCTTATTGGAGAAGCAAAGCACGAAAAGGAACTTAGGAGGGATCTGGATCGCGCATACTGGACAAACTGGAACTCGACACGGCAGAAATTTGGAGGAAAGCCTCTTGACTATCGCCTTGCCGAACATGTGCCTGTAGGTGTCTGCGATTTGAGCAATGGCGCAAAAGGGTGGGTTGCTGTTATTTGCGGACAACTTCGGCATATGGTGAATAAGGCCAAACTTACGCAAGGATGGATTATTTACGAAAATTTTTATTCATTCGAAGCCAGCCTCATGGAATCCGCCAGCTTCTTGCGTGAACAAAGGATGATCTCTTTTTGTCCACCTGAGCATAGGGAAAATGTGGGGTTTTTGCGCATCGACTATCTTTCGGATAAGAATTAGACGTTTCAAAATCGCTATTCGCAAACATGAAAAAAGGACTGCAACGATGATATGTTACATCCACACGGAAATTCGTCACGCCTACGAAATGTCGCACGGATCAACTGCTGAAGCGCGTGATTGGAAACAATTGCTCGAACGATATCTTGGGCAAATGTCAAAACATATAGACGAAGGGATGTCCGTCATTATCTTGTACAGGCAGTGTTCTGTCGTCAACTCGCCAAATCAATCGGAAACTGCCATAGCGATTCGCAATACCGAAGAATTTGAAATATATAAAACAATCCTTGGCGCAGATGTATCGTCGCTGAGAGATCAGATTTTTGCAGCACAGGTGAGCAAGGCGCTTGCGGAAACTAACTTTAGCCAAGGCGGCCAAGTCATTCGGCCTGTACTTGAAGGTCGGCGACCGGCAAATGAGGGAATCTCCGACTGAAATATCATAAAAGGAGAGAAACAATGTCAGGAGTAATAAAGCATATCGTTGTGGGAAGTCGTTGTCCGTTTTGTCGCACGGAAAATGCTGTGTACATATATACAGATATTGTTCCACAGCAGAATCGGCGATTTGAGTTTAACTGCTCTAACTGTGCGGCCGATGTTACTGATTACGTCGGCGCAGTTGCAGTCCCGGACAACGTGCCTGACGATGGAGTACAGGGGCGATTCGCAGAAAAAGATTGAGGAACAACGACTTTCGGTCGCAATAATGTGCGTGGTACTAATGCTTCGTTGTGTGCAAATATGCATTTTCAGGCCGGACTCTTTGTGATGCTCAGTGCGGGCATCTTGCTTTCGGAAAACATTGGTTAAACGGAGAAAATTATTGAAAATTCAATTGATTCGATGTTTAGCAGTGACTATGGCCTTTAACGCCATGACCCTGTCGAGCAGGGCCTTAGATATTGTGACCACAATTCTTCCTACCGGGATGGAGATGGTAGATTATAGCGCGATTCTACAGGCCTCGAACGGGGTGCCGTCTTACACTTGGAGCATCATGCCCAATTTGGTGGCGTGGGGTGCCAATGAAAGTGGGCAGACCACCGTGCCCCCGGCCCTCTCTGATGTGGTTGCGATTTCTGGGGAGTATACTTGTAGTCTAGCGTTGAGATCCAATGGCACTGTGGTCGCGTGGGGGAGCGGTTCCAGCGCGATGTATTTGCCGGCAGGTCTTTCTAATATCGTGGCTATCGATTCTGGTGATTATCATAGTTTGGCTTTGCGGTCCAATGGCACTGTGGTTGCATGGGGGGACTTTAGTTACGGCCAGACAACAGTGCCGTCGGGGCTCTCTAATGTCGTGGCAATCGCCGGAGGAAATCTTCACAGTCTGGCGTTGAAAAACAATGGTTCTGTTGGCACTGTGGTTGCGTGGGGCTCAAATTACTATGGTCAGACCAACGTTCCTGGCTACTTCTCGAATATCGTGGCGATCGCTGCCGGCGGGTCATGTAGTATGGCTCTTGGGGGTAACGGACGTGTGGCTGTGTGGGGATCCAGTGGGAATGGTCAAACCTCAGTTCCGGCAGGCCTCTCCAATGTGGTGGCAATCGCTATGGGACGTGATCATTGTCTCGCTCTTAAAGCTGATGGGCGTGTGGTCGCTTGGGGAAACAATGGGAGTGGCGAGACCAACGTGCCTTCCGATCTTTCTAACGTGGTGGCAATCGCTGGGGGATGGGATCACAGTTTAGCGCTAAAATCCGACGGTACCTTGGTTGCGTGGGGATCCAATGGGAACGGTCAGACTAATGTGCCGCCTGGACTTTCTCATGTTGTAGCCATTAGTTGCGGACGTAGTCACAGTTTGGCTCTGCGATCCAAATCGACTGAATTACTCAGAGGTCTGTCCTGCTCAAAGGAGGGGCTTGTATCCGGGATACCAACTCAGGCTGGAACCTGCGATGTGACGTATGTTGCTCAGGACAGCATCGGCTCAAGCACAAACCAGCCATTTCGACTTGTGATCGAACCTAATCCCAACAAACGCCCAATCATAAGTTCCAATATGCCGCCGATTGGTGCGTTCAGTATGGGCGAGGTGGCCTCTCCGCTTTTCAAGGTGTGGGCTTCTGATCCAGAAGGAAGCAATTTGACTTATTCTTGGACATGGGATGGGGTTGGCATGGGAAGTAATGCTAGTTCCTACACACATACGACTGCATGGGGTGATGTAGGATTACACACTTTAAGGTGCTACGTTTCTGATGACTTATGGATGAACATTGTCAGCGCACAATGGGATGTTATGGTGCTTGAAAGTCGGGTAGTGGTGAGCGGTAACAGCACATATGCGGGGGGGCAAACTGGCGTAGTGCGATTTGTGTCAAAATCAAATTTTGAGACCAACACTTATACGATAGCTGCTCTCGGGGCGTATGTGGTGACAAATCATGCGGTAAATGTTCCTGCGACATTGTCCGCCTATCGTGATTCAAACAGCAACGCTACCCAAGACTCCTGGGAGGCAGTCGGATTTTACACGAATAATCCTGTGATTTTGACCAACGACATATCAGGGGTCAATATCACACTAACGGATCCCGATCATGACGGTGACGGCAAACTTGATTGGGTGGAGCGGCAGAATGGCACCGATCCTTTCAATCCAACTTCCAGGTTAGTGGCAGTTAATGGCAGTATTTCGTATACTGGAGGGCAGACCGGGGGGGTGCGATTTGTATCGACATCGAGTTTGGAGACGAATGGTGTTTTTGTCGCGGCACCCGGAGCGTATTTCGTGACAAATCATTTCGTGAACGTTCCGGCAGCGTTTAAGGCCTACCGTGATTCTAACAGCAACGCTACCCAAGACTATTGGGAGGCAGTCGGGTATTACACGAATAACCCCGTGATTTTGACCAACGACATGTCAGGGGTCAATATCATCCTGACGGATCCCGACCATGATGGAGATGGCAAACTTGATTGGGTGGAGCGGCAGAATGGCACCGATCCTTACAACCCAACGTCCCGGCTGGCTGTGGTGAATGGTAGCATTTCATATACGGGGGGACAGACCGGGGTGGTTCGATTTGTGTCGACGTCTAGTTTGGAGACGAACGGCACTGCGATAGCGGTACCCGGTGCATGTTCAATGACAAACCATTTCGTGAATATCCCTGTTGTGTTTAACGCCTACCGGGATTCCAATAACAATACTACCCAGGACTATTGGGAGGCAGTCGGATTGTACACGAATAACCCGGTTATCCTGACCAACGACTTGTCTGGGGTCAATATTACCCTGACGGATCCAGATCATGACAGGGACGGCCAGCCAGACTATGTTGAGTTGATAAACGGAACGGATCCGTACGAGCCGAGTTATGTGATTATTCCTTCCAATGGCCCTTTTGCGGGCGGAAACATCGTGCTGGTGACGAATGTGGTGCCTTTCATTGGGAGCGGCTCGGACATTACCAATGTTACGGTTGGTGGAGTGGCGGCGACATTTGCATCTCAAGGTGTGAATCGGGTGACGATTACGATGCCTTCAACGGGTGTGGCGGGACTAAAAGACATTGTATTCTTCTCCTCCAGTTTAGGCACATCGACATTGCATCGTGCTTATCGAGTGAATCCGGCCGGCCAAATCTATGGATGTACTCCTGCCAGCGGACGCTATACAGGTGGGTATCAAGTGGTGATTCGCGGAACGAATCTATGCAATGGCTCGGATGTGACCAACATTACGCTCTGCGGGGTCAGCGTTTCATCGATTATTTCAAAGAGTGCTTCACAAGTAGTCGTAATGGCCTCTGCGGGAACACCGGTTTTGGGCAACGTAGTTATCTATTCCACGAGTTGCGGTGCATCAGTTCAGCCCAACGGTTTTTCGTATAACCCGTTAATTATAGTTTCAGGCGGGCTGCATGGTTCAATAGCGCCAAGTGGGGATGTTGATGTGGTTTATGGTGGAAACACGAATTTGGTCGTCAAAGCGGATGCCTATTACCATATTGCGAGTTTGTTAACCAATGGTGTTTCCGCAGGGGTGGCGACGGGGCAGCGGTCTTATACTTCGGCGTGGGTGAATGTGACGAGTACAGGCATTCTTGCTGCAACCTTTGCTGAAAATGTGACAACCAATACATCCACGCCGGAGTGGTGGCTTGCGCAGTATGGTTGGTCGAACAATTTCGAGGCGGCTGCGATAATCGATTTTGATCACGACGGCTTGACGAACTTTTCAGAGTATATTGCTGGGGCTGATCCACGTGTGGCTGATACGGATGGCGATGGTTTGTTGGATGGTGCAGAGGTTTATGTCCATCGAACGGATCCAACCAAAGCGGATACGGATGGCGATGGCATGCCTGATGGGTGGGAAGTGCAGTATGCCTTTAACCCACTCATGCCGTCAGATGCCGCGGGTGATGCCGATGCTGATGGGTTGACGAATCTTCAGGAATATCAAAATGGAACGAATCCTCGTGTGGCGGATACAGATGGGGATGGCTTGAGTGATGGCTTGGAAGTTAACACACTGCACACCAATCCAGCCTCAACTGATACGGACGGCGACGGGGTTACCGATCAGCGTGAAGTTGAGATGGGGACAAATCCATTATCAGATGGATCGCCGTTGCAGGTTGATGATGATTCAATCAACGATCCTGGGCCAGATGACAGCACGGTGAGCGATCCGATGGAGAACGGAACCCGCGCCCATCCCTATGATGCAATTCAAAAAGTGGTGAACGTTGCGACGAATGGACAGGTCGTGTTGGTTCTGGATGGCACCTATAGTGGCCTCGGGAACTTTGATATCTCTGTCGGGACTAAGAAGGTCAAAATCCTGTCATTAAATGGTCCGGATGCCACGATTCTTGATACTTTGGGAGCTGGGCGAGGCTTTTGGTTGCACTCAGGCGAAACCACCAACAATGTGATTTCGGGCTTCACGATCCGAACATGGAAAGATTTTGCTGATTTTGCAGGTATTGTAATTGATGCGGCAAAACCCCGAATCGAGAATTGTAAAATAGTTGATTGCGGGGATTTTGGTGTCAAATGCCAAAATAGTGCCAGTCCGGTGTTGAGTGGACTGATCGTGGAATCCTGTAAAGGCGGCATTCTCTGCTCCAATGCAACTCCGTTGATTGAACGCTGTTATATTGTTTCCAATACTGTCTCCCGCGGGGGGGGTGTTTCTGTCGTTGCAGGAGCTATTCCAACAATTATTAATTCTGTGATTACCCGGAATGTTGCGACAGACCGTGGGGGCGGGCTATATGTCGGCGTGGGATCATCCATTACTTCATTTAATTGCACTGTGGTAAATAACGCTGCGACAGTTGCTGGGGGAGGCCTTTTGACTGAGGGGGTTTCGTATATCCGGAATATGATTCTCTGGGCCAATACAGCCGCCTCTAGTCCCGGTATCTATCGTCCTTCTGGAACGGTAAATATCGCTTATTCAGATGTGCAGCAAACCTGGCCGGGAACTGTTAATGTGGATCCTTTGTTCCGGAACGGATCAGATTATGTCCTTTCTGCAACTTCCCCGTGTATTGATACCGGTACGGGGGTTGGTGCGCCGACCAACGACTGGCGTGGTGCAGTTCGCCCTGCGGATGGAGACAATAATGGATCCGTTCTTACGGATATGGGGGCATACGAATACCAATTTCCAGCATTGTCAGTATCGCCAACCAATATTGAACTGACGGTCAGGTACGGATACATCAATTCTACCAATCTTTCCCTGCAGGTTTGGAATAAGGGAGCAGAAGAACTTTCCTATTCCGTGTATAGCGATGTGGCCTGGGCATCGGCAACGCCAACTAACGGAACAAGTAGCGGGGAGACTGACGCGATAACATTGGCGTTGAATACGGCCGGGCTTGTTCCTGGTACCCATTACGGGCATCTTGTAATTTCTCCCGTAGATTCATTGACAGCCACTGTAATGGTCAACATCGCTTTTACCTTGCGCGATGATAACGATGGCGACGGGATGCCTGATTGGCAGGAAATTGACTTGGGGCGTAATGCGGATGACCCGAATGACGCCGGGTTGCCCTCGGCTCTTTCCGGAATAGTCCGGTGGAATGAGTTCGGACTTCCCGGTGCTTTCGTGGAATTGAGGGGAATCAGTGGCAGGGTCTATTATCAAACGCGTACTGATGGCTCAGGCGCGTACACAATAAATTCGGTTCTTCCTGGAAACTATTTCGTTAAAGTGGGTGCGGAGCGTTTTGCCGATGAGTGGTATAGCAATGCAACACACCGCACCAACTCAGTCCCGTATTCGGTTCCCGCCAATACGAGCATTAGCGGTTTTAACTTCGAACTGGCCGCTGGGCAGAATCCGGCTCTGGTTGAGGTGACCTCTGATCCTGCAGGTGCGGAGATATATGTTGATTATCAGGACATAGCGTTGGTAACCCCGGCTCTTGTCGATGTGGGGGAAGTCGCCTCTCATGTACTGGTTGTGCGTAAAGCCGGGTATGCTTGGCCTGTACCGCAAGCCATGACACCAATTGAGGCGGAAACGGTAAATGTTCATTTTGATCTGACCTCTGCCGCAACTGGTTCATTAATTGTTTCGTCGGCGCCCGCTGGAGCTGTTGTCTATGTGGATCAAGTTGCGGGAGCGGTGGGGGTGACGCCTGTAATAGTCGGCAATTTGGATGCAGGCTCGCATACGATTATTTTGCGGCAGGCCGGGTATCTTCAGGCACGTCCAGTTTCTGCAATGGTTATAGCCGGCACGAGTACAGAGGTTATGGTGCCGTTGGTCGCAAATACAACCGGGGCCGTTAGTCGATTGAACGTTGATATTGCCAGCACTCCCCCAGGGGCGGATGTTTATGTGGACTATTTGCCGACAGGTGGGGTGACGCCGGTGCGGGTAGATTGGCTAGATGCAGCATCACACAGCGGCGTGGGGTGGCATTCGGCATCGCATGTTGTAATGGTCAGAAAGAACAGGTACAGCGCTCGGGGGGGAGATGCCTTGCCAGACATATTACCGGGTGCAGCCCTAAATATTCTTTTGGTTCCCGAAAAAGACACTGATAACGATGGTCTCAGCGACATTGATGAAGTTGAGAATTACGGCACTAACCCTTTGAATGCAGACAGTGATGGGGACGGCCTTTCTGATGGAGAAGAAGTTAGTCGATATGGAACAGATCCCCTGAGAGGCGACAGTGATGGGGATGGCCTCAGCGATAGCGATGAGATTCTCATATATGAAACAGACCCCATGAGGATCGACAGTGATGGGGACGGTCTGAGCGATGGCGACGAAATTCTTGTTTATGGAACAAACCCGAATTATGCAGATACCGATGGCGATAGTCTGCCTGACGGCTGGGAAGTCCAGTATTCAACCGACCCATTGGCCGCATTCACTGGTTTACCGGAACTTAATATCCAGAAGGTGGGTTCCTATTCAAAGGGGGCTGGTCGTTATTCTTGGAATGACATGGCACTTTTGGATGGCGACCGAGTCATCCTTGCTGGGTCATACTGGGATAGTTCGTCTGGTGTTGTGGCTGTAGTTTCTCTGGATACTCCCTCAATGCCGCAACTTCTGATGGAAAATGCGGTTGATGGGGAGGTGCGGGCAATTGAGGCGGTTGGGAATACGGCCTACGTTGGTATAGCCTGGCCAAGTGCACAGTTGCAGGTTTGGGACTGCGCCAATCCTGGTAATCCTGTCGTTGTGCAAACATTTGATAATCGCTGGGTGGCCGGGTTAGCGCTCGGCTCACTCTACTCGTCAGACGGGTGGACTATCGAAAAGTTTGACAACTCGTCGCCAACAAACATTTTCTCTGAAAATTCGGCTTATCTGAATGAATATTCAACACAATTGCTCAAACATCACGGCCTGCTTTATCTGTCCCGGTCAGAATGGACAGGTTCTCAGTATGCCGGGTCTTTGCTAGCCCTTGATTCAGTTACGCTCGAAAGCGTTGGATCCTGTAGCGTCCCAGGAGACTGGATGTCCTGTCTTGCGGGTTGGTCGAATACGATCTTTTCGGCAACGAGTGATTGGTCGTCTCCAGATGGAATTTCAGCGGTTGATGTAGGAAATCCATCAATGCCGAAAGTATTGGGAACATTTGGAGCAGGACGTTTTTCCGGTCTTCGGGTTGTGTCGAATTTACTCTATTGTGCGGGGAGCCCCGAACTTACGGTGTACCGCGTGGATGGGCCAACCAATTTTGTGAATTTATATACATCGCCTGGACAATGGGGCGGGCGTAAGGTTCGTGTGCAGGGTAACTTGATCATAGTATTTACTGGGGCTGGTTTTGATGTTTATGAGAATAAGGGGCTTCTTGATTCTGATCAAGATGGGTTGCCCGATTCTTGGGAAATGAAGTGGTTTGGCACATTGAATTATGGCCCTATGGATGACTTCAATCATGATGGATTATTGAATGGCGCAGCGTATTTGGCGGGGACTGATCCAACCAAGACGGACTCGGATGGTGATGGTCTTTCCGATTACGACGAGGTTTGGATCTATCATTCCCGTCCAACGGAGATTGATACGGATGGTGATGGGCTCACTGATTTTGATGAGGTGATGGGGATTGCTGGATATGTAACACGGCCTGATCTTTCAGACACCGATGGCGATGGTGCCAGCGATCCTGTGGAAATAGACTTGGGACGCAATCCATGCAGTGCGAGTGATGCGGGCGGGGCATCTTCTATAGCAGGGACCATTCGTGGTGCTGGTGTCGCATTAGCAGATGCCCATGTGGCGTTTTATGGACAGCGCGGGACGCTTTATCACTTCGCTTCTACAGACGGCGCGGGTATTTTTTCAATTTCAAATGTCGTTCCAGGGAATTACTTTGTCAAAGTCGAAGCTGAGCTATTTGCCGATGAGTGGTATACAGGGGCCTATCACAGGACGAACGCTGTGACGTACACGGTTCCAGTCAATTCATCGGTTTTAGGTTTTAATTTCAACTTATCCGCAGGACAGAGTCCGGCGCTTGTTGAAGTTACATCCGACCCTGCTGGCGCAACCATATATCTGGACTACCAGTCGTTATCCAATGTGACGCCAGCCTTGATCAATGTTGGGGAGGTTGGTAATGGCGCTCTCTCCAACGGGTTGTCTGGGTGGACTGCGAGTCATGTAATATGCGTCAAGAAGACCGGTAGTCCATGGCCTGGCCCACGGGCCGTTTCTGCAAAAGAAGCTGAAACGGTTTCGGTTCATTTCGATCTTACGTCCGGTGCTGCTGGGGCGTTGTCTGTGGTCACTGACCCCGCAACAAATGCGGTTGAAGTGTATGTGGACTATGCGGATTCCGTCGTTGGGTTTTCCCCCATAGTTGTAGGTAATCTGGCCCCTGGCTCGCATACCCTTTTGTTGCGCAAGGGTGGGTTCCTGCAACCACGTCCGGTGAATGTGGGTGTGCAAGCTTATACGACGAACAGTATATCCTTGCCATTGACGTCCATGGCCGGGAACACGGGGCTTTGCGTCAATGTAGCGACAGTGCCACCGGGTGTGTTTGTGCATGTGGATTATATGCCGCCCACAACCGTTACCGATGCAGTCTTGGACTGGCTTGATCCCGCTTCCCACGCCGGTGTGGGATGGCATAGTGTATCGCATGTCATTTTGCTCAGGAAGAATGGCTTTTATCCGTTGGCGCCACGAGTGGTGCGGGCCTTGCCGGGGCAACCCGAGCAAATGGTTGTTTTCCTTGAAGGTGATCCTGCCCAGTCGATGGATGTCGATGCTGACGGCCTTTCGGATCAGTGGGAGGCGGCGTATGATCTTGAAAATCAGGCGCCGGGTAAACATGGGGCGAATGATGATGCCGATGGGGACGGCATTTCTAACGCGAGTGAAATGGCTGCTGGCACTAATCCCCTTGATAAGAACTCTGGCCTTAGAATTAGCACTCAGTCGGAAATTCAGCCTCGACTGCACGGCGTGACGTTTGTTTTCAGTACCGTGCCAGGCCGACGCTACATTTTACAGGGGACGGAGGATCTCAAGGATACTTGGGCGAATATGAGTGGGCTTATTTTCGCGAGCACAACCCAAACAACGGTTGCAATCTCTGTCCCGGATGAAACACAGCATGCGTTTTATAGAGTCATTGTCCTTGTGCCATAAGCGATGGGTGCCGGTTATTCTTGGGTTTGTAATAGGGGCGCAATGCTGGAGTCCTTGCGGTGCCGCATTATCCGGTAGTAGAGTTCCCCCGGACGATCCCCGCCTCACTTACTGTGGGGCTTGGGAATGTGATTCCGAGGACGTATCCACAGTTTATGGCGGTAGTCAGTTGAAGTTATATTTGTCAGGAAAGGCCCGGTTATTGTTTCGTCCGGGAACAGGTCGTTCCTTGATGCTTTCGGTACGTGAAGGAAAAAGTGTAATATGGCGGGGTATCCCACCCGAATCTGGCCTGGAACTGAATTCTGGTACTACCACTTCCTGTTTTTCCGTCATCTATGTGGCTGCCAATAGAATTCCTGCCGTGGCCAGCTCAACGAACTGTCGTGCCGATGAGTGGAGGATTTCGGGGCTGTTAGTCGAATCGGGGTCCATCCTGGTGCCTTCTCCCATGCCTCTGAAACGCCTCATGGTAGAGTTTTTAGGGGACTCGATAACATCAGGCGATGGCCTCTGTGGGCGATCCGGCAATCCTTTAGTTGATGCTGATGCGTCGCTGACCTATGCCTTTCTGTTGGCGGAAAGACTGGGTTGTTCTTATCGAATCCGGGGTTATCCTGGCGCGAGCCCCCGGATCGTGACTGATAAACTCGTTTGGCTTGATAAGGGCCGAACTATCAAGGAAGACCTCAAGCCTGATATGGTTTTCATCAATCTGGGAGCCAATAGGCGTGTGGACAGCGATGTTCAGTATTTGTCAGATATGAAGGGCTTGGTGGAGGGGATCCGCGACCAGTATGCTGGTGTTAAGATAGTTCTTATGAATTTCTTCAGGATGACCCCTGACCGTATGCCCGTGCTTGCTTCCCTGGCGAAGAAGTATCCTGGAGAGGTGTCTGTTTTTGATGCGCGCCCTTACCTGGTCGGCTATAGCGATAGCGGCGTGCATCCCGATAAGGAAAGCCATAGAAGGCTTGCGGCGGCATTGGAAGAGATTGTGATTAAGCGTCCGGATAGGCCAAATACATCCGCTCCGGCCAGTGGCCAGAAAGGGCGACAGCCATGATTGTCGGGTGGCTCATTGCGTTTGCCGTTCTATTGGCATCGTTCATTCATATCCCCGGATGGGAGCCTAGCGTGAACAGCTTTGACCCGCCCAAAATGCTGGTTTGGGTGAGCCTGCTTGTTGCAATAATGGTGTTTGGGAAACGCAATAAGCTCCGGTTTACTGCAATCTGGCATTGGGCGGCTTGTGGGCTTGTGCTTTGGATGTTAACGCGCACCATAATGCTTCCTGCTGGGGTGGCAGAATGGGCAGTGTTGGCGGGGTGGGTTGTCCCAGTTCTGCTTTTTGTGGCGAGTTCAGTCACGCTCCATGGGTGCCGACGCCTGCTCTCGGGTAGCTTATTGGTTGCCGGGCTTTTACAGGCTGTATTGATGATGTTGCAATATTTCGGGATGGATCCGTTTTTTTCTGAAACGACATCGATCATGGGCTATACCCCGGGACGTATGATTGGAACCATTGGGTATCATAATCAGGCTTTGGATTTTCTCGTGCTTTGTGCTTCCGGCTTGATCCTAAGCAATGCGCGTCTAGTTTGGCGATATCTGGGGTTTGCAGGGATTTTTGTCTTGGCTAGTCTAACGGCTTGCCGAGGCGGCATGATGGCGTTGTTGGTTTCCGTGGTTGTGGTTGAACTCATTCGGATGTCAAATGCCGAGGGTGCCGGGCGCCGTTGTAAACAGTTCTTTGGCATGGGGGTTATGTTCGTGTTTTGCGTGGCCGTGGCCATATCGTTTCCCACCACTCGCACTCGGATACTTGAGCCCGTGATGCATCTAAATCAAACGTCTGCGGTAGGTAGTCGGCTGATAATGGCTAAAATAGCGACGGAAATGTGGCTAGAAAGGCCTTTCGCAGGATGGGGGGCAGGTGAGTATGCCCGGCAGTATTG
>Ga0194057_10001091_pt1 | contig 13888 bp, 10 predicted proteins | sample SepL4415m_MetaG_FD_155474 | JGI IMG/M metagenome (GOLD analysis project Ga0194057, IMG submission 155474) | Anoxic zone freshwater microbial communities from boreal shield lake in IISD Experimental Lakes Area, Ontario, Canada - Sep2016-L442-15m | ecosystem: Environmental > Aquatic > Freshwater... | reverse complement strand
GCGATGGATATCCCATCCTAAAGCTTGAGTCGACATTGCTGCCTCCCGTGGTGAAATAGGTGATGTTTTTTACCAACCCCTATTATTGCCTCGGCGAGGCAGCGTTTCATCCCATTACAGTTATCCGCGTTCCACGCACAGAACCGGAAGATCCCAAAATTCACATACACGACCACCCGTGAGGCAACCATCACAACGGTTCACTACTTCACCTTCTTGGCGTTTGGTTTTTTGGCAGGTTTTTCATCGGCATCCTCAGCGGGGGCGGCGTTGTCGGCCTTGCCACCCTTGGCAGCACCCATGGCACCGCCGTCTCCACCTGCGGCATCCGCCTTGAACAAGGGCAGATAACGGTAGTAAATTTCCAGGGTTAGGGCGGAGAGGCTGGTCTGCATGACTCGGCCACCACTTTTTCCCCATTGATCCTTCGTCGGATCCCAGCTTCCGTTGGCGCACTTATCGACACTGCGGACCTGGGTATGGACCAGCAAATCACGCATCTTGCGATTCCATGTGTCCCATTCGTAACCGCTCATATTGTGCATGACTTGGGTCGCGTAATACCAATAGTAGATGTTGGATTCTTTTTGGTTGGGCAAGTTTTTCATGAGATATTGCATGCCGCCACTGAGCATGGGGTTGTCTCGCTTGGCACCCAGGTATTGCCGGCAGAGCAAACCGACTCCAGTCATCGTGGGGCCACCACCTCCACCAGGCGTGTAGCCGTATTGGGTGCCATCATGTACGGCAACTGAATCCAGAAACTTGCTGGTGTTGGCGAAGACCGGCCCGCTGACGCTCAGACCGGCCATGTGTGCGCTCTTGAGAGCCATCAATTGCCAACCGACCACGGAGGTGTCGCCGGCATCTTTGGGATTATACCGCCAGCCACCGTCGGCTGCCTGGGCGGCAATGATGAAGTTGATCGCACCCTGCGCCGCCTGACCGACTTGCCTGTCACCGCTTAACCCAAAAGCTTCCGAAAGGACGATCGACGCTAGGCCGTGCGAATACATCATCTGCCCCGCACCCTTAGCTAGATTGCCGTCGGGCTGCTGATTTTTGATGAGCCACTGGATGCCCCGGTTAATGTGTTCCCGATAAGAGCCTTTGGACTTGTGCGTTTGCCCGGCGGCCAGAAAGGGGAGGAGGCCCAAGGCCGTTGCGCCGGCATCGGCCGAAACGCCGCCTTTACCGGTGCATGTTTTGTCGCCCGACCGGCAGCGCTGGTCAAAGTTTTGCAGGCTCCAGCCACCGTCCGGCATCTGGTGGTTAGCCAACCAGACCAGGGCGGCGGTCACCGCCCGTTCGGTATGTTTGGTGCCCCCCCCGGTGGCCAACATGGCTTTACGGCTACCGCTGCCGCGCCCACCGAAGCCGCTTCCGTCACCGCCGCTGCCGTAATTTTTGCCCGTGCCGATTCCCACGCCGATTCCCGCGGCACCAGACAACCTGGGACCGGGGCCGAAGGCCAACGCCCCACCGCCGCTCGACCCGACATCCTTGATGCCGTTTACCGTGCCGCCGCCTTTTTTCTCGAAGATTTTGCTATCGTCGTTGTATTCTGCATCCTGGGCTGCCTGGGCGGGCTTTTCCAGCGTGGGATCGACATCCAGCTCCGTAGGCGGGGTGTCTTCGATTTCGCCAATATCGACTTTTTCAAATTTTTCAGGCTCTTTTTTATCCAATTCGTCGGCTTTCGACTCCAGAACGGGAGCGTCGCCCTGATTGTCATGGTTACCAAAGGTTGGCATCAGCAACAGGGCCGAAAGTGCCAGAAGGTGAAAACTGAAACTGCCGGCGTACCAGACCAGTTCTGTTCGCACCCAGTCCATGAAACGTTCCGACAGAGTTTCATCCTGAAACTGATCTTCGCCCTCGATGGGCAACGCGTTGTTCGCGGTTTCCGCCATGATCGATCACCTTTTCTATTAATTGCCGTTTCCGTTGTCTGCACGGAGCCCCTTGTTAGATTCGTCGTTTTCCCAAAAAGTATTCCCCAACCGGCCTCCGAAACCGTCGTCCGGGGCTGCTCCGTCAAAATGGGCGGTTGTTTCCGGCGCGGACTCTACTAAGGTTAACCTACCCGACTGGGCTTGGTCAAGCCATGTGTCGACCGTAGGGGCCTCGGGATCGAGGCTGGGGTTGGGAACAATGGCCGGCAAGGGACGCTGGCGGGATCTTCGCGCAGTCAGCACGGTCCATCCCACGACAACCACCACGGCCACGGAGCCGATCGAAACCAATAGCCAGAAGGGGGTCTTCTGTGTTTCCGCCGCTGAGGATGGGGCGAGCCAAATTACCCGCCCGAGGATTACGGGTGCCTTCAAAGTAACGGGCTTTTTTCGGGTCTGTTCGGCTTCTAACTGTTGTTGAAGCGAAATATACCCCTGGAGCTTAAAGAAATACCCCACTAATTTGACGTCTTCGTTGATCGTCGTGCCGATGGGCATGCCTTTGGGGAGATCGGTTACGATTGCGAAATAGAGATTGGAACCACTCTCTTGGGTGAATCCGCGAATCTCGTAGATTGGTTTGCCGTCAGGCGATGTTATCGGTTCGGTAATGCCGTCCTTGGGGGGCTTGGTAAGGCGGACGATCTGCCGTACATTCAATTTCAATTCGACGATTTGCAAACGGATTGACTCGGGCGTTTTTCGGAAGTCGTTATACAAGACATCCTTTTTTGCCCGCTTTTGCAGAAGCTGCGTGGGCTGGTGGTCAACCCAACTCAGAATTTGGAAATAGGCCGGCATATCGAGAGCGGTCATCTCCAGGTTGCCGTCACTGATTGCCGAAATGGCGGTCTTAATATCCTCTTGCTCCATCGGATCGAGATCCGTCGGCCCCGTGGGGGTCAATTCCGAAGGAGGGGCTGCGGATTCCTTCGTCGCCGCGGTGTTACCCGTGGTAGGGGCCGCCGCTTGCTCTTGGGAAGGTGCCGTCACAGCCGGTTGAGTATCGGGCGGATTCTTACCGCCGGCCGGCTCGTTCTCCGTTGCGACCGGATTGTCGTCATTGTCTCGCGCAAACCAACTCCAGGTATTCGGATCGCGCAGTCGCGAGAAAATCATCCCCAGGATGGCCAGCATGATGACCAGGGTAAGCAATCGGGACATGGGCATGCCGCGATGAAGCTGCTTTCGTCGCTCCTTCACTGTTTGTCGCATGGTTTTTTGCCACTCCGTTCCTGACAACCTGTGCCACTAGTAGTTGTCCAAAAACAACTTGTGGTGCGGGCGTCTCGCCTGCACGTGCAGCCGGGACGGCCGCACCACAATTGATGCTGGACAGGTACTTACCTCCCTCAACCGCCCGGATCGGGGCCTGCTGCCGAAAGGCTCACGGCGGGGAGCTTATCACCTTTGCCCGTGGTGAACTTGGTACACATATCGACAACTTTCATGACCTCCTCCCAGCGCAACGTGGGCGAGGCATTGATCACCACCTGCTCATAATCACCCTGACCACCCTTTTGGCCGGCATCATTGTCTTCTTTCGCCTTGAAGTAAACTCGAAGCTCTTTTTCCAGATCCATGTACGGGACCGGCTTCATGGATACGCTGGGAATGCCTATCTGAACGTCGGTCACCGACCCGCTATCACGGTCCAGCAGATTCACAACCACCGACTTGGTCGTCTTGACGTCCTTGGGATTTTTGGATTCGTCGGAGCCAGCTCTCTCGGTACCCATGCCCGCGACGGGCTGTGCGGGAGGCAGTTTCAGGAAAATCTGGGCCTCGCCCGGAGGCGGTCTGAAGGTGAGAATAAAGAACGCCAACAACTGGAACGCCATGTCCAGCATGGCGGTCACATTGAGTTCTACATCTTCCGCCGAATGACGCTTACTCATAATGGTTTTGGTCTTAAGGACAAGGTTCCAATCAAGGGCCGGTTTTAACTTCGACCTGACCGGTCTTCAAGGCAAATCTACGGTACCCCTGCTTCTGGCACTCGACAATGACGAAGTTGACCGCTCCAAAACGACAGCCGGAGTCGGCACGAATCACGACCGTGTCCAGAAGCTCTTTTCCTTCCTTGATGACTTCGTCGCGAGTCAAGGGCGGGGTTGCCGACATGAGGCTCAAATCGGCCTCCGATCTCAAATACTCCTCAATGCTGGGAAAGTCTTTACTGCGGCTTTCTTTGCAGAGCAGACGCCCGTAAACGGTCAAACAGGTTTTGCCGTTAGTGATGGCACCTTGAGGATGGTCGGTTTCATGTCCACGCTCGCATACCAACTGGTAACTCTTGACCTTCTTGGTATCTGCTTCGGTGACACGTCGTAGCGTGGCTAGGGCATCGCAACCGCTGTGAGGGCACTTGGTGCAAATCTGGACGTTGAGTACGAGGAGTTTGAGCTTTGCATCATCGGGCAACGGTTTGGCCGACCCAAGGACCGGCAACTGTAGCGTCAAGTCGAGCTCGGCCGATTTGAAATTGATCACCAGCATGAAGAAGGTAATCAACTGGAACACCATGTCCAGGATTGGGGTTAAATTGGGTTCGGACTTTACGCCGCCACCCGGAACGGAACCAGACATCGGTGATTATTCTCCCTTTTATGCTTTAGCCTTTGCCGCGGGGGCAGCCGCGCCTCCCGGCTTGCGAGCAGCCTGGGCGAAGTGGCGGAGGAATTCGTCGGCACGGGTCATGGTGGTCACGGAGATCGCCATCGCACGGTTGCGGAAGAACGAGAAGAACGCGATTGCTGGCAAGGAGAGGGCCACGCCTTCAAACGTCAGCAGCAGGGCTTCTGAAATACCCTTCGCCACGACATCCGACTTGATCGTTTGGCCGGCACTACGGGCAATTGCGCCAAAGCTGCTGATCATCCCGGAGAGCGTTCCAAGGAGGCCGATCATGGGGCCCAACGTGCCGAGAACGGCCATCGGGCTGATTTTCTTTTCCATGTCGGTCGTGAGCATTTCGCCGATTCGCTCCATGGCTTCTCGGGCTTCGCTCAAACCGTTGGGTAGTTCGGTAATGCCGGTCACCAGCACACGGCTGAAGAAAGAGTCGTCTTCCTTGACCACGTTAAAAATTCCTTTGAAATCGCGCTGCTCGAGCATTGCTTCGCACTGGGCGATGACCTCCGGGGGCATGGCGGTCTGCATCCTCAAATCGACGAACATTCGCGCCACCAAAGCAACAAAGTAGATGGAGCAGATCAAAATGATCAGACCGATTAAGCCGGAGCACTCGATAAACCAACTAAACCAGCTTTGTTGCGGGGCACCGGTCTTCTCGGCACCGCCTTCCTGGGCGAAAGCGATTGTGGCGCAATTGACCAGTATCAAGACTACGACGAAGATGACTAAACCCCGTCCAAACCAACTGTACGCCAAGCGCCGAGCTAAATACATTGCGAATCTCCCTTGTGATGACCGGTAACAGGTAGGCTATGGTGACTGCGGTCAGGTAGGCCGTGACGACCGCCAGTAAGTATACCTTTCGCGTGCGCGATAAAATTGCGGTGTGCAAACATTCCTGCGCCGCGAAAAAAGAATACAGAACCAACTCACCCATCATCCTATGCCACAGCCGGAATGTCAAGCGGCGAGACTGCGGAAAGCAGCATAAACCTTGCCGATTAGCAAGGTTCCCATCCATAGACTGATTCGCCCGCTAGTAGTCCGTTTATTCCCGAAGAGGGAAATCCGATCGCGGATGCCAATGCTTGCCCCCCCAATAATGGTGAGGTGCGTTTGCCGTACGTCAGGCTGGAAAGCCTGACGTGCATGTCTACCTTCCTGCCACAGTTTTCTGTTGGGGTATCGGCCGCAGGTGGGGGCGAAGCGTTTCTAGGGTGCGAAAACCAATACCGCGGACACGGCGCAAGTCATCAACATCGGTAAACGGGCCGTTCTGTCCTCGCGATTGCACGATCCGCTCGGCCAATTTCCGTCCAATGCCGGGCAAGGTGGCAAGCTCCGGCCAATCCGCCTTGTTGATATCGACTTGGAAGCAGGCCGTCTGCGGTTCGGCCTGCTCGATTTCTACCGTCCGCCCACATGTTCCGCCATGATAAATCCACCAGCCAATCACTGAAAATAGCCCGGAACCGATCAGGACCGCCACCGTCACCTGATCGGTCCGGCGAAGCAGCCAGTGAGGCGGTCGGTTTAGCGGGGCAGAGGAGGGCGGCATGGGACGACTTTTTTATTGCGAGCCGATGTTAACGGCTATCTCGACCAGCAGTTCCGGCACGTCGATGGCACGATCCGCCAGCCGTTGCCCGAACACAAACCGCTGATTCTTCGGAAAGCTGTCCACCCGCTCCAAAAACCATTTTACCAGATCGTACCATTTCACCAAGACGACAGGCGATTCAGCGTTGAAAAACCCGCATATCCGTAGCCCTTCACCAAGACCAAAATCAAGTTCCCACTAATATCGGATTTAACGATTTTAACAAGCGTTATGTGGAAAATCAGTGGAATTTTATTCCAGGTCTCCAGCCACTCATCTTCGGGTCAAAATTCGCCCTCTCTTATCTTCTGTCTTTTCCCCTTTCGTGTCCTTCGCGTCTTTCGTGGTTCCATCTGTGTTTCATCCGTGGCCAAACCTAAAAGGGTGGCTTGTTTCACCCGCCTACCCTACAATTATTTACATTCCCCACGCAGAACCGGAATAGCCCTTTCTGGAAAACCATATTCACTGCCGAGCCACCTCCATGCCCCCCAAATTCATTTATTTCGATCTAGGCAAGGTGCTTGTCGATTACAGCTTTGAGCGGATGTTTCGCCAGATGGGCGACGCTGCCGGGATCGAACCCCAGCAGGTGCAGGCCGTGCTAGCCGCGGGCTTGCAGTTGGACTACGAAACCGGAAGGCTCGACAGTCGAGCAGCCCACGAGGTTTTTTGCCGCCAGACCGGCACACGGCCCGACTACGAAGCGTTTTCGCTTGCCTGCAACGACATCTTTACGCCGATCGACAGCATGCTGTCGGTGGTCGCACAGCTTCACCAGGCCGGCCATCGCCTGGGCATTCTTTCCAACACTTGCGAAGGCCACTGGAACCATTGCTTGCAGCGTTACACCCTGCTTAGCGAGTTCTTCTCGGTCTACGCCTTGAGCTTTGAGATCGGTGTTTTGAAGCCCGAGACGGCTATTTTTCGCAAGGCAGCCGAGCTTGCCGGCTGTCAGCCCGAAGAGATATTCTACACCGATGACCTTCCCGGACATGTGGCCGGTGCGCGGAGCGTAGGCTTTGATGCCCTTGTGTATACGTCAACTGCGGAGTTGGTGAAGGAGCTAGGGAAGCGGGGAGTGGATATCAGCTAGGGAATGAGTTTTTTCAATTCGGCCTCAATCTCCGCGGTCTGGATACTTCGATTCACGACCTTCCCTTGGGCATCGACGAGGATCATCGTCGGGACGGTGATAATGCCTAGGGCATTGGCCGGCCGGCTGTCCTGGCCACCTTCTTCGTGGATTTGCGGCCACGGCAAAGGGTTATCGGTCAGATAGGCATTCAGTGCCTTGGCATTGGTGTCGACGCTTACGCCAATCACGGCAAACGAGCCACGATATTTCGTAACAAGCTGCTTGAGTGCCGGCATATCGTTCTTCACCGAATCGGACCAAGTTGCCCAGTACTGGATGAGCACCACCTTGCCGCGATAGGAAGCCAGATCGACCGTTTCTCCGCCGAGGCTCTTGCCGCTAAGGTTCAGCAGCGTGCCGACGGAATCAATGCGGCGGGCGGCACCGGCTGCCTTCTTCGCCTGCGGTAAATCGGTGAACTCGCGGCCGATCCGCTCGTACCACTTCTTCGCATCGTCATCCTGCCCGGCATACTCCCGCGCAATCCCCAGTTGGAGCATGGCCTCGACTGCGTCGGGACTCGTCGGGTATTCGGAAATAAATTGTTCGAGCTTTTTCGGCCAGTCCGCCTGAATCTTGGCCACGTCGGCCTTGGGGGCGGATATCGCTTGGACGTAACCCGCCGTCATCAGGCGAAACCTGATGTAGGCCGCCAGATTCTTATCGGTATCTCTTTGGGCACTTTCCCAGAGGGCCTGTAAGCGTTTTTCGCCGTCGGACAATTTGCCGGATTGCACACCCGCACTGAGCGTATCGGCTAACTGCCGCGACCAGAGGATGCGTTCTTCGGACGTTTTGGCGTGGTCAATGAGCTTCTGGAAGATCTCCACGCGACGCGGATCGCCAGGTTCCATGCCTTCCATTTCGGCAATAATCTTTTGCGATTCCTCGCCTGGGCCAACCGTTGCAGCCCCCGATCGAGCACTTTGAGCCGCCTGGAAAAAGAACCCCATCGCGGCAACTTCCGGCGGACCTTCGCCGCTGATGACCGGTGGGTCGATCGTCTTCCAAGTGTTGCCAACGCGGATCAACGTGCCGATCTGAACTTGCGTATGCTTGTCACCGGTTTGCACGATGGCCACGACGTTCTCATAGACCTCGATATCGCGAGTCGAATCGTCGCTGCCCGCCGGTACGACCCCGGGACGGCTGCCGCTGAATTGCACCCATTTTGATTCGGGCGTGACGGTCTTCTGTCGATCAGCCAACGTGCGGAAATCGATTCCCGCTTTGGCGACCTTGCCGGCCACGGCTTCACTCTTGGCCTTGCCCAACCCAAGCGACTGGAGTTCCTCGGGTGCTAGCAGCACGCGAACGAAACGATCGTTGTCGCGATTGGCTACCGCAGCAATTATTTCGGCGGTGACTTCTTCCGCTGAAATTGCTTTCCAGGTCGTGAGCTTGCCGTTGCCAACCATATCGACACCCCAGCGGGTGCCTGCCGTATTGAGCCAGCGAAATTCATCCTTCTTGCCCCCCGGCTTGGTGGCAATATCACGATAGACTTCGACGCCGTCCTTGTAAAAACTCCACTGATCGACCACATTATCGCCGTTGGTGTCGAGGAATTTCCGGAGGAGGATGCCTTCCGGGCTCTCGACAACCCAACCGACGTGATCACCAATCTTCTTGGCCGAAACCTTACAACGAGGCACGTCCTCGGGCTTTGGCCTATCGTAATCGACCCCCTCTTGGCTGGGGGCCACTTGCAGAACCTGTGCGGCGGTGGCACTGGCGGCCAAAACCGGCGTTGAACAACAGAGCAGGGCCACGGTGCCGACAAAAAAGCCGGCGGCAGCAGAGAACTTACGATTCATGATCTCGATCCTTTCCTAAACCAATCGATATTTTTTGCATAGTCGGTTTTTTTGGCCATGAGGTCAAGAGCGCGCGGGCGCGATTTCAGCAGTTCGAGTACTTTGCATCCCTGAAAATGCTACAATTGCACAGATTACGTGAAATTACTAGGAGGCCGGGGGTTTGACAGCCCCGGGATGTGATATACAATACTTCTTATGGTGCGGCTGACGCGGAATGACCGTTTCGGCCAGATCAACGGTACATCTCTTGGGAAGGCGTTCGCCATCCGAGGGGATTCTTTAGGCCGGGCGCATAGCTCAGTTGGTTAGAGCGCTGCCCTGATAAGGCAGAGGTCCCAAGTTCGAATCTTGGTGCGCCCACTATATAAAGCCTTGTGAGTCAACGACTTACGAGGCTTTTGGCGCGATGTTTTGTCTCGGTTTTGACGGTGATACCCTTTTAGAACCTTCGGGAGATGATAGGTAGTTTATCCAGTCCAAACCAGGGATTAGGTTGACAAATGGCGGACGGACATGAGGCATCTCGGGGGAGGCAAGGGTATCGCTTGCCCTTTTTCCCTTTCTGGCTTCTCGCTGGAATTTCCGTCCTCTTCGTCCTTCCTTCTTTCCGTCTCTGGTTCCAGTGTCCTCTCTCTCTGACCGCGTTCGAGTTCGACTACTTCCTGGGCTTTTTCATGCCGGCGGATCTCGACTTGCGCCTGGCCATCATCCAGTTTGGGCGGTTGATTCACTGTTTCGGTTTTCTCATGATCGGGTGGCTTTTCGTTCTTTGTGTCGAACGAGTGCGAAAGGATCCGGATCAGTTCTCGTGGCGAAGTCTGATTCTGTTTGCAGTCATTCTTTGCATCACTTTCACCCTTGGAATGCCATGGGTTAGCCCGGACATCTTCTTTTACATCGGGACGGGGTGGCTCGACGGTCATTATGGTCTGTCGCCGTATCTCCACACCATGACAGAAGTCCCGCAGTTCGGGAAGGAAGAGATGTTCCGGAACGTACACCCCCCCTTCCTTGGAGGGCATACGGCTTACGGTCCCTTTTTTCAACTCCTGGACAAGGGACTCTCGCTCGCATCGGGTGGCAGGGAGCTTCTCGCGCTCGGCCTCCACAAGATTCTGTATTTTTTCATGCATGCCGCATCTTGCTTCGTCTTGTTGCGGCTCGTCCCGGTCAGCGAATCGAAATGGTCTTTCCTTTTCTTCGCGTGTAACCCACTGATTCTCTTCAGCATCCTGACGTGCGCGCACAACGACCACCTCATGACCTTTTTTTTGCTGACCGCGTTCTGGTGCCTGGCGGCGGGACGTCCTTTTCTCTCAGGCTTGGCGCTCGGAACGGCTTTCTCGGTCAAGTACGTCCCCTTACTCTTGTTGCCTCTCTTCTTCCTTGATCTTGCGCTGGATCGCGGCCGGAAGCATTCCTTCCAGAGACGTCTCGGGCTGGCGCTCGGAATGACCGCCGGATTTCTGTGTACGGTCGTGGCTTTTCACTGCTTCTATCCCGAGGCCGCCAGGCAGTTTCTCGGGATCATCGGATTCGACCCGTGGCAGAGGGCGTCCGGATCGATTACGAGTGACGGCGGTGGTGGAATCGGCGTATACCGAAACAGCATCTACCACCTCGTGCCTTTCCTTTACTCCATTTTCCCAGGATTCTGGCCTGTCGGATACGACCAGATGAAGATCGTCCTCGTCGCCATTGTCAGCCTGACCCTTGCGTGGTTGGTGGTCCAGTCGTGGAGTCGGGGAAAGTTCCCGCTCAGGGAGGCATCTCTCTCGTTCTTTCTCTTCTATTTTTTGGTGCTGAATCAGACGAACCAGGAGTGGTATTTGACATGGATCCTGGCATTCATTCCCATGATCGGAACAGAACCCGTTTTGCGTTTCGGGTATCGGCTGTCGGTGCTATTCCTTCCCTTGGTCATTTTCACAGTCAAGAACACGGCATTGGTAGAATCTTTGACTAATGCGGTAGTGTATGTCCTGGTTCTCTCGTTTTCGGTCCCGGTCCTCGTACAGTTCTACCGCAGTATTCGCTCTGGATCAGAATTGCTGCAATTTAGAGGGCACCAAGGCGCAAAGATGAAAACAAGTTGAGTGTCCAAGACAGTCGGTTCCCACGCCGAGCTTAGGAACCAGAACCTTGTTCTTCGCGCCTTTGCGTGAACATCTTTTTTCCAGCGGAGTTCCGACGACTCATGGCTTCACCGGGGTCTTTTCGATCGTGACGTTATTCTGCTTGGCCAGCCAGCCTTGATGCTGGATGATCTCGTACACCCGAGTTGTTGTGTACCCGCACGAACCCTTCGAGGCCCATCTCCGTTTCGGCCGGGTTGGCGATGCACAAGTAATCGGCCGACCAACTGATGCCACTCGTGAAGTAGGTAATCTCGACCGTCGCCTCGCCGTCCATCTCGCTCTGGATGTTCCAGTAGACCATCTGCGGCTTGGCATGCGGGAAGGTGGAGTCCAGTAGCGTGAGCTTGTCCTTGTGGGTCAGGAACCGTAGCTCAACCGACGTGGGGTCGATGAGCGTGTTGGCCCAACTGAACTGCAAGGGGTTAGAACCCGGCTTGAAACTCACCTTGCGGGTCTCACGCACGAGCGTCAGGTCTTCGGAGTTGTAGATCGTCAGTTGCACGGAGTTGCGGGTCGGGACGGTCGAAAGATCGACGTTTTCCGCCCGGACGGCAAAGGCGGTGAGGAGCACGGCCCCCAGCACTATCGTTCCTCGAATCATTGTATTTCGCATGGTATCACCATTCATTCGAGGGTTCTCGGATAGGTTCTCGGCTTAAACGAATTATAGACGAAGTTGCGCCCGGATTAGTTCCAGGCCGGCAATTTTTTTCTTTTTCCCCCAAACTTCTCAAATTGCCATTGACCCAATCGGAGTGGAGTGTACAATCCGCAAAATTCGCCGATTCTACCCGACTAGACGATACAAACCGCAAATTCCGTAAAAAAGGAATGAACCGGACAATCGCTCAAGTTCGATGTAGAGGTTGGGCAGTATCTCATTCGAGTTATTGCCAATCTTCAGGGATGAGGATTTAGATGCGGACCAGAGACAAGAAGGTCGCCGCGTGGGCGGAACGGGCTTCTTGTCCATTTCAAAGGATACATGAAATGCGTAGCTCGATCGCCCGGGGTGCATTAGTTTTGTTGTCAGTGGCGGCGATCACCGGCTGCCAAAGTGGCAGTAGCTGGTCGCCCACATGGTGGAATCCGTTTCGGACCACCAGTAGCACAACCTCTCCGAATTCTTCTGTAGCGGCGGCACCGGCACGACCTTCGTCGCTGGCTAGTTCCGGCGGTGGCACGACCGCCAGCCCCTACTCGCCCTATGGCAGCAATGCTCCATCCGGTGTGGCTACCTCGCCGAATCCCTATGGAGGCGGCAGCTATGGTACAGCTCCCGCGGGTCCTTACACCAGTCCGGTTGCAACGAGCGGGCCTAGTGGCACTTACCCAAGCAACTATAATTCCGCGGCGCCTAGTTCGTACTCAGCCACACCAGGCGGCACGTCGGCGAATCCGTATGCCAATTACGGAAATGCGCAGCCACCGGTGACACCCGCTGGCGGCCAGTATCCGATCGTTGCGGCCAATCCTTACGGGCAGTCCTCTTATCCGCAGACCGGGACTCCGTATGGTGCATCGACACCCGGGGCCAATCCATCTTATCCGCAGACTGTGACTCCGTACGGTGCATCGACACCTGGCGCGGCTCCCGCCGGCGGGACTCCGCCATGTACGGGTGGCAGTTGTCCTGTGCCGGGTGCTGTCTCGAACAGCTATGCAAATCCGCAAGGCGGATATGGAGTGCCGGCCAGGACTGTCGCCGCGCCGAGTGCCCCGTATGGTGGAACGGTTCCAAATTACAATACCGGCACAACGCCCAGCTATGGCACCGGCACAACGCCGAGTTACGGTACGGGTGCTGCCCCCAATTATGGAAGCAGCGCGACCCCAAGCTACGGTACGGGTGCTGCCCCAAGTTATAGTGCCCCGGCCGCAGGCGGCGGTACGGGCACGACGACGCCGCCGGGTGCGACCAGTTCGTATAGCAACCCGGTCCGGCCGGTTTCGGCTACCGGAAGCGATGATCGTTATCGCGACGGCGACCGCTATGGCTCGGCTGCCGCTGGAACACCGTCATCGGGCATGCCGGCCAATTCGGTTGCCGATGCTCGCGGTGCAGTTGGTGCCAGTGCTGCAAGCGGCTTGCCCCCAAGCAGCAATCCTTATACGCCCGCCACCGGTTCGATTTATAGCCAGCCAACCAACTCCACTTCTACGCCGAAGGCCACGAGCCCCTATCCGTCCAGCGGAACGGCACCTGCCGGTTCCGATACTGGTGAGCCGGCCTACCGGCCTGGCAGCACACGGACCTCGGGCGATTTCTCACCGCGGAGTACTAGCGGTTTGTCGCCGTCGTCGCTGGGGAGCAGTTCCAGCAGTTCGGAAGTCGTTCCCGCAGGTTACGTGCAAAGATTCGACTTGCGCAACTGATCATCCGTAGAACGGAATTCATTCCGTTCAAGAACGCATTGGAATCCGTTCTGAGAATCCCACCGACCAGTGCCGCCCACGAACAAAAGTTCTTTGCGGCGTTTTTTCGTTTCTTGGATTGCTTCGGCCCACCTTGATCATAACTTTGCCAACTGCTGTCACTGCTAGCTCGACGTAGGGTGGGTGAAGCATCGAATGGTGCGTTACGCGAACGGATCTGGAAC
>Ga0194057_10001077_pt1 | contig 13963 bp, 14 predicted proteins | sample SepL4415m_MetaG_FD_155474 | JGI IMG/M metagenome (GOLD analysis project Ga0194057, IMG submission 155474) | Anoxic zone freshwater microbial communities from boreal shield lake in IISD Experimental Lakes Area, Ontario, Canada - Sep2016-L442-15m | ecosystem: Environmental > Aquatic > Freshwater... | reverse complement strand
CTCCTGACGCGGACACCACGGTCGGCAGCATCGCGGTCCCGCCAGCGAAGGGCACGTTCGACAACGAGCTCCTCGACCGTCACTTCATCACCGGTGATGGCCGTGGCAACGAGAACATCGGGCTGACGACGGTCCACACGATCTTCCACGCCGAGCACAACCGGCTCGTGGGCGACATCGACGTCACCCTGCACGACCCGGCCAACGCCAACCTGCTCGCCGGCTTCCAGGCAGCGGGGTGGGGATACGGCGAGCGCCTGTTCCAGGCCGCCCGGCTGGTGAACGAGAACGAGTACCAGCACCTGGTGTTCGAGACGTTCGTGCGCCGCGTCGATCCGTCGATCCATGCCTTCTCCAGCTACGCGCCGAACGTGAACCCCGACATCACCACGGAGTTCTCGCAGGCGGTCTACCGTTTCGGCCACTCGATGCTCAACGAGACGATCCCGCGCGATGGCCTTGCGCCACTGAGTCTGTTCGACGGGTTCCTCAACCCCGTCGAGTTCAACGCCGGCGGCCTCGACGGCCACCAGGCCGCGGCGGCCATCGGCATCGGCACGTCCCGTCAGGTCGGCAACGAGATCGATGAGTTCGTGACCGGGGCCCTGCGCAACAACCTCGTGGGCGTGCCGCTCGATCTCGCGGCGCTGAACATCGCGCGCGGCCGGGACATGGGCATCCCGTCGCTGAACAACACGCGCCTGCAGTTGTTCCGCATGACCGGCAACGCCGCACTGTTCCCCTACGACAACTGGAACCGGTTCGCCGATCCGGCCAACCTGCGGCACCAGGCGTCGTACGTGAACTTCCTGGCCGCCTACGGCCGCTGGCCGGCGATCCTCGCCGCCACCACGGTGGCCGGCAAGCGGCAGGCCGCCAATGACCTGCTCGCCTCGGCTGCCGACGCCAACGCGGCCGACCACGGTGACGCCGTGGCCTTCCTTTCCGGCACCGACGCGACCGCCTCGGGCGGCCATGACTGGCGGCGCAGCTACGACTCGAACGGCGTGCCGAACACCGTCGGTGGCCTGCTCGACAGCCCGACCGGCATCGACGACATCGACCTGTGGGTCGGCGGACTGGCCGAGGCGCGGGGCGCTGCGGCCGGCATGCTCGGGTCGACGTTCGCCTACATCTTCCGCACTCAGATCGAGAACCTGCAGGACGGCGATCGGTTCTACTACATTCCCCGACTTGCGGGCACGCACCTCCTCGTCGAGATCGAGAACAACACGCTCGCAGACATGTTCGTCCGCAACACTCCGGCCACGGGCCTGCCGGCAGACATGTTCTCCGCGCCCGCGGTCCTCGTCGACCTCAACTCGCCGGCGAACTTCCCGGCCGGCGTCAGCACCCTCGGCGACGGCACGGTCAAGTACACCGGCAGCGGACACGCGGTCTTCACCGGCCGGGATGTCGCTGGCAGCGTTGATCGCATGGCCGGCGGCACGGGTGCCGACACGATCCGCGGCTTCGCCGGCTCGGACGTCATGGATGGCGGTCCGGGCAGTGACAACCTCCAAGGCGGCACGGGGGATGACCGCATCATCGATTCAGGCAACTCCGGAGTGGACCTCGCCCTCGGTGGCAGCGGCGACGACTACTTCTCCACGGGCAACGGCGCCGGCGACACCAACTCCGGCGGTCCGGGTGCCGACACGTTCAGTCTCGGCTCGGACGGCTCCGTCGTCGACGGCGGCTCAGGGAACGACCTCGTCCTCGGCGGGGCGGGCGGCGACTCCGCGAGCGGCCAGGAGGGCGACGACTGGATCCAGGGCGGCACCGGAGCCGACTCGTTCGTCGGCGACGCGGCCATGCCGCCGCTGGGCGTGGACATGCTCAACCCTGGCAACGACGTCGTCATCGGCGGCGGCGGCTCCGACATGATCGACGGCGGCGGCGCAGACGACATCGCCGGCCTCGGCGACTCGGACCTGACCACCTACACCCCTGACATGGTGACCGGCGGCAACGGCTTCGACTGGGCGACGTACACGACCGGCGCGTACGCTCCTACCGGAACGACCAAGCCGGGCGCGGACGTCGACCTCGCGCTGACCGCTCGCGCGGCCGGCAGCCTGCGCATGCAGGACATGGACGTCTTCCCGCTCGATGACGTCGAGGCGGTCTCGGGTGGTGCAGGCGACGACATCATCGCCGGAGACGGCCGGACGAACTTCGTGTCCGTGACCGGCTCCGATGGCCGGCTCACGCCTGGCGGCGCGGCGCAGGTCTCCGGCCTTGCTGCACTGCTTGCTCCCGGTGTCGCCGACGGGACGTCGGGCAACATCCTGCTGGGCGGGCCCGGTTCCGACACGATCGAGGGCCGCGGTGGCAACGACCTGATCGACGGCGACGCCGCGCTTAACGTCTCGCTCTCGCACTCGTGCGCCAACCCGGGTACGGCCGCGCTGGCCACGATCATCGGCCTCATCGACAACGGCACGGCGAACGGCACGTGCAACGCGTCGAAGGTGACGATCACCCGTCAGATCACGACCACGCCGGATGCCAAGGACACGGTCGTGTACACCGGCAAGGCGTCGGAGTACACGATCACGCAGGCAGGTGGGCCGGGCACGCCGATCACCGTCACCGACAACGTCGCTGGCCGCAACGGCACCGACGTCCTGCGCAACATCGAGTTCGTCAAGTTCGGGAGTGCCGCTCCCGTGGCGATCGGCCAGCCGGTGTCCGGGCAGCTTCCGCCAGCGCCTGCCGGGATTGCGGTCTCGCCCGCCACGGGCCTGACCACGGGCCAGCTGCTGGTGACCATCACGGGCAGCAACCTCGCTGGCGCCACCCAGGTGTCTTTCGGTGGGACGCCCTCAACGCCGAGCTTCGTCAGTGCGACGACCGTCCGGGTGCTCAGCCCGATCCACGCGGCTGGCCCGGTCGACATCTCAGTCACCACGCCCAGCGGCACGGGATCTGCAGCGGCGGCCTTCACGTACGTCACGCCGTCGCCACAGCAGGCGGCACCCACGCTCGCGACCGTGACCCCGCCGACAGGAACCGCGGCCGGCGGTCAGACCGTCGTCCTTGCGGGCACGGGCCTGCAGGGCGTCTCCGCGGTGTGGTTCGGGGGAGTGGCGGCGACGTCCTTCACGGTCGACAGCGCCAGCCAGATCACGGCCGTCACGCCGTCGCATGTGGGTGCAGGCGCCGTGGCCGTCGCGGTCTCGGCGCCCGGCGGCGGTGCCTCGCTGACCACTGGCTACACCTACACGGCGGCCGCTTCGGCACCGACCGCGCCGGCGGTCAAGCCGTTGACGCCCGTGACTCCTGCCGCCGGCACGACGCCTGCTGACAGTTCGTCCACGACATTCATCTCCTCGGACGGCCTGGTCATCGACTCGAGTGGCACGTCGCAGTCAAGCGGTCAGTCGGGCTCCGACTCGAGCTCGCAGGTCGTCACCACGACGTCGAAGCCGCATCGGGGGACGGTGCAGCAGTCGAGCGGCCCGTACGTCGCGGCGCACCCGAACGGCGCGAAGTCTTCGGCACCGACGATCAAGGTGAAGCCTGGCGCGGTCATCCGGCTGCGGGTCACCGGCATGCCGGCGCACGCCAAGCTCAGTGCGCGTGTGGAGATCTCTGGCAACACGGTGAATCTCGGCGACGTCGTCACGAAGAAGAAGGGCAAGGCGAAGCTGCCGACCTTCTCGCTGAGCGTCCCGGGCACGTATGTGGTGACGGTGAGCGGCGCCGGAGGCGACAGGTACGTCAAGGTGGTCGTCAAGTAGTCGGACCTGGCGCTACGGCTCGCCTGCCCGCAGGCGGTTGAGCGTCTCTTCGACTCGGGTCTTCTCCTCGGAGTCGACAGTGACGACGAGGAGCTTGGACCGCGACGTGTGCCCCGAGGCGACGTCGATCGCTCGGCGCGGGACATCCAGGGCGTCGGCAACGGCGCGGATCACGGCATCGTTTGCCTTGCCGTCGACTGCCGGCGCCGTGACGGCCACGATGAGCTGCTGATCCGGGCCGTAGCTGCCGCCGACGCGGGTGCGCGAGCTGCCGGGCTTGGCTCGGACGGCGATGCGCAACTCGGCCATGGCCGCATCCTGACAGACTGGGCACGTGTCCAGCCTCTATGCGCAGGTGCTGCCTTTCGCGCTGGGCGCCGCTGTCAGCCCGACCCTGCTCACCCTCGAACTCCTCATCCTCGCCGGCAAGGCGCAGCCCAAAGTCAGGTCGTGGTTCTTCGTCATCGGTGCGACGGTGGTGCTCATCGCCTTCGCCTTCCTGTGCGTGTCGGTACTGGGGAAGGCCAGTGACGCCGATGGCGGCCCCGTCAGCCCCTGGACCATCGCCATTGACGCGATCGTGATCCTGCTCCTGGTTGCGCTCGGCATCCGCGAACTGCGCCACAAGAAGCCGGCCGACGCCCAGCCGTCGAAGCTGAGGGAGCGCATGGCCACGGCCAAGGCCCCGTTGTTCCTCGGCATTGGTGCGCTGGCCATGCTGGGCAACTTCTCCACGCTGGTGCTCTACGTCCCGGCCGTGCACATCATCACGCGATCCACCGATCCGCTGAACGTGAAGGTCGGCACCGGAGTGATGCTGCTCATCATCACGCTGCTGCCGCTGTGGCTTCCCGTGCTGGCGGTGTCGATCGTGGGTCATCGCTCGGATGCCTTCCTGGCCAAGGTGAATGCCTTCACGACGAAGTACCAGCGCGAGGTGAGCGCCGGCATCTGCTTCGTCTTCGCCGCGATCGTTGCTGTGGACCTGGTGCAGAAACTCCTCGGCTAGGGCGGCCCGCGCCCGGGGTGCCGTCGCAGTAGCGTTCGGTCATGTCGCACAACCTGAACGTGCGTGTGTCGAACAGCATCTGGACGGCGCTCGCCGAGCGATCCCGTACCAGCGGTCAGAGCATCAGCCACATCGTGCAGGCGGCCCTCGCCGAGGCACTCGACATCGAGCACCATTCGATCTTCCAGGTGTCGACGTCCGGTGCGATCGTCCAGGGCCTTTACCAGGGCTGTGTCTCCGTGGCCGACCTCAGGCGTCATGGCGACGTCGGCCTGGGCACCTTCGAGGACCTCGACGGGGAGATGATCCTCATCGACGGGCACTGCTATCAGGCGCGGTCGGACGGCTCCGTCGTGGAGGCTGCGGACACCGAACTCACACCGTTCGCCAGTGTCGTGAACTTCGCCCCCGACTTCGTCGCCGACCTCACCGGCATCGCCACCTATGACGATCTCACTGCGCACCTAGACGGTCTGCGCACGTCGGAGAACGGGATCGTCTCGTTCAAGGCGACGGGGACGTTCAACTCCATCGACCTGCGGGCAGCCTGCAAGACCGAATCCGGTGTGGACCTCGTCGCTGCGACGTCGAGCCAGGCGCTCTTCCACTTCGACGACATCACCGGGACCCTGGTCGGCTTCTGGAGCCCGGAGTACACGAAGTCGATTGCCATCTCCGGGTACCACATGCACTTCATCGACGTGGACCGTCGGCACGGCGGCCACGTCCTCGACCTGGCCACCGATGATCTGCACGTCGAGGTCAACGACGTGAATGACGTGCACCTGGCCATCCCCGAGACGCAGGCGTTCCTCGAGGCGGACCTGGCAGGGGACCACTCCGCGGCGCTGGAGATCGCCGAGCACGAACGCAAGGGCAATTGACTAACATGGCCTCACCGCTGGGGGCGGTAGCTCAGCTGGTTAGAGCCCCGGACTCATAATCTGGTCGTCGTCGGTTCGAGCCCGACCCGCCCCACAAGAGGAAAACCCCTTGGTATTCAAGGGATTTTCTTTTCTCTACAAAACTACTTCCAAGTGCTCAAATGGTCTCTCTTGCGCCCTCCATTGGGCACGCCAAGGGCACGAAATCCCTCACGGTCTGGCGTCCGGAATGCGGGCAAGGGCACGTGGAGGGCATGCGACGACGACCAGATTGCTGAGTAGGCCGAGCGACGCCACGCGCGCCTTAGGCAGTGACCCTTCGTGGACGCCGAAGTCAGATCCAACGCTGGCGAAAGGCTGCTCCTACAGGGAAAGGGGGGCACTATGAGGGCGTGGAGGACTCCGATGCTTGGGCCGCGACCCTTGGGGAGGTCGGGCCACGCCTCAAGCGACTTCGGTCTCAGCGAGGCATCACGCTCACAGCCCTAGCGGAGACGACCGGGATATCGAAGAGCACGCTGTCGCGCCTCGAAACGGGCCAGCGTCGGCCGAGCCTGGAGTTGCTGCTCCCGCTCGCCCGCGCTTACCGCGTTCCGCTCGACGACCTTGTCGGGGCCCCGGAAGTCGGGGACCCTCGGGTCCGGCTCAAGCCTCAGCATGCCAACGGGAGAACCGTCGTGCCCTTGACTCGGCAGGCCGGAGGGATCCAAGCGTGGAAGATCATCATCCCCAAGGCACAGAGTGAGCCGTCGCTCAAGGCCCACGAAGGCTACGAGGCCCTGTACGTGCTCGCTGGGCGAATGCGCCTCATCCTGGGAGACCACGACGTGGTCCTCGGCCCGGGTGAGGTAGCCGAGTTCGACACCCGCGTGCCCCACTGGTTCGGCAGCACGGGTGCGGAACCTGCGGAGGTCTTGAGCCTGTTCGGCCGGCAGGGCGAGCGCATGCACGTGCGCGCCAAGTCACCTCCTAAACCCGCTGGCTGATCGCCCTACCCGAACAGAATCAGAACCGACTCAGCCTCAGTCCGGGTGGCCTGATGCCCGGGCGCGGTCACGCACCGCGTGTGACGAGGCGGACTCGCGCCTTGTGGAGTTGCGGCATGAGGCCGTAGATGACGATCGGAACGGCGATGGTGGCGAGGACGAAGGTGCGCGGCAGCATCGGCAAGGTCCGCAGCCAGTCACCGAGAACGTAGTTCAGGATGAGCAGCGTCGGGAAGACGCACAGCCAGATCATCAGGGCGAGCTGGTGCTTGGACGGCGGCGGTGGACGGAAGGGCTGCGGGGTGGGTCGGTCGGTGGACATGGCGGTGCTCCTTGTTGTTGTTGGCGCGGGTGAGTGGGGTTTCGAGCAGTCGGTGACGGCTCAGGTCGAGACGGCGGAGCGGAGGTCCAGGACGGCGTGCTCCACGTCCTCCTGGACCAGATCAGCGTTCAACGCGATGGCGGCTGCGGAACCTTCGCCGGCGGCGGTGATGACCTGGGCGCGCGGGTTGGACGCGTTGCCGTCGACCCAGACTCCTGGCACGCTCGTGGCCCCGGTGGCGTCCGCGACGACCCAGCCGGCCTCGTCGAGGGCGCAGCCGAGTGCGACGAGCAGGGCGTTGTTGGGTATGAAGCGCGGGCGGACGAACATGGCTCCTCGGTGGATCACGCGGCCGTCGTGCATCTGGACGCCACGCAGGTGGTCCTCCGAGACTTGGAGGCCCGTCACGTTGCCTTCAACGATGCCGATGGCTCGTGCGGTGAGTTGCTCGCGCTGCATGTCCGTGATGACCTGGGTGTGCGGGAAGTACACGACGTCGGCCGCCCATTGGCGGACCAACTGCGCGAACGCGACGCTGTCATCCCCGGTGCCGAGCACCCCGACCTGCTCGTCTCGTACCTCGTAGCCGTGGCAGTACGGGCAGTGCAGGACGTCGCGGCCCCACCGCTCGCTGAGCCCGGGGATGTCGGGCAGCTCGTCGCGCAGGCCAGTCGCCACCAGCACCCGGCGCGCTGTCAGCTGCCGGCCGTCCGCAAGCCGGACCGTGAACGACGATCCGTCGCGCGACTCGATGCCGGCGGAGTTGCTGTCGATGATCACACCGCCGTAGCCGGCCACCTCGCTGCGTCCGGAAGCGAGGAGATCCTGAGGGGGAAGCCCGTCCCTTGAGAGGAAGCCGTGCATGCGGGCGGCGGGCGCGTTGCGCGGCGCTCCGGCATCGACCACGGCGACGGTTCGTCGTGCCCGAGTCAGGACGAGCGCGGCGGACAGGCCGGCCGCACCCCCGCCGATCACGACGATGTCGTATTCGTGTATCTGTGTGAGATTCATGTCCTCGAGAATGTCCGTCGCCAACGGAGATCGACAACTTCCGTTGCTGTTTCCGGGAACGGCCCTCCGAAAGACCTGAGGAAGAGCGCGCAGTTTTGGCTCATGTGCCCTCCCTCGCAATTCCTCGACTATACCCCCGGGGGTATTAGGTTAGAGTCCGGTAAAGAGTCGAGTCCCACCGCGCGTGGGCCACGTTCGGTTTCTATCGTGAAAGAACTGCTACCCCTGAAGAGGAGTTATCCGTGGCTGAGACCAATACCTGCACGAATCCCAAGTGCACCTGCGTGAACTGCACCTGTACAGACTGCAAGTGCGGCGAATAGCGACTCTCCCGCAAGACCCCCCGATAGTTGGAGGGGCGCACCCAATGGGTGCGCCCCTCCAACTTGTCTCCGAGCAGGTCAGCCGCCGAAGGCGGTGAGGTGGTGCTGCGATGCGTTGCGCAGGTTGGTGTAGGTCTGGACGACATCAGGAGCGGTAACTCCATCGAGAGATGACGTCAGGTCAACGATGTCGAGCTTCTCAATCGCGACGCCGACCTCGGGGGCGTTGACAGCCGTGGTGGCCTGGCCGACCAGGTCGTTGTAGAGCTTCTGAAAGGCGCTGGTGCTGAACTCACCGGCGGCGAGGCCAGCGGTGGGATCGGTGAGGTTGTAGCGCGTGAGGATGGTGCGCAGCGCTGCCTGGTGCTGGGCCTCGGAGTTGGCGATCCTCGCGAACTGGAAGTCAGCGGGGAACTTCGCCGCGAGCGCGACGTACACGTCGTGCGCGAGTTTCTCCTCCTCGACCATGTAAGCGACATCGGCCTTCTGGTCAGCGGTGAGAGTGCCTGAGGCCGGCAGGTTGATCCCCTGACCGCCCATCGGGCTGTTCATGCCACGTCCATAGCCCTGGCCGCGGCCGCCATTCATGCCGACAGCGTTCGGGGAAACGGGCGCGGTGCCAGTCACGGCGCAGGTACCCGTTCCGGATGCATTGGGATTGGGGCCGCCTTGGGCGAGTGCCGGGGTGGCGGCGAGCGCAAGTGCGGTCAGGCCAGCGGTGATGATGCCGGTGACGGCGAGGCTTCGACGCATGATGATCTCCTTGGGAGGGTCCGCGGCTGCGGATTCGGGTTTCTGTCACCTCCGACTCTGAGGCACGGGCGTGGTGTATCCGTGTGCTCGATGTGGGGATTGTGCGGAGATTCAAGCCTGGCGCCCGATGGCTCACTCGTCAGTGGTGTTTGTTGGGCTGGATGGCAGCCATGCCCACGGTTCTGGTCGTTGAGGACGAAAGCGACATCCGCGAACTCCTGCGTCGTTACCTGGAGCGCGCTGGCCACGCCGTGCTGACAAGCAGCACCGAGTCGGAGGCACTGCGAACGATCTGCCAAGTGTCTTCGATCGACTTTGGCGGGGTTCGGCAGATTCGAGCGTGGCAGGGTTCGGGATCGGTTTGGCCGTTGTCAGGGAATTGGTAACCGCTCACGGCGGAACCGTTGGCGCAGATTCGGACGGGGTGACCGGCACGACATTCACGGTCCGGATTCCGCTGGCGGTTACCTAGTCGTGTCTTCCTGCCTGACGATCCAGCGCAGGTACTCTCGATTGCCCAGAAGGTCCAGTCGGTGCCAGAGCGCGCTGCTTGGCACTGCCTGACTCGGGTGGCAATGCACAGCCTTCTGTTGACGGTCACGATCAACGTCGATCACGAAGTCGATGGCATCGCGAGGGCGGCCCCGGAAGTCCCCACCGAGAGTTGTGCGCAGTTCATTGGCGACATCGGCAGGGAGTGTCCAGGCAAGCACGTCAAGACCCAGTAGAGGCGCGGCCACCACTGCCGCCCTCGTGGCATGGATGTGATCGGCGTGACCAGTAATCCCGGTGCTGTCGAAGACCAGGAGGCCATCGCAATCGGCATCGCGAGCGGCGCCGACCGCGTGTTCGGCGAGCTCGGCGAGGTCCTGATCGGCGAGGTGCCCGTCGGGATAATCGAGCAGGTACACCGAGGTGATGCCCAGCTCGCGGGCCGCGTCAGTGAGCTCGCCGCGGCGGATGAGAGCGAGGTCACCCTCGACGCCGTGCAGCGTGGACGCCTCACCCTTGGTGTAGCAGAGCACGTCCACGCGAGCCCCGGCCGCGATGAAGGTTGAGATGACGGCCCCGAGGCCGAAGGACTCGTCGTCCGGGTGCGCGACCACCGCGAGAATCGATTGCCAGGGCGGCAGATGCCCGGTGGTCTGGCCGATCTGTGACTGGTCGGCCGGTCGTCTTGTATCCATTTCACCTTCTCATTCGTCTATGCGGTGTCGTCCTCCAACCGAAGGGAACCCCCACCATGATTTCCAATGTCAGTGGCGTTGATCGCATTATCCGCGTCGTGATCGCCATCGCGGCCGTCGTCGGCGCGCTTGCGGTCGGAGCATCGAGTGTCCTCGGCATCATCCTGTTCGTCGTCGCGGCGATCATGCTCGTTACGGCAGCCGTGGGCTTCTGCCCGCTGTACCGCCTGTTTGGGCTGAGCACCAAGGCGAAGGTTGCCGCCTGAGGAGGAGTTGCTGGGACCTTCTTCCGACTTGCGCATCGTATACCCCCCGGGGTATCTTGCGTGAGACGAAATCCCACTACTTGGAGGTCCCCGTGTGCAGTCCCGCCGTCTGCGGTCAATGCCGCAAGGTCACGTACTCTGGCTGCGGACAGCATGTCGGCCAGGTGATGGCCAACGTGCCCCCGGATGACCGCTGCACCTGCCGTTGATGGGTCAGCAGATGTCTCAGGTGGCGGCGCCGACGGTACGTCACGACGATGTGATGTCCCTCATCGTTGGGGAGTTGCCCGGACTTCGTCGCTATGCCCGCACCATCACCGCGGATCGGGCCCGCGCAGAGGACCTCGTTCAGGACACCGTTGTGCGCGCCATCGAGAAGGGTGGGTCCTACGACCAGCGGTCCTCCGTGGCGACGTGGCTGCACCGGATCATGCACAACCTGTCGGTGGATGGCTCCCGCCGACGAAGTGAGACCCCGACCGACATGGCCGGCGATGCAGGTGACCGCATGGAGGTGCTCTGGAGTGATGACTCCTACACCGTCGACTCAGCATTGGTCGTCCAGCGGGCTGAGACCCGGGAGCTCCTCGAAGACGCCCTGCTTCGCATCCCCCTCATCTACCGCAGCGCCGTGGTCCTGCACGACGCGGAAGGCCTGCCGATGTCTGCCGTGGCAGACATTCAGCAGATCGGCCTTCCAGCAGCCAAGCAACGCCTGCGCCGTGGTCGCATGATGCTGGTCACCGAGCTCGCCGAAGGAGACCACGACCGGGAGCCCGGCGTACCGATGCGTTGCTGGGATGCACGACAGCGTGTGTCGGACTACATCGATGACGACCTCACCGAACGCGAGCGAGGACTTCTCGAGAAGCACTTGCAGTCCTGCGCCACCTGCCCACCGCTGTACGCAGGACTTGTCGGAGTCCGCATGGCCATGAGCGCGCGACGTGACTCCAACGATGCAGTTCCCAGCGCCCTTGCTGAGCGCATCCGCGATCTGACCGCCACGTAGCACCGCGTCGTCATGCGACGCCCAGCTGGGATCTAGCAGCTCGGGAATATACCCCCGGGGGTATATGGTTCGTGTGCTTCGACACCCTACTAAGGAGCAATTGCATGGCAACCGTGGAAATGACCGAAAGCAATTTCGAGAGGCTCGCGATTCGCGACGGCATCGTTCTCGTCGACTTCTGGGCAGCCTGGTGCGGCCCATGCCGGATGTTCGCCCCCATCTTCGAAGAAGCGTCCGAGACTTATTCCGACATCACGTTCGGGAAAGTCGACACGGAGTCGGAGCAGGTGCTGGCCGCCTCGGCACACATCACCTCGATCCCGACACTGATGGCCTTCCGCGACGGCATCCTCGTCTATCGCGAGGCAGGCGCGCTGCCTGCGCCGGCCCTGGCGGAGCTCATTGCATCGGTGCGGGATCTGGACATGGACGACATACGCGCTCGCGTCGCCGAGCAGGAGGTGTCCGTCTGATGGAGACCGCATCCATTCAGGAAGCAGCCGCGGCTGCTCAACGGGGGGAGATCGTCATAGACGTGCGCAACGCTGACGAGTACTCGGCTGGCCACCTCCCGCGCTCCGTCTTCATGCCACTGCCAACGGTGCCCCTGCGCACCTCCGAACTGGACCGGCACGTGCCCGTCTACGTGATTTGCGAATCCGGCGCGCGGGCCTTCCAGGCATGCCAATTCCTCCAGCAGCACGGCTACCGCGCCATCAACGTCCACGGAGGGATGAATGCATACAGGCAGGCGGGTCTGCCGCTGGACACCGACGCCGGTGATTTCGTGGGGAGTTGGCGATGAGCCTGTTCTCCCACACTCACGTGCCGGCGGTGTCCGCAGAAAAGGCCATGGAGATGCTCAAGGACGGTGCGGTCCTGATCGACATTCGCGAGATAGACGAGTGGTCCGCCGGGCACGCTCCCATGGCGATCCACGTTCCCATGGCTGATCTCGGCGCCAAAGCGACCGAATTCACTACAACGAGCCCGACCTTGTACATCTGCAGATCAGGGCGACGCTCGGATCACGCGGTGGGGGCGCTGGTCAACGCGGGATACCACGCCATCAACCTCGATGGTGGCATGCAGGCATGGAAGCAAGCGGGCGGCGCCGTCGTCCGCGATGACGGAGCCACAGGAACGGTGATCTAGAGATGAAGAAGCTCCTTACCCTGTTCGCACTCGTCGGCGTGCTGTTCGTCGCCGGATGCGGTTCCGGCGGCGCGGCCAGTGCCGTTCAGGCCGTCGACCCCCAAACTTTCCTGACGACTGCCTCCCAACCGGGTGTCACGGTCATCGACGTTCGCACACCAGCGGAGTACGCCGCCGGTCACGTGGACGGGGCCATCAACATTGATGTCGAGGGCGCCACCTTCAGCACCGACATCGAGAAGCTCGACAAGAACGGCACCTACGCCGTGTACTGCCACAGCGGTCGACGGTCCGGTATCGCGACCGATCAGATGGGGCAGGCAGGCTTCACGAAGGTATACAACCTGAAGGGCGGCATCGCGGACCTGCAGGCTGTGGGCGCACAGGTGGTCGCGTCATGAGCGAGCTCGAGATCATCTCTGTCGACACTCCCAACCTGGGTGATCGCAGCTACGTGATCGGCCGAGGTACGGCGGCAATCGTGATCGACCCGCAGAGGGACATCGATCGCGTGCAGGAGGTACTCGATGACCGCGGCTGGACCGCGAGTCATGTCATCGAGACTCACTTCCACAACGACTACGTCAGCGGCGGCCTGGAGTTGGCGAACCAGACCAAGGCGCAGTACGTCGTCCCTGACGGGATGACCATTTCCTTTCCGGCCTACCAGGCCCAAGACAAGGACGAACTGGATGCCGGCGTTGGCCTTATCCGAGTGCTTCACACGCCAGGTCACACGCCCAATCACCTCTCGTACTCCATCAATGTCGGTGGGGAGGACGTGGCCCTGTTCACGGGCGGCTCCCTACTGTTCGGCAGCGTTGGCCGACCTGACCTCCTTGGTGCCGACCTGACCGAGCCCTTGGCGCGAGCCCAATGGGCGTCGATGAGGCGCATCTCCGAGGAGGTCACCTCCTCAGCGGCGGTGTACCCGACGCATGGATTCGGCTCGTTCTGCAGCGCAACCGCCACGGTTGGCAACGCTTCCACCGTGGCCGAGCAGATCCTGAGCAACCCCGCCTTCACCACCGACGAGGATGAGTTCGTCGCTGAGCTCATCGCAGGGCTCGACGCCTTCCCCTCCTACTACGCTCACATGGGCCCCGCGAATCAGGCTGGGGCAGGGCCGATCGATCTCTCGCTCCCGCAGACAGCAACCGCGCAGGACATCGCCGGACGCATCGCGAGGGGAGAATGGGTGGTTGACCTTCGGCATCGACGACTCTTCGCCGGCAGTCACGTCAAGGGGACGCTGTCCTTCGACGTGCACGGCAACGCCGTCACGTACCTCGGTTGGATGATCGATTGG
>Ga0194057_10001064_pt1 | contig 14086 bp, 13 predicted proteins | sample SepL4415m_MetaG_FD_155474 | JGI IMG/M metagenome (GOLD analysis project Ga0194057, IMG submission 155474) | Anoxic zone freshwater microbial communities from boreal shield lake in IISD Experimental Lakes Area, Ontario, Canada - Sep2016-L442-15m | ecosystem: Environmental > Aquatic > Freshwater... | reverse complement strand
ATAGACAAGGAAGTGTAAGTATGTATTAGTTTTTTTTATTTGCAATGTAATTGGATGTGGGGTATCGATTGTGGAAGATATGGAGGTTGATCATGCCTAGAGAAGAGGCCTTCTCTTTTAGAGTTCTTATACGGCGAGAGCCTGACGCTTGGGTGGCGCATTGTCTTGAGTTAAACCTTGTGACTGTTGCCGAAACAGACAAGGAAGTAGAGTCAGACATTATTGATGTAATAGTCGCCCACATCCGATATGCACTTGAGAATGACAATCTAGAATACATGTATCATCCTGCCCCACTGAATGTTTGGAAGGATTTCTTTAACTGTTCCGACCGGGAAACGGCCTCGTACCGGAAAGACGCAATCTTTAAAGATGAGTCCTCACTTATTCCTATAATTGAAGCCAGCAAGTGTTTTTACAGACAAGCTTGTCATGCCTAAATTCCCAGTACGGTTCAAGGATTTGCTTAAAGCGCTAAAACCATACGGAGTGAAGGTTAAGAAGGGGGGTAAAGGATCGGAAACTATCCTACTGCGCCCTCTTTCTAAAGGCTCTACAAAGGGACCCCAACACACCATAAAAAAACATGGGAAAAACCCGGAAATATCTTGCCGTGTCATTGAAGCATTGCTTGAAAGCCTTGATATTCCGGAAGAAGCCGTCTGGCATCATTGATACATTTGAACGAGACCTCGCACGGCCCACAATCTGTCGGTAATACTTGCCCCCATCGCCGGTGTAACTCGCAACGTCCAATGCACTCTCATAAAGTTGTAACGACCGAAAACATTCAAGTAACTAACACTCAGAGATGCTTATATTTCTGCCGGTAATGCATCACCATGATGGTCAGATGACGCTCTTTCTGTGGCAATAGTAACTGTTAGCCTGTGTACTATGATTGTGAGCGGGAATTTTCAGCACATAGTGAATTTTCGAAAATAGCGTGGGATGCATCCGACACACGTTTTTTCCTTCAGGGGGACACCTGTCGGACGCATGTATGCATCAGCGTGGCGCGACGGGAGAATTCGAGCGGGTTTGCCTGACTTGCGGGTGCATGACCTCAAGCATACGTTTGGTCGCCGGCTCAGGGCGGCAGGCGTGTCATTCGAGGACAGGCAAGACCTGTTGGGTCATAAGAGCGGGAGGATGGCGACCCATTATTCACAGGCCAAGCTTGAGCACCTCATAGCCGCTGCCATACGGTTTGCGGAGAGAACTCCCGCAAAACTCCCACACTGGTTGTTTTAAGGGCGAGGAAGGCCGCTTGCGGTAACTGAAATCTTTTGTGATATGGTGCTCGGAGCGAGAGTCGAACTCGCACACCCTTACGGGCGGTGGATTTTGAGTCCACTGCGTCTACCAATTCCGCCATCCGAGCAAACGGAAAGTCTTTCACGTAGTCATATTTCGTGTCTCTTCCAATATACCTTCATTGTGAGATATAATCAACGATGAAAATGTTGATCCAGTTGCGGGGTCATTTTTTGGCAGCCAATGAGCTAAAGTCGTTTGGAGCTTTCTGTTGACAATCCTTTTGAGCACGTTAGAATTCCTTCTGACTAATGTGAAAGTCTTTTCTGTAAATACAGCGTAACTTCTTACGGAAAAAAAGGAATAGCCGATGAACGAAAAGCAGTACCTGATTGACGATTTCAGCATTCAAGAGAGCTGGAGAATTTTTAGAATAATTTCAGAGTTTGTGGATGGTTTCGAGACTCTGGCGGATATTTATCCGGCCGTTACGGTATTCGGTTCGTCAAGAGTGACTGAGAATGATCATGTTTACGAAATGGGGCGTGAACTGGGCCGCCATTTGGCCGAAGCCGGTTTTTCTGTTGTGACTGGTGGTGGACCTGGCGCCATGGAAGCAGCTAATCGCGGTGCTTTTGATGCACATGGCAAGTCAGTGGGTCTGTGTATAGAATTACCGAGAGAACAGGCAGCTAATCCATATACGAATTTGAAGCTTTCTTTCAGATACTTTTTTATTCGAAAGGTCATGTTTGTAAAGTACGCCGTGGCCTATGTCATACTTCCCGGAGGCTTTGGCACATTGGATGAGCTTTTCGAGGCACTCACACTGATTCAGACGAGCCGCATAAAGCCTTTTCCTGTTATCATGCTCGGAAAAGCTTACTGGAGAGACCTTCTTTCTTGGCTACGAAAAACTCTCGTTGAGAAATCCGGTACGATAAGCCTCGAAGATCTGGATCTGATTCAGGTCATGGACGATCCTGCAGCCGCAGTTGCTGCCATAAAGAAAATTGTAATAGTATAAAAACGCTTCACAACCTTAAGAGCTAATCCCGCGTGAAAAGACCCGAAATAGACATAATCGTTGTTGGTGCTGGGCATGCAGGATGCGAGGCAGCCCTGGCCTGTGCGCGGATGGGATTATCCGTATGGCTTTACACATTGAGTGCGGACACTATTGGTTTGATGCCATGTAATCCTTCTATCGGCGGGCTGGGCAAGGGACATTTGGTCAGAGAGATTGATGCTCTCGGCGGTGAGATGGGACGGGCAGCCGACGCGTCCTGCATCCAGTACAAAATCCTGGGAACCAGTAAAGGACCTGCAGTTCAGGGTTCCAGGATGCAGTGCGACCGTCTGGAATACTCGCTTGCCATGAAGTCGGCCGTCGAGAAGGAACCCAACCTTCTCGTGCGCCAGGAGATGGTGGACAGTCTGCTCATCAAGGAAGGGGTTTGTCTGGGGATTCGTGAGCGGTCCGGATATGAGGTAAGTTCGCAGGCTGTGGTGCTTGCCACCGGCACTTTTTTAGATGGCGTCATTCACGTGGGCCAGGTCTCATACGGCGCAGGACGCGCCGGTGAATTCCCTGCTCAGGGTCTGGCTTCGCAGCTCAAGAGACTCGGCCTTCCGTGGGGTCGCTTCAAGACGGGAACCCCTCCTCGTGTCAAAGGGGCAACGGTAAATTTTGCCCTCATGACCGAGGATCCTGGAGATGACTTCATTCGACCCTTTTCCCTTAGGACCTCCAGAGTCTCTCGCCCCGTTCGATCCTGTTTCAGGACTTATACCTCCAAGCTGACCCACGATATCGTGCGGGGCAACCTGTTGAGGTCACCACTGTATTCAGGGACCATAAAGGGAACTCCTGCACGGTATTGCCCGTCACTGGAGGATAAGGTCGCAAGGTTCCCTGACAGGGAGAGACATCCCGTGGTAGCCGAACCAGAGGGGCTTCACACATCTGAACTTTATTTGAAAGGTTTGGGAAATTCTCTTCCGCCTGAGGTACAAACGGAGTTGCTCAGGTCTGTTCCAGGTTTGGAAGAAGCGGAAATAGTTCGTCCGGCCTACGCAATTGAGTATGATTTCATACACCCCACCAACCTGAGACTTACCCTGGAAAGCAGAACAATTGCAAGGCTGTATCTTGCCGGTCAGATCAATGGTACATCAGGATACGAGGAAGCGGGGGCCCAAGGGCTCTTGGCCGGAATCAATGCGGCTTTGGCAATAATGGGGAAGGGGCCTTTCATTTTGGACAGATCCGAAGCCTATATAGGTGTAATGGTGGATGATCTGGTCACGCGGGGAGTGAGTGAGCCCTATCGAATGTTTACTTCCAGAGCCGAGTATCGGCTACTATTACGAGAAGATAACGCAGCGGAAAGGCTATTGCGAAAAGGGCAAGCGCTGGGCCTCGTCCCGAGTCACCTTGTAGATGAGTTGGAAACAAAGCTCAGAATGTTGGAAAATAATTTACGGTTGCTTGAAGGAATTCGCGTGAAGCCCACCGCAAAAGTGAATGACTTGATTCGCTCTCGGGGCGGTAGGGAAATTATTGAGGCAATGAGCGGAATTAGGCTTCTCAAGAGGCCTGAGATCAGCGTAGAAGACTTGGTTCATCTAGGAATTCTTGACTCTGGTCTGGATGCTGAATTACGCTCGCAAATCGAGATCCGCCTGAAATACGAGGGGTACATAGATAGACAGATCAGGGAGGCCAACCAGTTTCAAAAAATGGAAAAGGCCATTATCCCTGAAGATATAGATTATGACAGGGTGCAAGGTCTTTCCAGGGAGTTGAGAGAGAGGCTCAAATCTGTCAGGCCCCACTCCTTGGGACAGGTTTCAAGGATTCCAGGTATTACACCGGCAGCGTTGAGCGCGCTCATGGTGCGCATGAGGGCCGGATGAAGAACCTTCTGCTTCCCAAAGGAGAGACATCCCACTGGATGTCCCCCCCGCTGGATAAATGACACGTAATTCACGGAGAGCAGCAAACCCGGGCATTCTGAGATTTTTTTTTAGCCGGACCACGATCTATTCCGGTATCAGTCCTTTAGCCCCTTCAACTTTTGCGCCTTCCAGGTTTACATTCTTGAGGTTTGCACCGAGGAAATCCGCCTCGTTCAGGTCCGCTCCGTTCAGGTTTGCACCACTCAGGTCTGCGTTGTTGCAGTTAGCTAGGCAAAGATTGACCCTACTCAGGTTCGCGCCGCTGAGGTTTGCCATAGAAAGATTGGCTCTGCTGAGATCCGCGCCCGTCAGGTTAGCTGTTTTGAAGTTAGCTGCGCTGAGATCAGTTTTAGACAGGTCTGCGTCACGCAGGTCTGCTTCGCTCAAGTCTGCCCTGCTCAAGTCTGAGCTATACAGGTTTGCGCCACAGATATTTGCTTCACGAAGGTTTGCACCGCAGATGTTTGCTCCAGAGAGGTCGGCCCCTTTGAGAGAAACGCCCTTCATGTTTGCCCTGTAAAGGAAAGTTCCACGAAGTTTTGCGCCACTAAGGTCTGCCCCGCTGAGCGTTGCTTTCAAGAGATTGGCCCCACTGAGATCGGCTTTACCCAATTTGGCACCGGTCAGATCGGCACCTCGGAGGTCACTGCCCCTGAGTTTAACCCCGCCGAGATCAGCTCCGCTGAGATCAGCTCCGCTGAGGTCAGCCCCGCTTAGTTTCGCGTGGTTCAGTTCTGCACCACTCAGTTTTGCCCCGCTGATGTCGGATCTTCGCAGATTCGTACCCATAAGCTTGCATTCGGTGAAGTTGACCTCGACGAGCTTCGCACCGCTGACATCAGCGTCTCGAAGGTCTGCCCCGGTAAGGTCTGCCTCGCTCAGATCCGCTCCGCTGAGGTCTCCTTTGCTGAGATTGGATTCCCTCAGGTTCACTCGTAAGAGTTTTGCCCCGCTGAGGTCAGCCCCGCTGAGATCCGATCCGCTGAAGTTGGCTCCTCGGAGTCTGGCACGGCTCATGTCGGCATCCACGAGTCTTGCACCGCTGACATCGGCGCGTCTGAGTCTGGCGGCCCTGAGTTTTGCCCCGCTTAGCTCAGCGCCGTTGAAGTTCACTCCTCTAAGATCGGATCCTCTAAGATCCGCTTCACTGAGATCGGCCTTTGTGAAGTCGGCTTCTCTGAGGTCGGCTCTTCTGAGGTCAGCCTTCTTGAGATTTGCACCGCTGAAGTCAGCTCGCTGACCGTCTTCTTCCTTATCCAGCCATTTCTTGTGAAGTTGTAAAGCTTTTTGAATTTCATCATGCGTCATTACGCACCTCATGCAATGGAAAATTGAGTTTATGTCGGTTCATAGAAGAATCAAGTTGATTCTGAGAGTAGATGAACTGATCCTTCTATATCCCAGGCCAACACGAAAAAAAATTTCTCTCAAAACCTGGGCCGACTAAAGTGCATTCAGAAAGGAGATAGGTTTCCAAAGCCTCAGTATCAGGATAGCACGGCCCGAATAAACCCGAAACTGCAATAAACAAGACTATTCAGACAGCAATGCCCGCAGTTCCTTGTTGAATTCCGGTATCACTTTAAATAGGTCGCCCACGATACCGTAATCGGCTTTGGTGAAAATCGGTGCCTCAGTATCCTTATTTATCGCCACGATGACTTTTGATGATCCCATACCAGCCAGATGTTGGATCGAACCTGAAATTCCACAAGCTACGTAAAGATTTGGAGTTACGGTTTTTCCCGTCTGCCCAACCTGATCGATATGTTTCCTCCATCCCGCGTCCACCGCTGCCCTGGAAGCCCCAACAGTAGCAGTAGTGCCGAATATGGAAGCCATCTCCTCGAGAAGAGAATAGTCCGGACTTCCCATACCTCGGCCTCCCGAAACGATTATATCCGCCTCAGTAAGGTCCACCTTGCCGCTCGTATCGAGATTGAGTTCCTTCGTCGTGTATGTTGATCGCCCCTTATCCGGAGTAAATGCCACTATTTCTACATTGCCCGCTTTAGGGTTTTCCCTTGTTTCCAGTACGTTCGGTCTCGCGGAGGCAATCTGAGAGGATGCTGTGCTTACCCATTTAGAAGAACATTTTCCAGCATAAATAGGCCGTTTTCCTACCAAAGTACGGCCGTCCAGTTCGAAAGAGACGCAGTCTGCAATGCTTGCAACACCGAGCTTTGCTGCTGTTCTTGGGGCAAGATCTTTGCCTTGCATCGAATGGCTAATAAGAAGTATTTCCGGTTTTTTTTCGTCTACCACATATGCCAGAGCTTGAGCGTAAAACTCCGAATTATAGATCTCTAGGTCGGAATCTTCGATCACGAAAACGGTGTCCACACCGTATTTAGCCAATTCTGGAGCAAACTGGGCAGACTGGGGGCCAATCAATACGGCTCCCAAGTCGCCTCCGAGTTCGTCTGCCAACCTACGACCCTCACTGGCCAATTCATAGGCTGTTTTCTTAATTTTTCCGCCTTTTATTTCTCCGTATATCATCACCTTAGACATCTGAAATTCACCTCCATAGTTTGAACCTTTTTTTTCGAGTGGGAGCCGCTCAGATTGCTTTGGCCTCTGACCGAAGCGCATTCACAACTATTTTTGCGGCTTCAGCGGGTTCCATATCCTCGTATTTCTTTCCCGCCTGCCTTTCCATAGGCATAGTGAACTGCCGGCACTGCAACTTCGGTTCGGTATCGACACCTAGCTCGGCGGCATTCTTCTTTTCTATAGGTTTCTTCTTGGCTTTCATGATCCCGGGAAGGGAGGCGTACCTCGGTTCATTAAGTCCTTTCTGAGAAGTCAGCACGCAGGGGAGGGCAACTTCGACAACTTCTTTCCCGCCTTCTACATCCCTCTCAACTACGGCAGTTTTCTTGTCCTCCGCCACTTCCACTTTAGTCACCAGTGTTACCTGGGGAATTTTCATGAATTCAGCCAACATTGCCCCAGTTTCTCCAAAATCGTCGTCGATTGCACGGTGACCACAGAAAATAATGTCGTATTCGCTCTGGCCTGCAGCAGCGGCTAGCGCTTGAGCGATCACGTATGGATCGGCCTGATTGAGCGAGTCATCGTTAACGTGAATTCCGCGATCCGCCCCCATTGCCAGCGCGGTTCTAATGGCTTCGGTTGCGCGGTCCGGACCTATGCTTAGAATAACTACCTCGCCTGACTTGAATTTTTCTTTCAGACGGAGGGCCTCTTCTACGCTGAATTCATCATAGGGGTTGATGACGTACTTTATGCCGTCGGTTACGATGCCAGTCCCTTCAGAATTCACTTTAATTTGTGTTTCTGAGTCGGGCACTTGTTTTAGACATACCAGTGATTTCACGGGTCATCCTCCTTGCGATTGAATAGCCTAGATTCTCATTTCGTGTAAATTTGATCCTGCTTTGGACTCGTGGACAGACTCAAAATTTAGATTTTCCCAGTCAAGATCTTCGACATTGTCATCGGACCCTTGCCCAAGAAATTTGATTAAAATGGATAAAGAGTCTGATACCAACTACTGAAAAAACCTTTAAAGTGTAGTAGGGGCTTTAAGAGGAGTCAAGGAAAATAAAGTCTGTACGGATCGGAGCTTCAGGAGTCTACAAGCACCGACCTCGGTCCGGAGGTTCACGTATTGAATCTATCACTGCAGGACAAGGCTACTTCTGCTCGGCCTTGCGTTCCATCTCCAGAATCTCTTCACTCAAACGTTTACGACGGGAGTCATAGTCTTCAAGCTTGAGAGCCATTCGATACCATCTGAGGGCGGTCAAGGGTTCTCCCTTCTGTCTGTAAATGTATCCAAGATGTCTTATTGCCATGAGGTGATTTGGTTCATGGGCTATGATCGCGCTTAGGTCTTTAATGGCTTCATCATAGCGACCGATCTGTTCCAGGATATACGCACGATTTTCCAAGGCTTTGATGTTAAGAGGATTAATTTCGATAATTTTGGTGAGGTCCTCCAGAGCTTTCTCGTGTTCGCCCGTGTCGAAAAACAAGGCTGCACGGTTAGTAAGGGCTGCAGTGTCATCAGAATCCAGACTCATGGCCTTATTGAAATCCTTTATGGCTTGAGAAAAGTCCCCCCGTAGGCGGTATACCATCCCTCGTGCCATAAAAGCACCGGCAAGTTCAGGATCAAGCTTGATTGCCTTATCAAGATCCTGAAGGGCCTTGTCCAGTTGCCCTTGAATGAGAAAGACTTTGCCTCGATTAAACAGTGCCAAGGGGTTTCGAGCGGATGCTCTCAGGCTGTTGTCGAAAAAGGCCAAAGCCTGCTTCAAATCTCCGGAATTAGCTTTTAATATCCCTATTCCGGTCATTGCTTCGGCCTCGTTACTAGAAACCGTAGGCGCGTCCTTTGAAAATGCCGGAACTCCGGTCAGAAGCATGACGTAAATTATTCCGACGGCTAGTGCAAGAGTAGTGTTAATTTTTCTCATGGTTTTTTAAGGGAGAGACCTCACGGGGCCGTCCCCACGACTTAAAGCATTTCCACCGGGAAACCCGCTGTCTCTAAGGAAAAAAGCAAAGAAATCTTTAGAGTATCTATCTTCGTACCTTTTTAACGTGTATTTTGATTGCTCAGGCGACAGCTTCATTTTTCGAACCAGGTTGCCGTAAGAATCTCTAATGTACAGGTTTGCTACAATATTGTCGGGGTTGGCGTCCGCATGGATTCCTCGTTCGCTCCCTGCGAGGACAAGGGCCTTGGCCAAATCCTTGCTTCCAATGTGATGGCCGATTGCAAAAACTAGATTGCCGTCCTTGCGAATTCCAAAGGCGCTGCGATGGGCAACATACCAGAAATGTTTTCCATCCTGGTCTCTCCCTCCACCTCCAAGTAAAAATCCTAGTCCGATCTCTGAGTCCTCAACTCGGCCCTTCCGAACAATGGATTGAACCACCATACCGTTCTTGACAATCAGGTGACGAAGTTGGCGTGCATCACGAATCAGATTGGTGGGTATATCAGAGGACCAATCACGAATATCCACTGATCCGTCCTGGTAAACGATAAGGGTTGCCATATCTTCTACCATTGGATAGAGGACTCTTCCTCTGAATATGGCTCCGGCTCCCTGAGAATGACGTTGCATCCACATTGCATTGGTTACGGCCAAAATGCGTGAACGTATTTCCGGTTCCACCTCGGAATTGGCGCGAGGAGCGCCTGGCTCCTGAGACCCCACGTAGTACTGCAAGAAAGCCTTACCCATGTCTACGACCATCATGTAGACCATGGCATTTGGAAAGTCGACACTCGGCCGATAAAATGTCTTATAGACGATGGGCCTTCCCAGTGGATCTCGTGGAGAACCGGAAGATTCCCACACTCCCTCACCAGGAATTGCCGGAGATGTATAGAGAGGTTTTATATTGTCCAGTTGCAACAGATCCAGTGGGTCTCTTGAAAGGAGTTGAAACTCGCCTCGATCAGGAACCACAACGGTTTCGGTATTTGTAGGACTTTTGCCCGTAATCTTCGCTTGCTCGGTCGATTGCTCCCCAGTGGATGATACCCTTGCGCGACCAGCCTGAGCCAGCAATGTGGGAGCCTCTGAAAGATGGATTTCTTTAGCAAATATGGATGATTGGCTATCAGGTCTCTTTTCTTCAGTTTGAGAGTTCTTGTTGTCGGAGCCGCCATGGAGAAAAGGGACCCACCAGCAGACAATGGCCATGATTATAGCTGAGAGGAACAATTTACACAAAACAGTTACCCTCTAAAATTCTATTTCTGAAAAAATCCCCAACAGGATTTGTCTTATTATTCGATTCTTATACCTCAAAATAGTCAAAATTTCAATGATAATCCGTCTTGAGACGAAGTCACAGGGGCGGGAGGGCTCCAGATATCGGTTCATAACGAACGACCTCTCGAAAGCAGTAACACTCGAGTTCATACTGGACTATGCTTACCGAGGAAAGGAAGCTGAGAAGGACGCACAAGGCAGGAAAGGGGGAGCAAAAAACAATAAAAACATACAATTGTCTACATGACCTAGAAATAACGTATGTTTGATAGGTTATGGCAAACAGAATGTTATTTGGCAGCCGATAGGTTTATCCATCTCTTGCGACTCTCAAGTTTCTAAAAGAACGTGGGACCGATTTATTACGTGATTGTTAAAGGTCATGAGGATTGCTTCCAGGACCGCTCCGGCTATTGCTCCGGCTTTTTCGGAAATGGTTAGACACATGGATGGTTCTCCCCGCGGGTCAACGTCACCTATCTTCAGATCTGTCGTCACCCGGGTGCCTGGTCTGATAAGGCCGCGCAAAACCCCTGTTAAGGCGACTTCCACCGGACTGCCAGACACATTACCTACAACTGTACCTTTTGTTACAAAGGATCCTATCTGCAGGCTGGAATCAAAAATTCCGTCTGCGGGTGATCTTACCACTCTTTGACTGGTTTTACCGCCGATATTGCCTGGTACACCAGTGTCGGGTAAGGCGGGTCCTTTGGATATGAGTCGGCCCAGATCGTGCCCTCTGTTCGTCTCAATTACGTAGTGGACATCTTCTCCTGCGCAGAACCCGGGGCCAAGGCCAATAACAAGTGTGGCATCAGTAATTCTGGTACCTGTGTTCTTTTTTGCCATAATCGCATCAACAACCACATCCGGGTTGATTTTAATCCTGAAAGCATTTTCAGGGTCTACAACAACAGGTATGATACCGGACATCCATGAATCTTCTACTTCGTCTAGACTACTTGCTCGCGCCGACTGAATTCCTTCCACCGTCCAAGACCCTTCATGAATTGCCTCACAGAAACTCACCATGCGCCTGACGGCGAGGGGATGTTCAACCTCGGTCATAAGAAGTTTGAAAAATCCTGAGCGGTGGAGGCGACAGGCAGTGCCTGTCGCAAGATCACCGGCCCCTCTTATGATAATTCTAATATCTGAAAGTCCTCGTGGCATTCCTGTGTCCAGTGGGTTATGAGCCGTATTCCTTGAGCGCCTTTACAATGGTTTCCTTGGGAACCACTCCATAAAATGAGTTCTTGATTTCCCCATCTCTAATGATGAAAACGGCCGGTATCCTGTTCACACCGAATTTCCTCGCTATGAGGTTTTTGTCCGTGTTGAGTTTCCCTATGGTGGCTCGACCTTTCATGTCTTTGGCAACTTCCTCGAGAATAGGATCAAGCAATCGGCAAGGAAAGCACCAATCCGCATAGAAATCAACGAGGACAGGATGTCTCCTAGAAGCCTCGACGACTTCCACCTCGAAGTTCTCATCCGTAAAACTCTTAATGTGGGCAATGTGCTTTTCTACATCTTCCTTCTGGTAAGTTGACCAGGCTATTATCAACCCACCCAACATAAAAAAGGCTAACGAAGTAATAATTATTATCAATGTTTTTTTCATGCTTCCTCCGACAACAAACACACTAAGTTATATTTTACTATTTCTCTGATGTAATGCAAATACCTTGGCCAATCGTGTAACAGAAAGATTCTTATCTTCTCCTCTGGTGGAATCTACATCAGATCAATCGGGTCGACATCAACGATGATCTTGAGGCCGTGACCTTTGAAGTGTCCTTCTGCCATCAATCCTTTAACCAGCTTGCGTACTGGATCACGTTGAGCGCACTTGAAAAGAACCTGCCAGCGAAATCTTCCCTCCGCCTTTCGTCTGGGTGAAGGAGCGGGACCCAGGATCATGACATCTTTCGACTCACCTTTGAGGATCCTTGCTGCCCTTCCTATCCTTAGGGCCTTTGCTTCCACTCTCTTCTCTACGTTCCCTTCAATTCTGACCAGGACGAGATGCCCAAATGGAGGATAGAGGAGTTCCCGTCGCACTATGGAATCTCGTTCAAAAAAATCTTCGTAAGCGTGGGAAGCGGCTAATCGGATAGCCTCATGTTCAGGGTCAAATGTCTGTAGGATCACGCGACCGGAATCAGTTTCCCGGCCGGTTCGTCCCGCCACCTGAGTTAACATTTGGAAGGTTCTCTCGGCGGCTCTGAAATCAGGGAAGTGAAGAGACATGTCGCCGCAAAGTACGCCGACAACTGAAATCCCTGGGAAATCATGGCCTTTCACTATCATCTGCGTCCCTGTAAGAATGTCGATTTCTTTTTTCCTGAAACGGTCCAGAATGTCTTCGAGGTCCTCCCGCTTGCGAGTTGAATCACGGTCCAGTCTCTCTATTCTCGCCTCAGGAAAGAGGAGTGTTAACTCTTCCTCAACTTTTTGGGTCCCGACACCCCCGAAGAATATCTTCGAATTGGAGCACTCTGGGCACAGAGGAGGCGCAGATCTGGAAAAACCGCAAATGTGGCATCTCAGCTCTCTACCGGCTTTATGGTGAGTGAGGCTGATGTCACAATTCGGGCAACGAAAAACGTGCCCGCAAGAGCGACATTGAGCAAAGGTGTCAAATCCCCTCCTATTCAAAAACAGAACTACCTGCTCCTTTCTTGAGACAGCAAGCTCTATCGCCTCTATCAGTCTGGGCGTGAGAAACGCCCTATTTTTCTCCTTGTCTTTAGAGAGCTTCAGATCGACCAATTCTACAGTAGGCATCCCGCCTGCATGGTGGCGATAAGGCAGGTCAAGACGACGAATTTTACCACGCTGCGCATTCAGGAAGGTTTCGAAGGATGGAGTAGCGCTGCCCAGTATGACGCACGCACCTTGTAGTTTACCGCGAGCAAGGGCCATATCTCTTGCGTTATACGGACAACTGTCCTCCTGCTTGTAGGAAGGGTCGTGCTCTTCATCCACCACTATGAGACCTAAGTCATCAATGGGAACGAAGATCCCGGATCGAGCAGCTATGACAACGTTGACCTTCCCTTGAATAATTCTCCTCCATTCATCAAGCCTCTGGGCGGGGGTCAAGCCGCTATGAAAAAGGGCTATCCCCCCTCCCAAGCGCATGAGAAAACGGCGGGCCAACTGAGGCGTCAAAACTATCTCAGGAACCAGGACCAAGGCGCGCTTGCCTTTTGCAAGAGTCTCCTGGATGGCAAGGAGATAGACCTCAGTCTTGCCTGATCCAGTCACCCCAAACAGGAGAAAAGGCTGGAAGCCACCCGCTTCTATTGCCTCTGACAGCGTTGACGCGGCGGCCTGCTGGTGAAGTGTCAATTGATGTGGCGCCTCGGAACAAGAGGAAGAAGTTCCGATTGGATTCAGTAGTTCTGGAAGATTCTTTTTCCGAAGAGATATCCTCGGTCGAGCGATTCGCTCTTCAATCCTTATCCAATCATGCTCAACTGCTTCATCCAGCTTCTCCTTGCTCACAACAGCCAAGAGTTCACTGCGAAGCATGGAACCGGATTTGATCAGTTTATCAGGCAGGAACCTTATCTCATCTGCTAATTCCTTTAGCCGCTGCCTTCCTTCCGGGGTGATAATGGCCCATGGTTTGGATTTTCTGTCTGAGCCGGGGGGAAGGGCCGTCTTCAAGACCAGCCCTGGAAAGAGAAGATAGTAGTTTGCTATCCAGCGAATGAACGGCCACAGCCCAGGGGACAGATATGGACCCTCGTCCGGGATATCCCACACATACTTCATTTCACAAGAAGGGATCAGTCCTGAGCCGCCGATCCCAACAATGAAGCCTGCCCGGATCTTGTTTCTGAACGGCACCAGGACACGGCGTCCGATCTCCAAACGGCCAATAAATTCCTCAGGAACTCTGTAGCTGAAGGGGCCATCCAAAGGCAGAGGCACTGCCACTTCAATGATTTGAGTATGTTCATCCATCTATTAGTGGAGTTACATCTAATAGCATCGTGATCCAATAGCAACAACAGGATGGTCTTTTGATGTTAAAACTGATGCAGCCCGGTCTCAATAGTATTAACCATCTGTCGTATTCTTTCCCAGGA
>Ga0194057_10001063_pt1 | contig 14087 bp, 10 predicted proteins | sample SepL4415m_MetaG_FD_155474 | JGI IMG/M metagenome (GOLD analysis project Ga0194057, IMG submission 155474) | Anoxic zone freshwater microbial communities from boreal shield lake in IISD Experimental Lakes Area, Ontario, Canada - Sep2016-L442-15m | ecosystem: Environmental > Aquatic > Freshwater... | reverse complement strand
ACGCCGCTCACCGCGAGCTGCCCCGGCATCACGGGCACGTTCGTGGCCGACCCGGCCGATCCGAACCGCGTCCTGGTGTCGCAGGTACTCCAGCTGCGCCAGGCAGTTCTGGCCGGCTGCCTCGACCCGGGTCTCGTTCAGTACGTACGCACCATCACACCGGGCGCGCCGGGTGGCACGGACATCGCCATCTACTCAGGCGCCAAGGCCGACTACACGGTGACCGGCCCGGCATCGCGCCTGACCATCACCGACAACCGACCGGGCTCGCCCGACGGCACCGACACCGTGCTGAACGCGGAGACTCTGCGCTTCTCGGACGGCGACGTATCAACGGCCGGGCCGATTGGTCCGGGGGCCATTCCGGCGGCCACCATCGCACCCGCAAGTCTGGTGCAGGGAGCCACCGGCGAGGTGACGGTCAACTTCACCACCTCACAGATGCTTCCCGCAAAGGGCACGGTGAGGGTGACGTTCCCGGCAGGCTTCGGTGTCTCGAAGCTGGTGGCCGCAGTCGCCATTAACTCCGGGCTTGACGGCGAGGCAACAGCAGGTGCCGTCGGTCAGGTGGTCACGATCACCCGCACCGGCCCGACGGGCACGGACTCCGCGCCGGGGCCCAAGAGCATCACGCTCTCGGGCATCACCAACCCCAGCGCGGTGGGCCCCACCAGCAACTTCGGTGTGGCAACGACCAACGCAGCGGCCTCGCCTCTGGAGACGGGTACCGCACCGCCGGTGACCATCGCCGCGGTACCACCAGCGGTGCCGCCCGTCGCGCCTCCGGCCAATGCGCCAGCGGCACCGACGTTCGGGCCCACGACGCCGCAGGCATCGTCAGCGGTCACCGTGGCGGGCATCGCCGAGCTGTCGCTGGCGAGGAGCACGGCATCCCGCAAGGGACGCACCATCACCCTGGTGATCGTGCCCACCAACGCGGGCGGAGCGGTTCCGTGGAAGGCCACGCTGTCCTACGGGCGATCGAAGAAGAACACCAAGGGCACGGTTCCGGCGGGCGCAGCCCGACAGGTGACCAAGGTCACCGTGCCGGCAACATGGAAGGGCAAGAACATTGCGGTGATGATCACGCCGACCGCCGGAGGGATGGCAAAGGCCATCGTGCTGCCGTAGGTCGCAGCAAGAGCACCGCGCGCACCTCGCGCACGAACCGGCCGGGCCCTTCGGGGCTCGGCCGGTTCCGTTTTGTGCGCCGGTAGGGTGCCCCCGTGCCCATCTCTCTCGAAGGCCGGCGCCGCTGGCTGATCATGCCCGTGCTCGCGCTGGGCATTTCGCTGATCATCGTCGACTCGACGATCGTCAACGTTGCGCTGCCTCAGATCATCGACGGGCTGCACCTCGACCTGTCGCAGGCCGAGTGGACCAATTCGCTGTACTCACTCGTGTTCGCGGCGCTTCTCATTGCCGTGGGAGCGACCGCCGACCGCGTAGGGCGCAGGAAGCTGTTCATCATTGGCGCGATCGTGTTCGCGCTGGCATCGGTGATGGCGGCGCTGGCCACCACGGCCGGGCTGCTGCTTGGGGCACGCGCGCTGCAGGGCGTGGGCGGGGCGCTCATCCTGCCCACCAGTCTGGCGCTCGTGAATGCCAACTTCCGCGGGCGCGACCGGGCCACGGCATTCGGTATATGGGGAGCAACCATCGCCGGAATGGCCGCCGTGGGGCCCGTGCTGGGCGGGTGGCTCACCACCAACTTCTCGTGGCGCCTTATCTTCTGGATCAACCCGCCGCTGGCGCTGATCGTCATCATCGGCGCCCTGCTGGTGGTGCCCGAGTCGAAAGAGCCGGACGCGCCCGGCCTGCGCGATTGGGTTGGCGTGCTGCTCATTTCGAGCGGGCTGGCCCTGCTGATATTCGGATTGATCGAGGGCGAGCGTTACGGGTGGTGGCACGCAACTGAACCCTTCGATCTGCTGGGTGGCGAATGGCCGCTGCCAGGGTCACCCGTGCCGTGGGCGCTGGGAACGGCGATCGCACTGCTCGCGGGCTTTGTGGCATGGACCACCTGGCGAGAGCGGCGCGGGCGAGCGACGCTCATCAACCTGCGCCTGTTCCGCCTTCCCAGCTTCCGCTGGGGTGGTGTCACCATCCTCATTGTGTCGCTGGGTGAGTTCGGGGTGATCTTCGTCATCCCGCTCTTCCTACAGAACGTGCTGGGAATGAGTGCTCTGGGCGCTGGGCTGGTGATCTTGGCGCTTGCCGTGGGTGCCCTGACATCCGGCGGGGCAGCCGCACCGGTGTCACGCAGGCTGGGTGGCCACCGCATCGTTCAGCTGGGCATGGTGCTCGAGATCGTCGGGATCCTGCTCTTCGCCCTGGTGGTGGAGCCCGGTGTCTCGCCGTGGATGTTCGTTGCCCCGCTGTTCATCTACGGACTCGGCGTGGGCTTCGCCACCGCCCAGCTCACCAATGTGGCGCTCGCCGAAGTGCCAATCACCGAGTCGGGGCAGGCGAGCGCCGTGCAGAGCACCCTGCGTCAGGTGGGGTCGGCCCTTGGCACCGCGGTTCTCGGCGTGGCGCTGGCCGTTGCCACCACCACACATGTCACGTCTTCGCTTACGGGCGAGGGCGTGCCGCACGACCAGGCCGTGAGCATCGCCGACGCCGTCAAGTCGTCGGCGGGCACAGCCATTCCGGAGCTGTCGCACGCGCCGGCCACTGCGCATCTCGCACCCGCGCTTGACCAGTCATTTGCCGACGCCGTCACCACGGTCGGCTACGTGGCAGCCATCTTCGTGTTTCTGGGTCTGCTGGCATCGTTCAGGATCCCCGCCCGTCGCGGGGATCCTGACGCGCGCTGAGCGGCTAGTGCAGGTACACCGGGGTGCCGTAGGCGGCGAAGTCGTACACGCCCGGGGCGAACGGTGAGGAGATGCGCACGCACCCGTGCGATGCCGGGTATCCCGGCACATCCGGGTACTCGTGCAGTGCGAACCCTCCGATGAAGTACGAGGCGTAGGGGAGCCAGATATTGAACAGGTAGTCCCAACTCGGGTTCTCCTTGCGGATGATCGAGTAGTTACCGCGCGGTGTGTTGCCAGCAGCGCCCGTCGACACGTGGACGATGCGGATTACCTTGCTGCCCTGCTCCAGCAGCAGCACCTGCTTGTCGATGTCCACCTCCACCCGCTTGCCCTTGCCCGGCTTTGTCGCCGTGGGGCGCGTGGCCGTGAGCATGGCCGTCTGCGTTGATGCACCGGCCTCTCCGTCGCGTGGCAGGCCCTCCCATCCCTGGAACGCCATGATCGCCTGCGAAATTCCGTAGTCGCTGCTGGTGGTGCCGGCGGGGAGGTAACCCAACTCGATGAGGCGCTTCTGCACACCCATGGTGGTGTCCAGGTGCAGCGCCGACTGCAGCAGGGCCTTGATGCGAGGTGAGATACGCGCGGGAGCCGCCAGGGCGGGGTCGCCCGTGCCAACGCCTCCAACGGTGATGAGCGTGGCCTTCGACTGCCAGCCATGGGTGGCCAGGCGTACCTGCACCTCACGCGACAACTGCGGCGGGATGGAGGTATCCGCCGAGCCACGCACCACCGTGATTGCCTGCATGGTCTTCTGCTGTTTGATCTTGCTGGGGCCGGTCAGCACGAGTGGGAACGCCACCTGTCCTTCTGCATTGGTGGCGACTGAGCGGGTGGGATCGAACGCCGAGATGGCGAGCGCACCGTCAACGCGCGATGGCAGCGAGCGCGTGGCCGTAATGGCAAACGCGGCACCGCTTGACTCGCCAAGGGCGATGAGCCGCGTGGTGTCGAGGTTCGTGCGCGTGTCCAGATCGTTCATCAGCCCCGCTGTCGCGGCGATGTCCATCGCCTGGCGGTCGCCGGCCTCCATGGGCGCCCAGCACGGGGCGCCGCCCAGACGCGAGCAGGGCAGGGCATCGAGGGCCACGATGGCCGCCCCCGCACGCGTGACAGCAGGCTGGAATCGTGTGATGGCATCCGCAGCGGTCATGCCCTCGCGCGGGAACACCATCACCACCGGGAGCGGCTTCGTGGAGCCCTGCACATCGAGCACCGCATGGCGCTCGGTACCACCGGCGGTGAACGTGATGTCCTCGGGCACGGCCATGGCCGCGGTCGGGGCCAGCCCGACAAGTGCGAGCACGCCACCCGATATCGCCAACGCCACGCCTCTGCGCATTCGCCAACCCTCCGTAAGACCTCGATTATGTGGGTCGTATTCTCCGCTGGCGCCCATGCCACCTGCCCCCCATGATGGGCCAGCAGAACCTCCCCCGCTCGACGGGTATCGTCCCGCGCATGACAACCCAGAACTCCGACATCCGCATCCCGCTCGACCTGCTGCCGGCCGACGGCCGCTTTGGAAGCGGCCCATCGAAGGTGCGCGTGGAGGCGCTCCGTGCCCTTGCCGAAACCGGCAGCTCGTTCATGGGCACCTCGCACCGGCAGTCCACCGTCAAATCGGTGGTGGGCCGGGTGCGTACCGGACTCTCTGATCTGCTCCGCCTTCCCGCTGGCTACGAGGTGCTGTTGGGCAACGGCGGCGCCACGGCCTTCTGGGATGTCTCCGGGTTCAGGCTCGTGCGCGACCACAGCCGTCATGCGGTGTTTGGGGAGTTCTCGTCGAAGTTCGCACAGGCGCTCACTGAGGCCCCGCACGTCGGCCAGGTGGACGTCGTGGAGTCGGGGCCCGGAACGCACCCCGAGATGACCGCCGCAGCGGGCGTGGATGCCTACTGCCTTACCCACAATGAGACCTCCACCGGCGTGGCGATGCCCGTGATGCGCCCGGCGGGCGCCGACCCCGACGCCCTTGTGCTGGTGGATGCCACGTCAGCGGCGGGCGGTATGGAGGTCGACTCAAACGAGTTCGACGTCTACTACCTGTCGCCGCAGAAGGCGTTCGCCAGTGACGGAGGCTTGTGGCTGGCCGCGTGCTCGCCCCGCGCCCTCTCACGCATTGATGAGCTCTCTGGGCGTTGGTGCCCCGCGTCGCTCGACCTCACCATTGCGCGCGACAACTCGCTGAAGGACCAGACCTACAACACGCCGGCCCTCGCCACCATCTTTCTGCTGGCCGATCAGATCGACTGGATCAACGGGCAGGGTGGCTTGGCATGGGCTCAGGCACGCACCGCGGAGTCGTCGGGGGTCATCTACGGCTGGGCCGAGTCACGGGAGTGGGCGTCACCGTTCGTGACCGATGTCGCCAAGCGCAGCACGGTTGTGACAACGATCGACTTCGCCGATGGCATTGACGCCACTCTGGTGTCGAAGGTGCTGCGCGCCAATGGCGTGGTGGATACCGATGCCTACCGCAAGTTGGGTCGCAATCAGGTGCGTGTGGCCACGTTCCCGGCCGTGACTCCCGATGACTGCCGTGCGCTCACCGCCTGCATCGACTACGTCGTCGAGGCGCTGGCCAGCTAGGGCGATTGGCCCGATAACTGGGCCACCATGAGCATGATCACCGCAAGCGCCGCGACGATGACCCAGCGGCGGCGGCCCGGGCCCCCGCGCCCCAGCCAGTCGGCCATGGGCCATGCGAGCGGCCACGCCATGAGCCCGAGGCGCGCCAGCGAGGTGACCGTGCCGCTTGAGAGCGGCACCACAAGCATGAGAAACGAGTAGAGCACCCACGGCGACTTGAGCCCTCCCTCTTTGCGCCACAGCGCCGAGAGCAGCACCACGTAGAGGATGCCGAACAGCAGATCCCGCACCACCGCCGACCAGTCGCCAGCCGTGAGGCCCGAGAGTTGCGACAGCGACTGCTTGCCCAGCAGATCGCGGCTGCCCAGCATCTCACCGCCAAAGAGGCCGCCCACCGCCTTGCCGAGCCTGTCGGGCAGGAGCGACAAGAGGCCTACGCCCAACTGCCCCCTGCCCCAGGCCGCCTGCGCCTTGAGTGGCAGGTCCCAGCCGCCCTGACGCACCTGCATCACCGCCAGATACGACAGCCCGATGACACCGGTGGGGATCGCAGCGGTGATGAGCCTGCGCCAGCGCCCCTCCGATCCCGCAGCCCAGGCCAGCATGAGCACTGGCACGAGAATGACCACTCCCGTAGGACGGATGAGTACTGCAAAGGCAGCCACGAACCCCGCCCACACAAAACGTTGGCGCCACGCCAGGTACGCAGCTCCGATGGCGAGCCCGAGCGCAATGCCCTCGGTGTAGGCCATTGATGCCGCAATGGCCGGTGGGGCGAGGGCCAGTACCCATGTGCTGCGTACGGCCATTTCGCGCCCGAAGCGCTCCCTCGTGATGGCGAAGAGCGAGACCAGCGCAACGAGAAACATTCCGTTGCCCACTGCCAGCGACACCCAGAACGGGTTGAGCCCCAGCGAGATGGCCGCCCACATGATCATGGGCAGCAGCGGGAAGAAGGCCACGTTGGTAAATACCTGACCCACCTGGCCCACATCAAAGGCATATCCACGGTGGGCGATGTCGAGGTACCAGGTGGTGTCCCAGCTGCCCAGCAGCGAGAACGATTCGGGCACCGACGGGTCGAGAGCAAACTCTGGGCGCCCGAGCACAATGCTGGCGATGACGGCGAGGCCGGTGACCAGTACCCGGGTTACCAGCCATGCGGCAAGCGGTACCCCGAGCCATCCCCACCAGGGAATGGCATGGAGCCTCGTGAGAATGCCGCCGGTGGCCCGCGAGGGCACGGGTGGCGGTGGCGCGGGATGCCCGTCCATCAGCGGATGAGGATAGGGCGCGCGCCGTCGGTACGCCGCACCGAGCCCGTGACAAGTGACCACGCCCACCGCGCCGACGACGATCGCGCGTGGGCAATGGCGGCATCGGCCAGGGCACCCGCGTCGGAATCGTGCACGGAATCGCCATGGCCCATCAGCAGGTGCTCGGCAGCAAATCCACGGAGCACCTGCGGCGGAGAGAGCCGTGCGAATGGGTGCACGCCCACGCGCTGTCCGGGCACACGGAAGTACGACGCCGTGCCGAGCATCTCGGCAACGATCAGACACCTGCGATCGGGCCACCACAGTGCACGCTCGGTCCACCGGCGGCTCGACCGCACTGAGATCACCTGAAATGGCGTGTCGGGGATGGCATCAGTGGGCAGCCGGTGGAGCGGCGCACCGAAGTGATCTGCGAGGAGTGCGCAGTCGCGGTTGTGGCGGTCGAGCAGCTGAATGACGCCCGCGATCGGGGGCATGGCGGCCAGATGGTCGCGCACTGCAGGCGCATCAACCGGGTCCACGAGCCACGTTCCGCCGTCCACCACCACGGCGTGCGACGCCCGCTGCATCACGCCGGGGTCGGCTGCAATCCAGGTGACAAGATCGGTCGGGCCGTCGGAGAATCTCACGTCCATGGAGCCAATGGTGTCGTATGAACCGGACATGCGGGACCCGGACCGGTCGGAGTGACCGACTCATCTGGAATAGTGGCCGCGTGAGCACCCCTGCACCCCCAATCGAAGACCACGCGCTTATCGGCGACAAGCGCACCTGCGCACTCGTCACCAGCCATGGAACCATCGACTGGTTCTGCATCCCGCGCTTTGACGGCCCGGCGGTGTTCTGCTCGCTGCTCGGCAATCCCGACAACGGCGAGTGGCGTCTGGCCCCCGTCTCGGGCGTCACCCACTCCACGCGCCGCTACATGGGCGAGACGCTGGTGCTCGAAACCGACATGACCTGTGCTGAAGGCCGCGTGCGGGTGATCGACCTGATGTCGCCCGAGCCCAGCGGCCCGTGCATCGTGCGCATCGTCGAGGGGCTCGAAGGCGAGGTGCCCATGGAGTCGGTGGTGGCCGCGCGCTTCGACTACGGCCGCACCCGCCCGTGGGTGCGCCACCTGCCGCAGGGTGCCGATCTGGTGTCGGGTCCGGAGGCGCTGCGCATTGTCTCCCCCGTGCCAGTGGCCCGCCAGGAGGGCGACATCACCTTCTGCTTCACGGCGCGCCCCGGTGAGCGCGTGGGGTTCACGCTCAACCACCACGCGTCCAACGAGCCCGCACCCGCAGGCCCACACCACGAGCAGGCACTCGCCAGTGCACTGGAGTGGTGGGAGAGCTGGAGCTCGCGCTGCCCATTTGAGGGCCCGTGGCGTGAGCCCGTGGTGCGATCGCTCATCACACTCAAGGCGCTGTCGTACGCGCCCACCGGCGCCATGCTGGCCGCGGCCACCACGTCGCTGCCCGAGCAGCCCGGCGGCGTACGCAACTGGGATTACCGGTATGGCTGGCTGCGCGATGCCACCTTCACCCTCTACGCCATGATGCTGGGCGGCTACACACGCGAGGCAGTGGCCTGGCGCGACTGGCTGCTGCGCGCGGTGGCCGGCGACCCCGAGGACATGCAGATCATGTACGGAGCGGCCGGCGAACGACGTCTGGCCGAGTGGGAGGTGCCCTGGCTCGACGGCTACGGGGGCGCAAAGCCGGTACGCATCGGCAATGCGGCATCCGACCAGTTCCAGCTCGACGTCTACGGCGAGGTAATGGACTCGCTGCACGTCGCCCGCCGAATCGGCGTGGAGGCCGACCCCGACACCTGGGCACTGGAGCTGGCGCTCATGGAGTCGCTCGAGGCCCGGTGGCGCGAGCCTGACGAGGGCATCTGGGAGGTGCGCGGGCCCCGGCGCCACTTCACGCACTCAAAGGTGATGGCCTGGGTGGCCTTCGACCGTGCCATCCGTGCCGTGGAGCACTCCGGCCTGGTGGGCCCGGTGGACCGCTGGCGGGAACAGCGCGCGCAGGTGCACGCCGAGGTGTGTGCCAACGGCTTTGACGAGGAGATGGGGTCGTTCGTGCAGGCGTACGACGTGCGCCGTCTCGACGCGAGCCTGCTCATGATCCCGCTGGTCGGGTTTCTTCCCATTACCGACCCGCGTGTGGTGGGCACCATGGAGGCCATCAAGCGTGACCTCACGTACGAGGGCCTGGTGATGCGCTACGACGCCGTTGCCGACGAGACCATCGACGGCCTCCCTGCTGGCGAGGGCGCCTTCCTGCTGTGCACGTTCTGGTTGGTGGACAACCTCGCCATGGCAGGCCGCACCGAGGAGGCCACCGCACTCTTTGAGCGCCTGCTGTCGCTGAGTAACGACGTGGGGCTGCTGGCTGAGCAGTGGGACAACGATGGCCAGCGCATGTTGGGCAACTTCCCGCAGGCGTTCTCACACGTGGGCCTGGTCAACTCGGCCTGGAACCTGGCGGGCGGTCGCCCCGCCGATGCCCGCTGGGCCCGAAGCAGCGATCGCCCTCGCGCTGAGGCCGGTACCGCAGGCACCTGACTACCGGTTGCCCTCGCAGGCGATGCCGTCGCCGTCGCTGTCGAAGTGCTGGTCGTCAACACCCACCACCCTGAACCGACGCGCCGTGATGTCGGAGCAGTCCAGATCGGGTGGCGGATTGGGGATGCAGGCGCCTGAGTAATTGGGGTCGCAGCCCGTGCGCGCACCCGTGGCAGTGCCGGTGGCGACATATGCCGGCTTCGTGGTATCGCCGTTGCATGGAGACCCCCAGATACCCCGCTTGATGCGGCGGGCGGTTGCCTCGGCCGAGAGAAACTGCGGGGCGTACCGAAACGGGCCGGATGGCCTGTAGATGTAGGCCTTCGCGAACCCGTTGGCCACCAGTGCGTAGTTGACTGAGCCCCGTGCCCCCGACCGTCCGTCGCGGTAGATGTAGCCGAGAAACCGGTCGTACTTGTCGCGGGTGTCCTGCGAGGGGTCTGACACCACGCGCACCGCGAGCCCCACCGGCAGCAGGCGCGTGGTCTCAGCCGATGCCGTGGGACCACCGCACTGCACGGGGTACCCCGGGCGCTTGGTTTCCGGCGTGTCGATGCCGATGAGGCGGATGGTGGTCTGGAAGCCGCGCGAGACGATGCGCACGGTGTCGCCATCAACCACGTGTTCGACGGTTCCACTCAGCACGGTGGGCTGCTGCGCCATGGCAACGGGCGCCAACACCAGACCAATGGAGACGAACAGCAGAATGTGTCGAACCACGCGCGGCATCGTCATGAGTGTGTATCACCGCCGGGCTGCCCGGTACTTACGCCACACCGCTAGCCTCACAACGTGGAGAAGGATCCCGACGACCGCCTGATCGCGCCCTGGTCGCGATCGTCGCGCACATCCGCCCGCGTCATCGCATGGCCCATCCGGTCATTCATGAGGTGGCAGGCGGCGGGCGGCGTGGCCCTGCTCGCCGCCACGGTGGTGGCACTGATCTGGGCAAACACAGCGGGCGACTCGTATACGTCGTTCTGGTCCACATCATTCACCCTGGGGCTCGGCGATCACATACTCACCACCAACCTGGTGACCATGGTGAACGACGGGCTGATGTTCGTGTTCTTCCTGCTCATCGGGCTGGAGATCAAGCGGGAGCTGGCGATCGGCGAGTTGTCTGACCGCCGCGCGGCCGCACTGCCACTGGCTGCTGCCCTGGGCGGAATGATGCTCCCCGCCGGCATCTACCTGGCAATCAATGCCGGCACGCCCGTGGGGTCGGGCTGGGGCATTCCGATGGCGACTGATGTCGCCTTCGCGCTCGCCGTGCTGTCGGTACTGCGAAGCAGGGTGCCCCAGGCGATATGGGCGTTCCTTCTGGGCGTCGCCGTGATCGATGACATCGGCGCCATCATCGTCATTGCCATCGCGTATTCCAGCGGCATCTCCCTGGCGTGGCTCGCTGCCGCAGCGGGCGCCCTTGTGATGATGCGGGTGCTGATCTCGGCCCACGTGCGTGCCCTGCCCCCATACCTGTTACTTGCTCTTCTCGCGTGGGCATTTACGGCGGCGTCGGGGGTGCACGCCACCATTGCGGGTGTGGCCATCGGGCTGCTCATGCCCGCCCGCGCCATGCAGCGACCGGCGGCGGTGTCGCGCGCAGCCCGCGACGTGGCCGATCAGACCTCCGATAACCCGTCGCCCCCCGATGCCGACGACAAGGCCTGGACCGAGCTTGCCCACCTCAGCCGCGACGCGGTCTCCCCTGCGTCGCGGCTCATCCACGCACTGCAGCCGTGGTCGTCGTTCGTGGTGCTCCCGCTGTTCGCACTGGCCAATGCCGGCATCGTGCTGAGCGCCGCCACCTTCGAGGCCCCATTCGCCGTGCGTGCTGCGGTGGGCGTGGGGCTGGCACTGGTGGTGGGCAAGGCCATCGGCCTCCCCCTGGGTGCCTTTATTGCACTTCGCACCGGGCTGGGGCGCATGCCCGAGGGTGCCCGCTGGAGCCAGATGATGGGCGTGGGTCTGCTGGGTGGCATCGGATTCACTGTGTCGATGTTCATGACCGATCTGGCGTTCAGCGACCCCTCCATAAGCGAGGCGACCAAGGCGGGAGTACTGGGCGCGTCGGTGGTCGCGGCCATTCTGGGAGCGTTCGTGCTCGCCCGGGCTGGTCGCGCGTCCGATAAGGCGCACTAGCCTCGACCATATGAACGCACGACGCATGCTGCCCATCGTCGCCATGGGCGCCCTCGCCTGTACACCCGTGGCATCTGCGGCCTTTCATGTGACCATCGCCCCGATCTCCAAGGCGCAGCGCGCGGCGATGACTCCATCGGTATGGCACGCCGGCTGCCCGGTGGGCCTCAATCAGTTGCGTGCGGTCACTGCCACCCATCACGACTTCGCGGGCAACGATCGCACCGGCACGCTCATCGTCAATGAGGACGCCGCCACGGCCACCGCCGCGGCACTTCGCAAGATGTACGCAGCCGGGATCCCCATCAGGAAGATGCGCCCCATCGAGGCGTACGGAGGTGACGACTGGAAGAGCATCGAGGATGACAACACCTCGGCGTTTAACTGCCGGAATGCCACGGGCAGCAGCAGGTGGAGCAACCACGCCTACGGCCGGGCGATTGACATCAACCCGATCGAGAATCCGTACGTCACCTCGGGCGGGTCGGTGGCCCACACCGCCAGCAAGGTGTTCGTCGCACGCCGACCCGGCTCCGGCGTGGCCATTGATGGCGGCGCCATGGTGCGCATCTTCGACAGTCTCGGGTGGGGCTGGGGCGGACGCTGGAGCGGAACGAAGGACTACCAGCACTTCTCCACCACGGGTCGCTAGCCCTCCATCGACCAGCAACAGCGACAGCGACACCTAGGAAGTCACAGGACGAGCGCTCCTTTGCTAATTTGCAGTCCCCTTCCCTCCGAAGCGAGGCACCGTGAATTCCGTCCGCCGCTTTACCGTCATCGCCGCTGCCGCCGGGCTCGCAGTGGTCGGCGCGATCGCAGGGAGTGCATCCGCCGCCATTCCCACTTCCACCGCCGGTCAAACCGAGCAGGCAACCTCCTCCCGTGGCCTTGATCAGGCAAGCGGCACCAGCTGGGGCTGGAGCAACACGACCTTCGGTGTCGCCGGTCGGCCATACATCAAGGCGCTGTCGGTCTCGAACGATGGCGGGGCGACCTTCACCGACCTCGTCGTCGCAGACTCCGCAACGGCGGGGAACGGCTGGGCACCGACCGCCGCCAGCATCGGTGGGCAGGTCAGTGACGTCTACGCCTTCATCACCCCGACGAACGGGTGCAAAGTCGGCCAAGAACCCGGTGGGTTCTGCTACGCACAGCCGAACCGCGTCGGTATTTCGCTGATGCGCTACGACGGTGTCGGGTGGGACCAGAACTTCACGACCGGGGCGTCGACAAACCCGGCCATCACGGAGAACTCCGTCATCGATATGGCCGTCGGCTTCCACTCCGAGTACTCCACGCTTCGCTGGTCGTGGGTCAACGGTGTTCCGAGCTACTGGCAGACCACCGTGTCTCCCTCTGCAGATGGCGTTGCCCGCATCAGGTACTCACCCAAAACAATGCCGTTCATGACCGGGGGTGGCGGCTGTTCGCAGATCCCGGTGAATACCTGCGACTTCGCGCAGGCTGACAGCGAGCAACTGGAGGCTGCGCTCCTGCTCTCGATGGACAACTCGCTTGACCCGTCGCTGTCGGGAGCGCTGTTCGGCACGACATCGGCGTTCATCGGTTCACTTGAGGCACAGATCGTGCAGGGGCAGGCACCTGTGCTCACATACGGAGTCGCCGCGCCGCACAACTTCGCAAACGGCACGCTCCGCAATGGCACCTTCTATGCATTCCTGCCACAGGCAGTGCTGACGCTCTTCGGCACATCCGGGGGCGCCTTCGACCCCGCCATCCTCTCCGTCACCCGCACAGGCGGGGACGGTACGTTCACGCCAGCCTGGACGTCGTGGACCGCGGGCGCAAATGGCATGGACGGTCAGTTCCTGACCATCTCGAACATCTCGTTCTCGGCGCCGAGGTTCGTTGTGCAGCGCCGGGGGTCCGAGAGCAGTAGTACCGGCGGAGGGGGCACCACCGTCAAGGGGGGAGCCGCAATTAAGGTGGGGAAGAAGGCGACCCTGAAACAGATCGCCGGCTTCCTCAAGATGAGCACCAAGGGCGTGAAGATTTCGGCCAAGGTCTCGACACCGAAAATCTGCAAGGTCGTCGGCCAGTCGGTCAAGGGCCTGAAGGTCGGCACCTGCAAGGGCACGCTGACGACCACACGCAAGAACGGCAAGCCCATCAAGAAGCGCTTCGCGATCGCCGTCACCAAGGCGGGGTAGCGCCTGGGGCCTGTGGCGCACCACCCGTGCGCCACAGGCCGATCTCATACATCATCGAGCCGGTGGCCAAGGCCGCCGCCGATGTCCGGGCGGATGACATCGATGAGATGTCATCGTAACTTTCGCTATCCCGGCCCGGACACGACATCAAGAAGGCACGCCAATGCCCGCTGAGTTCGACGCAACCACCACTATCCAGCAGTACGCGCACCCCGAGCGCCTTGTCACCACGGCGTGGCTTGAGGCCAACCTGGGCACACCGGGTCTGGTGGTGGCCGAGAGCGATGAGGACGTGTTGCTGTACAACACCGGGCACATCCCGGGCGCCGTCAAGATCGACTGGCACACCGACCTGAATGATCCGCTCACGCGCGACTACGTAGACGCCGACGCCTTCGCCGCCCTCATGCGCGCCAAGGGCATCACCTCCGACACCACCATCGTGTTCTACGGCGACCAGAACAACTGGTGGGCCGCCTACGCCCTGTGGGTCACCTCGCTATTCGGCCATGCCGACGTG
>Ga0194057_10001061_pt1 | contig 14107 bp, 19 predicted proteins | sample SepL4415m_MetaG_FD_155474 | JGI IMG/M metagenome (GOLD analysis project Ga0194057, IMG submission 155474) | Anoxic zone freshwater microbial communities from boreal shield lake in IISD Experimental Lakes Area, Ontario, Canada - Sep2016-L442-15m | ecosystem: Environmental > Aquatic > Freshwater... | reverse complement strand
ACTAGAAGGTGGACGGAAATGATTTCAAACGGCAGGAGGTAGCCGACCGGTTTCTTTGCATCGTCTGATGATTGACCAACCTTGTCGGTACGGACGCCAACTAGGCCGGCACCCAACTGGGTTGTTGTGGGATTGGCAGCGGCGGCTTCCACGGCGGCAGGAGTTGGTTCCATCGGTCGAACCTGGCCGACCGTCTGTAACAGTACGGCCAGCAGCGATCCGCCGGTCAGCAGGGCCAATATCCATTGCCCGCCACTGCTTTGCATCGAGATAAACGGCCCGCGCGCAGTGAGCATGACGCCAAAGATCAGCAGCACGACGGTGCCGCCGACATAAAGCATAAGCTGCATGGCCCCCAGGAACTGGGCACCGGAGAGAAAGAACAGTCCCGCCACTCCGCACAGCGAGGCGACCAGGTACGAGGCCATGCGCACGATGTTGTTCGACACGACCACGGCGACGGCGAAGACGCACGTCACCAAGGCAAAAAAGAGGAAGAAGAAGCTGTCCCAGTGGATGGCCGACATGGTTAGCAAGCTCCTTCTCGGGAAAGGGAAAAAATTGAAAATTGAGAATTGAAAATTGAAAATTGAAAATTGGAAGACTGAGGACGTGTGTGGCTAGATTTTCTGGCAGACGGACGCCACCGTGGCACGGGCATCTTGCCCGCGTCGAATTCCACGGGCTGGAAGCCCGTGCCACGCGATTGCCAGAAAATCTTGCCACACACCATAGGACGTCGAAGTAACAGCGGACTGGCATGTCCCTCCCTAATTTTCAATTTACAATCCCTCCCCGTCCGTTGGTTCTGCTTCGCCGGCATCTCTACCGGCTTGATGGGGTGCGAAAGCCCGCCACGCAGAACGAAAATCGAGACCATCGTGCCGACGAGCATGATCGAGGCCAGCGGCACGCAATACTTCAGGCAGGTAGTCATGACTTGGTCGATGCGGAGCCGGGGCAGCGTCCAGCGGAGCCACATCATAAAGATCACGCCCAAAACACCTTTGGTGATTAGGCTGCACATACCAAGGAAGTTGCCGGCAAAGGCGGCGATGTCGCCGTACTCCGGAGTCAGCCACAGCATGGTTGCGACGGGAATTGGCCCATTCCAACCGCCGCAGAAAAGAAGTGCGCCTAACAGGGCCAGCAGGAACATGGCCGAATACTCGGCCATGAAAAACATCGACCATCGGAATCCAGAATACTCGGTCATAAACCCGGCGACCAGTTCGCTCTCGGCCTCGGGCAGATCGAAGGGAGCGCGATTGGTGCCCGCCGTGGCACAGACCATGTAGATGAAGAACGTGACCAGAGCGAACGGGTTGACGAGGTTCCAACTCGTCAGCCAGCCGGCCTGCTGTTGGGCAATCTCCGTCAGATTCATGGTTCCCGCCATCAGCACGGGCACGACGACACACATCCCCAGCGGGATCTCAAAACTGACAACCTGGGCCGCTTCTCGCATCGCACCATAGAGCGACCATTTTGAGCCAGAGGCATATCCGGCCAGGATCACGCCGAAGACTTCCAGGCCGCCGATCGCCAGGATGAAGAATGCGGCCGTGTCCATCGGCTGAACAACCCAGCCCGGTGCAAACGGCAAAGCTAAATAGGGGATGAAGGCGGCACAGAAGGTCAAGTAGGGGGCTGCGCGAAAGAGCAACCCGTCGGCTGCGGCAGGCACGAGGTCTTCCTTGCAAAGCAGTTTCAGCCCGTCGGCTGCCGGTTGCAGCCAGCCAAAACGGCCGCCCACGCGGGTTGGTCCCAAACGATCCTGGATACGGCCGGAAATTTTTCGTTCCATCCAAGTATAGACCGCCACGCACGTCATGACCAGAGCCAAGATCAGCGCAACCTGAACCAGACCGACCACGAGATACCAGAGCCAGCCTTGCTGGGCAAGGCCGTGAAGCCCCCAATGATCCAGGATGTTTATCAGTGCTTGAGCCACGTATGTGTCTTCTAGGAAACTAGATTTTCAATTTTCAATTTTCAATTTTCAATCCTGTCCGCTCTCCGCCTCTCCCCTACCGATCAATCTCTCCCAACACGATATCCAACGATCCGATCACTGCCGGCACGTCGGCAATCAGGCATCCACGACACAATTCCGCGGAGACTGAAAGATTGCAAAAACTGCTGCTGCGGATCCGCACCCGCCACGGCACGGGCGAGCCGTCGCTGATCAGCATGAAGCCCGTCTGGCCCTTGGGGGCCTCGGTCTCCAGGTAGGCCGTGCCGACGGTGAGCTTCTGCCGCAGCTTGATCGGCTCGGCCAGCACTTCCTTGGTCTGGCTATATTTTTCCATCGCCTGGCGAATCAGCTTCATCGATTGCACGACTTCCAACATGCGGACATAGAAGCGATGCCAGCAATCGCCCAACACAGCCTCCCGCGGAACGGCCGGATAAGGCAGATCCTCAGGATACTTTCCCTTGACCTGGGCAATGACCTCGAACTTGTAGCCTTCGTACATTCGCGTGTAGACCGGCTCGCCGTCGCGCCGTAAATCCCAGTCAACGCCGCTTCCCCGCAGGACCGGACCGGTGCAACCGTAGTCGACCGCCATCTCGGGCGAAAGCACGCCAATGTTCGCGGTGCGGTGGATAAAAATCGAATTGCTCGTCAGGGTTGCGTGCAGTTCGTCGATGACCGGCTCGAACTCGGCCAGGAACTTCTCGCAATTTTTCAGCCAGCCCTTGGGCAGGTCGGACGTCACACCGCCGGGCGTGATGTAGGAATAGGTCAGCCGCGCTCCGCAAAGTTCCTCGAAAAGAAGAAGGATTCTCTCGCGTTCCCGGAAGCACCACACGAACGGCGTGAAACTGCCCAGATCAAGGCCATAGCACCCAGCGGCTACAAGGTGGCTGGCAATGCGGTCCAATTCGCAGACCAACACGCGCAGGTGACGAAGCCGCTCCGACGGCACGAAACCGAGCAGCTTTTCCACGGCCATCGACCAGCCGAGGTCCATGTTCATGCCAGCCAGGTAGTCGAGCCGGTCCGCGTAAGGCACGAATTGCCGCGGCGAGAGGTTCTCGCCGATCTTCTCCGCGCAGCGATGTAGATAGCCGATATTCGGCGTCAGGTCGCTGACCACTTCGCCATCCGTCCGCAACACCAGTCGCAGCACGCCGTGCGTACTCGGGTGCTGAGGCCCCATGTTGATCAACATTTCGTCGCTGCGGAGGTCGAATTCAACCAGATCGGGATCGACACGTTCAACCGGCATTTTCAACCCTCCTGGCGATGCCGTGATACTCGTGCGGTGGACGATAATCCTTCCGCAACGGATGGCCGATCCAGTCCTCGGGCAGCAGAATCCGAGTCAAATCGGGGTGGTCAACAAAGTTGACTCCGATCAGGTCAAAGACCTCGCGCTCGTGCCAATTAGCCGTCTTCCATACTGAACTAAGCGTCGGCAACTCGGGCAGGCGGCCAGGAACGTCGTCCTGCCAGCGCGGCAGCGTAACCAAGAGCACAAGACGATGCTTGCAAACGAGACTCGATAGGTGATAAAGCACCTCCAAATGCGGCTGCCACGGGACGGCGGCCGCTTTCTTCGCGTCAGGTTCAAAATAATCGACGCCCGAGATGCAATGCAGCATGTTGAACCGAAGGGCCGGCTCATTGCGCAGGAAAAGCCCGATCTCAGCCAGCAAGCCACCGGCCACTTCGATCCAAGGATCGATCGCGACAGGCTCCGCGCGGAGGATGGCCGGACCAAAGCGGCGGCTCAATTGTTGGTGAATATCTTGGAATTGCATCTAACGCGCTATCCGGAGTTTTTCTGCAGGTCGAGACTGGGAAGTATCAATCGCCCGCACCCAATTGAGATCGCCCCGTCGCCAAACGTAAGCGAAACCAAGCAATATCAAGGCAAAAAATGCGGCCAGATCGACCGCCGCGACAAGGGCCAGCTTACGAGCGTCCTCGGCGACCATCGCGCGGGCATCCTCGGCGATTTGTGCCGAAATCGTGGTGTCTGCGGTTAGCGGGACCGGCGGGGATGTCTGTTTTTTCACCGTCACTCCCAGATCAGCTTCCAGGCTGGAAGCGAGTGGAGGAGTCTGCGGCTTCATCCACCGGGTTGCCGTGCCAAAAATCGTGGCCGGCGGGAAAAACAGGGCCACTTCGACTTCAAAAACGATGAAAACCAAGGCCACTACATAGAACCGCAGATCAAATTGCACAAAACTCGTTCCGACGGCTGGCTCGCCACATTCATAGACCTCTCGCTTGGCGGGTGTCGGCATATCGCAGCGCACCAGTCGGCCGACAAGCAGCGACACCAGCAAAAACAATAGCCCAACCGAGCCAAAAAGCACGATGTAGGCGGTAATTGAGGTCGGAGACATTCCGAGTTCCAGCGAAAGATCGGACTTGAAAAGCGATTATTCTAGGGCGAATCCACTAACTATGCAACCCATGGAGAGTCTTGCGGCTATCTAGGAAATCCACTCCATAGGGGTTTGGCCTGGATTTAGGCTTTCCAGATAGCCTTTACTGAAACTCATTGATTGGGGCCCCCATGCACCGGGCGAAGCACCGATTTGGATTGAGCGACCGCCAACGGTTCAAGCGTTGCTTTTCCCCAGGCAATTTCAGCCGGAAGCCGCGAAAAATCGACTCGGCATCCATCGCGGGAGTAGCAGCTCAAATCGTGCGACGAACCCATGAAGATGCAGTCGACGGGACAAGGCTCCACGCACAAAGCACAAAACAGGCATTTTCCATAGTCAATAACGAATTCGGTTAATTGGAACCCCTTCTTTTCCGGTGCCTTTTGCTTGCCGATTTCAATGCAATTGGCTGGACAGGCCCTGGCACACGCCTCGCAGGCAATGCAGGTCGTCAGATCAAAACGATGATAGCCGCGAAAACGCGGGGCCACGGGGACCGGAAGCTCCGGAAATTCGTACTTCTCCGTGAAAGTTCGTCGCTGGGGATCGTAGGTGCGAATCCAATATCGCAGACCCACCCAAAGTGCGTACGAAACTGTCGCTACAGCGGCAAAAATATTGCGAAACCAGTTCAGCATCGGGCAAGGGTCTTCCGGAAAAGAAAGCTAGCTGAGCTTGACGAGTGCCCATTATACAGCAAGCATACCGAAGATTACAACCGGGGAAACTCCGTAGAACGGAATTTATTCCGTTACTTGTTCTCCATAGGTGGCCTTGATCATAACCTCGCCTGCTGTCATTGCTGTCGCCGTAGGGTGGGTGGAGCATCGAACGGTGCGTTACGCGAACGGATCTGGAACAGTGGTAAATGCTGTCAGCGTCTCGACTTCGTGCGCAACCCACCATTTGCCGGGCCGCTCCACGCACCCTACAAATTTTGGTGGGGCTCGCTGCGCTCGTCCCACCCTACGGCCACACCTAGAACCGGAAGAACACACTGCCCTTCTCCGTTCCGCCCTTTGACAGTGCTGCCCGAGAGAGTAGAATAGAATGTAGGTTGTCCTCTCCACTCAAGCTAGAGGGAGGGGCCATAGCCCTACCCCACCTGTTACGGATGCCCCTGCTATGTCACTCTTCGCTTTCCTATCAATGCCGATGCTAGTTGTCGTCGGATTTGTTGCGTTGCTTCTGTTCGGCAACCGCCTACCCTCGGTGATGCGGTCGCTGGGGCAGGGCGTGACGGAGTTCAAAAAGGGCCTGGAGGGCACTCCTGAAGATGATGCCGCAAAAAAACTCGAAGCGTCTAAAAAGCTCGACGACCAGGCTGTGAAAAGCTGAGAACTTGTTTTAGAAACCTCGTTGCGGCCGAAAATAAGCCGCGAACCCATTCTTGTAACAAGTTCTACCGTAAGAAGTTAGGTTGTCGTGATGCCCTTGCCGTTGGCTTTCTTCGAATTTATTAGTATCCAGGGATTTCTGATCCTTGCCATTCTTGGAGTGCTTCTGTATGGTGAGCGTCTGCCCGAGGTTGCTGCATCCCTTGGTAAACAGTTGATGCATTTGAAAAAGAGTGTGCAGGGGATTCGAGACGAGATTGAATCCGTGGCCTTTGACACGAAACATGCGGTCGCCCGCAGCATGGAAAAAGCCGACGATTTTGCCAATGAGGAGTCCACGGCTCCCAAGTTTGAGCCACCGCCGGCCGAACCTGCCGTCATGGGATCGGCTGCGGAATTCCACGCAAGCCCCGGTGGCCCTTCATCCGATAAGACATGATTCGGGCGTTTAGCTCAGTTGGTTAGAGCGCCTTCCTCACACGGAGGAGGTCACAGGTTCGAGTCCTGTAACGCCCACTATAAAGCCTTACGCAGAAATGACTTGCGTAAGGCTTTTTCTTTTGAGATGGGGTTAAAACTCAAGGGATTTCGGGAGGGGGCAAAACCCAAGCCAGAAGCCAACGCACGAGACAAGAAACGACCGAGTTCCAACGGGGTTCATTCAAGGGGCTATAACGGAGTGACGCAGGTCGGCTATTCAGTCGCCAAATCGCAGAATTCAACGCCGCAGCAAAGCCGACCCAGCCCAAATGAGGGAGCCAATCCCCGCTGCCGAGAAGCAGACGACGAGGGAAATGTCAGTCTCAACCGCGAGCAGTATAACGACGGTTTCCCCACCACGCTCGATAGGCCGCAACGTCAGATTGGAACTCCTTCACAGAGCAATCAACCAACTAAGGATAGGCTCTCTGCTCGCCCGCTGAAAAGGACAACCCACCAGCGGAAACTTGGTCGGTATTTTCGTCGGCTAGGGCTGATCTCGGCGGGTATCTATTTGGAGGAGTCGGCGGGTACGATTTGGAATTCGTACCCGCCAAATCATACCCGCAATCTTTTTCCAAATAGTACCCGTCAAAAAAAACCTTGCGTAACTCGTTGATACGCAATGCTTTATGATGTGGGCGATACAAGACTCGAACAGGGACCGAAATCCTCGAAGAATACGGGGGTTTTGCCGCAGGGCGCTGCAGAATCCGGTGCAGTTGGCGAAACTGGCCGTAGCGATGATTTCGCGTACTTGAGGGCCCGCTGGCCAGGGATGACCGATGAAGCCATCCAGCAATTCGTTCTCGCAATACGAAGTGTCCAGTTTGCTGGTCCAAAGAATTTGTGAGCCTCTCGGAGACTGCTGCCCCGGGCGCCACTGTCGTTTCCATTGACGCGTCGTTGGAAGTGTAGATGGCCACACGGCCTTTCCTTTTGGCCCCTCGCCTTACCCCTCTCGGCCGGGCCGTCGATCATCGGGCGCGTGGGTGTGGGGATCGTTCAAAAGGGGCGTGGCATCGGCACGTCAACTCCAGCGACTTTCGTGGCATTATAACCTGGAATGCCTAGCTTAGCCGTCCGCCAGCGCATCTTGCCGCTCAAAACGCCCCTCTGCGTGTTTTGAGCATCTATCGACGGCATCTTCACCCCCTTTTAACTCAGGAGGTTCGTTCAATGGCCTGTTGTGTTGCTTCAGATTCCGATTCCGATTCTCCCGATCCCAGCCCTCGTTATTCCGTCGCTAAGTGTAAGGCGGTCTACAAAAAGATGATGCCCTCGATCAAGAAGCATGCCCGTGGTGCCTTTCGGTATCTTAGGCCCGAAGAGAAGGAAGAGTGCGTGCAAAACGTACTCGCCAATACCTGGGCTGCGTTGGTTGGTTTAGCACGACGCGGCAGGCTCGACAGGGCGTTTCCGTCTGTCCTGGCAAAGTTTGCTGAGAAGCAAACTCGCGACCACCGCATCACGGGAGGCCACTTGGCAGTAAAAGACGTGCTCAGCCCTTACTGTCAAGCGAAAAAGCATGTAAGGGTGACGCGGCTCGACAGGTACGACCACGTTAACGAGTGCTGGAATAACCCCGAAGAGAGCTGCAGTGATCTGCTCGCGGAGAGTCGAAACACCACGCCCGCTGACCTTGCCGCCAGCCGCATCGACTTCGGCACTTGGCTCAAACTGCTTCCGTACCGTCAGAGGCGGATTGCTAAATTTCTGTCGGTGGGCAATCGCACGGCTGATACCGCTAAGAAGTTCAAGGTATCGGCGGGCCGTATCTCTCAGATTCGCAAAGAGCTTGCCGACAACTGGAGCAAGTTCATTGGCGACGAGCCTGGCCCTGCCATCGCGGCCTGATTTCCTTATCTGGCTGGCCTTCATGCCGGCCCATAGCCCAGCCCTGGTTGATCCTCCAAACACCAGGGCTGGGCTTTCTTTTGTCTCGCTACACCTCTGGAGTATTATATGAAGTCCATATTCTATCGCGTTTTCACGGTTGCGGTCGAGTTGATTGCTGGGCTGACGGCGATTGTTGTAATCGCGGTCTTCGCCCTACCCGACATCTTCTGCATCGCGCTGCTTCATGCGCCACGGAAGATTCTCGCCATCCTCTCGCTCTTGACGGCCCTCTCAGGCTTCTCGGCTTTCATTGGCTGTTCAAAGACCCCGTCGCCAGAGCCGCCTCGTGTGGTGCACTGGCGCGGCCAAGATAGCGGCTATGAAGATGAAACTACGGTCCAGACCGCCAACGCCAGCAGTCCCGACAAGCACTAATACGAAGGGAACCCCATGCGAATGATGACCGTTCTGTTACCCGTATTATTGACTGCCGCAACATTCGCGGTTTTCATCTTGCCCAATTCTCTTCCAACTACTATGCGAACAACGACCTTTTTATTACTAGTCCTTCTGACCACCGCCACGTCCGCGATCTTCGTCATTCCGCGTTTCCTTCCATCTGCCGCGTCAGCATCCGTCGTGATCCACTCAGAAGGTCCGACCATCGAGAAGCTGGAGAGGCTGTCGCAACTTGTCACCATGCGAGTCCAGGTAGCAGACATCCTCGTTGCCGAAGGAAATGGGTGCCGCGGTAGCTGGCTCATCAAGGGTGACGCCTTGCTTGCAGTCAATCTGGGCCAGGCCAAGATCACCGACAAGCACGACGACACCAAACAGGCGACGATAATCCTGCCGCTGCCTGAAGTGTTACAGCCGCGTGTGGATCATTCGAGAACCCGCACATGGAGTGTGGAACGCGTGACGTGGCTGCCATGGAACGCAGACCAGGACAGCCTGCGCGATGCCGTTTACGCCGAAGGGCAGAAACTCGTCGCACATACAGCCGCCAGCGCCGAGAACATTCAGGCCGCTAAGATGACCGCGGAGACGGTCCTCAAGGCGCTGTACGCCGAGGTCGGCTGGCAGATCAGCGTGACGTGGGCCTCGCCCGAAGCCCAGAAGGCCGCGCTGCCAGCAAAGTAACGAATCACCACAACCAACAACCATCAGCAAAGAGAACTAATCAATGCCCCTTAAACTCAACCTCTCTATCAGTAAGAAAATCGGCCAGATGGACTTTGGCAGCCTCGGCGCTTCATGCAGTGTCGAAGTCGAATTGCCGCACAGCGTCATCGACGACTTGGATGCGTTCCACCGCCACGCCCGGAATGTCTATGTCGCCGCGACGCAGGCAGTCAACGACGAACTTGCCCGACATGCGGGTAACATCGCTGCGTCCAATGGCCATGCTGTCGCCAGCAACGGTCATGCCGTAGCGCCCAGCAACGGCCACGGCAACGGCCATACGAACGGCCACACAAACGGTAATGGCCACGCCACGAATGGCAACGGCCGCACTACCTCGAACGCATCCGAGAAGCAGCTTGAGTATGCCAGGCAACTCGCCAGGGGCATCCAGGGCCTCGGCATACGCCGCCTCGAAAGCTTAGCCACCAAGATGTATAACAAGCCGCTCGTGGGCCTTACGACATTGGATGCTTCGGGATTGATCGACACGCTCAAATCGATCAAGGCCGGCGAGATCGACATCAACGCCGTGCTGGGAGCGGCAGCGTGAGTGTCGTGCCTTCCATAACTTACACATGATACCTGCCGCCAATGGGCGGCAGGCGGTCGGGCTTCTTTTTAGCTCTGACTTGCTTCTCGTGGCGATCTTCGTCGACGCCAAGCGTAGCCCAGTAGCCCGATGGCACTGTTCCCGCGTTAAGCTAGATCAAGCTGCCCTTCGTACTGCGCTCGCCGGGGACGAATGCGATGGGAACGACGGGATGGCTGGGGCGTCTTGATCGTTGCTGGAAACGATTTCCCTGGCGGCAAACAAAGAACGCTTCTGCCTTCGTCGCCATGCCCAACCCATCAACCCTATCATGCCAACTCCCAAAAGAACCAAACTCGAAGGCTCAGGCACCACGGCAAAATCACTGTTGTGGTTCAAGACTGCCCAAACAGTGTGGTTGGCTGTATCCACGCCGTAGTTACCCAGTGCCAATAAGCTGGAATTGTATGGCTGGTCGCCGAAATAGTTGGGCGTGCCGCCAAAGTTGCTGTCCACCGCGTTGATCCAATAGTCGGCATTGATGCCCGTCCCGCCAAGCAAGCCGTCTATGCCCTTGTCGAGGGAGCCAAGATAGAGTCGGTGTTGGGCAATCGCGTCGATCTCAGTCAGCCCCCAGATGCTCAGCAGTGACGCGGGATTATAGCTCATCTGAAGCACGAATGTATCGGTCTGATGGCTGCCATTGTGGGTGTTGCCGCCGCTAATGGCCATACCGCTGAGATCGAGCTCTTCGCTGATGAGTCCGCCGCCTACCTGTGCCTTCTCCGCTTCGGTGCGCGTCCGCCAGGATCTTGGGCGTTCCAGGCTGCTGGAGGACTCGCAAGCGGTATCGCCGTCCCCACAAATAATGGCTCTCACCGCTGACCATCTCGCGTTCGGACTGCCGCGGCTGTGCCTCAAACCGTGCTTTCTGGCGTTTGATCCAACCGAGCTTTCCAATAACTGCCAGCCGTACGGCATCGTTGGATACCACCAGAGGTGCCGCCACCCGCACGCGGCCATGCGGCGGGTAGACGCCGAGGTGCAGGTTTTTGATCGCCTTGCGGACGACCTCGACCTGCAACCCGCTCACGGTAATGTGCCCCCGCTCAATACCCATCTTGTTGCTTCACCAGCTCCAGTACCTGCTTCGCGAGCGATTCGTCACCGTTCAAGGCGGCCTTGATGGCAAACTCGATCTTTTTGATCTTGAATTTGTTCCCTTTCCAATCGTCCTGCCTGCTGAGTCGCACTGCATTGTCCACGGCGGTAGCCAACGCCTCGTCCTCCCGCGATGCGCGGGTCTACGCCGTGGCGAACGCTGGCACGTTCGGTGGGTGCGAGGGCGGGGACCAACTGGAATCGGATTCCGTTGGTTGGCAATGTGGCACTGAGGTCCGGGATGGCAAATTCACTTGTCGGCTTTTGCTGTGGTGGTGAACATCATCACCACGCCACTGGGCTCTCTCTCCATGGATACTATTTGCAGTCGCGATTTCTCGAGCAGGTTGCGGCATTCCGCCTCTGTCCTTTGGTAGAAGTACCAGTCCACATGCCACTGGTATTCTGCACAGTCGTATCTACTGCTGTCCTTGAATGCGACGAGGTATCGACCTTGCGGTGTGAGCATCTCTGCAGATCCGGCTAGTATCCGTATCAGTGCATCGTCCGCAAGGTAGTCATAGAGACCGACGCTGTAGATCAAGTCGAATTTGCCATAGGTCTTCACATTCCGAGAGGCCGATGCGAGACGGAGGACGTTTTGTTTCACCAGAGAAAGATTGTCAGTGGGGAACCCCGCCGACGTAAGCGCGGACTTAGCGTAGGAAAGGGCTTCGTCATCAAAATCGAGACCGTGGAACATGAATGGAGCTTTGCCGTTGCGGGATACAAACTCTCTGATCTCCCTGCAAGGTCCGCATGCGATGTCAAGAACACGCGGAGTCGTATGGTGTGATGACAAAAAGTCTGGAAAGAAGTCGCGAATCCAGTTCTTCCGTCCGCGAACTGCTCTGGCCAATGCCGTTTGAAGGAAATACAGATCAAGGGCCTCTCCTATCCCGCGAGATTTCGGCTTCTCGTCGTATATGCCTTCCAGAATCTCATAATCCCCTGGATAACCCCTCGGCTTCCGCAATGCCCTGTTCATATACCAGCTCTGCGAGAACCAAGGCGCAATAGCTTCCCGAAAAGCAATCTTGGCGGCTTTCGTCTCGTCGCTTTCGGCGAAAGTAATGGCAGCGCATGCTGCGGAGGACTCGCGAATGGCTTTCGTAAGATCTGACAACGCATCTACTGGCGACAACGATGATGACTTGATTCTACTTTCGATTTGCTTCAAGGCGGCTGTAAAGCGGCTGACTTCGGCGTCTAATTTCATTTCCATTGTCTTTCCTTTCGCGGTCAAGTGGGCCACTGCAAGCCGAAGACCTTAGAGAACTGATAGGGAATTTCAATGTGACTGATTATACTGGCGAGGACTGATTAAGCAATGGGGTAAGCAATGGGGTAGTGGAGGCTCGTTGTCCGGGGCGTGGACCCAACCGATCCCGGCGGGCGGTACACGCGGCGTCGAGGGCTTCAGTCGGCCGCCAATCCACCCGCCGCTGAGAATCGCCAAAAGACGCACTGATAGCAATGATTGCACGCGGCGCGAGGGCACCCATAAAGGACGGGTTGGCGGATGATCTTGGTGCCCCGATACGTTATCCATAACTATCCGTACAATGCCGTAGTAAAGAGGCGGTCCGAGGCCACTATAAAAGATGGGCAGTGGAAGGCGCGGTGGCCGCGACGGACGCAAGGCCGCGACCAAAAGCCCCATCATCGGAGAGCAACCGAAAACCCGGGCCTGTCAAACGGCCAGATCAACGCCCACCCGCTCGGCGATCATCGAGACCAGCCTGGAGTGCCGCCAGTCAATGTTTCGCAGCAGATCCATGCCCAGCCCGATGATGGCCTGCAAGAGCCCCAGCGCCTCTTCCATCTGGTCTGCGTCGACGAGACCGTCGCGGATTCTCCATTCAGCCCGATGCCAGACCATGCCCTCGGTGTCGTCGTAGCAGGCACCGGCCTTGTGGAACATCACAGCCCTTTGAAGGTCGCGCAGCAGCACACGCAGAGTACACTCTGCTTCACTATGGTGAAGCATAGCCGCAAGCTGTTGGAGATTGCGAATCAAGATATACTGACGGGCGGCGCGACAAGGCAACAGCACATCGGGGGCCAGCAAGCTGTTGAACGCGTTGCGATGCAGGAGCCAGTGGCCAGCGATTTTGGTCGACTGGAACCAGCCTTCGCGGCAGAGCTTCTGGAGCAATCGAATAGGCAGGCCGGAGAAGCTGGCGGTGGCACTGAGGCTGTAGCGATAGGGAGTGGCGGCACGCCAGGTTCGGGCTTCGTGTCGGTGGACGCCGGCGACAACCTGGTCGAAGAAGAGATCGACTGGAAGGCGGGCTGGTGCAGCGGGCGCAGCGGGTGCCGGCTGCTCGGTTGGTATGGTGTCGGACATCGTGATGGCCTATGTAAAAGGATGCGACGACTGAAGCGTCGTCGTTACCATCACCATAAGCTGGTTGAGCCGAAAGCGCAAGGCCAGAATCGAAGAAAAGCGATGTTGCTGCTCACGCTGAGGGCCCGGTGCTCACGCGCAAGAACAGGAGGGGCACGCGTGTGGAACAGGTGGGGTTCGCCTGGGAGCGGGGAAAAGTGGCCGAGGTGGCGTAAGTTGGCGGAAAAATCGCCCCGGCCGCGCCTTTCGACAACCTACTCGCCACGGCCGGGGCTCGTTCTTCGCCTGCCCGCCCGAAGGCGGACACGCCGGACATCGCGGGTAGTTCCTGAGCCTGGCACGGTCCGCGGAGCTTCTTGGTTCTCACCCCGCGGAATCTGGCCGATCAGGTTGCCATGTCCTGGCCACCCCCGTCAGGAGCTTGCCACGCGGAACCCTATGTTGTTGTTCTCGTTCGTGGGATTGTTGTTGTTGCGGTTGGACGAGGCCAGGTTGTTCGAGTTGTTGTTGAACGACCCGCCACGCAAACCACGCCACGAACCGGCGCGAGGGGCCCGGACGCCCGTCTTCTTACCGCCCGGCCAACACCGAGCGGCGAAGTCCATAACTCTGTGCTTTGACGCTCACCTAAATTGACCGGTTTTTGCTCAGCTAAACAGGGCTACTACTTGGAAAGAAGAAGAGACATTTTTTTCCAAGTAGTGATATTAGATATTGCGCGCAGCGAGTCTGGGTTGATTCGGCAAACAGAATGGCCTGAGTAACCGATAGGGAGCGGACGGTTTGCTCTGACGATGTTTGCGGATACTTGCTTAT
>Ga0194057_10001058_pt1 | contig 14126 bp, 9 predicted proteins | sample SepL4415m_MetaG_FD_155474 | JGI IMG/M metagenome (GOLD analysis project Ga0194057, IMG submission 155474) | Anoxic zone freshwater microbial communities from boreal shield lake in IISD Experimental Lakes Area, Ontario, Canada - Sep2016-L442-15m | ecosystem: Environmental > Aquatic > Freshwater >... | reverse complement strand
GACTTCCTCATCTGTAAAGAAATTATGGATCGGTACTTTACAAAAGTGGCACCCCGAGATTATAGTGCCTCCAACAAATATGAGTAGAAATTAAGAAAAGAAAGGGAATAGGGCTCAAATACAGTATGGATTCAAAAGAGAAGAGCACAGTTCAGAAGGAATTTAGGAGACACGGAAAAGATACCGGTTCATCTGAAGTTCAGGTTGCCTTGTTGACACGCCGGATTGAAGAACTCACCGAGCACCTGAAACTCCACAAAAAGGATCATAGCTCCCGTTATGGTCTCCTCAAAATGGTAAGTGCACGTCGTCGCTTGCTCAATTATATGAAGACCAAGGACGAATCCGTTTACCAGGACGTTATCAAACGTCTTAAACTCCGTCGTTAATGCCAGTCCGCAATCAGGCTGTCGACTTTCCGTTTTGTGCCTCGCACAGGGCGGATTAGTTATGCCTGTAAAACTACCATTCCAGAAAGACATCATGAAAGAAGTTTCAGTATCGGTCGCCATTGGCGACAAAATAATCACCCTTGAAACAGGCCTGCTGGCCCTTCAAGCCAAAGGTGCGGCAACAGTTCGTCTCGGTGACACCATCATCCTCTCGACCGCTTGCGCCTCAGAATCACCCCGCGAAGGAATCGACTATTTCCCCTTGCAGGTGGAATATCGCGAACGTTTCTCCGCCGCCGGAAAATTTCCTGGCGGGTTTTTCAAGCGCGAAAGCCGCCCCTCCGAGAATGAGATTCTGGCCGCCCGCTTCACCGATCGCCCCATCCGTCCGCTCTTCGCCGAGAGTTGCCGGAATGATGTCCAACTGGTAGGCACGCTGCTTTCCGCTGACGGCGAAAACGCCGCCGATGTGTTGAACATCGTTGGTGCAAGCACAGCCCTGACGCTCTCCGATCTGGCGTTTCACGGCCCTATTGCCGGAGTGCGCGTGGGTCGCGTCAATGGCAAGTTCGTGGCCAACCCCACCGTTCTGGAACGTGAGCAGAGCGATTTGGACCTGGTGTATGCCGGCAATCGCAATACCCCCACCATGATCGAGGGGGATGCCAAGGAACTTTCGGAAGCCGACCTGGTGGCTGCCATGCGTTTCGCGCACGAACAGTGCGTGAAGCTGATTGATGCCCAGCTTGAACTCCGCCGTTTGGCCGGCCTTCCCGAAAAGGTGATTGTTGAGCCTCCCGCCGACACCACGCTGATCGACGCCGCGCGCAAATTGGCTGGTGACGCCCTGTCCCAGGCCTATCTGATTGCAGGCAAACAGGAACGCAATGCCGCCGTGGCTAAAATCAAGGATGGCCTGAAAGCCAAGCTTACAGAAGCCTTTCCCGCCATCACCAAGGAACAGTTCCGCGCCACCATGGATGAGTTGAGCATTGCGGTCGTTCGTGAAAACGTCCTGGAACGCGGTAAACGCATCGACGGTCGCGGCGAGAACGACGTCCGTCCGTTATTTGCCAAGGTGGGACTGCTTCCGCGCGTTCACGGCTCGGCCTTCTTCGGCCGCGGCGAAACCCACGCGCTCGGCACCGTCACTCTCGGAACCAACAAGGATGCCCAGGATATGGACGCCATTACCGGCGGCCCCACCTCAAAGTCCTTCATGTTGCATTATAACTTCCCGCCCTACAGCGTCGGCGAGACCGGCCGCTTCGGTGCTCCCGGGCGCAGGGAAATAGGACACGGCAACCTCGCTGAACGTTCTTTGGCTGAAGTCATTCCACAGGACTATCCCTACACCATCCGGCTGCTGTCGGACATCATGGGCTCTAATGGATCAAGCTCCATGGCCAGCATCTGTGTGGGCACACTGGCGTTGATGGATGCGGGCGTACCGATCACCAACCCGGTGGCAGGCATTTCCTGCGGCCTCTTCACGGCTCCCGGCAAAGCTAAACTTGTCGTGGATATTCTCGGTGACGAGGATCATTGCGGCGATATGGACTTCAAGGTGGGCGGCACCCGCAAGGGCATCACCGGCTTCCAACTCGACCTCAAAATCCGGGGCCTGGAGTGGAACCTGGTTGAGGCGGCGTTTGAAAAGTGCCGCGCTGCGCGCATGCAGATCCTCGACTACATGGAAAGCGTAATTGCCAAGCCGCGTGACGATCTGTCACCCCATGCCCCGCGAATCACGGTCGTCAACATCCCGATTGATAAAATCGGTGAACTGATCGGACCCGGCGGTAAAAACATCCGCCGCATTGTAGAACTCAGCGGTGCACAAATCGACATCAACGACGACGGCGTCGTAAAGGTCTTCAGCAGCAAGGAAGAAGGCATGCAACTGGCCCTGCGCGAAATCAATATGATTACCGCGGAACCGGAAGAAGGCGCCATTTATGACGGGATTGTGACCGGAATCACGAAGTTCGGCTGTTTCGTCGAAATCTTCCCCGGCCGCGATGGTCTGGTCCACATCAGCGAACTTGCGGATTGTCACGTCCGGAATGTTGAGGATGTGTGCAAGGTGGGTGACCAGATGTGGGTCAAGTGCATCGGAATCGATGAAAAGGGTCGCGTCAAGCTTAGCCGCCGTGCGGCTATGGCCGAAAAAGACGCTGCCCCCGCCGCCCAGTAATCAAAGCTGGTTAAAAGTTGTTAAGTTGTCAGGTTGTCAAGTTGTTAGGATGAGAAGGCCCTGTGGCTCCTCAATTCTCAACAACTTAACAACTCAACGACTTAACAACTTTTTATTCTTTCGGCACCCGCATCTGCATGGACCGCCCGTAGCGGGCTGAATTGATCGTCAGGGGAGCTGACCGTACGGCAGCAGGAATTGCATTTGAGGCGTTACGCCCTATTGCGTCCAAATCAGGACTACGGCCTTCAGTCAACGGACGCTCCAGATTATCGAGATAATCCGTTTCAATAATTTGAACCCGCTGGAATAATTCAGCTACCTGCCGTGTCAAGAGGGTGTTCTCCACTTCCAGCGTTGAGACCTTTTCCTTTAACCGCGTAATCTCACTGTCACGGTCTGTCAATTCGGTTGTCATGTTTGACGCAAGCGTCGAATGCGCCCACAGAATATTGCGCGTGATATCAGAACGCATGGCCGCCGCATTCTTCGCTACCGATTGCGCCGTCTTGTCGGCCACTTTTCTCAGTTCAACTTCCGCGTCCTGCTGGGAGCGATCCAAACGTGTGCTGTTTCTCAGAATATCCGTTTTGAGGGCATGAACCCGCTCGCTGTTCGTCCAAACAATGACAGCCAGTACGCTGGAGAACACCACAGTAAATCCAAGAAGCCCCCACATAAAGCGCTTGCGTCCGCGCCGGCGCTCCTGCTCCAGAAATTGTTTGAACGAATTCAGGACCGGCAATGATTCCTCACTCAGAGACGGATCTCCAGCCAGCACGGGAAGATTCACACCTTCATCATGATGATCTTTGCCTGGAAGCGGAGGCTGCGATTTCCCGGCAGCCTGATTCATCCCGGCCATCCGCTCTGAAATCCGCGAGAGGGCTTCAGCCTGCAATCGCAAGACTTCAGTAAGACCCTCAACACCACGGTCACCGGTATCTGAACTATGTTTACTGTCTGTCATAATTATTTCCGCCCGAACCACTTCCCGCCGGTTCTCTTTTGGTTTTCCTGCTCTCGTTTCAACGCTTCCCACTGCCTCAACTCAATCTGGAGTCTGGCCTCAACACTATTCAAGATTCCGGACTTATTCGCCTGCTCCTCTTGTCGACCAGCAGACTGGGTTTTTTGCCCGTAACCCGATGAGGCCGCCCATTTCCCACTCTCCTCCGGTCCAAGCGTTTCGGCCTCAAGCACCTCGGTCTGGATCACCTCTGTCTCAACCACAGCACCCTGCTTGGCACCATCCTGCTTCCGCTCATTTCTTTCAATCTGCGCGAGCTTTTCCAATAATTCCTTTTCTTTCCTGGCGGATTCTTTCAGCAAAGCCTGATAATCCTCTTGGACTTGCAACCGTTGGGCGACCAAAAGATCTTCACGTTGCTGCGCCTCCTGCAGGGATTTCTCCAGCACAGTCTCTTTGGAGCGCAGTTCATTTGCCTTGGTCTCGGCCTGAATCTGGCCATGGGCCAGGGTGGATTTGAGTTGCTGGATCAGCGTCTCTTTGTTCTGCAACGCATTCTGGGACTCTTTCAGGACTGCAGCACGCCCTTCCAACAGGGCCTTTTGCGACGCCTCTTGAACTTGAACCAGTTGGGCGGCCAGAAAGTCTGCACGCTGCTGCATCTCCCGCAAAGTTTTTTCCTTAATGGCAACCATGGAACGCAGTTCACTCTCACGGGCCCCGGCCTGCATCTTGGCCTCCGCCAAGGCCGACTCCAGTTGCCGGAGCTGCGTTTCCTTGCCTTGCAGGGCGCTTTGCGCCTCTTTCAACAAAGCAGCACGCTCTTCGAGCAGAACTTTTTGAGCACCCTCTTTCGCTTCGGCCATTTGGACTGAAAGACGGTCCGCACGCTGCTGCGTTTCCTGTAATTCTTTCTCCAGTGCTGCCACTTTGGCGCGCAATCCGGCCGCCTGCGTCTCGGCCTGAATTTTGCCTTGGGCCGAGACCGACTCCAGATTACGGACCAGCGTCTCCTTATTCTGGAGTAAAGTCCGGATCTCTTTCAATTGATGAGACAATGCCTCATTTACCATTAGTGAGGTTGCCAGATCCTTCTCGGCATTCTCCAAACTGGTCTGCACACTCACGAGCCGGGAACTACGCTCCTGCACCTCACTCAACGCCACCCGATGCGCTCCCTGCAAAGCCCCGAGGGTCGTGCTCATCAAGGCGCCGCACCCCGCCAGCATTTGGTGAAACTCCTCCACCATGAGGGACATAATCGAATCATCAAGAACAGCCGTCCGTCCTGATCCCAACTCACTTAATCTGACTCCGGCCGGAATTGAATTTTCTTCCGCCAGCACCCGGATGGCCAGAAGATTAAGCGGACCATAAACGGCACCATCTGAAAATTGAACCGACCAGTTCAGCCTGAGTTCCGTAATCTTCTCTACCGGGAACCAGACATCCTGCTTCTCCGATAACTCACAACCGGGAATGACACGCGCATCCGTGGCCCAGATACATAACGTGACAATATCAACCGGACCATAGACAGTCCCATCAGGGGTTCTGAGATAATAGGCAGACACCTTGTTGATTGCAGGCTCCATGGCAGTTTATCCCGTACGGTTAAAATTAGATTCTTTTTTCCAGAGTGACTCCCGCTTCGGTTTCCGGCACGGCGTTTTGGTCACTTTCACATACACCATATCCTCTCCGAGGATATGCTCCAACTCCTGAATCAGGGCTTCGTCACAGGTGACCTTATAATGACTGCTGGTGTCAAGAAACACCTTTTCCCCCGATTGATATTCCAGACACAAATGAACCATGGTCTGCCCGGGATGGAGTTCAAGAACATCCCGGACTTTCTCCAGAATCGAAGGATCCTCACTTACGCGTCCGGCCGTCAAGTGCAGACTGAATTTTTCAACAAACAAAGTTGGTGCGTCTTTCAGCGGATAGACTTCACTGGCTATGATGCGGAGCCTGTTCTCCTCATCCAGACGGACATCCCCGCAGAGCATCACCGCCTGATCCTGTGCCAAAACAGGCTTGTACTCCAAATAGGCATCAGGATAAACAACCACCTCGACGCTACCATCCAGATCCTCCAGCTTCAGGACAGCCATAGGCTCCTTCTTTTTGGTCATGCGGGGCACCAACTCGGAAATCAGGCCCCCTATCCGGGTCTGCTCCCCCGATTTTATTTTTTTCAACCCCTCCACGTTGGTCAACTGATAACGTTCCAAAAGCCTGGAATACTGGCTTAGGGGATGTCCGCTCATATAAATGCCAAGCAATTCACGCTCCTGGGCCAGAAGCTGCCCCTCAGACCATTTATCCGCAGGGGGTAAAGAACCGTCATCCGCGGTAATTTGTGGTTCGACCGGCATGAGATCAAACAAGCTGCCTTGTCCCGACGCCTTATCGCGAGCGGCCGCATTGGCCCGGTTCAAGGCAAAATCAATTCCCCCAAACAACCGGGCCCGGTCACTGCCCGGGAAATCAAAGGCGCCCGCCTTGATCAAACTTTCAACGACCTTCTTATTGATGACCTGTCCTTGGAACCGTCGGGAGAAGTCCATCAGGCCCTTGTAGGGACCGTTCCGTTTACGCTCCGCCACAATCTCACGACAGGCCCCTTCCCCCACATTCTTGATGGACGCAAGTCCATACCGGACTGCCCCCGTTCTAGGGCTGAATCGAACTTCGCTTTCGTTAATGTGAGGAGCGAGAATCTCCAAGCCCATCGCCCGGCATTCAACCACGAATGTGGGAATTTTATCCATGTTTCCCATTTCACTGGAGAGCAGCGCAGACATGAATTCTTCAGGATAATGCGCCTTCAGGTAGGCGGTTTGCATGGCGACCACACTGTAGGCCGCGCTATGGGATTTATTGAACCCATAATCCGCAAACTTCTCGATCATGTCATAGATTTCCTGGGCCTTGGCCGCCGGAATCTTGTTTGTTTTGGCGCACCCCTCAATGAATTTCTCACGCATCTTGGCCATTTCGCCGGCCTTCTTCTTGGAGATGGCACGGCGGAGATTATCACCCATCGCGAGAGAAAATCCGGCCAGCACATTCGAGACCCGCTGGACTTGCTCCTGATAGATCATATAGCCGTAGGTCCCCTTGAGAATCGGCTCAAGGAGCGGGTGGCCAAATTCAGTTTTTTCCCGCCCATGCTTCCGGTTGATGAAGCTGTCGATGAACTGCATCGGGCCCGGCCGGTAGAGGGCATTCATGGCAATGATCTCGTCAATGATCGTAGGGCACAATTTGCGCAAATTGTCGCGCATACCCCCGCTTTCAAACTGGAACACCCCCACGGTATCACCGCGCTGAAGCAACTCAAAAGTCTTCGGGTCATCCATGGGAATGGCCTCAATATCCACACTCACACCCCGGGATATCTTTACCAACTCCACCGCCTCCTGAATGACCGTCAGGGTCTTCAATCCCAGAAAATCCATCTTCAGCAGCCCGATCTTGCCGATCGGATCCATGGCGTATTGCGTAATGACCTGATCCTCTTTATCCAGGGTCAGCGGGACAATCTCAATCAGTGGTTTTTCACCGATCACAACGCCGGCCGCATGCGTACCGGCATTGCGCAACAAGCCCTCCAGCACCACTCCGTATTCCAGGATTTGCGTGCAATGTGGTTCCGTTACCGAAGCTTTTTTGAATTCGGGATTCAACTCCAAAGCCTTGGCAAGCGTAATCTTGGGATCATCCGGAATCATCTTCGCCAACCGGTCACACTCGGAATAAGGCAATTCCAAGGCGCGTCCGATATCGCGAATCACCGTCTTGGCCCCCAGCGATCCGAAGGTGATGATCTGGGCACAGTTTTCCCGCCCATACTTGTCCTTTACGTATTCAATGACCTCCCCGCGGCGGGTCTGGCAGAAATCAATATCGAAGTCCGGAGGTGATATCCGCTCAGGGTTCAGAAAGCGCTCAAAAATCAGATCATAACGAATGGGGTCAATACCTGTGATTTCAAGCAGATAAGCCACCAGACTTCCCGCGCCGGAGCCGCGCCCGGGCCCCACGGGAATCCCCTGAGTCTTTGCAAAATGGATGAAATCCCAAACCACCAGGAAGTAATTGATGAACCCCATTTTCTCGATGATGGAAAGCTCATACAAACACCGCGTCACGAGTTCCTTTTCACGCTCATTTTTCGGATGGGCGAGAGCCTGAACTCCATACCGCTTCAGCAAGCCCTTGTGGCATAAGTTGAGCAGAAATTCCTTTTGCGTGATCTCGGGCGGAACCTTGAAGAGCGGAAAATGAAGCCCGCCAAAGTCAAATTCATAATTACAGCATTCCGCTATTTTCAGCGTATTGGTTATGGCTTCTGGCAGATCCTGAAAAATTACCGCCATCTCTTCACCACTCTTGAAGTAAAACTCCGAAGACGGGTATTTCATGCGTTTGGGATCACTCATGACCGTCTGAGTCTGGAGACACAGCATAACTTCATGGGCCGCGGCATGTTCGCGCTTCAGATAATGGGCATCATTGGTCGCAACCAGGCCCAACCCCATCTTTTTGGCCATCGCCACCAGCGCCTTGTTGACTTTGCGCTGCTCCGGCATCAGATGATCCTGAACTTCAAGATAGAAATTATCCTTGCCGAGAATGTCCGAATAGATCCCCGCCAGCTCGAAGGCACCCGCCTCATCATCGTCCCTCAAACGTTCGGGAATTTCCCCCTTTAGACAAGCCGTAAGCCCGATCAGGCCGCTGGAGTACTTGGCAAGGATTTCATGATCAATACGGGGCTTGTAATAAAAGCCTTCCAGATGGGCCGCGCTGATCAACCGGACCAGATTGCGATATCCCGTTTCATTCTTGGCCAGCAATACCAGATGATTGGCATGAGATTTCGCAGAGTTTTCGGTTTTCCGGTCAAAGCGGCTGCCGGGCGCCACATAGGCCTCACACCCGATAATCGGCTTGACCCCTTTGTCCCGGGTGGCCTCATAGAAGGGAACCGCCCCATACATAACCCCATGGTCCGTTATCGCCAGCGCCGGCATCTGCATGGCTTGAGCAGCGGTGGCGATGTCCTTGATGCGGCAGGCCCCATCCAGCATGCTGTATTCGGTATGCACGTGGAGATGAACAAATGGCGTCATAGGCAGCTGGGTCAAACGTCCATCGCCATGGCGACTTCAGGACAGGTAAAGGGAGAGTCGTATTTCGCACAATTGATGCAACCCATATATAGTTTATGCATCAACGACGCCTTCGGGACCTCGCGAAAACCCAGCTTGGCAAAGAAGCCGGGCGTAAAGGTCAAAACAATCAACTGCGATGGTTTCAGGACCTGAATCCGTTCGACAGCGGCCTGCACCAGCATCCGGCCCACTCCATGTTTCCGCTGGGTGCTCTTGACTGAAAGCGACTTGATTTCGACAGATGGGTGGCGGGCATGGCCTATTTCGGGTAGAATTGACCAGGACACTGTACCCACAATATGGCCATTTTTCTCACAGACAATAAACCGGTCGATATTTTCGGCAATATCGGAAATGGGACGCGGCAGCAATTCCTTGGGATAGGCCTTAATCAGGCTGTAGATCCCCTCCGCATCCGTAAAGCCTGCATTGCGTACGATAAATTTTGAGTTCGTTTTCACGGTCATAAGAATACTCCACCACGCTTCTGGACGCCAAGAAAAAGATAGGCCCTACCGCAACGCAAGCTTCTTGTATTTGCCACGCCGATGCAGCAGTCGTTCCGTATTGCCGGCCAGCACCTTCTCCTCATAGTCAGCAAAATTACCTTCAAACCACCGCAGCTTGCCGTCGCCTTCAAAAATAAGCAGGTGGGTACAAATGCGGTCTAAAAAATAACGATCGTGGCTGATAACCATGGCGCAACCTGGAAACTCCATGATCGCCTCTTCCAGAACACGCATGGTATTCACATCCAAGTCGTTGGTGGGCTCATCGAGCAGCAACACGTTGCCGCCTCTCCGCAACATCTTGGCCAAATGCACTCGATTCCGCTCACCTCCGGAAAGTTTCCCTACTTTTTTCTGCTGCTGGGCACCACGAAAATTGAACCGCGACAGATAAGCGCGCGAATTCATCGTGCGATCCCCCATCTCCACCTCTTCCCGTCCATTCGTGATCTCTTCAAACACGGTAAGATCATCACGCAACGCATCACGATGCTGATCCACATAGGACAATACGACGCTTTCACCAATGGTCACAGTACCTTTGTCAGGCTGCTCCTGACCCACCAGCATACGGAACAGGGTCGTCTTCCCGCAGCCGTTCGGCCCCACCACACCCACCACGGCGCCACGTGGCAGATTGAATGACACCTGATCCAGCAGCTTCACGCCCTCATAGCCCTTGGTCACGTCATCCAGAATCACCACCTTGTTCCCCAAATGGGGGCCGGGGACAATCTGGATGGAGATATCATCTTTCCGCGCCTCGAACCGTTCGCTGGAGAGCTCCTCGTAACGGGAAATACGTGCCTGACTTTTCGTGCGCCGGCCCAGCGCAGAAGTACCAAGCCATTCCAATTCGTTGGCCAGCACTTTCTGCCGCTGGCTCTCCTTCTTCTCCACCTGCCGCAGCAGTTCGGCCTTCTGCTTGAGCCAGGAGGTGTAGTTGCCTTCGAAGGGAATTCCCCGCCCGTTGTCCAGTTCCAAAATCCACTTGGTGATATGATCCAGGAAATAACGGTCATGAGTGACGATAATGACCGTGCCATGATATTCACGCAACGTTGTTTCCAGCCACGACACAGTCTCGGCATCCAAATGATTGGTCGGCTCATCAAGCAGCAGCATATCCGGCTTTTCAAGCAGAACTTTGCAAAGCGCCACACGGCGACGCTCACCCCCGGACAACTTGGTCACATCCGCATCATCGGGAGGCAGTACCAGCGCATCCGACGCCACATCCACCAGCCGGTCCACTTCCCAGGCATCCATGCTGTCAATCTGATCCTGAAGCCGCCCCATTTCGTCCATGAGCTTATCCATCTCGGGCTTGGGGAGTTTCTCACCCATCTTGTCGGCCACCTCGTCATAACGCCTTATCAGGGCATGAACCGGCTCCAGGGCCTCCTCAAGATTCTGGCGCACCGTCTTGGCCTGATTGAGCTGCGGCTCCTGCGGCACATACCCTACCCGCATCCCCTTGCCCAGGGTGGCAGTCCCCATAAAATCATTGTCCAGTCCTGCCAGAATACGCAGAAGACTGGTTTTGCCGGAACCATTCTCCCCCACAATTCCGATTTTCGCCCCGTAATAAAATGACAGACTGATATCCTGAAACACCGTCTTGTCGTTATACATCTTGGTCAGATTCTGTGTCTGAAAAACAAATTGAGGTGCCATAGGTTTAAAACAATGATTAAGGGTTAATGGTTGATGGCTAAATAAAACAATCAGGGATGATAGAGCCTAACCGCTGCGAACTCAAGCTTGACTCACATCATTTAACCCGCCAACATACGCCCCCTACTTGGATGGGTTGCTTAATGTGCGCCTGTAGCCTAATGGACAAGGCATCTGACTTCGGATCAGAAGATTACAGGTTCGACTCCTGTCAGGCGCGCCATTCGTAATCAACGACTTACGCAAGATGGCCAACAAAATAACGACCTCACGCGGTGCTATTTGCTACCACTATTGCTACCATTTTTCTTTTCAGGCTACCTCTTTTGCTGCTATTATCCCGCCAGATACCACAAGAGACGAAAGGTCGGTGCAAAATGGCAACAGTCGTAAAACGAGCAGGGTCACCTTACTGGTTCGCCCGGTATATGGTTGACGGCAAGCCGGTATGGAAGTCCACCAAAACCACCGTCAAACGGGATGCCGAGGCATTCCTTCAACGGGAGTTTGACACGGCCAAGAAACGGCTGTCACTGGAGCAATGCTTTGACTCCATCAAGAAGGCAATCAACGACCTCCCCACCGATTCCGGCGACAGAGCAAACGTGCTTTCAAAATGCATGAGCAAAAGCGCAGGTATCATCACCTTGGCTGTCGGGCTATTCCCTGAGGATCAACGTGACAATCTTCTGGCAGAAGTCACACAGCGCATTCTCCAAAGCAAGGGCAACAAGATCACGGTGGCCGATGGTTGGCAGGCATGGCTTGATGCCCCCGACAAGAAACGGAATCCCGGCAAGGTTACTCAGGATTCATACGCCGGTATCTGGAAGCGGTTTAGCAAGTGGGCCGGGGATCAGAACATTGAATATCTGCATGAGGTCACAGAGGGCCACGCCATAGCCTACGCAAGGCACCTTTGGGCCTTGAAGCTGTCGCCCCGCACATTCAACGGGCATATCAAATTTCTGGGCGCGGTGTGGAAATCCTTGGCGGTAGAGGCGGGCCTTCCCGTGAATCACTGGCGCAACCGGACCACCAAGAAACTTGAAACAGAGGGCCGGGAGCCCTTCACCGCCGAGGAAATCAAGACCATGTGGGAGAAGGCAGACCCCACGGTCAGGATGATGATTGCCCTTGGGCTGTTCACCGGCCTCCGGCTGGCCGACGTGGTGTCGTTGAAGTGGGCGAATATCGGTAAGGGGATCATCGAGGTTATCCCACACAAAACCGCCAAGTCCAAGAAGGCCGGGTCAAAGAAAGTCACGGTCCCCGTACACCCGCAGCTTGAAGTCCTGTTGGCCGCGTATAAACATGACGCTGATTCTGATTACCTCTTCCCCGCCGAGCATAAGACCTACTCACAGGACCGCTCACGGATCACGGATATGTTTCAAGCCTTCCTGGTTGATGACTGCAAGATCACAACCATGCGGGAAATCGAGGAAGGCGGCAACCGGAAGCGGCGCGCCGTGGTAAAGGGATTCCACAGCTTGCGGCACAGTTTCGTTTCATTGTGCGCGGCTGGCAACGTCCCACAGCACGTCGTTCAACAACTGGTCGGGCATGGTTCCCCGGCCATGACGGAGAAATATACCCACATTTCAGACGCACAAAAGCAGACGGCCATAGCGCAATTGAATGTCGCGCTTGAATGAGGGATATCTCCGATAGCATAAACAAGAGGAAGTCCGTCCGATTCCGGCACCGGCGGGAAAGTTGACAGGAGTTTGCGAACATGAAAAAGGTGCATTCAATAGGTGAAAAGCGTATGCGGAAGTTTGAGGAAGCCTTGGCCAAACTGGAAAAGCAACAAGAGAAGAGGTTTGCCCAGTTGTTAAAATGGGTGGACTCACTAATTGAACGACCAAATCCAGCAGTACGACACCGTGACCCGCCAGGCTTTACAATCGTTACTGAGGATTGGGGGCCGTGCACACTGGCAGAGATGAAGGAAACCGGAACTCTTAAAACAATTCTTACAGCCGTCACGCTAGAACAACTTGAGTCGCGATTGAAAACGATTGGCAAGACACTGGAGGAAGTCTTTCACCTATTGACTGACGATCAGATCAAAGAGGCACGCCAATGGGCCGATTATGAAATGGCTAATATCAATTGTCCTGTTTCAGTCAGTCCCGGCATCGTAATTGAATGTTATATTCAGAAGTACAACATGATGAGAACTGACAAGGAGACTAGTATTGATTCTGCAAGGGGGCGAAAGCAGTTGAAGCACAATCAAGAAATTGCCCCTAGTGGTGGCCGTGCGGCAAAATACGCAGACGAAAAGATCATAGACGTTTTCAGTGAATACATATTCCGCCGCAAGGCTGAGGGATGCCAGATACCGGGAATTGATGAAGTGATGCGGAACATCACAACAAAGCGGGCGAAACACCCCGATGAATATCTAAACATTTCGATTGTCCAATTTCGACGACGCCTGACAAAGTTCGCCCGCGATCAAGGTTTAGGAACGCCCACGGAACTTCTGGAATCCGTTTGGAAGCAGCACAAGATCGTTCAATAGAAAGTGCTATCATAACCATGGGCTGAAACAGCACGCCCAGCAACTTTCAGAGACACTACGACACAGAAAGCGCGAATCAGCCCGCATGGTGCTGGCTGTCAACGACGGTAAAGGTGTCCAGTGTCAAAGAACAGTATTGAATTGGCAAGGTTGAGTTTTGAATCTCTATCGCCACGAGAGCGACTAGCAATTGTCCGTGAGATCATCCCCACGCCTACCGCTCTTGTCGGCGCCCCCAATGAAGCCCTTTTATTGAAGCAGGCGGAAGCCGGTCGTTTGCTTGGATGCAGTCGCCACACCATAAAGCGGCTTGTCTCCGATGGCGTATTGCATCCGGTTCAGTTGCGCGGGGCGATACGCTACCGACGCCTTGAGTTGCTTGCGCTAGCAGGCGAAGGGGCGGCTGCGTAACATGAACACCCCGAACCACCTCAACCCCATTTCCCCCAGCGCGTCCACCTCTCATGTTCCAGAGGTGGTTCAGATGGTGGCCGCTGGCGGGATCCTTTTTCGTATCATCTCATGGCTGGTCCGGCTGGCGTGGAGGTTTTGCCGATGAACCCCATTGCCTTAATCAACAACGACTATAGCGCTCACCAAAATAGAGCCACTCGTGCTCATCAAAATAGCGCCATTATTCCCGGTGGGGGGCAAGACTGGTT